>Ga0318554_10000598_pt1 | contig 13238 bp, 11 predicted proteins | sample GRESIP082b2f22_FD_203687 | JGI IMG/M metagenome (GOLD analysis project Ga0318554, IMG submission 203687) | Tropical soil microbial communities from Luquillo Experimental Forest, Puerto Rico - GRE.SIPMG.082b2f22 | ecosystem: Environmental > Terrestrial > Soil > Tropical forest > Bulk soil... | reverse complement strand
GACCAGGACGTTGCGCTGGCCGCGGATCACCTAGTGGTGGACGGCAGCGTGACGTGCGACGGCGGATTCGAGGCCGCGGGCACGGTAATGATGGCCGCGGCGCGGGTGAACGGGGCCGTCCGCCTGGACGGTGCCAGGATCACCGCCGACGGCCCGCAGAAGGTCGCCTTCTACGGCGACGGGATGACCGTCGGCCACGATTTCACCGCCGCGGGGCTCATCGCCGAGGGCGAGGTGCGCCTCGTCGATGTCAGCATCGCCAGCACCCTCGAGCTTCGCGGCGCCCGGCTGGCCAACGACAGCGGCGTCGCGCTGCGGCTCGACCGGGCCGAGATCTCGAGCAGCCTGTACTGCGACAACGGCTTCACGGCCGTCGGGGACATCGCCGCGATCGGCGCCCACGTGAAGGGCAGCGTTTACCTCAACCGGGCCGAGCTCGGCAGGCCGAGGCCAGGCTCCGGCGCGGAGGGGCCGCGGGAGACGGGCACCGCGCTGCGCCTGGTGCGCGCGAAGATCGACGGGGACCTGGGCTGCTGGGAGAGTTTCGTCGCGCATGGCACGATCGACCTGTCCCGGCTGTCGGTGGCCGGCGAGTTCAACCTGGTGACCACCGACCTGATGGGATACCCGACGGCCGCGGACCTCACCAACGGGCGGTTCGCCACGCTCGCGATCAGCGGTGAGCCCCCGGCCGGCCTGCTCGATTTCACCAAGGCGAAGACCGATTTCTTCCGGGATGGCCCCGCGCACCGGGAACGGGGCGCGATCATCCTGGACGAATTCGAGTACAACTCGATCCAGATGACCCATGTAACGCTGGAGCAGCGGAAACAGTGGCTGCTTCGCGCCATGGAGGCCAGCAAGCGCAAGCCCGGCGGCGACAACGACGGGTACCTGCCCCAGCCCTACGATCAGCTGGCCGAGGCGTACCGCCGCGCCGGAAACGATTATGACGCGCGCCGCATCCAGCTAGCCAAGTACCGGCAGCGTAATCACGCGACAGGCTGGAACCGCTGGTACCTCAAGCTGTGGAACATGGTGCAGGACGCCGCGATCGGCTACGGTTACGCACCGGGGCGGACCCTTGTCTTGCTGCTGGCGGTGTATGTGTTCGGGGTCCTGCTCTTCCGTTACGGGGCCAAGCCGATTTCGATAACCAGCGTGCACCCTGGCTTCACGCTCAACAACTCGGTGGCCTACACCCTCGACCTGCTGCTGCCGGCCAGCTCGCTGTCCGAGCGTCAGGTATGGCAGTCCGCCAACGGAATAGGTGAGGTGGCCGCGGCGGGTTTCGTGGTCTGCGGCTGGGTGCTCACCGCTACCGTGTTCGCGGCGGCCGCGCGGGTGCTGCAGCGAAACTAGTGTCCCGGGGCTGAGCGCTGAACCCCGACACTCCCGGAGGATTGAGATGAACCCTCGGATGAGGAGTTACACGGCCTACAGCATCGGGGTCGCGATCGTGTGGGCCGTCCTCCTCCTGCTGGCCTCGCTGCTCGATTCAGCAAGCACGCGGCACAACATCTTCGTGGTCTTCGCCGGCTTCGTCATCGGGTGGCTGTCCGCGACGATCGCCCGCTACGTCTACCCGCCCCCGAAGAAGTACCGGCGGGACACCGGGCAGGCATCCTGAGCGCTGCGGTCAGGACCTGAGCACGTAGATCTTGCGGTGCCCCCGGGGGCACACGATCACGATCTCGCGCTCCCGCGGCGGCAGGATCTCCTCGGTCAGGGCGATGGGCACATCCCCGGGAAGCTCTACGCTCTCGTTGCAGCCCGGCTCGAGACACAGGACCCTCGACATTACCGTCAACCTCAATTCTCATATGCGCTAGCTAGAGAGCCTCTTTCATCGGCCGATCTCACGCTGGAGTGCGTGCGGAGTCATGGCGAGGATGAAAGGGGCTCAGATGCCGTTTCCTGCGCTGCTGCGGGTTCGGCTGCCTCCGCGACCGCTCCAGCCCGGGAACTCCCGCCCCGTGTCCCCGCCTCTTCGCGCCCGTTGACAAACTCGACGCAGACCTGGTTGTCGTTGCAGATGCTGACGATCTTGACCGCGGTCTCGTACTCGTCCTCGGACATCTCCCGCGTATTCAGGCCTATGTTGCTGGCTTCGGTTATGTCGATGGGGAAGAGATGGTGGGTGTAACCGTAGACGAGCCGCGATGCGATCCGCTCCGCTTTCAGCTGGTCTATCTGGGCGGCGCGGCAGATGAGTATCTGCGCGTACCTCTCGCCCATCTTCAGGCTTCGTCCCCACGCGCCGAAGTCCAGCGACCTAGTCTGGGACAGCATCGGCGTGATGTGGCCGATCGCGAAATTGGCGGCCGCGTCGAGCGAGTCGGTGAGCAGCAGCTTGCCCTGGGTCACGGTGGCCAGTTGCTTGAGGGCCTGGGAGAGCGTCGAGAACCCGAACTCCCGCACGTAGTCAACGCTCTGGTAGCAATCGAGGGCCGATATGTAGTCCGTGGGGTTCCGCGGGTCCCTGATCTGGGTGTCGAGCGGTCCCAGCTCGCCGAACGGTGACATGACGATCTTGTTGGCCCCTACCGCGATCAGGGTGCTGGCGCTCTTGGCCTTGCGCGGGACGTAGACGTTGAGGGTCTCGGCGTACCGGGACAGGAACAGGACGCTCCGGAACGCGCTGTCGAGCGGGCCGCCGGTCGAGTCGAGGATGACGTTGATCGTTTCCTGGGGCTCTGGCTTCGGGAACCCGAAGCGTTTCTGGCAGGCGATCTGTATCCGGCGTTCCGTCGACTCCCCCACGTCGCCGACGCCGATGATCTTGCCGATTAATAGCAGGCAGGGATGACCGCCGGCCAGGTCGGCGAATTGCCGGCCGAGAGCGTGGATGGCCTTCTTCTGGCCGGAATCTATCTCGCGGTAGTTGATGGAGATGCCGTTAGTCAGGCCGAGGGCGCCGTCCGCTACGTCGCCTGCGGCAATGGCACCGTTCTCCGGGATCGTCATCTTTCCCCCAATGGCTGCCTCAGGCGTCCCCACCTAGTGCGCGCGGCCGCCGTTGCCGAACCTGGGCAGTAGCGTCCATGGTCCCACTCTTTGCGCGATATGTCACTCTCTGTTACTGGTGGTGGCGCCGGGAAGCGAGCGACGGCCGGGTCAGATCAGCGTCCGCGGGCGGACGCCGTTGGCCAGGTCGACCAGGGCGAACCGGGCCGGCCGCGCGGCCGAGAGCCGGGCCAGGGCCCGGTAGCTCTGTTCCAGGCCGAGCCGGAGCCCTCGCTCGGTCATCTCGCAGCCGAGCAGCCGGCCGCCGCCCGGGCCCGGGCTCCGCTGCACCAGGCCCAGCCCGGCCTGCAGGATCTCGGCGGTGAGGGTGTGCCGCACGGCGGCATCCAGGCGCAGCCGCTCCATCCGGGCCCCGGCCTCGGTCAGGTCGGCGGCCGACACGGCGGCCGGATCGGGCGCCGTGATGCGGGCCCGGATGGCGGCGATCTGCGCGGCGACGTGATGGCTGGAGGTCTCCGGCACCGCGGAGAGCACGTCCACCGCGCCCGCCCGGTCGCCGGCCGCGAGCCGGACCCGGGCCAGCCCGAAGGCCGCGCTGACGTAGGAGCGGTCGGTCGTCCAGACGACCCCGAAGTACCGAGCGGCGGCGTCGCGGTCGCCGGCCGCCTCGGCGGTCAGCCCCAGCGCCAGCTTGGGCGCGAGCTCTCCGGGCAGCACGTCGTAGACCGCGTCGAACGCGGCCCGGGCCGGGCCGAGCTGGCCGGCCAGGATCGCGGCCAGGCCCTGGTACCAGGTCACCCGCCAGTCGGCGAGGCCGTGCCAGACGAGCTCGTCCAGCACCTGGCTGGCGCCCGGCACGTCGCCAAGCGCGAGACGCGTCCGCGCCAGCGCCAGGTGCAGTTCGTTCCCGTCTGCGGCCACGCCGACCGTCCCCGGAGCAGGGGATATCGCCGCCTGCAGCGCGTCGGCCAGTTGCGCCGGCTCGAGCGTGCTCAGCGTGGCCAGGTAGGCCGCGGCCGGGTCGGTGCTGTCGACCAGCGGCACCGGGAGCCCGGCGGCTATCTCCGTGCCGGATGGCGGCCCGGGCTGTCGGTCGGTACCGGCCGCGGCGTCGGCGCCGATGGCCTGCAGTTCGGGGGTGAAGTTGCCGCTGATGGCGGGGCGCGGCGCGGCGTCGCCGGCCGACAGCACCTCGCGCAGCACGCCGGTCAGCTGGCCGATCATTTCTGCCGCGGAGGTGAACCGGCGCAACGGGTCGGGATCGATGGCGCGGCGCAGCAGCCGGTAGAACGACTCCTGCTGGGCCAGGACGGCCACGTTGTCCTGGGGCGGCAAGGTGAACTGATAGGTGCTGGTGTAGCGGCTGAACTCGAAGGTGAGCACGGCGAGCGCGCGGCCGACCGTGTACAGGTCGGAAGCCGGCGAGGGCCCGGCGACCGCGATCTCCGGCGCCTGGTAGCCCACGGTCCCCCAGACCGGGCTGTCGTCGTCGTCCATCCGCCGTACCCCGCCCAGATCGATGAGCTTGAGGTGCTCCTCGACCTGGATGACGTTGTCGGGCTTGAAATCGCAGTACACCAGCCCGCGCCGGTGCAGGTAGCCCAGGGCGGGCAGCACCTCGATCGCGTAGGCCAGGGAGTGGGCCACCGGCAGGGACTGACCGGACTGGCGGCACTCGAGCACGATCTGCCGCAGCGACTGCCCGCCTACGTACTCCATGACGATGTAGCCGGCTGGCTCGCCGGTCCGGCGGTCCTGGTGCTGCACGAAGTTGTAGATCCGGACGATGCTCGGGTGCTCGACCTCGGCCAGGAACCGCCGCTCGGCGACCGCGGCGGCCTGCGCGTCGGCATCCCCGGAGTTCAGCAGGCCCTTGAGCACCACCCACCGGTCGCTGACGTTGCGGTCCCGGGCCAGGTAGATCCAGCCGAGCCCGCCGTGCGCCAGGCAGCCGAGCACCTCGTACTGGCCGGCGACCAGTTCGCCGGCCTCCAGTCGCGGCTCGAACGAGTACGGGGCGCCGCAGTTCCGGCAGAAGCCCTCGGCGCGCCCGGGGAGGTCGGGGGCGGCGTCCGGGCGGCTCCGGCCCACCGGCTGCCCGCAGACGCTGCAGAACCGCCTGCTCTCCGGGACCTGGGGGAGCTTAAGCACCGCCGAGGCTGCCCCGGGCCGAGCCGGCCGTCGACCGGGACGCCAGGATGCCGGTACTCCCCGACGGCCGGCCCACGGACCCGGAACTGGCCGCGCTGGCGGGCCTGGTGGCCAGCCCGGTCGTCCCGCCCGCGGGAGCCAGGCCGCAGACGGTGCAGTAGCCATCCTCGACGGCTCCACCGCATCCCGGCCGGTCACAGGCCATGGCGGCCTGCGGCGCCCCGGCGGCCGGGCTCGCCGGGGCGGCCGGGCTCGCCGGGGCGGCCGGGCTCGCCGGGGCGGCCGGGCTCGCCGGGGCGGCCGAGCCGACCGCAGGGGCCAGCCCGCAGACGGTGCAGTAGCCGTCTTCGATGGCCCCGTCGCATCCGGGGCGGGCGCACGCCGTGGCGGTCACATTGTCCCTCAGTTCTGGTACTGCACGGGCGGCGGGGCCGGGGCCGTGGGGCCCACCCATTGCCGGTAGCTGCGGGCCCACTGCCCGTCGGCGCGCATCTGTGCCAGCACCGCGTTGACGAACCGGACGAAGTCCGGGTGCTTGTTGGAGATGGCCAGGCCGTAGGGCTCGTCGGCCAACGACGGACCAATGATCTTGGTGAACGGGTCCTGGGCCTCGAGGCCGGCCAGGATCGAGTCATCGGTAGAGACCGCGGCGACGTCGCCCTGCTGCAGCAGCACCAGGCAGTCCGTCCAGTAGGGCACCGCGACAGTGATGGGCCGCCGTGACATGTGGGGGTAGGCGGTGTTGATGGTGGTCAGCGAGGTCGACGACTTGGTCGCGCAGACCTTCTGCCCGCCGAGGTCAGCCAGGCTCCGGGCGGTTGAGTCGGTGAGGACCAGGACCCGCTGGTGGGCATCGAAGTAGACGGTGGAGAAGTCGACGTCCTTCCACCGGGCGCACGTGACGGTCATGGTGTGCGCCACGATGTCCACCTCACCTGACTCGACGGCCGGGCTCCGCTGCAGGTCGGACATGGCGACGTAGTGGATCTGGTTCGGGTTGCCGAAGATGGCGGTGGATATGGCGTGCAGCATGTCGATGTCGAATCCCTCGAACCGCCCTTTGGTGGGATTCCAGTAGCCGAAGTGGTACGTGCTCTGATCCACCCCGGCGATCAGGTAGCCGCGGCGGCGGATCGTGGCCATGAAGGACCCGGGGGTCACCGCCGGCGGGCCCAGCGGGCGCAGGCTGGCCTCTGGGTTGCAGGTCGGGGCCGCGGACCGCGCCGCCCGCCCGGCGTACGGAACCCGTCCGGCGTGCGCAGCCAGCCGTGCGCTCGCGGCGGACGTGATCGGGCCCGGACCGGCGGGCCAGCCCAGCAGGGCCACCCCGGCCGTGGCCGCTACCAGCGTGGCCGCCGCGATCCATCCCCGGCCGGGACGCGGCCTGGTCACCGGTACTCCGCGAGCCGACGGGAGATCCCCCACGCGCAGCCGGCCGCCATCACCAGCGACAGCACGATCATCCCGGCCTCCAGGGAGGCCAGGTCGTCGCGGCCTTGCTGGGCGGCGGACCGGAATGCTGCCTGGTCGGCAGCAATGGCGCCGGTCAGGTCGGCGTCCAGGCGGGCGAACCGGTACCCGGAATCGGCCGGGCCGGCGCCGAGGGCACTGCCGACCGCGGCGGTGTATTGGCCGCTGTCATCCAGTGACCGTACCTGCTGGTGAGCGATGTACCACGTCGGCGCGTCGCCCAAGGCGGCTGCGGCCTGCGGTCCGCCGCGACTCCCCCGCGCGACGGCGGCGGCGTCCGTCAGCAGCGTGCCCGGTCCCGGGCCCAGCCTCCTTTGCTGGGACACGAAATCTGCCTGGGACAGATCGTCAGCGAAGGTGTCGCGGTTGATCAGAGTGAGGCTCTCGTCCGCGTGCGCCTGCAAGGCCGCGGTCTCGGCCCGGGCCAGGGCCTCCACCGGCGCCGACCCGTGGTCTCGCGCGGCATCCAGGTTCGCGCGGGCCACGGTCAGCGCGGTGACCAGCCAGACCAGCGCGGCCAGGCCCACCAGGGACGCGGCCAGCAGGCCGGGGTTGACGATCCGGTTGGTCCGCCGGGCCAGCCACCACTGCCCGGTGGCCAGCAGCACGGCCGCGATCAGGGCCAGGGCGAGCGCGGCCCAGGGCAGCCCGGTCGCCCGCTGGTCCGCGGCGGCCAGCTGCGCGTTCTCCTGCGTGGACAGGTCCTGCGCCGCGGGCAGCAACGTGGCGCGCATGAACTGCGACGCCTCGCGCAGGTAGGCGGCGCCCAGTGGCAGGCCCAGCCGGTTGTCGGCACCAGCGGTCTCCACCAGGCCCGTGTAGCGGGGCAGCCCGGCCGACAGGGTGGCCAGCGCGGACCCGGCGGCGGACTGGCCCGCGGCCGCGGTGGCCGTCTCGAGCTGCCGCGCAGCCTGCGTGATGTCCGCCTGGTACTGGGCGCGCAGCGACAGCGGCTCCAGGCCGCCGGACAGGAACGCGGCCGCTTCGGTCGAGTCGGCCGCCGACAGCGACCGGTAGATCTGCTGGGCGTCCAGGCTGAGCGGCTCGCTGACCGTGACCACGTTCCCGGCGGCGGACGCGTGCTCCGCCACGGTCCACGCGGCCACCGCGCCCCAGGCCAGGCAGGCCGCCAGCAGGCCGGCCAGCCAGAGGGCCAGCCTGGCTGGCGTCGAGCCGACCCGGACCGCGCCGGGGATCTTGCGCAGCGCAAGCCACAGTGGCGCAGGCCGGGCAGCGTGAACTGGGGCGACGGCGCTGCCGGCCGTCATGCTCGCTCCCGGCCGGGCCCGTTTCGGGCTCGCCGCAGGACTGAATCCGCACTCGCCATGACGCCCCGCCCTTTCGCCACCCGGCGGCCGGGCAGTCCTGCCCCGGCCTCCGCCATGAGAGTGAAGGGGAATCGTAGCCCGAGTTGCCCTCCGCCAACAGTCCCCAGATCTGTCCGGACCCGCCGGACCGCCTGCCGACGGCTGATAGCACGGCGTTACCCTCGGCTTGTCGATGAAGGCCCACCGCCTCACCACATGTTGGGTCACTAATGCAGGCCTTGCCAGGCATCAGCAAGACCCAGTACGGCCAGCGCCACAACGACGATGAGAGCGTTACACGGAGTTGCCGACGGCACGGAAGAACGGGGACTTCCCGAGCGCGCCGGGCCAGTCGCGCGGATGCGTGATCCGGTTGCGACCGCTGGCTATGTGCCCGGCCGGAACATCCCTGGTGATGAGGGCCCCTGTGCAGACGTAGGCGCCCGCCCCGATGTTGACGCCACCGACGACGAGCGCGCGCCAGCCGACGAACGCGCCGTCCGCCACGATCGGCGCGGGCTCTTCGGCACTCGGGTCATCCCAGGGTAGCGACGGATCGAGCTGGCGGTGGATGAGATCTCCCGCGATCCGGCAGCGCGCGCCTATGCGGGCGGAATCGCCGACATGGCCTTTGATCACCGAATCATCGCCCACGGTCACGCCAAGGCCGATCCAGGCCTGCGTGCCCACCACGACGCGTTCCCCGATCTGCGACCCGGCCAGGACGCTGACATAATCCTCGACCAGCGAGCAGGCGCCGATCGTCACGCCCTGCCCGATCGCGGTGAACTGGCCGACCCAGACCCCCGCGTGGATGACGGTACGGGTGCTGACCCGAATTTGACGGCCGTCGAGCAGCGGGCGGAACGGACTGCCGATTACAGCGGTCGGAGCTATCTGAGCGGTCGGGTCGATCACGGCCGCATAGCTTCTCATCGCTTACTCACGCCCCTGTCAAAGGTCGGAGGGTAGAGGTACAAAGCCGAGCCCGGCCCGCTTCCTGCGCTCGAGGCGTGGTCTCCTACTTGGCCTCTGTGCCGGACTGATACCACTCGAACAGGCGGTTTTCCTTCTTGGACAAGTCGGGGGTTAGCGGATCACGGTTCAGGACGACCGGTACCCGCATGACTATGCAGTAGGTGGACCCCTCCGGAAAGCGGGGGAAAAGATACTGCTCGTTTAGTTCTCGCATCTCCGGGTCGATGAAGCACCGGGCCGCTCCGAGCACTCCCCGGGTGGTGATGCCCCCGCAGATCGTCAGCGTCCGCTTCGGCGCCGACGGGTTTTCGCCCCGAGCGAAGAACCCGACGTCTTCGACCAGTACGTCGCCGTTCATTTGGTACCCGAACTCGCGCTCGCCGTCGTCTGGGTTGCGGACCACGACCGCGCCGCGATCGGCCGGGTCTCCGGCCTGGATCGGTATCGGGAAGATGCGGGAGAACCACGGGTTCACGGTTTCCCAGGCCAGGCCGCCGATCAGGACGAGGTGGTTCGCGACATCCCGCTGCCGCAGATCCTGCGCGGCCATGATGACGACCTGGGAGGCGGGATTGTAGGCGCGGATCGCGCCGTAGATCTCGACCAGGGCGTCCAGGTCGGCCAGCCCCGCGATCCGGACGTAGTTCAGGTACCCGGGATCGGCGCTGGCCGGGCGCCGGTCATCCGGCAGGCCGGAGCAGACCAGCGTGATGCGGGCACCGTCAGGAAAGTGCCACATCGACCGGGCCACTCCGAGTGGCCTGCGCTGGGGGCCCACGGCCATGTCGCGCAGGCCGACGAGCTCTTCCTTGAGCTTCACGAAGGCGCTGTGCTCATCAGCCGTCAGGTCGGCCTCCTCGAACAGGCGCACGCCGCCCTCGAACGACCGTGGCGTGCAGAAGAGCCGGGCGTAGGCGTCCAGCCGGAACGCGGGTACGAGGCGCCCGCTCTGAGCGTTCTCCCACGAGGAGACCGCAGCCGGTCCGACGGTGCCCTTGGCACCGCCGAGGGCCTGGCCCAGATCGGCCTGCGTCAGCGATAGCGGCGCACCTTCCCGCAGGTCACGGAGCCGCGCGGCGAGCCTGATGGCTCCCAGGCCGGGCTGGTCGATCGAGGTCGTCACGACGCCTCCCTGAGCCGCACGCGGAGAGTATCGCGTGATCGATTCCTTCCCTCCACTGATCATCGGCGAACTTCACCAAATTGTTACTTGCCATGGTCTTTCCACACGTAGATCATAGTGATCATACGTAGATTTCACGTAGCATCACAGTGACTCTACATCCCGCGCACGGGTGATGGTCACGACGGCACGCGAGTGCCACGGTCTCTCCGCCGGGCACCCGAAGGCCGGCACGGCAGATGAGGGAGAGGGACCATGGCGGCTACTCCCATGGGCGGTCAGGACGAGCAGCACAGGACGATGACCTCGGCCGACATCGTCGGCCCCGTCCGCGAGTTCAACGCATCCAATCAGGCCCATGAGGACCTGTGGACACGGGTGCACCAGGCAGGTGATCAGGTGCGCCGGGGCGTCGACGAACGGGACGCCGCGCAGTTGCACGCCCGGCAGGCACGCGACTTCTACCTGACTGTGCAGGCCGAGCACCCGCACCGACGTGCCCCCCTGCTACGGCAAGCGCTCCTGGCCGCCGGTACGGTCGCCCTCGACGCCGTGGCCTGCTGGTTCGCCGCTCAGGCGCTGGATGAAGGCCAGACCGAGACGCTGCTGTGGACGCTGCTGTTCCTAGCCGTGCTGGCCTGCGGCGAGGTCGCGCTCGACTACCTCAGCGAGCGCAGCACCCGGGCATGGCGCTCGCTGGCGGGCGGTCTGCTGGTCTTTGTCACCGGCCTGGGAGTCCTGCGTTTCCTGTACCTGGCGACCGTCGGCGGGGCCGGGAGCGTCACCGCGCTGGTCGGTGCGGGGCTGTTCACCGCGGCCACGTTGAGCTTCCTGGCGATCGGCTACCGGGCTCTGCGCGCCGCGGAGAAATTCCCGGCGTGGCAGGCACGCCGACGGGCACGGCAGGCCGAGCGGGAGGCCGGAGCGGCCAGCCGCCGGGTGGCCAGGCTCCTCCGCGAACACAACCGCCTCGTCGATGCCTACGTCAGCCGGATCAGGGTCGGCCTGCTGGGGAAGTGCTCGGTCGAACAGTTGCCAGAACTGGAAGTGGCCTTGCGCCAGCACCTGACCGGGCCCGATCCGACATGATGCGCACGCTCCGCGCAGCTACGAGGCGTGCGCCCCGTCCGGTTGTGACCAGCGGACTGGTGACCCTGTTCGGCCTCCTGCTGGGCGTGTCCGGCTGCACGCTCAACCAACAGAAGCAGGTCACCTCCAGCATCACGCTTACCGAGCCGACCGTGTCCTCGGCATTCGTGGCGGTCGTGCCCGGTCCCACGACCGGGCCGTCCCTGGCCCCCATCGTCGCCGCGACCGCTCGACCGGGCGAGAACATTGACGTCCTCGGGACGGCGACAGGATCGGTCCTGATCGCCGCAAGCTCCCCTCCGCCCGCGAGGGTCGTGGTGCCCGGCAAGCCCGCCGCGCCCGGCGCTGGGGCGACCTCATTCCAGCAAGCCGAGTACCGCCGGAGTCTCGCCCGCTGGCAGGCCGAGGTCACCAGGGCGAGGCAGGCCGTCGCGGCTAGGACCGATACGGCCCTGGCCGCCTGGGCCAGCGCCCTGGACATCGTCGGAAAGGTAAGCCACCTCCCCCGGCCCGCCCATCTGTCGGGCAGCCTGGCCGGCGAGTGCGACGTCGCGGCCAGCGCGCTGGCCGGACTCAGCCAGGCGGCTGGAGCGAGCTTCGGTGGCCGGCGTGTCGTCCTTCTCTACGCGCCCAACCTGGACGGCACACCGCCGCCGGGCGAGCTCTCCGGGGACGACGTGATCGTCGACACGCCCTTCCTACCCTCGGCCGCGGCAGTGAGCACAGCTCAGTCCAGCCTCCTAGCCGCGGGTGCTACGCGGGCGACCATCCTCGGCCCCGAAGCCACCCCGGCCCAGCTCTCACGAATCGTCACGCTCGGCCTCAGCCAGAAGGTGATCACCGAGACCCTCTCCGGCGCGGCCCTGTTCGCCAACGACAGCGCGCGGCTGGCTCCGAGCGCAGTGCGAGTACTCACGCCGCTGATCGCACCGCTGCGCGAAGCCGGAGCCGCCGCCGTGATCAATGGCTACGCCTCCACACCGGGCAGCCGCGAGACGAACTATCTCCTCTCGTACGCCAGGGCCGAAGCCGTGGCAGCCTTTCTCGAAGCGCGCGGGATCCCGGCGTCATCGCTCGACATTATCGGCCACGGCGCCACCGGTCTCGTCGCCTCCGGCCCATCCGCCGCTAACCGCCGGGTCGTGGTGGTCATCGAGGAGCCCGCGGCCCCGTAACCAGGCAAGATCGTGGATGGAAGACTGCTGGTCCGGGGCAGCCAGCGTTCATCCCGCGGTCCCTGGCTCCCGCGAACCGGACGGGTTCCAGCGACGTATGATTCGGTAGCCGGAGAGTGTCGCACTCTCCACATCAGGGGGCAATCATGGCAATCCTCGGCCGTGAGTTCATTGCGGCGCCCGACAGCTCGAAGCGCCAGATCGTCTACAAGTGGCCCGACCAGAACATCCGCAAGTTCTCCCGGTGCATCGTGCAGCCCGACGCGGTGGCCGTGTTCACCAGCCAGGGGCAGGTCATGGGGACGCTGCTCGGCGGGCAGCACCAGCTCGACGCCAAGTTGCTCCCGTTTCTCGGGATGTTCGTGGACTGGGCCACCGACAGCCGGGCGTTCAAGGCCGAGCTGTACTTCGTCGGCATCCGGGACTTCCCCGGCATCCGCTTCGGGGGGCGGCTGGACGAGGTGCAGGACCCGCAGACCGGCCTGATCGTCACCCTCCGCACGTTCGGCGAGTATGCGCTGCGCGTGGTGGACGCGCCCAGGCTGATCCTCAACCTGACCGGGACCGTGGACGTGACCAACAACGACGCGATCACCGGCTGGGTCACCCAGCAGCTGCTGAAGGTCACCCGCAGCGTGGTCACCACCCAGCTCATGGCCGGCGCCTGGCCGATCCTGGGGCTGTCGATGCATAACCTCGAGATTGAGATAGCGGCCACGCAGGCGGCCAACCAGGAGCTCGCGGAGTACGGAATCTCCATCACCAAGCTCGGCAACCTGGACATCAACCTCGACGAGGACGACAACGCGCGGCTGAAGAAGCTGGCCGGCGACACCGCGTACAGCCGGCTGGCCGGCGGGTTCCTGCAGGCGGCCCAGGCCGAGGCGCTGCAGGGCGCGGGCGAGGGGCTGGCCAAGGGCGGCGAGGGGTCGGCCGGGCTGCTGTTCGCGGCCGGGCTGGGCATGGCCAACCAGGTGA
>Ga0318554_10000590_pt1 | contig 13282 bp, 9 predicted proteins | sample GRESIP082b2f22_FD_203687 | JGI IMG/M metagenome (GOLD analysis project Ga0318554, IMG submission 203687) | Tropical soil microbial communities from Luquillo Experimental Forest, Puerto Rico - GRE.SIPMG.082b2f22 | ecosystem: Environmental > Terrestrial > Soil > Tropical forest > Bulk soil... | reverse complement strand
CGGGCGGGGTCGGCAAGACCCGGCTGGCGCTGCAGGCCGCCGGGCAGGCGCTGTCCCGGTTCGCCGATGGCGCGTGGCTTGCCGAGCTGGCCCCGGTCCGCGTTCCGGCCGGGGTGGATGATGCGGTCGCCGCGGTGTTCTCGGTGACCGCGCGGGCGGGCCAGAGCACCCGCGAGGCGCTGGTGGAGGTCTTGCGCACCAAGCAGTTGCTGCTGGTCCTGGATAACTGCGAGCATGTCCTGGCCGAAGCTGCGGCGCTGGCCGGGGTCTTGCAGCGGTCGTGCGAGCGGCTGGCGATCCTGGCGACCAGCCGCGAGGGCCTGGGAATCGAGGGGGAGCGGCTGGTTCCGGTGCCGCCGCTGATGCTGCCTGACGTCGGCGCCGATCTGGACACGATTACGGAGGCGGAGGCGGTGGTGCTGTTCGCCGAGCGGGCGGCCGCGGTCAAGCCTGGTTTCGCGGTGACCGCCGGGAACGCGGCGGCGGTCGCCGCGGTGGTCCGCCGCCTGGATGGGATACCGCTGGCGATCGAGCTGGCGGCGGCGCGGGTGCCGGCAATGACCGTCGCCGAGCTGGCCCGGCGCCTGGAGCGCAGTTTCGCGGTGCTCGCGGCTGGCCGTCGCGGCGCGGCCGAACGCCACCAGACGCTGCGGGCCACGATCGACTGGTCCTTCCAGCTGCTCGCCGGACCTGAGCAGGCCCTGCTGGCCCGGCTGGCGGTGTTCGCCGGCGGCTGCACCCTGCAGGCCGCCGAAGTGGTGTGCGGCGGGGACGGCATCGATCCGGATGCGGTGTTCGAGCTGCTGGCGAGCCTGGTGACACGGTCACTGGTGGTAGCCGAGGAACACGGCCCGCAGAGCCGCTACCGGCTGCTGGAGACGATCCGCCAGTACGGTGAGCAACGCCTCGACCAGTCCGGCGAGACCAACCGGTGGCGGGCCCGCCATGCCAGCTACTACGCCGGCCTGCTCCGGCAGGTCCGCGACCAACCCCACGACTCCCGGGACGAGGTGTACTGGGCGACCCGGCTGATCGCCGAGCAGGACAACCTGCTCGCCGCGTGGTCATGGGCGATCGGTACCGGCGACGTCGGCACCGCGTTTGCGATCTTGGCCGGCTTCGCGCCGGTTGAAGTCTGGAACACTTACCCGCTGCTGCTCCCCGGGAACGCGGCCCTGGATCTGCCCGGCGCGCCCGGGCACCCGGGCTACCCGCTCGCCGTGGCGGTCAGCGCACTGTTCGCCTCCATCCGCGCGGACGTAACCGGCGCCGGGGAGCTGTGCCGCCGGGCGGCCGATGCGAACGCCCGCCTGGCCACCCCGGACTGGCGGGTCGAGGAGACCATCTGCACCGCCCGCCAGAACATCGCTATCACCACCGGCGCGTTCGCCGAGGCTGGCCGCCTCGCCGAACAGGCCGCCGGGCTCGCGCGGGCCGGCGGCGACCTCGCCGACGCCTCCCTCGAGCTCACCCTCGCCGTAGCCGGTCACCTGCTCGTCAATGACGCACCGACGGCGGTCCCGCTGGCGCGCGAGGCGCTCGCGCTGGCCCGCCAGATCGGCGCCCCGGCTCTCATCGCGACCGGCCTGCTCGCCGTCGGCCTGGCCGTGGCCGAGACCGACCCCGGCCAGGCCCGTGCCTGCCTGGCCGAGAGCCGCGAGCTCAGCACCGTGCTGGGCTACCACAGCGCCATCGACCTGGTCTGGGCGACCGCGATCGCGTTTCTCGTACGCGACTGGGCCGCCACGCTCGAACTGGGCCGCCAGGCCATCCGCGCCGTCCAGTGGGGCGGCGACCGCCTCCGGATGGGCCAGGTCCTCTATCTGATCGCTGGCACGCTCGCCGCTATCCGGCCTGAAGCTGCCGCGATCATCCAGGGCGCCGCCGGCACCTACGCGGTCGCGGCGCCGTACCCCGCCCAGCTCATCACCTCGACCGTGACGCCAGCCCTGGGCGCGGAGCGCGCCCGGGAACTCCGCGCACGCGGCGCGGACATGGACTGGGACCAGGCCCTGGCCTACACCCTCACCCAGGCCACCCAGGCCCTCACCGAACTCCAATCCGCGACCCAGCCATGAGCGAGCTAACGCTTCAAGGTGCGAATGCCGCCTTGGGTGCGTACCTGCTGATCGGCGGTGGCGGTTCGAGAGCGGTGCTGAAATGGCGGGCGAGGGACCCAGAACGGCTGCTCGGCGCGCGGGAGCCGGTGGAGGCCTGGGTGGTGCAGGAGTTCATTGACGGGCCGACGCCGCCGCGCCTGGATGACCGTGTCGCGGAGCAGATGACCGGGATCCTTGGCCTGCAGGAGGCGATGTTTCCCGGGCGCGGCCGGCGGAGAAGGGCAGTGGGCGGCCGGTGTGGTGTTCGAGGACTGGGATGGGCTGCGCGGCCGGGTCGCCTGCGGTGTTCCCGGCGGGTCGCGGATCGTGGCCGCGGTGGATGCCATCGCCGCGGCCTGCCGGCCCGGGCCGCTGTCCGGCCAGGACCTGGTGCACGGGAACTTCTACCTGGCCGACACCATCGCCGCCGCGGGCCGGCTGTGGGTGGTAGACGTGGAGGCCCTGGGCGCCGCGCCGCGTGCCGACGACCTGGCCGAGGTGCTGCTGGTCGGTGCCGGGCACGGTCATGTCACCGCGTCCGCCGCGGCCCGGTTGTGGGCCTACGCCGCCGGGCTGGACCGCCGGGAGTTCGCGGTCTGCGAAGGTTCGATCGCCCTGACGATGGCCGAGTCCTTCGTGCGGCACGGCCGCGCCGGCCAGGCGGCCGGTGCGGTCTCCGAAATGGCGCGGGCCCTGACCCAGGCCCTGTCCCTCGCCGGTGCCTGACCATGGATCCGCGGACACCATGGGCGGGCCAGTTTACGGGTTGCATCGGCCCTGCGCGGCTCGCACGATCTGGCTGTGGGGCTTGACCAGGCCACGATCGAGGGCCTGCGCGCGATGATCCGGGCCGGCGGCGCCCGCCAGCTAGCCGTCGGCGACCTGCGCGCCGGCGAAGTCGCCGGCCTGGCCTGGTCCGGCAACCCGGCGCACCTGCGCAGCGTCGCCGCCGCCCCGCGGCGGGCCGGCGCCATGTGCACTGAGCCGCATGGGAAGCTGGTCAGGCGGCTGAGCCCCACAAATACTCAGAGGCGATCTTGGCGCCCTCTGCCTGCGACCGGAACTTCGCCCACGTGACAGTGGGGACCACGACATCCATCCCGGCTGCCGTGCCGAACCCGCAGTCGGTACCGGCCATCACGTTCTCCCGGCCCACCACCTCGGCATAGCGGATCAGCCGGTCCGCGACGACCTCGGGATGCTCGACGATGTTAGTGGTGGAATCCAGCACTCCGGGGATCACGTATTTACCGTCCGGCAGCTTGACGTCCCGGAAGACCTTCCACTCATGGGCGTGTCGGCCGTTGGACGCCATCAGCATCAGCCCGGCCGGCTTGGCCTTCAAGATTATGTCGATGATGTCCTTCAGCTCCACATCGGTGGTCCGCGGCATCTCGGCGTTGCCCCAGCAGACATGGATCCGCATCCCCTCGGCGGGGATGTTCGCCAGCGCGTGGTTGAGCGCCTCCACGCTGAGCTCCATCTGAGCGCGGAAGTTCTCCAGCGAGCCCGCACCGGGCGCGGTCATCGCCAGGTCGGGACAATCCAGCTGCAGCACCAGGCCCGCCTTGTGGATCGCCTCGTATTCCTCCCGCATCGCCCCGGCCAGCGCACCCAGGTACTCCTCCTGGCTGCGGTAGTACCGGTTCGGCGAGAAGACTGCGATCACCCCGGGGGATGCGGCACTCATGAATACCCCCGCGGACGCTACACCGTGGGTCGCCGCCTTCAGATCCTCGATGTCAGACTGCACCGCGCTCTGTCCGACATACGCGACCGGCCCGTCGCACGACACAAGCTTCATCGGGGGCATGGCGCCCATCAACTGGGCCATCTTCTGGGCGAAGTCGGGAAACTCCTCCACAGCCAGCACCGACGCCATCAACTCGTCCATCGAGCCCTCGCCGCCGAACCCGGTTAGCCGGTCCTTGATATAGGTGGCATAGCTAGGCTTGCTCATCTCGCCGTCGTTGAGCACGTCGACGCCCGCATCGGCCTGCCGTTGCACCGTCTCCCGTACCGCTTCCCCCGCCTCGGCGCTGAACTGCCCGTCATCAACCGGCTGGCCGGCATCGCGCGCCAGCAGAAGCGGCAGAAAGCCTTTCGGGCGCGGCAAGCTGCCGGAGTGCGTCGTCAAGATCCGCCCTGCTCCTGGCCGCATGAGACACCTCCGCTAGCCACCGATCCCCGCGACCCGGCCATCACGCACTCCCGGCCGCATCCGATGCACCCAAAACATAACACCGGCCACGCCGTCCCATCGAAGATCCGGACAGACCGTGCACCGCGCTGGACCCCTCGTCAAATGGCAGTCTGTCGGCGAGATCACATGGACGACTTCAACCTGGTTAGCCGATGTGGGAAGTGTGCTGGGGTGGCCACTGCTGAGCCAGGTGGCGCCGCTCAGGGAGAGGAGCGGTCCGCGGGGGACGCCAGTGACTATGCGAGGCGGCTGCGGTCGCTTCCGGCCGGTCATGTTCTCGGTGATTTGTTGTTCAGCCTGCTCGATGCCGCGCAGGTGAAGCTGGGCCGGCGAGGATGCCCGGTTGCTGATCGACGTTGCCCCGGTGGCGCACGGAGCGGCCGGCTGACGAACGACGCCCGATCAGGCATCGCTCACGGCGCTGCTACGTCAGCAGCCACCGGGCGGCAAGCTCCAGCACGTCTGCGTGGCTGCGGGCGCCGTGATCGGCGGCCATGAAATGGTGGCCGATCACGAGTGAAAAGGCGAGCATGCTGCGGGCCTCGACCTCTTCTTCGTCGGGGCAGAGGGCACCGAACAGCACGCGCAGGTACGCCATGCGCCGGTTGTCGACGCGCCGCAGGCGCTCGGCGACCGCCGGGTCACGCCGCGCCCAGTCGCGGATGGCCAGGTCGATCGGCAGCAGCTCGCCGGAGAAGGTGAGCGCGCCCGCCCGCCGCAGCCTGGCCCGGACGTCGCCGCCCTTGCGCTCGACACGCTCCAGCACCTCGTCGGTGGCCTTGCGCTCCCAGGAGTCGAGCATCTCCTCCAGCAGCGCCCCCCGGTCAGCGAAATACCCGTAGAAGCCTCCCTTGGTTACGCCGAGCGCGTGCGCCAGGGCTTCGACCCGGACCGCGTCCGGGCCGCCCGCGGCGAGGGCCCGCAAGCCCTCCTCGATCCACCTGCTGCGGGGCGTCCGGGTGATGGCGGCCATGAGCTGTGAATATCACCCCCGGGAAGTTACGGTGCCGCTGCCGGTGCTACATTCCATCTATACGGTACCGTATATATGGAGGTTCGCGCATGAGGCTGACGAGCACAACGCACATGTCCAGGCCCCTACCGCCCGGACAGCGAAAGGCCGACGGGTTCCCGCGCTTCGGCGGTCCGTCCAAGCCACCGGCGGTGCCGGCCAGCCCGGCACTCAAGATCACCGGCGCGGTCCGCGAGCCGGTCACCGTGGCCGTGGCCGAGCTGGCCACCCTGCCGCGCACCGAACAGACGTCCGACTTCCATTGCGTCGCAGGATGGTCGGCGACCGGACTGCGCTGGGAGGGCGTCGGGTTCACCACCGTCTACCGCTCGATCATCGAGCCGCGGCTGTCACCCACTACGGCGGTGACGCACGTCGTCTTCCGCGGCCTGGACGGTTACCGGGCGATCGTGCACATCGACGACGCCCTGCAGGACGATGTCCTGCTCGCCGACCGTCTCGACCACGAGCCGCTGAGCCTCGCGCACGGCGCGCCGCTGCGCCTGGTCAGCCCGCAGCAGTACGGCTACCTCAACGCCAAGCACCTGTGCGCCATCGAGATTCACACGAGCGCTCCGCCGATGCCGCTTGACTTCGTCCTGTTCCGCCAGCATCCCCGCGCCCGGGTGTGGCAGGAGGAACGCAACGGAGTGCTCCCGGCCGCGGTCGTACGCCCGATCTATCGATCCCTCATCCGACCGTTCCTCTGGCTCAGCGCTCGGGGCAACTGGAACCCAGCGCAATTATCACGCTGCGTCATGATCGCTGGCTGCGGCTATCGCGCGAGATCCGCCTGAGCTGATTGTTAGCCCGAGTCCTCGACACAGAGCACGGCACATAACGGGTAATTCTGTTGCCGTGCATGCCGGTGGCGTATCGGCGGTCCCGGTTTGGGGTGAGTCCGCGGCCTTGTCAGGCCGGTTTCTGGCCGATGGTGATGGCCGGGGCTCCGGCGGGGGTGGCCATCGGCCGGACCGAGGTCAGCCCGGCGTTGCGGAGTAGGTGGCATGCCGCTGCCTCGTCCAGCGCGGTACCGCCGTAGGTGATCGTCTTGAGCCGGGTGAGGGCGTCCTCGACCGGGGTCCCGCCGAGTTTGCCGTGGCCTAGGATCAGCCATCCGCCAGGGCGCAGTGCTGCCGTGACGCGCGGCAGGCCGGCATGCAGGGCTGGTTGCGGGATAAACGGCGCGGGCAGCCAGGCCACGTCGAATCCGGTGTCGTCAGCGAACTCGGCGACGTCCTGCTTGCGTACCGTCACCCGGTCCGCGGCGCCGCTGGCGGCGATGGCCTGGCGGGCCAGGTCCAGGGCACGGTCGAGGATGTCGATCCCCAGGATGTGCAGCTGGGGGAAGGCCTGGGCGAAGCTGACGGCGAGCGCGCCGACGCCGGTCCCGACGTCGAGCATGCGGGCGCCCGGCGCGGTCACGCGGCGGGCGAGGTCGCCCATCACCGGCAGCATGAACCGGGCCATCGGGACCGCGGCCTGGGCGCTTGCGTGCCCTTGGGCCAGCAGTGCCTCGTCGCTTCGGGCGCCCCACAAGTAGCCGCAGCCGCTGCCCAGCGCCGAGGCCTGGTGCAGGGCGGCTGCGGCCTGGCTGGCGATCTGCCGGGGGGCCGGGGTGCCAAGTCCCGGCGGGTGCCTGCCGAGCGCGCCGGTGAGCCCGGCGGCGGCCAGCAGGTCCCGTGCCGCAGCCATCAGCTCGGGCGGGCCGTCGTCCCGGGCCGTGGCCGCGAGCGCGGCCAGGCTCCATGCTGCCTGGTCCCAGGCCTGGATGGTTGGTTGCAGGTCTCGCTCTGCGATGTCCGTCATCAGTCTTGCCTCCAGTCCGTTTTCGTAAGTTGTTGCGTAATGCCGTCGCGTCTGGGTCCCCATGAGCCGGGCCGCCGTGGCCCGCGTGCCGGGTATTCAGCGTCCGGCGGCGGACTCTCGTCGCGGCGGCCGGGACTCTGCCTGGTCCGTGTGCTGGTGGCCGTGCCATCTTCGTGAGCGCGCGCGGGCAGCTCCTGATGACCACCCATAAGGGCCGCCGTACCACGATGGCGTTCGTTGTCAGCCGCCGGTGACGGCTTCCATCAGCTGAGGGATGCGATGCGCATGCGGCGCGGGCGCATCGCGGTGATCCTAGGAACATCATCGTTGGCCTCCCTTTTGATCACATGGTCCGGGTGCGGTGCCTGGCAGCGCCGGGCCTGACCTGGCTGCTTCGGAACGCCGGCCAGCTGGGCGTTCACCGGCAGAGACCGGTTGGGAAACGGTGCGCTGGCATGACCGGCCTCTTAACCAGGAGGCGTAAACCGGCGGCGAACAAATCGTTCGCTTGGCCGCGGCGGGCCCTCCAAGCGGGCCAGGCGTAGCTCAGCGGGAACGGCCCGTGAAGCGGCGGCGGCGCGGTGCGGCATCATGGTGCGGCTGATCACGGCGGACGGGCTCTTCCGCTGCTCTCGGGCCGGCGGCGTGCTTGGGGGCTGCCGCTGCGGTATATCTCGGGTATGGCTCTATCCGGCCGGAGCCGCGAAATGGCCGAGGTCGAGCGCCTGCTTGACGGCGCCGCTGACGGCCGGGGCGGCGTGCTGGCCATCATCGGCCCGCCCGGCTCGGGCCGCACCGAACTGGCCGCTGCCGCTGCACGCGCGGGCGCCCGCCGCGGGTTCGAGGTGCTGCGAGCCGCCGCGGTACGCGGCCAGCCCGGCCAGCTGACGTGGGCGCAGCTGCTCCGAGACGCCGACGCACCCGACGATCTGGCCTCTAGCGTGCTCGGTGACGCCGGGCCGCTAGAGCTGGACAGCGTCGCCCGGGCGCTGGCCAGCGGAAGGCGGCTGCTGGTGATCGACGATATCGATCACGGCGGAGCTGCTCCGCTGCAGGTCCTGCAGATCGTCGCCGCCAGGGCGGCGGCCACCAGCACCGCCGTGATTGTCACCTCGGTGCGTGCGCTGGGCGTGGGAACTGAGCTCAGGCTTGGCGGGCTGAGCGAAGATGAGCTGGCTACGGTGCTGCCCGGCCTGGCCCCGCAGGCCCGGCACGGGGTGTGGCTGGCCTCTGGCGGGCTGCCGGGTGTGGCACGGTCGCTGGCCGCTGACCTGGCCGCCAGCACAGATACGGCCGGTCCGCTGGTGCGCCTGGCGCTGACGGCGCCGTCGCACGCGGAGTTCCTCGATGTCGATACCGGGCTGGTCCGCCTGCTGCAGCTGGCCCTTCCGCATGCGCCGGATGACAGCACCAGAGCCCGGCTGCTGGCCCGGCTGGCGCACGAGCTGCTGGGCGACTCCTCGGCAGGGCCGCGGCGGCGGGCGCTGGCCGACGAGGGCCTGAAGCTGGCCCGCGACTCGGGGGACCTCCGGGTGCTGGCCGAGGTGCTCGATGCGCGGCTGCACGCGCTGTGGGACCCCGCAGGCGCCGAGGACCGGCTGGCCGCCGCGTCGGAGATCATCGAGCTAGCCCGGGCCGCAGGCGACGGCACCAGGGAACGGCACGGCATGTTCTGGCGGTTCGTGGCCCTGATGGAACTGGGACGGGTAGGTGAAGCCGAGTCGACGCTGGCCGCGTTCGAGCACGCCGCCCGTGCGGCTGGCGACGGTCAGGCCGTGGTGATGGCGACCGCCCGGCATGCGATGCTGGCCACCTTCCGCGGGCGGTTCGGCGAGGCCACCCAGCTGATCGAGGAGGTGGCAGCGGAGGGCCGGCGGGCCGGGCTGCCCGACACCGGCCGGCTGGTCGCGACCCAGAGCGCGGAGATCGCCTTCTACGGGGGCCCGGCGGCCGCCACGTTCACCGTCGATGACCTGCTGAGCCTGGCCCGCCGGCTGCCCGGGCACTTCATGGAGGCAAACGTCGCCGCTTGGCTGATGCTGACCGGACGCCCGGAGGACGCGCAGGCGGAGATGGACCGTGTCCTGCCGGCCGTGCTGGCCGGATCGGGGCCACGGCAGCTCGGCGCGGCCGCGATGCTCGCGTTCGTGGCTGCCCAGGCCGGTGACGCCGCCACCGCCGCGCAGCTCCGCGAGGCCCTGTTGCCCTACCAGGGTCGGCTGGTGGTCTTCGGCGGGGCGAACACCTGCTTGGGGCCGGTGTCGTTCTTCCTGGGCCTGCTGGCCACCCGGCTCGGCCTACTCGACGAGGCGGTGAGCTGCCTGGAGGAAGCCACCGCGTTCGCGGAAACGACCGGAGCCCTGCCCTGCCAGGTGCTGGGCCTGGACGCCGCCGCCGCCGCGCTCAGCCTCCGGCAGGCGCCCGGTGACCAGCAGCAGGCGTCCGCCTGCCGGGCCCGGGCCCGCGCGATCGCCGAACGGCTAGGAGTACCCGGGCTGCTCGGCCGTCTCACCCCTGCAGCCGACCAGTGGAGCCTGCGCCGCGATGGCCAAGACTGGCTGCTGCAAGCCGGACCCGAACAGGTCCGGCTGCGCGACAGCCGCGGCCTGCACTACCTGCGCGCCCTGCTGGCCGCCCCCGGCCACGAGATCCCGGCACTCGACCTGGTGGCCGGCGGCCCCGGGCTGGCCGCCGCGGACACGGGGTCACTGCTGGACGCCGCCGCCCGGAACACCTACCGGCAGCGGATCCGCGAACTGGACAGCGAGCTCGCTGCCGCCGACCGCGCCGGGGACAGCACCGCCGCCGAGAAAGCACATCAGGAACGCCAGGCACTGATCGGTGAGCTGCGCCGGGCAACCGGGCTGGCCGGGCGCCCCCGCCGGGCCGCCGCCGACGCCGAACGAGCCCGGGTCAACGTCACCCGCACCCTCCGCGCCACCATCGACCGCATCACGACAGCCGCCCCGATCGCGGGGGCGCACCTGAACACCTCCATCCGCACCGGAACGCTGTGCCGCTACCAGCCCGCACACGGCGGCCCCGCCCGCTGGCATACCTGACCAGGAAACCTCCCCGCCCCCACCTGCGCTTCCAGCCGAACCTCGCAAGACAGTCAACTGATGGCCGAACGGCCGCTCAGCAGACCGCCACCCTGGCGCCAACACTCCGCTACACCACTCAGAGCGCGCAGGAACAGACGATCTGCGCGCTGAGATTCACCAGGCAGATGCAGGTGTCAACCGCTCCGATTCGCCGTACTGCGCGAATCGCAACTGATTGATTACAGGTTGTTCGTTGCATTCTGTTATCGCCACGGCACTAAGACAGGCTCGATTGTGCTTGGTTCTACGTGGGCCCAGATGAGGCAGTCGTGCCATGAGTCGTGGCGGGCGTCCTCGGTTGCCCAGTCGCGGCAGTGCCGGGGTAGACGCTGTTCGAAGTGGTAGCCGGCCCGCTGGGCGACCCGGAGCGACGGCTCGTTACCGGGGTCGATCTCGAGCCAGATTCGGGGGATGGCGAGGCCGCGGTGGGCCCAGATCGTGACCGCTTGGACGGCCCGCGAGGCGATGCCCCGGCCGCGCTGTGCGGGTCGTATCCAGTAGGCCAGTTCTGCGCTTCCCGGCTGGCCGGGCATCAGCCCGACCGCGCCGAGGAGCTGCTGGCCGTCCAGGACTCCGAGGGAATACTGGCCCCCGGCGGCGGGATCCCATGCCGCCAGCGCCGCGCGCGCGTCGGGCAGCGAGTAGGGTCCGGCGGGGCGAGGACCCCACAGGGATGGCGCCGCCTCCCCGCTCGTGGCCTGCACCAGCAACACCGCGTCGTCCAGGACCAGGGCTCGCAGGTGCAGGCCGTTGCCGAGATCCAAGGTCAGGTCAGGCCGCATGAGTTCATCCAAACCCGCGGCCGCGGCCGCGGCTAGCGAGTTTTCGGGCGGGCAAACGTAACGTGCTACGGCATCAGAAACAACGCCCTGGCCCCGCTGGGCGTTGCGGCGGGAGATCGCTACCCGAACATGGAGGATCTGTTCGGTCTCTAGGCTAGAAGCTGGGCAGGAGCTACGCGACAGGCTCGACAACGCTCAAAGAATGACGGCCGCCTGATCACCCGCGGTGCAGTACACCGCCTCGATCACCGGCCTGTTGGGACGCTGCCTGCTGGGGCTTGGCACGCGAGCGATGAGTAGCCTGCGATCAGTATCCCGGTCTCGGCCGTCGCACTCGGGCGGCATCATCTAGGGCAGCGATGACCTCGGCCCCGATGCGGAGTACAGATGAGCCAGATAGGTGCGGCAGTGCCAGGCGCCGGTGTCGCTGCGCGGTGGCGGCTGGATGACCGGGTCGCGCTGGTGACCGGCGCCTCGGCGGGCCTGGGCGCGCGGTTCGCCCGGGTTCTGCATGAGGCGGGCGCGCACGTGCTGGTCACTGCCCGCCGCGCCGACCTGCTGGACCAGCTGGCCCGGGAGTGCGGCGAGCGGATCGAGGCACTGCCCGGGGACATCACCGACGCGTCCCACCGGCAGGCGCTGGCCGGGCGGCTGGCCTCGCGCGGCCGTCTTGACGTGCTGGTCAACAACGCCGGGATCTGCGACGACGGTCTGCTCGAGCAGCAATCGCTGGAAGAACTGCGCGGGGTGATCGAGGTCAACCTGATCAGCGTGCTGGACATCTGCCGGCTGACCGCCCCGCTGCTGCTGGCCGCCCCCGCCGCCAGCGTGATCAACGTCGCCTCCATGTACGGCATCGTCGCCTCCCGCGGGCCGATGGCCGCCTACAACGCCAGCAAGGGCGCGCTGGTCCAGCTCACCCGGCAGCTGGCCGCCCAGTGGGGCGAGCGCGGGGTGCGGGTCAACGCGCTGGCCCCCGGCTACTTCCCGACCGAGCTGACCGGGCACCTGGCCGACCCCGGCTTTGCCCAGTCGATTCGCGAGCACACCCTGCTGGCCCGCATCCCCGCCCTGGAGGAGATCGACGGCCCGCTGCTGTTCCTGGCCACCGCCGCCTCCAGCTACATGACCGGCCAGGTCCTGGTCATCGACGGCGGCTGGACCGCAGTATGAGCCGTGATCACCGCATGCCGCCCTGACGGCGAGGACCGGCCTGATCCCAGTGGCCTGGTAGCCCAGAGGCGCCGCTCACATCGCGGCGTGGCCGGGCAGCCGCGGCCAGCCTCGCTGAGGACCTTGGCCTCTTGGTGCCGGCCCGTCCGGGCAGCGTGGCAGTCTGGTGGCATGCCAAGCGTGTATGAGGCCGCGGGCGGCCGCGAGGGCCTGCTCCGCCTGGCCGGGGCGTGGCACGCCCGGGTGATGGCCGACGCGGTCGTCAGCCACGCGTTCAGCCACGGCGTCCATCCGCAGCACAGCCAGCGGCTGGCCGCCTACTGGGCCGAGGCCCTCGGCGGTCCCGCCGCCTATTCCGGCGCTTACGGGGACCAGACGTCGGTCGTGCGGATCCACAGTGGCAACGGCCCGCATGAGGAGATGGACCGGCGGGCGATCAAGTGTTTCGACCAGGCGATGCAGGACGCCGGCCTGGACGAGGCCGGGCCGCTCCGGCAGGTCCTGCACGACTACTTCGCCTGGGCCACCACCACGGAAATGGCCCGCTACCACCAGTCCGCTGACCAGGTTCCCGAGGGCATGAGCATCCCGCGATGGTCATGGAATGGACTGCAGCGCTGAGCCCGCTGCCGGACCCACCCGAATACGCCCTCTCATCGGCAAGATGATGCGATTACCGCGAGAGGCGTCCGCCCGGACTGCCGGTGAGCCGACGGTGCTCGCTTGCTGCTGACCGGCTAGCCGGGTGAAGTGCCTGCCACGCCGGCTCAGCCGGGTTCGTACGGGGTAAAGCGAACTGGCAGGCTGCGCATCGTGTAGATCCCGGTCGGCGTGCCGAAGACAGGCTCGCCGTCGGGCTTCAGGTGGCGCATGCGGGGCGCCAGGAACGCCAGCGCTTCGATGATCTCGGCCCGCGCCAGGCTCGCGCCGGCGCAGAAATGCGCGCCGAAGCCGAAGGTCATCACCTGTGCGCCGCCCCGGTCGGCCATGATGTCGAAACGGCCCGGATCTGCGTACGTTAGCGGGTCACGGTTAGCAGTCGCCGCGCAGACAAACATGACTGTCCCCACCGGGAACACGATCCCCGCGAGTTCCAGTTC
>Ga0318554_10000586_pt1 | contig 13307 bp, 10 predicted proteins | sample GRESIP082b2f22_FD_203687 | JGI IMG/M metagenome (GOLD analysis project Ga0318554, IMG submission 203687) | Tropical soil microbial communities from Luquillo Experimental Forest, Puerto Rico - GRE.SIPMG.082b2f22 | ecosystem: Environmental > Terrestrial > Soil > Tropical forest > Bulk soil... | reverse complement strand
GGTGCTCGGCGAGCCGGGCCCGCTGCCGTGCACGCCGCGGGGGATCGTGGAATTGCTGCGCCGGTTCGACGTCCCGATCGCCGGGGCGGACGCCACCGTGATCGGGCGCGGGATCACCGTGGGCCGATCGCTCGGCCTGCTGCTCACCCGCCGGATCGAGAACGCGACCGTCACGCTGTGCCACACCGGCACCAGGGACCTGGCCGCGCACACCCGCGACGCGGACATCGTGGTGGCGGCGGCCGGCCGGCCGGGCCTGCTCACCGCGGACATGATCAAGCCCGGGGCGGCCGTCCTGGACGTGGGCATCACCAGGACCGAGGCCGGGCTGATCGGGGACGTCGCGCCCGAGGTCGCCGAGGTGGCCGGCTACCTGGCGCCGATGCCGGGCGGCGTCGGGCCGATGACCAGGGCGATGCTGCTCACCAACGTGGTGGAGGCCGCCGAGCACGCGATTCGACCGGAAAGCTACTAGCAAGTAACATAACGGTGCCGCCCGCGGGAGGGACACCCCCGCGGCGCGCCGGGACGGCCGCGTTTGGCAGTCTTGACCCAGCCCGGCAGCTAAACCGGGCAACCATGCGGACAGGGGCAGGAGGTCGGCCACCGGTCATGAACATCGTCGTCTGCGTCAAGCAGGTCCCGGACACGTGGGCGGAGCGCACGCTGCGGCCGGAGGATTCGCGGCTCGACCGTGCGTCGGTCGACGGGGTCATCAACGAGCTCGATGAGTACGCGATCGAGGAGGGGCTCCGCCTGGCCGAGGCGCACGGGGGCGAGGTCACCATCCTGACCATGGGCCCGGAGAAGGCCAGCGAGTCCATCCGCAAGGCGCTGTCCATGGGCGCCGACAAGGCGGTGCACCTGATGGACGACGCGCTGGCGGGGTCCGACGCGCTGGCCACCTCGCTGGCCCTGGCGACCGTGCTGCAACGGACCGGTTTTGACCTGGTCATCATGGGCTCGGAGGCCACCGACGCGCGCACCGGCCTGCTCGCCGCGATGCTGGCCGAGCGGCTCGGCTGCCCGCAGCTCAGCCTGGCCAGCAAGGTGGAGATCGACGGGAGCGCCATCACGATCCACCGCCAGGCGGACTACGGCTACGACAAGGTCATAGCGACCCTGCCCGCGGTGGTCAGCGTGGTGGAGAAGATCAACGAGCCGCGCTACCCGTCGTTCAAGGGGATCATGGCGGCCAAGAAGAAGCCGGTCGAGGTGCTCAGCGTCGCCGACGCCGGGATCGACCCAGCCCAGGTCGGCGCGGGCGCCGCGGCCACCGAGGTGGTCAGCTTCAGCAAACGGCCGCCCCGCGAGGCTGGCACGATCGTCAAGGACGAGGGCGACGGCGGCGTCAAGGCCGCCGAGTTCCTCGCCGCGCAGAAGTTCATCTGACCGGAAGGGCCGACAGAACGCATGTCTGAGATCCTCGTCCTCGCCGCGCACGACGGCGATTCGGTCAAGAAGGTCACGCTCGAACTGCTCACGCTGGCGCGCAGGTTCGGTGAGCCCGCCGCGGTCTGGCTGGGCCCCGGGGCGGAGGCCGGCCGCGCGCGGCTGGCCGAGTACGGCGCCGTCAAGGTCTACGCCGCCGACAGCGACGGCATGACCGACTACGTGGCCGCGCCGGCCGCCGAGGTGCTGGCCGCGCTGGTCACGCAGGTATCACCCGCGGCCGTGCTGGTGCCGTCCACGGCCGAGGGCAAGGAGGTGGCCGGCCGGCTCGCCGTCAAGACCGGCGCCGGCGTGCTCACCGACGCGGTGGACCTCACCCCGGCCGGCGACGGCGGCGGCCCCGTCGCGGAGCAGTCCATCTTCGGCGGCGCGATCATCGTGAAGTCGCGGGTCAGCAGGGGGATCTCGATCGTCGCGGTGCGGCCGAACGCGGTCCCGCCCGAGGCGGCCCCCGCAGAGGCGGCGCTCGAGCCGGTCGCCGTGGAACTCAGCGAGGCGGCCAAGGGCGCGCGCATCACCGAGCGCGTCGTCGCCGAGCGCAGCGAGCGCCCGGAACTCACCGAGGCGTCCATCGTCGTGTCCGGCGGCCGGGGGGTCGGCAACGCGGAGAACTTCGCGCTGATCGAACGGCTGGCGGACTCGCTCGGCGCGGCGGTCGGCGCGTCCCGCGCGGCCACCGACGCCGGCTGGTACCCGCACCAGTTCCAGGTCGGCCAGACCGGCAAGACCGTGTCACCGCAGCTGTACCTGGCGGTCGGCATCTCGGGCGCGATCCAGCACCGGGCCGGCATGCAGACGTCCAAGACCATCATGGTGATCAACAAGGATCCGGAGGCGCCGATCTTCGAGCTGGCGGATTTCGGCGTGGTCGGCGACCTGTTCAAGGTCGTGCCGCAGCTCACCGAGGAGATCACCCGGCGCCAGGCGTCCTGAGCGGCCGTGCCCGGGCGTCCTGAGCGGCCGTGGCTGGGCGTCCTGAGCGGCCGTGGCTGGCCGGGACGCCCGGCTGAAAGTCCAGTTAGGCTGATTTCGTCATGGATTACACCGATGGGGCAGGCCAGCCGGGGGGCGCCGGCGAAGCCGCAGCCGGCCCGCGCCCATTGATCTACCTGGATCACGCGGCGACCGCGCCGATGCTCCCCGAGGCCATCGCGGCCATGACCGAGGAACTCGCCCGCCTCGGCAACCCCTCCTCGCTGCACAACGCCGGGCGGCGGGCCCGCCGGGTCGTGGAGGAGTCGAGGGAGCAGATCGCCGAGGCTTTCGGCGCCCGGCCCAGCGAAGTGATCTTCACCGGCGGCGGCACCGAGGCGGACAACCTGGCGGTGAAGGGCCTGTACTGGGCCCGCTGGGCCGACCGCCCGCAGCGGCGCCGGGTCCTGGTGCCGGCGACCGAGCACCACGCGGTGCTGGACTCGGCGCTCTGGCTGGCCGGCCACGAGGGCGCGGAGATCTGCTGGCTCCCGGTGGACGGCACCGGGATGGTGTCCGCGGACCGCCTGCGCGCCGCGATCGAGCCGGACCCGGGCAGCGTGGCGCTGGTCAGCGTGATGTGGGCGAACAACGAGGTGGGCACGATCGCCCCGGTGGCGGAGCTGGCGGCGGTCTGCGCGGAGTACCAGATCCCGTTCCACACTGACGCGGTGCAGGCCGCGGCGCAGGTGCCGGTGCATTTCGCCGACAGCGGCGCGGACGCTCTCACGATCACCGGGCACAAGCTCGGCGGGCCGCTCGGCGCCGGCGCGCTGCTGCTGGCCCGCGGTGCCCAGCCGGCGCCGGTGCTGCACGGCGGAGGGCAGGAGAGCGACATCAGGTCCGGCACCCTGGACGCGCCCGCGATCCGCGGCTTCGCCACCGCCGCCCAGGTCGTCGCCAAGACCCGGGACTCCGAGGCGATCCGGCTGGCCGGGCTCCGGGACGACCTGGTCGCCAGGGTGCTCGCCGCGGTGCCCGACGCGATCCTCAACGGGGCGCCGCCCGGCCCGGACCGGCTCCCGGGGAACGCACACTTCTCCTTCCCCGGCTGCGAGGGCGACGCGCTGCTGATGCTCCTGGACGCCCGGGGAATCGCCTGCTCCACCGGGTCGGCGTGCACCGCCGGGGTGGCCCGGCCCAGCCATGTGCTGCTTGCCATGGGCGCCGACGAGGCCCGCGCCAGCGGCTCGCTCCGCTTCTCGTTCGGCGCCAGGTCCACGCGGGAGGATTGCGTGGCCGTGGGCGCGGTGATCGGCGAGGCGGTCGACCGTGCCAGGCGGGCTGGACGATCATGATGCACTACGAAGCGCCCCGGTGACCTGGCAGCGCCTGCCGGCGTGACAGTGGGTCCGGGGGGAGACCATGACCGTGGCTCCGGAGGGACGTCGGGCCCGCGAACGGCGCTTCGGGGGTGCCGGAGTCTCATAGGCTGGACGGGTCATGGGCGGGATGCGGGTGCTGGCGGCGATGTCGGGCGGAGTGGACTCCGCCGTGGCCGCGGCACGGGCGGCGGACGCCGGTCACCAGGTGACCGGGGTCCATCTCGCGCTGTCGCTGAACCCGCAGTCGTACCGGTCCGGGGCGCGGGGCTGCTGCACCCTGGAGGACGCCAGGGACGCCAGGCGCGCGGCGGACGTGATCGGGATCCCGTTCTACGTCTGGGACATGGCCGAGCGGTTCCACGCCGAGGTGGTGGCCGATTTCGTGGCCGAATACGCGCGCGGGCGCACGCCCAACCCGTGCCTGCGGTGCAACGAGAAGATCAAGTTCGCGGCGGTGCTGGACCGGGCGGTGGCCCTCGGCTTCGACGCGGTGTGCACCGGCCATCACGCCGCTCTGGCGGACGGCCGCCTGCACCGCAGCCCCGACCTGGCCAAGGACCAGTCCTACGTGCTGGCCGTGCTCACCCGGGACCAGCTTGGCCGGGCGATGTTCCCGCTGGGCGACTCCACCAAGGCGCAGGTGCGGGCGGAGGCGGCGGCGCGCGGCCTGGCGGTGGCCGGCAAGCCGGACAGCCACGACGTCTGCTTCATCCCCGACGGCGACACCCGCGCCTTCCTGGCCGGCGCCCTGGGCCCGGCTCCCGGTCCCATCGTGGACACCCGCGGCACGGTGCTGGGCAGCCACGATGGTGCCTACGGGTTTACCGTCGGCCAGCGCCGGGGCCTGCGGGTGGGCACCCCGGCCGCGGACGGCAGGCCGCGGTACGTGCTCGACATCGAGCCCGCCTCGGGCACGGTGACCGTGGGGCCCGCCGAGTCGCTGGACGTGGCCGAGATCCGGGCCGAGCGCCCGGTCTGGACCGGCTGCGCCCCGCCGGCCGGGCCCAGGGACTGCCTGGTGCAGTTGCGGGCCCACGGGCAGGTGCACCCGGCGACCGTGATCCCCGGCGATGACCTGCGGATAGCGCTTGCCGCACCGGCCAGGGGAGTGGCCCTCGGCCAGGCCGCGGTGTTCTACGACGGCGATACGGTCCTCGGCAGCGCCACGATCGCGGCCACATTCTGACGCGGCCGTCAGGGCCGCCACCGGTCCCGAGGCGCCCCGCGGCGCGGCCGCCTGTCACATGACCGCTGGTCAACGCCACGGTGTCCGTTAGGTGACAGGCTGTATTCCAAATTGTGGCCTGAATCGCCCTTTGTGCTGGATGCGGCTGCTGATCAACTCGGTCCTGATAGTTGCGTCTGCGTGAATGCGCGGTTGCAGACTGGGTAGATCGCTACCGGCGTGGTCGTCCCAGGCACGGCATGGTGCACGTGCGGCGAAGGGCGGGCGTGCTGGAGGCGAGATGAGAGGCGGCGTTGACAAAGTTCGCGCTGGGCACCGCGTCCGGAGGCCCGCGGCCCGCTCGTCGAGGAAGGGCGCCGGCTACGTCGGTGTGATGCTGGCCGGGGTCCTGGCCGCCGCGGGACTCGCGGCGTGCGGCACGAGCAGCGCGGCCACCGGCCCCGTGACGCTGAACTTCTACTTCTTTCCCGACCATTCCGGTGCGATCCAGGAGGCCGCTAACAACTGCGGCGCACAAAGCCACGGGCGCTACACGATCAACTACAACATTCTGCCGACCGCGGCCGACCAGCAGCGGCTGCAAATGGCCCGGCGGGTCGCCGCCGGGGACAGCTCGCTGGACATTCTCGGGCTTGACGTCACCTGGGAGGCGGAGTTCGCCCAGGCGGGCTGGATCAGGCCGTGGACCGGCACATACAAGCAGCAGGCCATCGCCGGGACGCTCAAGGGGCCGCTGAACACCGCCATCTGGCACGGAAAGCTGGTCGCGGTCCCGTACAACAGCAACACCCAGCTGCTCTGGTACCGCTCCGACCTGGTGAAGACCCCGCCGAAGACGTGGGCGCAGATGATGAGCGATGCGGAGGCGCTCGCCAGGCAGGGCAAGCCGCATCTCATCGAGATCCAGGGCGCCCAGTACGAGGGCACCGTGGTCTGGTTCAACACGCTGACGGCCAGTGCGGGCGGCAGCATCCTGAACCCGACCTCGACCGCCGCGCAACTCGGGCCGCCCGCGATCAAGGCGCTGTCGATCATGAAGCAGCTCGCCACCTCCTCCGCCGCGGACCCGAGCCTCGGGGTGCAGATGGAGGACCAGAACCGGCTGGCGATGGAGGCCGGCAGCGCGGCGTTCGAGCTGAACTACCCCTTCGTCTATCCGGCGATGAAGGCCGACAACCCCAAGCTGTTCAAGGTCTTCAAGTGGGCGCCGTACCCGAGCGTCTACCCGGGCAAGCCAGCCCGGGTCACCATCGGCGGAGCCGACCTGGCGGTCAGTTCTACCTCCCAGCATCCGCAGCTTGCCTTCCAGGCGATTCTGTGCCTGCGCAACGCCGAGAACCAGCTCAACGCCGCGGTCAAGGGCGGCCTGCCGCCCACGCTGGCCAGCGTCTACAACAACCCGCAGATGCAGTCCGCCTACCCATTCCGGCACCTGATCCTGGCGCAGGTCAACAACGGGGCCGTGCGGCCCAAGACACCGCTCTACCAGGTCGTGTCGACGACCATCTCGCACCTGGTCGCCCCCCCGGCCTCGATCAATCCGGTGCCCACCGAGCAGAGCCTGCGCACCCAGGTCAACAACGCCCTCCAGGGCAAGGGGCTGACCCCATGAGCGGCCCGGCGTCAAGCACAGGCAGGGAGGCAGACAGATGACCACCACTACTCCCCCGGTCACCGCTCAAGAGCGGGTCGCCGCCGGGCGGCGCGGCAAGCCCCGGCTGTCCGAGGGCGCGCGCGCTGAACGCCGGCTGGGCTGGCTGCTGTGCGCGCCCGCGGTGATCGTGATGATCGCGGTGACCGCGTATCCGATCGGTTACGCGATCTACCTGTCGTTCCAGCGGTACATTCTGTCCGCCCCGCAGCTGACCAAGTTCGTCGGGTTCAGCAACTACGGCGCCGTGCTCAGCTCGCCGTTGTGGTGGCACGCGCTGGCGGTCACCGTGGTGATCACCGTCGTGTCGGTGGCGATCGAGTTCGTGCTCGGCATGCTGCTGGCGCTGCTCATGTACCGGACGATCTTCGGTCGGGGCGTGGTCCGCACCTCGATGCTCATCCCGTACGGGATTGTCACGATCGTCGCGGCGTTCGGCTGGCAGTACGCCTGGACGCCGAGCACCGGCTATCTGTCCGCGCTGTTCAACAACAGCGCGCCGCTGACCAAGACCGGGACCGCCGTGGCGATCATCATCATGGCCGAGATCTGGAAGACCACCCCGTTCATGGCGCTGCTGCTGATGGCGGGCCTCTCGCTGGTGCCGGAGGACCTGCTGAAGGCGGCGAAGGTGGACGGTGCGAGCGCCTGGCAGCGGTTCTGGCGGATCATGGTGCCGCTGATGAAGCCCGCGATCCTGGTCGCCCTGCTGTTCAGAACGCTGGATGCGTTCCGAATATTCGACAACATCTTCATCCTCACGGTGGGCGCGAACGGCACCTCTTCGGTGTCGATGCTCAACTACAGCAACCTGTTCACCGGCTTCAACTTCGGGGTCGGATCGGCGATGTCGATCCTGATCCTGATCAGCGTCGCGATCATCGCGGTGGTCTTCATCAGAGGCTTCGGCACCGCCGCTCCCGGATCGGATCTCCGGCGATGAGGGCGGCCCTTAGCACAGAAACGGAGGTGGGACGCTGATGGCAGCCACAACGACCCGGCAGAAGGTCGGCTGGGGGACCGCCAACACGGTCGCGATCGCGCTGGCGCTCATCCCGGTGCTCTGGATCGTGTCCCTGTCGTTCAAGACGCCGGCGGCGATCACCGACCCCAGCTTCATCCCGTCGCAATGGACATGGTCGAACTACTCCGGCATCCTGACCAGCTCCCAGTTCGTCCGGCCACTGATCAACTCGATCGGGATCGGGCTTATCGCCACGTTCATCGCGGTCGTGCTGGCCTCGATGGCGGCCTACGCGGTGGCCCGGCTGAGATTTCCCGGCAAGGGTGTGCTTATCGGGGTGTCCCTGCTGATCGCCATGTTCCCGGCGATCGCGCTGGCGACGCCGCTGTTCAACATCGAGCGGATCCTCGGTCTGTTCGACACCTGGCCCGGCCTCATCATTCCTTACGTCGCCACCGGCCTGCCGCTGGGCATCTACACGCTGTCGGCGTTCTTCCGCGAGATCCCGTGGGAGCTGGAGAAGGCCGCCAAGGTGGACGGCGCCACGCCGTTCCAGGCGTTCGTGCGGGTCATCGCTCCGCTCGCCGCGCCCGGCATGGTCACCACCGCGATCCTGGTGTTCCTGTTCTGCTGGAACGAGTTCCTGCTCGCGATCACGCTGACCTCGACCATCAGGGCGCGCACCGCGCCGGCCGCGATGGCGTTCTTCACCGGGAACTCGGCGTTCGCGGTGCCCACCGGGTCGATCACCGCGTCCGCGGTGATCATCACCATCCCGATCATCATCTTCGTGCTGTTTTTCCAGCGCCGCATCGTCGCAGGGCTGACGTCCGGCGCGGTCAAGGGCTAGGCCGGACAGGAGAATCAAGTGGCTGAGATCATTCTTGATCACATCACCAAGCGCTTCCCCGACGGGGCACTTGCGGTGGACGACTTCAACCTGGACATCGCCGACGGCGAGTTCGTCATCCTGGTCGGCCCCTCCGGCTGCGGCAAGTCGACGACGCTCAACATGATCGCCGGCCTGGAGGACATCTCCTCGGGCGAACTGCGCATCGGCGGCCAGGTGGTGAACCAGAAGTCGCCCAAGGACCGCGACATCGCGATGGTGTTCCAGAGCTACGCGCTGTACCCGCACATGACGGTCCGGCAGAACATGGGGTTTGCGCTAAAGCTGGCCAAGACCCCCCAGGCCACCATCAAGGAGAAGGTCGAGGAGGCGGCCCGGATCCTGGATCTGACCCAGCACCTGGACCGCAAGCCGGCCAACCTGTCCGGCGGCCAGCGGCAGCGGGTGGCCATGGGGCGGGCGATCGTCCGCGACCCGGCGGCGTTCCTCATGGACGAGCCGCTGTCCAACCTGGACGCGAAGCTGCGGGTGCAGATGCGCACCGAGGTATCCAGGATCCAGCGCAGGCTCGGCACGACCACGGTCTACGTGACGCACGACCAGACCGAGGCCATGACGCTGGGCGACCGGGTGGCGGTCATGCGCCTCGGCGTGCTGCAGCAGGCCGGCTCGCCGAAGGAGCTATACGACAGTCCCGTCAACCTCTTCGTGGCCGGTTTCATCGGGTCGCCCGCGATGAACTTCATGTCCGGCACCTTCGAGGACGGCATGCTGCGCACCCCGCTCGGGGACTTCAGGCTCAGCGACCGGTTGCGGCGCGAGGTGGAGTCGGCGGGCGCGGGGCGCGAGGTCATCGTGGGCCTGCGGCCGGAGAACTTCGAGGACGCGGCGCTGGTCACGCCGGACAACCGCCAGCACGGGATCACGTTCCGCACGCCCATCGACGTCCTGGAGTCGATGGGCTCCGACGTGTACGTCTACTTCACCCGCGGCATTGAGCAGGGCGTGAGCTCCGCCGAGCTGGAGGAACTGGCCAGGGACTCGGGACGGGCCGACACCGGCGCCACCGGGGAGACCCTGGTCGCCCGGCTGGACGCCGCGACCGGCATCCGCGAGGGCCAGGACGCCGAGCTCTGGGTGGACGGCCGGGCCATGCACATCTTCGACCCGGCCAGCGGCCGCAACCTGTCCCTGGGGGCCACGGACGGCGGGAGCGCGAGCACGGTGCAGGCAGGCTCGGCCGGGGCGGCGTCCAGCCCGGCACCGCCGAGCCCGGCGCCGGATGGCGGGCAGGCGCCGCCGAGCCCGGCGCAGGCCGACACAGGTCAGGCGGACCCTGGCACGGCGGGCGCCGGCGAGTCGGCCGCGGGCGGGGAGGCTACCTGATCTCCCGGCGCAGCCGCTCGATGACCTCGTCGTTCCACTCGTGGGTGCGCATCAGCCGGTATCGCTCCCGGGCCACCCGCTGGTAGGCCTCGGCCTCGGTGCCGGAGCCGATCAGGTCGGCCGCGCGCAGCATGCGCACGACCGGGAGGTACTCCTCGGCGAACCACAGCCGGGCGATCTCGTCCCGGCCCAGGCAGCGGCGGGCGTGCTGGATGTAGCGGAACCCCCACGCCTCGACCGCCTCGCCCAGTTCGGCATAGCCCCAGGGATCGGCGAAGGAGATCCTGGCGTACGCCTGCTCGGGCAGCGGCACCCGGGACCGGAACATCCGCTCGTAGCCCTTCACCAGCAGATCGCCGCGGCTGCGGATGCCGGCCGCGGGCACCACGGTCTGTATCTCGGTGACATAGGCGTCGATGGTCTGCTGCCCGGTGGCCATGGCGATGGACACCCGGTGGTGGCCGTCCTGGACGAAGTGCAGGTCGCCGACCCGGTAGACATCGATGGGCGGGATGGACTCACCGCGGCGCTGGGCCAGAGCCAGGCGTTCCCAGCGCTCCCGCACCCGGCTCGAGGTCGGCCGGAAGTGCCGGTCGAAGTCGCGGCGCGCGTCTACCGTGCCGACGACGGTGTCCAACTTGATGGTCTGCAGGCCCAGCGACCGCTCGCTCCTGCGGCCGAGCGTGGCGACGACCTCGTCGAGGGGCAGGATGAGGTTGACGTCGTCAGGTTCCCGGCGCAGCCGGTGGGCGAGCCGGGACAGCACCTGGCGCCGCCGGGCACGCAGGAAATCGTCGGCCACGTCGGCCCGCGGGAACCCGGTCTCAGCAGGCATGCGAGTGACCGTCCGGCGCGTGCTGGATCCCGGCGCCCGGCTCGATCTCCAGCAGGTGGCGCCCCACCACGTTGCGGACCACGGTCCGCCCGAGCCGGTGCTCGCCGGCCGCCGCGCCGTGCGGGTGCACGTGCCCGTGCAGCAGCACGGCGGGCTGGAGCCGGGCGGTGAGCCGGTGGTAGGCCCGGAATCCCCGGTGCGGCGGGTCGGTACCGTCCCCGATGCCCTGCGGCGGCGCATGGGTGAGCAGCACATCGACGCCGCGGCCGTCGCGGATCTGTGCCCACCGGGCCCGGCGGGCCAGGGCGCGGGCCCGGCGGCCCTGCTGCCACTCGGTGTACTGGTTGGGGCCGCCGGTGTACCGGCGGCAGCCGCCCAGCCCGGCCAGCCGCAGCCCGGCCGCGTCGACGACCCGCTGCTCGGCGGGGATTGCCCCGTCCGGCCAGGGCGGCCCGGCCGGCAGCCCCGCGCGCAGCGGCAGCCCGGCCCGGGAAGTGCGATACCCGGAGATATCAGGGTCGTGGTTGCCGGGTACGAACACCAGTGGCACGTCGAGCAGGTTCATCAGCCTGCCCAGGTAGTCGAACGGGAGGTCGCCGCAGGCGACGATCAGCTGGGCCCGACGGACCGCATGCGCGTCCGCCAGCAGCGCGTCGTCCACATCATCGGAGACGGCGAGGACGACGACCACATGCCGATCGTACGTGGCGGCCCGGCCGCCGGCCGAAGGCCCCGTGACGGAGGAATGGGGCCTTCGGCCCGCGGGGGGTTCCGGGGGGTCGCTCCCCCGGGTCAACACTGCCGAAGGCCCCGTGACGGAGGAATGGGACCCTCGGCCCTCGGGGGGTTCCGGGGGGTCGCTCCCCCGGGTCAACACTGCCGCGGCCAGCGCGGCAGCTGCCGCGCCCCGCCCCGGCGCGGGCCGGCCGTCTCCTCGACAGGACAGGCCGGCCGCACTAGCGTCCAAATGCGAACTTTGCCTGAACAGGCCAGGGAGGCGCGGTGGATGGAGAGGTCAGGCACCTGGTGGGGCTGCTGCTGGGCACCGAGGACGACTGGCCCCGTGCATTCGAGTACCTGGTCGACGGCCTCGGCCCGGTGCCGGACGGGACCGGGCGCCGGCATGTCTTCGCCACCGAGCGGCTGACCATCGAGCCGTTCTCGCTCCGGTCCAAGCCGCGCAACGACCTGGTGATCGACCGGCTCGCCTACTGGTACTACCACCCGCGCGAGTGGCTCAAGAAGGTCGCGCTGATGGACGACGTGTACCTGCTCAACTCGCCGTTCACCTTCCAGGCGATGGAGAAGCACGCGGCCTACTGCGCGATGATGCGGCTCGGCCTCAAGGTGCCGGAGACGGTGCTCGTCCCGTACAAGAACCCGGTGGATCACGACAAGTACGCCTTTACCGCACAGCGCTACAACCAGCCGTTCGACCTGGACGCCATCGCCGCGGGCATCGGCTATCCGCTGTACATGAAGCCCTATGACGGCGGCGGCTGGCGCGGGGTGTCCCGGGTGAACAACCCCGGCGAGCTGCACCGGGCGTACAACTCCTCGGGCGGGATGCTCATGCACCTGCAGGCGTCGGTGGACTACGACGTGTTCGCCCGGGCCCTGTCGATCGGCGCGGAGACGATGGTGATGCGGTTCGACCCCGCCGCGCCGATGCACTCGCGGTACCGGGTCGAGCACGACTTCCTTGGGGCCGCCGCCGGGATCGAGACCATCACGATCTCCCGCGTCGTCAACGCGTTCTTCCGGTGGGAGTTCAACTCCTGCGAGATGCTCGTGCGCGAAACCGACGTCTACCCCATCGACTATGCCAACGCCTGCCCCGACATCTCCATCACCAGCCTCCACTACTACTTTCCCTGGGCCATCAAAACGCTGCTGAAGTGGACGGTGTTCTGCTTGGCGACGGGCCGGCGGCCGCGGCTGGACACCGACACCCGGCGCTATTTCGACATCAGCGACCGCAGCGACCTGGACTACGGCCAGAAGCTGGCCGCCTACCGGCGGCTGGCCGACGAGTATTTCGCCGTGGACGACTACCTCCAGTTCTGCGCCGCGCAGCTGCCCGACCTCGACCAGCGGGTGCTGGACTGGGCGGCCGGGCCCGACTTCGACCGGCTGATCGTGGACACGGTCAAGGCCACCTACCCGGCACACGAGCACGAGCGGTTCATCGCCCACTTCCGCGGCCTGACCAGCCTGTGGGTGACCGACGAGACGGCGCGCCTTTCGTCGTGAGCCGGGCCGCCGGGCTCACCGGAACGCGGCGGTCACCGGGGCCAGCCGCAGCACGTCCCGCGGCCCGGCCAGGTCGGGCAGCGAGACGAACACGGTGGACACGCCGCGCTCGGCCAGCAGCCGGTAACGGCCGATGTGGTCGGCGGCGGTGCCCGCGTGGTGCCGCCGGGCGAACGTGGCGGCCGGGGTGCGGCCGCGCAGTCTCTCGACGATCGCGGCGGCGTGCCCCCGGTCGTCGCCGATGACCGGGATGTCCTGCACGGTCACCGCCACCTCGGCCGGGTCTCGCCCGGCCTCGCGGCAGTGCTCGCGCAGCACCGCCAGCTTGCGGTCGAGGACATCCAGGCCGGACGGGAGGTTGCAGCCGTCGGCCAGCCGCGCCGCGATCCGCAGCGTGCGCCGCTCACCGCTGCCGCCCACGATGATGGGAACC
>Ga0318554_10000582_pt1 | contig 13354 bp, 11 predicted proteins | sample GRESIP082b2f22_FD_203687 | JGI IMG/M metagenome (GOLD analysis project Ga0318554, IMG submission 203687) | Tropical soil microbial communities from Luquillo Experimental Forest, Puerto Rico - GRE.SIPMG.082b2f22 | ecosystem: Environmental > Terrestrial > Soil > Tropical forest > Bulk soil... | reverse complement strand
GGAGTTTCACTTCGTGACCGCGCCCGATCCCACGAGCGAGCAGGGCCTGCCCGGCGCGCAGCAGTTCATCTTCGAGGACGTGCCGCGCGAGCTGCAGAAGTACGGCCCGGCAACGGCGTTCTACAGCACGAACGACGGCATGCAGGAGCCGATCATCAAGGCGATCCTGAACGCGAAGCAGGGCTACTTCGTCGAGCAGGACGTCCCGGCGCCGACCGCCGGCTATCCCGCCGCGCTCGGCATCAAGATCCCGCCCGACAAGGCCGGCGACATGCCGTGGATCAACGGCGAGATCAAGCGCCTGATCGCCGAGAAGGGCATGAGCGGCCATTTCGGGAGCTGGACGCAGCCGATCGACATGGTGACCGAGCGCGCGTTCGCGAACCTGCTGGTGGACGCGGTGAACAAGAAGGCGGACTTCAAGGATTCACTCACCGTGCTCAAGTACTTCCAGGCCGAAGCCGGCGGCCCGGTCAAGATCCGCAAGTACGATCCGAAGGGCAACCAGTGGTTGCTCGTGCTGGATCACGTCACGTACTAGGCGGGATCGGTCGCGACGATTCCTGCGCGACAGGCGCGGCGCGGAGCCGCTAGCGCTGCAGACCGCGGTGCGCGAGGCCGCGCACGAATTGGATGGCCGGCGCGAATTCGCGTGACGTGCCCATCCATTGCACGTTCCACGTGTTCGCTCCGGTGGTGTCGGGGCGCAGCCATTCCTCCCACGCGGTCGGTCGCGCGGCGGGAGATCTCAGGATGTCGTCGGCCACGAATCCCTCGGTCGAGCCCTCGCGCACCAGCAGGCGCGGTCCCACCCAGATACGGCGCTCGTCGTTATCCGCGGGCGCGATGCCGTACCAGGCCAGCGTGCCGAGGTAGCGGCTGCGCTCCTCGCCGGCGCGCGGAATCGTTCCCGTCGCCCAGTGCCCGGTGCGATCCAGCAGGCTCGCCCAGTTCTCGACCGCGGCGAAGTCCGCGCTCGAGAGATCGCTCGTGTCCGCGGCCGCATGCCGCACCGCGTTCGCGAAGGCGCGCATGATTTGCGCTTCGCCGGCATGCCCGGTCGAGTCGAGGCGCGCGCACTCCCGGGGAATGAACCGGTCGCTGTCGTGGAGCGCGAGCTTGAAGAAGTTCGTGTAGAGCCGTTGCGTGCCGTGCACGGCCGCGAACCGCGCGGCCTCGCTCTCGTCGCCCATCACGACCGGCTCGATCAGCACGCGGCGCCACGCCTCGCGCGCGATGCGCCGTTCGATGCCCGGCACCTCGAGGATGTGCTCCTGCACCGCGGGGTTCGCGAGCGAGTGGCTCCAGGTCGCGAACCGGAAGCCCACCGAGTAACCGGAGAGCGTGCCGAGGACGGTGGTCACGACCCCCACCGGCTTCACGTAGTCGAGCGTGCTGCTGTACAGCTCCTGGAACTGCTCGGGGAGCAGCGCGCGCGCGGACGTCTCGGGCAGCTCCAGCCAGAAGCCGCGCGCGATGTGCCCGCGCACCGCGAGCGCCGGATAGTGTGTGCCGCTGATCGCGCGCCGGTAATCGCGGCCACGGATCGGATCGGCGAAGCGGCGCGCATCGAGATCCAGCTCGCGGAACACGTGCCCCGACGCCGAGAGCTCGGCCACGAAATGCGGGATCGAGTCCGACGGACTTTCGCGATACGAGATCACGCTCAGGTTCTCGAACAGCTCCTCGTACGGCAGGGCTCCGGCGTGCGCCCGCACCCGCGTCCCCATCCAGAGCCCGAACAGGAAGAGCACGAAGAACAGCGTGAAGAGCTGGCTCTTGAGCAGGAATTTCGCCGTCCGAAAAGCGAACGACAGCAACTGGGACTTGGACCACCTGCGGCGTCTGCCCACGGAGCTTCCCTTCCGAATTGGCGTCGGGCGCCGTGGCCGGCGCCCGTGGTTCACCCGCGCGATATCGCCCCGGTGTTATCGGCATCCCGGGGCGTTCGCTTCACGGGGAAGGGCTAAATGGCCGCCGGATTGGCGCTTTTCCGCGCTTCGTCGAGGGGGTTCTGCTACTCCCTCAGCACGAACCGGAACGGAATCGTGGTCCATACCGGTACGGGGTGGCCGTCGGAATACGCCGGCTTGAACACCCAATGCCGTGCGCCCTCGAGCGCGGTCTCGTCGAAGAGCGGATTCGTGAACACCTTGTCGAGCCGCACGTCGAGCACGCGGCCGCTGCGGCCGATGAGCGCGTGCACGACCACGTAACCCTCGGCGCCCACCGATCGCGCCAGCTCCGGATACTTCGGCTTGTACTCGGTGATCGCGACCAGGATCTCATCGACGTGCACGTAGACGCCGAACTCCGGGAGCGGCGCTTCGCCGGCTCCGGGCCCTGACGTCGCGGGGCTCCCGGCGTCGGGCTCGCCTTTCACCGTCTCGCCGCCGGGGCCGCCCGCATTCGACGCCGGCTCGATCGGCGGCCCTCCGATGGCGGAACGGGAACGAGGACGCCGGCATCGGCCCTCACGCGCGGCCGCGCGGGGGCGACCGGCGCGGGCGCCGGCGGCTCGTAACGATGCGCAGTGAAGTCGGGGGGCGGCACGATCCAATGCTGCGCGTCGCTCGCGGGGATCGGCGATCGCATGAGTGGCGCGAGCTGGAGCGCGGTGATGAAGACGAGCGCCGCGACAGCCGAGGCGGTCGCGAGCGCGAACGAGAGGTGAGACCTGCGGGATGCGAGAAGCTCGGGGGCGCCGTAGGGCATGAACTCGAAAAGAGAAACGGTGCGTCGCATGCTTCCTCCGCGCGCACCGGTCAACGAGGCGCCTGCTATGCACAAAAGTCTGCGCCCCGGTCGGGGCCGGGTTCAAGGAGATTTCTCGCGTGAAGGAAATCCCGCGACCGGCGCGGGCTTATTCCCCCCGGGCGCATCCAGGTTTCCGCGCGGTTACCGCGCGGGGGGACTCTCGCCGCCCGGCCCGTCTCCTGCGATCCGCCGATATGGCATGCTGCGAGCGCTCACGGATGGTGCGTGCGACGTTCGGCGCCGAGTTCAGGGGATCGCATGATCGAAGCGAAGGCGTTCTATCGGAAAGTCGAGCTGCTGCTCGAGGGCATGTCGGGCGAGCCCTCGCCGCGGCGCTTCGCCGAGGCGCTGCTGCCGAGATTGATGGAGCGCCTCGGCGAGGGGCTGAAGCTCCGCGGCGTCCAGCTCTATCAGCGCGATCACGGCGGCCGTTTCCGCCTGATCCGATCCGAGGGCACGGTCGCCCCCGACCTTTCCGACGAGCTGACGCGCCGCGCCTCGCGCGAGGGCGGCGCGGACATCGGCGAGCTGCCGTGGTCGGGCCGGACCGCCGCGGGTGCGACCGGCCTCATGGCGTTGCCCGATCTCGGCGAGCTGGTCGTCGCGCTGCTGTTCGACGGTCCGGACGGCGGGCCGGAGCTGATCACGCAGATCCAGTCCGTGATCGCCGCGCTCCAGTACGCAGTCGAGCAGCATCTGCGCCGGCGCGAGCTCGAGGATCTGTTCGAGCAGGCGCGCGCGATCCAGTTGAGCCTGCTGCCGTCGAGCGCGCCCAGGTTCGGCGAGTTCGACATCGCGGCGGTGAGCATTCCGGCGCGCCGCGTGGGCGGGGACTTCTATGACTTCCTGCCCGTGGACGAGGACACGCTCGCGCTCGCGGTCGCGGACGCATCGGGGCACGGGCTGCCCGCCGCGCTCCAGGCGCGTGACGTCGCGACCGGGCTCCGCATGGGCGTGGAGAGGGATCTCAAGATCACGCGCACGGTCGAGAAGCTGAGCCGCGTGATCCATCGCAGCGGCCTCGCGTCCCGCTACATCTCGATGTTCTTCGGCGAGCTCGAGCTGAACGGGAATCTGAGCTACATCAATGCCGGGCACCCGCCGGGGCTTCTGCTCGATGATCGCGGCGTCCACGAGCTGACGGTCGGCGGCATGCTGCTCGGCCCGCAGGGCGACGCCACGTACAAGCTCGGCTTCACGCACGTGGACCGCGGCGCAGCGCTCGCGCTCTACACCGACGGCGTGACCGAGCGCGGCACCGGCGAGAGCGAGCCGTTCGGCCCGCAGCGCCTCGCCGAGTGGCTGCGCGACTGGCGCGAGGGGCCGTCCCAGGCGGGGGTGGACGATCTGATCTCGCGCCTGCGCATGCACGGCCCGACGCGCACGTTCGAGGACGACGTCACCGTGATCTTCGTGCGCCGGCCGCGGTAAGCCGGCGCGTCGCTCGATCCGCGTCGAGCCGCCCTCGTAGCCAGGTTGCCGTTTCCGCTACAATCGCGCGCTCATGCCCGATCCCGTCCTCGAGCTTCGAGACATTTCGAAGTCGTTCGACGCCAACGCGGTGCTGAAGGGCGTCTCCCTCACCGTTCACCCCGGCACCATCCACGCCCTGGTGGGTGAGAACGGCGCGGGCAAGTCCACCCTGATGAACATCCTGTTCGGCATGCCGGTGATCCGCGATACCGGCGGCTTCAGCGGCGAGGTGCTGTTGGAGGGGAAGGCCGCGACGTTCGCGTCGCCCGCCGACGCGATGGCCGCCGGGATCGGAATGGTGCACCAGGAATTCATGCTGATCCCGGGCTTCCGCGTGGCGGAGAACATCAAGCTCAATCGCGAGCCGACCCGCCCGACGCTCGCCTCGCGCATCTTCGGCAAGAAGCTCGAGACGCTCGACATCGGCGCGATGCGCGCCGACTCGCGCGCCGCGCTCGACCGCGTCGGGCTCGGCGTGGACGAGTGGCTGCCGATGGCGGGCATGCCGGTCGGTCACATGCAGTTCGTCGAGATCGCGCGCGAGGTGGACAAGAAGAACGTGCGCCTGCTGATCTTCGACGAGCCGACCGCGGTGCTGACCGAAGGCGAGGCGGCGCGGCTGCTCGACGTGATGCGCACGCTCGCCCATGCCGGCCACGCGATCCTGTTCATCACCCACCGCCTCGACGAGGTGCTCGCGGTCGCCGACCAGATCACCGTCCTGCGCGACGGCGAGGTGGTGGCGCGGCTCGATCCGAAGAGCACGACCGTCGGACAGATCGCCGAGAAGATGGTGGGCCGCCCCGCGTCCGTGGTGAAGCATGCGAGCACGGCGGCGAAGCGCGGCGGCACGCCCAAGCTCGAGATCCGGGATCTCGAGGCGGACGTGCCGGGCGAGATGGTGCGCGGCGTCTCGCTCACGCTCGATCAGGGCGAGGTGCTGGGCCTCGCGGGGCTCGCGGGCCACGGCAAGGTCGGGGTCGCGAACGGGCTCATGGGCCTCTCTCCCGCGCGCGGCACGGTGACCAAGGATGGAAAGCCGTTCGCGCTCAACGACCCGCGCGCCGCGATCGAAGCCGGGCTCGCGTTCGTCTCCGAGGACCGCCGCGGCGCCGGCATCCTTCCCGACGAGAGCATCGAGCACAACATCGCGATCACGGCGATCGAGATCCAGAACCGCTTCCTGCTGCCGGGTCCGATCGGCCCGCTGCGCCTGCTGGACGGCGGCGCGGTGCGCCGCCACGCGCGCGAGATGATCCGCACGCTCGACATCCGCACCACCGGGCCGCGCCAGACCGTGCGGCGCCTGTCGGGCGGCAACCAGCAGAAGGTGTGCCTCGCGCGCGCCATGACGCTCGAGCCCGACACGCTGCTGGTCTCGGAGCCGACGCGCGGGATCGACGTGGGCGCGAAGGAGCGCGTGCTCGACATCCTGCGCGCGCTGAATCGCGAGAAGGGCATGACACTGCTCATCACGTCGTCGGAGCTCGCCGAGTTGCGCGCGATCTGCGACCGCATCGCGATCATCTATCACGGGCGGCTCGCCGCGCTGCTGCCGCCCGATGCGAGCGACGAGGCGTTCGGGCTCGCGATGGCGGGCGAGACCGAGATGGCCGGGAGCGCGCGTGGCTGAGCGCGCGCCGGCGGCCGCCGATCAGGCCGAGCGCGTCCCGCTCGGCGCCGCGCTGCGCGAGCACCTGCGCGAGATCGGGATCCCGCGCGTCCTGATCGGCGTCTTCCTGCTGCTGCTCTTCGGCGTCGCGGTCGCGACGAAGATGGACATCCCCTCGCTCCTCACCGACTGCCTGCTGCGCATCGGCCGCAACGGGATCCTGGTGCTCGCGCTGCTGCCCGCGATCCAGGGCGGCATCGGGCTCAATTTCGGGCTGCCGCTCGGGATCATCTGCGGGCTCCTGGGCTGCGTGATCACGCTCAACGCGTCGGTCGGCGGCTGGGCGTGGTTCTGGCTCGCGACCGCGCTCGGCGTCGCGTTCGCGATCCCGGTCGGGCTCGCGTACGGCTGGCTGCTGAATCGCACGCGCGGCCAGGAAATGATGATCGGCACGTACCTGGGATTCTCGATCGTCTCGGGCATGAGCATCTTCTGGATCATGGCGCCGTTCCACAATCCCGAGCTGGTGTGGGCGATCGGCGGCAAGGGCCTGCGCACGACGCTCACGCTCGGCAACACGTTCGACCGGCTGCTCGACAGGCTCGGCGAGTTCAAGCTCGCGGGTGTCACGATCCCGACCGGCACGCTCGCGGTGTTCGCGGGCCTCTGCATCCTGGTCGAGCTGTTCTTCCGCACCCGCGCCGGCGTCACGATCAGCGCGGCGCGCAGCAATCCGCGTTTCGCGCGCGCCTGCGGCATCTCGGACTCGCGCACGCGCGTCCAGGCCACGGTGCTCACGACCGTTCTGGCCGCGATCGGAATCGTGGTGTTCTGCCAGTCCTACTCGTTCGTTCAGCTCTACACCGCGCCACTCTACATGGCGTTCCCGGTCGTTGCGTCGCTCCTGATCGGCGGGGCCTCGGTGTCGCGCGCGACGCTCACCCACGTGGTGGTCGGGACGGTGCTGTTCCAGTCCATCCTCACCGTCGCGCTGCCGGTGACGAGCCAGGTCGTTGCGGGCGACTTCTCCGAGACCGCGCGCCTCATCATCCAGAACGGCATGATCCTCTACGCGCTGACGCGGCGGGCCGACCGATGAGCGGGACGCACACAAGCGGATCGGCGCCGGCTGCGACCCCGCCGGCCGCGGCGCCGCCGCCCGCGCCCAAGCCAGCCGCGCGCCCGCGGCCCTCGCTCGCGGGCATCGGCGTGCCGCTCCTGTTCGCGCTCCTGTGCGTGTTCGGCGCGTGGGTCGCGCACCTCACGCCGGAGTTCCTGCTGCGCGAGATGCTCTCGCGCTTCGCGCGAAACGCGGTGATCGTGCTCTCGCTCCTGATCCCGGTACTGGCCGGGCTCGGGCTCAACTTCGGCATCGTGCTCGGCGCGATGGCGGGCCAGGTCGCGGTGATCTTCGTCACGTACTGGAAGATCGGCGGCATCGCGGGCTTCGCGCTTGCCGCCGCGCTCGCGGTGCCGATCGCGATCCTGTTCGGACTCGGGACCGGCGCTCTCTTCAACCGCTCGAAGGGCCGCGAGATGGTGACCGGGCTCATCGCCGGCTTCTTCTCGAACGGCCTGTACCAGCTGCTGTTCCTGTTCGCGGTCGGCAGCGTGATCCCGTGGCACGCGCAGAACATGCTGCTGCCGCAGGGCTACGGACTGCGCAACACCGTGGATCTGATCGGCATCCAGTACGCGCTCGACGATCTCATCAAGGTGCACGTCACGCTCGAGGGCTCGCCGGTGCGCGTGCCGGTCGTGACGTTCGTCTTCATCGCGCTGGTGTGCGCGTTCAATCTGTTCTTCCAGCGCACCCGCCTCGGCCAGGAGCTGCGCGCGATGGGGCAGGATCCGCACGTCGCCGCGACCGCCGGCATCCCGGTGGACCGCAACCGCCTGATCGCGACCGTGCTCTCCACGGTGTTCGCGGCCTGGGGCCAGCTGTTTTTCCTGCAGAATCTTGGCACGCTCAACACGTACAGCTCGCATGACCAGGTCGGCATCTTCGCGATCGCCGCGCTGCTGGTCTCGGGCGCGACCGTGTCGCGCGCGACGGTCGGCCAGGCCCTCACCGGCACGCTCTTGTTTCACGCGCTGTTCGTCATCTCGCCGCTCGCCGGCAAGGCGCTCGCGGGCGATGCGCAGATCGGCGAGTACTTCCGCGTGTTCGTGGCGTACGCCGTGATCGCGGTCGCGCTCGTGCTGCACGCCTGGCGGAAGAAGTAGGCGCGGGCCGCGCGCCCGGCCACGCCGGTTCCCCGGCGCGCGGCGCGGCGTGCGCCTGCTATCTCCCCTGCTTGATGAGCTCCCCCCGCACGTAGTCGCGCAGCTCGCGGACCGTCGTGTCGTTCGGCGCGATGAACAGCGCGGTGTCGATCACCGCGGACGCTTCTGCGTAGCGTTTCTGGTTCGTGAGCGACATCGCGATCCAGTAGCGTGCGTTCGGGCTGCCGCGCCAGTTCGCGAGCGCCATCCGCGCGGCGGCCTCCGCCTCCTGGTGCCGCCCGAGCGCCGTGTAGCAGATCGCGAGCCGCGTGCCGAGGATCGAGAAGAAGTTTCCGGCGCCGCGATTCTTCTGGAGCGTGTCCGCCCGCTCGAGCAGCGCGAGTGCGCCCTTCCAGTCCTCGCGCAGGATCAGCGGGCTCGTGTCCTCGACCAGCCGCATGGCCTGCGGCTCGACCAGCTCGATCATCGGCTCGTGCTCGGGCTCGTACTGGACCACGGTGATCGGATGGAGCGACGTGTCGCGCCGGAAGTCCTCGTAGCGCATCCAGTGCACGGTCGTGTCGCGGTACCAGCACTGGAGCGCAAAGCTCTTACCGAATGCGTACTCCGCGAGCCGCGGCATGTTCGTCTGGCAAACCCGGACGCCGTGCGGCAGCGTCGGGTAGCTGCGCGCGAGCCGCGTGCGGATCCCCTCCATCAGTCGCTGCAGGCGCACGAGGTGATCGAAGTCCATGAACGCCCCGGTCTGCGGCGCCTTCGCGGTCACGGTCACGGGCGGGCCGGGGCTGATCGAGAACATGGCGAGCCGGATCGTGAACAGCGCCGCCGGCAGCCACGGATACGCGGCCTCGAGCAGCGCGGCGAGCCCGATGCCGAGCCCCATGCTGCCGAACGCGCTGCGATTCGGCTGCCAGATCGGATAGATCGCGACCAGCGCGCCGCACGCGAGCGCGAACCACGCGAGCCCCCACAGCGTCCACGCGCCGCGCCCGCCTCCCGCGCCCGCTCCGCCGCGGCCGATCAGGCGCCCGAACGCGCCGCGCCGCGCGACGAGGCCGATGGCGGCGATGAGCGCGACCACCTCCAGCACGAGCGCGAGCGCGCCGTCCCCGCTCGTAGGCATGAGCGGCAGGCTGAAGACCGCACGCAGGCTGTTCCACACCGCCCACGCAACGCGGCGAGGGAGCGGCGTGGCGAGGACCGACGTGTCGTGCTCGAGATTGTGCGGCAGCTCGAGGTGCGCCTGGCGCCGGATCAGAACGTACGCGACGCCCCATGCCACGATCAGCGCCGTGGTCGCGGTCGCCCAGCGCACGCGCGCGGCGCGCGGGCGATTGCCCGGCATCCACGGGACCATGAACGCCGCGACCACCGCCAGCTCCTTGCAGCCGAGCGCGAGCGCGAGCGCGGCGAGCGTGGTCCAGAGCCGTCCGCGCGACGCCTCGAACAGCGCGAGCGCGGTGAAGAGCCAGAGTCCGAGATCCACGAAATGGCTCGGCCACGAGAGTAGCGTGCGCGTGGACTCCGCGAACAGCGGGAAGCTTGCGGCGATCGCCGCCGCCGGACCGGACCACGAGCGGCGCAGCGCGAGGTAGACGAGCACGGACGCGAGCGCCATGAGCAGCGCATGCACCGCTGCGAGCTCGCGCGGGTGCGTGAGCATGAGCGGACCGAACGCGAGGTAATAGAGCTGATGCGCGACCGGGCGCCAGAACGCCATCGAGCCGCCGCCATCCAGCAGCGACCGATCGCTCGTGAGCAGCGCGCGATGGAGGAAATCGAAGTCCTCCGCCACCGGCTCCCCGAGCGGCGCGCCCCGGCTGTGCCAGACCAGGGGCAGGACGGCGAGCGCCGACGCCCAGGCCCACGGATCGCGCCACGGCGCCGGGCGGGCCGGCGGGGCCGCGGCCGTGGCGCTCGCAACCGCTTGTCGCGCCTGCGCGATCGGCGCTTCCCCACGCTCGCGCGCGCGTCTCTTTCCGTGCGATCGGGTCATGCGTGCGCGAATCCTCGCACGATCGCGGCGCGTTGTCAGGCGCGGGAGTGCGGCGTATCCTCGTTCGCATGCTTCCGAGCGCTCCGCTGATCGACACCCAGGGCCGCGTGGTGCGCGATCTGCGCATCTCCGTCACCGACCGCTGCAATCTCCGCTGCGTGTACTGCATGCCCGCCGAGGGCATGGCCTGGCTGCCGAAGGACGATCTGCTCACGTACGAGGAGATCACGCGCTTCGCGGGCATCTGCCTTTCGCTCGGCGTGAACGGCATCCGGCTGACCGGCGGCGAGCCCACGGTGCGCGCCGACCTGCCCGCGCTCGTCGCGATGCTGCACGCGCTGCGCCCGAATCTCGATCTTTCGATCACGACCAACGGGCTCAAGCTCGCGGCCATGGCGGAGCCGCTGCGCGCAGCCGGGCTCACGCGCGTGAACGTGAGCCTCGACACGCTCGATCCGCAGCGCTTCCATCGCCTCGCACGGCGCGACCGCCACGCCGAGGTGATCGCGGGGCTCGAGGCCGCGCGGCGTGTCGGGTTCGCCCCGATCAAGGTGAACGCGGTGCTGATGCGCGGCTTCAACGAGGACGAGGCCGTCCCGCTCGCGCGCTGGGCGCGCGATCACGACTACGAGCTGCGCTTCATCGAGTGGATGCCGCTCGATGCGCAGCATGGCTGGTCGCGCGACCAGCTCGTGCCCGCCTCCGAGATCCTGGCGCAGATCCGCGCCGAGTTCCCGATCGAGCCCGCGCGCGTCGGCGACCCCAGCGCGCCCGCGACGCTCTACCGCTATCTCGACGGCCGCGGGCAGGTCGGCGTGATCGCCTCGGTCACGCGCCCGTTCTGCGGACATTGCGATCGCATCCGCCTCACCGCGGACGGCCAGATTCGCACCTGCCTGTTCTCGCTCAAGGAATACGATTTCCGCACCGCGATGCGCGGCGGCGCCACGGACGAGCAGATCGTCACGATGCTCGAAGCCGCCGTGTGGCGGAAGGAGCCGGGGCATCTCATCAACAGCCCCTACTTCCGCCAGCCCGAGCGCGGCATGAGCGCGATCGGCGGCTGAGCCGCGCGCGGCGCGCCCGCGCTGCGATTGGAGCGAGAGCCGCCCGCACCGTCCACCAGCGGCCGGCGCGCGCCGCGATCTACCGGTAGTGCGTCTTGAGCCGGCCCCAGCTCGACGGATGCACGGGCGTCGCGAGCGAACAGATCGTGAAGAACTGATCCCCGGGAATCGCCGCGAAGTTCACGCTCGATGCCGCGCCGAGATTGCAGCTGCCGGCGGGCAGCGGGCCCAGCACCTGGTTGAACAGCGCCGAGTGATCGCCGTAGCTCAGGAACGCGCACACGCGAATGCAGCCGGTGGGATTGCCGAGCGCCGCGAGCGGGATCGCCCACTCGACGCCGGTCGTCACGCCCGCGCCCGACGCCAAGCCGCAGCCCTGCGGAACGCCGCCGGTGTTGCTGTCATCCAGCGTGGCCATGATCCCGAATGGATTCGTGCCGCCGGTCAGCGTCCCGGGGCCGCCGCACGTCGCGTAGCCGAGCATGCCGCCGGCTCCCCCGCCGCTCGCGGGCAGCTCCGCCATCCAGGCCTGGAGCCTTGGCCAGCTGTAGAGATTTCCGCCGAGGCTCAGCCAGTAATCGGCGGTGAAACCGTCATCGAACGTGAGCCCCGCCATCTTCTTCAGGTCGTACGCGTAGTCGAACGTGGGGTTGCTCGCGAGCAGCTGATTCTGTCCGCCCGGATTGCAATCGATGAACACGTCGAGCGGCAGCCACTCCGTCGTGCCCTCGAGGCTCCACCAGAAGTCGAGATTCCCCGAGAAGAACAGATACAGAACGCCGTTCTCGACGTATCCGAATCCTTCATCGAGCGCCTGGCCGTCCGAGTAGTCGACCTGTCCGGGCGGACCCGGGGGCCTGCCCATCGTGCTCATGCAGGTCTGCGTGGTCTGCGCGGGGCCGTACGCGGGATCGAGCTTGCCGTCGATGACGGCGGCGTGAACGGTGGTGGTCCCCAGGGTCAGGGCGCCGAGGACGAGGAGAGCGTGGGCAGTCGAGCGCATGGGGGGCCTCCGATCGCGGCGCCGGGCGGCGGGCCGGGCGCACAGTGATTGTCGCGCCGTGGCGGCGGGCGACCAGCAGTATTCTCGCGCCGGCGGGCATGCCGGGGCAATGCGGAAACTCAGCGCCCTTCGGACTCCGGATCTCCGTAGAGCAGCTCGCAGATGCGCGAGAGCTCGCGCGCGTCGCGCGGCGCGAGGCGCGCGGCGAACGCCTCGTCCAGCGCATCGATCGTGGGCTGGAGATCCTCGAGCAGCTTGAGCCCCTTCTTCGTGATGCGCGTCACGGAATGACGCCGGTCCGCCTCCCCGCGCTTGCGCTCGACCAGGCCGCGCGAGGCGAGGCGGTCGATCAGGCGCGTGAGATCCGGCGCGCGCGAGATCATGCGGCGCGCGATCTCGCGGCGCGGATGGCCGGCGGGACCGGCGCCGCGCAGGATGCGGAGCACGTTGTACTGCGGCTCGGTGATCTCGTGCTCGCGGCAGGCCTGCTCCATCTGGTCGCGCACGTGGAGCGCCGCGACCATGAGATTCAGCATCGCTTCGTGATACGGGGAGCGGAACCGGGTCTGCTGGAGCCGCTTTCGGAGCGCCTCGCCCATGGTGGGAAGCATGCCCGAGGCGGTTGCGTGTTTCAACACGCTTGCGACGGGTGCCGGCGGGGGGAGCCCAGCGCGGGGCGAGAGTTCCACCGCAACTGAGAAAGCTTCTCACCTCCCGGGCACGCGCGCGTTTTTCTCTTGACTGATTGGAGCTTCGTGTCGCACCCGCTCGAGCGTGGCTCGCGTGGAAGCGCGCCATCGCGCGCATGTCGCGCATGCGCGGCGTTTGATCGTGCGTGGCGGCACGGATTCCTCGCGACGCCTCGTCATGTGGCCTGCGCGGCTCCATGAGCGATCGAACGTGGCATGATAGAAAGTAGAAGCCCTCACGACCCGCCCCCGCGGAGTCACGTCCGTGAAGTCTTATTGCCTGTCGCACCTGTCCGATCCGGCCCTGGTTCGGGATCTCACCGCCCTGGTCGCCCGTGATCGCGCCACCACTGCCGCTCTGCTCGCCCACCTCGCCGAAGTGGACGAGCGCAAGCTCTACCTCCCCGATGCGCATCCCTCGATGTACAGCTGGTGCGTGGGAGTGCTCGGGTTTTCGGAGGAGTCCGCGCACAAGCGGATCCGGGTCGCTCGCGTCGCCCGGCGCTTCCCGACGATCTTTCAGGCGATTGC
>Ga0318554_10000580_pt1 | contig 13360 bp, 22 predicted proteins | sample GRESIP082b2f22_FD_203687 | JGI IMG/M metagenome (GOLD analysis project Ga0318554, IMG submission 203687) | Tropical soil microbial communities from Luquillo Experimental Forest, Puerto Rico - GRE.SIPMG.082b2f22 | ecosystem: Environmental > Terrestrial > Soil > Tropical forest > Bulk soil... | reverse complement strand
CCCTTGGCGTCCCCGCGGAGCCCGACGAGCTCGAGGCCCGGCTGCGTGCCGAGGAGGAGATCGAGCGGCGGACCGCGCACGACCGCCACGAGGCTCCCCACTTCCACAAGGAGGTGGACTGACCGTGCTGATGCCGCGCAAGACCAAGCACCGCAAGCAGCAGCGTGGCCGGCTCCGCGGGGACGCCAAGGGCGGCACCACGCTCAACTTCGGCGACTTCGGGATCCAGGCGCTCGAGCCGGCGTGGCTGACCGCGCGCCAGATCGAGGCCGCCCGTGTCGCGATGACCCGCCACGTCCGCCGCGGCGGGAAGGTCTGGATCCGGGTCTTCCCCGACAAGCCCGTCACCCAGAAGCCGGCCGAGACCCGGATGGGCTCGGGCAAGGGGAACCCGGACCACTGGGTCGCGGTCGTGAAGCCGGGCCGCGTGCTCTTCGAGCTCGGCGGCGTCGACGAGGCCCTCGCCCGCTCGGCGATGGAGCGCGCCATCCAGAAGCTGCCGATGCGCGCGAAGTTCGTCGTCCGCCCCGGCTCCCACGGCGCCCCCGAGGTCACGATCTGATGACCAGGGTCGCCGAGTTCGCCGCCATGGGCGACGAGGAGCTGGTCCACCGGCTCTCGGACGCCCGCAAGGAGCTGTTCAACCTGCGCTTCCAGTTCGCCACCGGACAGCTCGACAGCTCGGCACGCCTCGGGCAGGTCAGGCGCGACATCGCGCGGATGCTCACCGTGCTGCGGGAGCGCGAGATCGCCGCACACGAGGCGCTGACGAGGAGCCAGGGATGACGACCGAGGGCAGCACCACGGGGCGCCACCGCACGCGCAAGGTGCGGGAGGGCATCGTGGTCAGCGACAAGATGCAGGCGTCCATCGTGGTGGCGGTCCGCGAGCGCGTGCGGCACCCGCGGTTCGGCAAGACCGTCCAGCGGACGAAGCGCCTGTACGTGCACGACCAGGAGAACGAGGCGCGCGTCGGCGACCTCGTGCGCATCACCGAGACGAGGCCGCTCTCCAAGCTGAAGCGGTGGCGGCTCACCGAGATCGTGGAGCGTGCCCGGTGATCCAGCAGGAGTCGCGCCTCAAGGTGGCGGACAACTCCGGTGCCCGTGAGGTGCTCTGCATCCGGGTGCTCGGCGGGTCGCGCCGGCGCTACGCCTCGATCGGCGACGTCTTCATCGCGACGGTGAAGGACGCGATCCCCGGCGCCGCCGTGAAGAAGGGCGACGTCGTGAAGTGCGTCGTGGTGCGCACCGCCAAGGAGCGCCGCCGCCCCGACGGCAGCTACATCCGGTTCGACGAGAACGCCGCGGTCCTGATCAACGACCAGCAGCAGCCCCGCGGCACCCGGATCTTCGGCCCCGTCGGCCGCGAGCTGCGCGACAAGAAGTTCATGCGGATCATCTCTCTTGCTCCGGAGGTGTTGTGATGAAGCTCAAGAAGGGCGACCACGTCATCGTGCTCTCAGGGAAGCACCGCGGCGAGGAGGCTGACGTGCTGACGGTCCTGCCCTCCAAGAACGCCGTGATCCTCGACAGCCTGAACATCGTGAAGCGCCACCTCAGCCCGCGGGCGCGGGGAAAGGCAAACCGCTCCGTCCAGCAGCACGGGATCATCGACAAGTTCATGCCGATGGACGCGTCGGCCGTCGCGATCTGGTGCTCGAAGCACGACGGCGCGGCTCGCATCGGGTACAGGGTCGAGAACGGCAAGAAGGTGCGGATCTGCCGGCAGTGCGGGGCGGACCTGTGAGCACCCCGCGCCTGAAGGAGCGCTTCGTGCGCGAGGTGCGGCCCGCCCTCAAGGACGAGCTCGGGCTCGAGAACGTCATGGAGGTGCCCCGGCTCGTCAAGGTCGTGGTCAGCTCGGGCGTCGGCCGGGCCGTGGCGCAGCCGTCCCTCATCGAGGGCGCCCAGCGCGACATCGAGCAGATCACCGGGCAGAAGTCCGTGGTGACGCGCGCCAAGAGGTCGATCGCGAACTTCAAGCTCCGAGAGGGGATGCCGATCGGCGTCAAGGTCACGCTCCGCGGCGATCGGGCGTGGGAGTTCCTCGACCGGCTGATCAGCCTCGCGATCCCGAGGATCCGCGACTTCCGCGGGCTGCCGACCCGGTCGTTCGACGGCCACGGCAACTACACGATGGGCGTCAACGACCAGCTGATCTTCCCGGAGATCGAGTACGACAAGATCGACACGTCGCGGGGGTTCGACATCACGATCGTGACCACCGCCCGCACCGACGCCGAGGGCCGTGCCTTCCTCACGGCCTTCGGGTTCCCATTCCGACAGGAGACGCGCTGACCGATGGCGAAGAAGGCTCTCAGGAACAAGCAGCAGCGGACGCCGAAGTTCAAGGTCCGCGCGTACACGCGGTGCCAGCGCTGCGGTCGGCCGAAGGCCGTCTACCGCAAGTTCGGCCTCTGCAGGATCTGTCTTCGGACGATGGTCCACGCCGGGGAGGTCCCGGGCGTGACCAAGGCGAGCTGGTGAGCGAGGAGGTGACCCGATGACGATGACCGACCCGATCGCCGACATGCTGACGCGCCTCCGCAACGCGAACCGCGCGCAGTTCGACTCGGTGAAGATGCCCGGCTCCAAGCTGAAGGAGTCCCTCGCGGCCATCCTCGAGCGCGAGGGGTTCATCTCCGGCTACCGCGTGAAGGACGACCCGGTGCGCCCGGGCACCACGCTCGAGATCACGCTCAAGTACTCCGAGGACCGCGTGCGGACGATCGCGGGGATCAAGCGGGTCTCGAAGCCGGGGCTGCGCATCTACGCGAAGGCCGACGCGATGCCGCGCGTCCTCGGCGGCATCGGGGTCGCGGTGCTCTCCACGTCCAAGGGGCTGATGACCGACAAGGAGGCGCGGAAGCGCCACCTCGGCGGCGAGGTGCTGTGCTATGTCTGGTAGCTGTCGTCGCGTCCGGAGGTGCGGCTGATGTCGCGCATCGGACGCGCCCCCATCCCGCTCCCCGCCTCGGTCACCCTCACGGTCGACGACCGCCGCGTGACGGTGGCCGGGCCGAACGGCACGCTGGAGCGCGCGATCCCCGGGGGCATCACGCTCCGCCAGGACGGCGACCGGGTCGTCGTCGAGCGGCCCGACGACGAGCGCGCGCACCGGGCGCTGCACGGGCTCACGCGCTCGCTCGTCGCCAACATGGTCCACGGCGTCACCGAGGGGTACTCGAAGGAGCTCGAGATCGTCGGCGTCGGGTACCGCGCCCAGTCGACCGGCCCGGCCTCCCTCGAGCTCTCGCTCGGGTTCAGCCACCCCGTGGCGTTCTCGGCCCCTGACGGGATCACCTTCGAGGTGCCGACCCCGACGCGGATCATCGTGCGCGGCATCGACAAGGAGGCGGTCGGGCAGGTAGCCGCGAACCTCCGCAAGCTCCGCAAGCCCGAGCCCTACAAGGGCAAGGGGGTCCGCTACGCCGGGGAGCGGGTGCTCCGCAAGGCAGGAAAGGCGCAGAAGTGATGGCACGCTCTCCGAGGACGCTCCGGATCCGCCGGCACCAGCGCGTCCGGTTCCGGGTCGTTGGCACCGCCGAGCGGCCGCGCGTCGCGGTCTCGCGCTCGAACAAGCACATCGCCGCCCAGGTCATCGACGACGACGCGGGCCGCACGCTCGCCGCGGCGTCGTCGAACGAGCCGGAGCTGCGCGGCGCGGACGGCTCGCCGAAAGAGGTCGCAGCCAAGGTCGGCACGCTGCTCGCGGCGAGGGCGGCCGCGGCCGGGGTCACCACCGTCGTCTTCGACCGCGGCGGGTTCGCCTACCACGGGCGGGTCGCCGCGCTCGCCGACGCGATGCGCGCGCAGGGGGTGACGTTCTGATGCCCGAGGAGCAGTTCGAGGACCGCACGATCAAGGTCAACCGCGTCGCCAAGGTGGTCCAGGGCGGTCGCCGGTTCTCGTTCACCGCGCTCATGGTGATCGGGGACGGCAACGGCCGCGTCGGGCTCGGCTACGGGAAGGCCAAGGAGGCCGGGCTGGCGGTGCAGAAGGGGATCGAGGAGGCGCGCAAGTCGCTCTTCGAGGTCCCGCTCGCCGGCTCGACGATCATCCACCCGGTCGTCGGCGTCGCCGGCGCCGGCCGCGTGCTGCTCAAGCCGGCCGCGCCAGGGACCGGCGTGATCGCGGGCGGCGCCGCGCGACCCATCCTCGAGATGGCCGGGATCCGCGACATCGTCGCGAAGTCGCTGGGGTCGTCGAACGCGATCAACGTCGCCCACGCGACGATCGCCGGGCTGCGCGAGCTGCGCCGGCCCGACGACGTCGCCGAGCTGCGCGGCAAGGAGGCCGACGAGGTCACCCCGACGGGCGTTTTGCGCGCCTACCGCGAGCGCCGGCGCGAGGGCGACCTGTTCGCCGGCGAGGCGAGGTGATCGTGATGGCACGACTCAAGGTCACCCAGGTCAGATCCTCCATCGGCACCAAGCCCAAGCACCGCGGCACGCTGCGGGCGCTCGGGCTCCGCGGGATCGGGCAGGTCAACGTGCTGGAGGACCGCCCCGAGATCCGTGGCATGATCGCCCGGGTCCCGCACCTGGTGAGCGTGGAGGAGGTCAGATGAAGCTCCACGACCTGGCGCCGCCCAAGGGTGCGACCCGGTCGAGCCGCCGGGTCGGCCGCGGGACCGCGGGCAAGGGCGGCAAGACCGCCGGCCGCGGGACGAAGGGCCAGGCCGCGCGCGGCCAGATCCGGGTCGGGTTCGAGGGCGGCCAGCAGCCGATCCTCGCGCGGGCCCCCAAGCTCCGGGGGTTCCACAACCCGTTCCGGGTGGCGTACACGCCGATCAACCTCGACCAGCTCGACGCCCTGGGGCTCGACTCGGTCGGCCCCGACGAGCTCGTGGCGGCCGGCCTCGCGCGCAAGGGGGCGCTCGTGAAGGTGCTCGCCCGCGGCGCCATCGCCCGCCCGGTGGCGGTCTCGGCGCACGGCTTCTCGGCCGCGGCCGCGCGCGCCATCGAGGCGGCGGGCGGCTCCACGGCCGTCGTGCCCCTGCCCTTCGGCAACGGCCGCCCGCCCGCGCGCGGGAACCAGCACACGAACCGCTAGCCGGCGATGCTCACGCGCCTCGCGAACATCTTCCGCGTCCCGGACCTCCGGAACAAGGTGGCGTTCACGCTGGCGATGATCGCCGTGTACCAGCTCGGCGGGAACGTCCCGGTGCCGGGGGTCAGCTACGCCAAGATCTCGCAGCTCCAGGCGCTCGCAGGCCAGCGCACCGCGCTCGGGTTCCTCAACCTGTTCAGCGGCGGGGCGCTGCAGCGGCTGGCCATCTTCGGGCTCGGCGTGATGCCGTACATCACGAGCTCGATCATCATCCAGCTGCTCACCACGGTCATCCCGAAGCTCGAGGAGTGGCGCGACCAGGGCGCCGTCGGACAGAAGCGGATCACGCAGACCACGCGGTATCTGACCGTCTCGCTCGCGCTCCTGCAGTCCGCCGGGCTGATCTACGCGTTCCACGGGCACGACCAGGCCCTGATCGGCACGACGATCGACCTCATCCCGCACCTCACGTTCCAGCTGGGCGTGTTCATGGTGCTCTGCCTCACGGCGGGCACCGCCATGGTCATGTGGATGGCCGAGCTCATCACCCAGCGCGGCGTCGGCCAGGGGATGAGCCTGCTCATCTTCGCCAACGTCGTGGCGGGCATCCCGACGGGCGTCCACGCGGTGCTGATCGCCGGAGGGTGGCTGAAGGCCGGCGTGCTCATCGCCGTCTCGATCGGCCTCCTTGTGTTCATCATCTTCATGGACCAGGGCCAGCGCCGGATCCCCGTCACGTTCGCGCGACGGATGGTCGGGCGCCGGATGACGATGGGCCAGTCGACCTACATCCCCTTCAAGGTCAACCAGTCCGGCGTGGTCCCGATCATCTTCGCGAGCTCGATCCTGTACATCCCGTACCTGATCTCGACGATCGTCCCGTGGCAGGGGTACCAGCGGTGGGTGGCGACGCACCTCGCCAACCCCACGTCCACGATCTACATCCTCCTGTACTTCGTCCTGATCTTCGCGTTCACGTTCTTCTACGTGTACATCATCTTCGAGCCGCACCAGCAGGCGGAGCTGATCCGCAAGCAGGGCGGGTTCATCCCGGGCATCCGGCCCGGGCCGCCCACCGAGCGGTACTTCTCGAAGCTGATCAGCCGGATCACGTTCGTCGGCGGGCTCTTCCTCGCGTCGGTCGCGATCGTCCCGAGCATCCTCATGCACGAGTGGAACATCACACGGTTCCCCTTCTACGGCACGACGCTGCTCATCGCGGTGGGCGTCGCGCTCGACACCATGCGACAGATCGACAGCCAGCTGATGATGCGCAACTACGAGGGATTCCTCAAGTAGGACCCGTGGGCGCCGGCCTCATCGTCATCCTCGGGAAGCAGGGCTCTGGGAAGGGAACGCAGTGCCCCCTGCTGGCCGCGCGCTACGGCGTGCCGCACGTGGCGACCGGGGACATGCTCCGCGCCGCGGTGCGGTCGGGGTCCGAGATCGGCCTCACGGTGCACGCGCTGATGGACGCGGGGCGCCTCGTCCCCGACGACATGATCACCGAGGTCGTCCGGCACCGGCTGGCCGAGCCGGACTGCGCGCTCGGCGCGATCCTCGACGGGTACCCGCGCACCGAGGTCCAGGCCGTCGCGCTCGAGGAGATGGCGGGCGCACGGGGGATCGCCCGGTGCATCGTCCTCGACGTGCCCACCGACGTGGTGATCGCGAGGCTGAGCGCGAGGCGGGTCTGCTCGAACTGCGGGACCGTCTACTCCGCAGACCCGCCGCCCGCCCCGACGGTCTGCTCTGTCTGCGGTGGGACGGTGGTCCAGCGCCCGGACGACACCGTCGAGGTCATCGCCGAGCGGCTCCGCGCCTACGAGCGGGAGACCGCCCCGCTGCTCGACCACTACGAGGCGCGCGGGCTGCTCACCCACGTCGACGGGCAGGGGACGGTCGACGAGGTCTTCGCGCGGCTCACCGACGTGATCGACGCGGTGCACGCCTGATGCGGCGGTCGGGTGACGAGCTGCGCAAGATGCGGCTCGCCGGCAGGGTGGTCGCCGAGATGCACGAGGCGACCCGCGCGGCGATCGCACCGGGGGTCACCACCAAGGAGCTGAACGAGGTGGCCGCCGACGTGATCGAGCGCCGGGGCGCGCGGTCGAACTTCCTCAACTACCACGGGTTCCCCGCGGTGATCTGCACCTCGCCGAACTCGATGATCGTCCACGGGATCCCCGGCGACTACACCTTGAAGGAGGGGGACATCATCTCGGTCGACTGCGGCGCGATCGTGGAGGGGTACCACGGCGACGCCGCGTACACCGCCCCCGTTGGCGAGGTCTCCGCCGAGGCGCGCCGGCTGATGGAGGTCACCGAGCGGAGCCTCTACGCGGGGATCGAGCAGCTGACCAAGGGCAACCACCTCCACGAGGTCGGCCGCTCCGTCCAGCGCGTCGCCGAGGCGGCCGGGTTCTCAGTCGTGCGGGAGTACGTGGGCCACGCGATCGGAACTGCGATGCACGAGTCCCCGCAGGTGCCGAACTACTGGCCGGGCACACCCGGCCCGACGCTCAAGCCCGGGATGGTCTTCGCGATCGAGCCCATGGTGAACGCGCACGGCCCCGAGACCGAGCTGCTGGAGGACGGCTGGTCGGTGGTGACCGCGGACGGCTCCCTCTCGGCGCACTTCGAGCACACCATCGCCGTGACCGACGACGGGCCCGAGGTACTTACCGTCGCGTGATCTTCCCGAACGCGTCGCGCGCGGAGGGGTCGCCCGCGGGGCCGAGGTAGGGCAGCCGCCCCCACCCGAGCACCGGGAAGAAGACGAACGGCAGCAGCCAGAGCCCGATGAACCACCCCCACTTCCGGTCGAAGCTCCGCGCGAGGTCGTAGAGGAGCACGAGCCCGGCGACGAGGTTGACGAACGGGATGAGAAGCAGGATCAGGAACCACCCCGTGCCGCGGACCACCCGGCAGTAGACGTAGAGGTTCCAGATCGGGATGATCGCGTGCCACCCGGGGCGCCCCGCCTTCCGCAGGATGCCCCAGAGCCCGACGCAGAACCCGACGTACCCGAGCGCGCCGAAGATGTACTCGCCGAGCCGGAACGAGCTGATCCCGCTCGAGTGGCGCGAGAGCGCGACGGCGAGCTCCACGTCAGTGCCTCATCGCGCGGCGGTCACGCCGGGTTCATGTAGCGGCCGGCCGCGTCCCTGGCGTCGTAGTCCGCCGCGGGGGCGATGTACGCCGTGGACCCGAACCCGAGCACCGGCACGAAGACGAACGGCAGGAGGAAGAGCCCCCACCAGAACCCCCAGCCCTTCCCGAAGCTCCGGCACAGGTCCCAGAGCACGATGAGGCTGATGACGATGTTGACGAGCGGGATGAAGTACAGGACCAGCCACCATCCCGGCCGCCCGACGACCTTCAGCAGCACGTAGAGGTCGTAGAAGGGGACGATCGCCGCCCACCCCGGCCGTCCGGCCTTGCGGAAGATCTGCCACATCCCCGCGATGTAGAGCACCGCGATCACGAACGCGACGATCGAGATCGAGCTGGCGGCGGCCGTCGACGAGGACGAGGCGAGCACGGGCGCGGTCCTCCTCTCGACGAGGCTGTGGGTCGCGCGACATTCGAGTGCGTGAGGTCACCCGGTGTCAAGCACCGTGCCGGCGATGGCCTCTCGCGCACGGGGGTAGGGTCGCGTCGTTCGCGGGCGGTGCCCGAGACGGGAGGTGCGGGTGCTCGAGTTCGGCGTCTCGTTCATGGCGGACCCCCCCGCGAGCACGGTGGTCGCCCGCACGACGCTCGCCGAGCAGCTCGGGTTCCGGTACGCGTGGCTGTGGGACTCCCACGTGCTCTGGCAGGACCCCTACCCGGTCCTCACGCTGTGCGCCGCGGCGACCTCGACGATCCACCTCGGCACGTGCGTGACCAACCCGGTGACGCGGGACCCGACGGTCACGGCCTCGGCGATGGCGACGCTCCAGGAGATCTCGGGCGGCCGGATGGAGCTCGGGATCGGCCGGGGCGACTCCGCCCAGCGGGTGCTCGGACGCACGCCGGTCACCGTCGAGCACCTCGAGCAGGCGTGCCGAGAGATCCGCGAGCTCGCCGCCGGCCGGGAGGTGGACCTCGACGGGACGCCCGTCCACCTGGCGTGGAGCGAGCGGCGCCCCCTCCCGATCTGGATCGCGGCCTACGGCCCGAAGGCGCTGCGGTGCGCGGGGCGCGTCGCCGACGGGGTCATCCTGCAGATCGCCGATCCGTACGTCATCGAGTGGGCCCTCCCGTTCCTCGAGGAGGGTGCCGAGCAGGCAGGCCGCTCGCTCGCGGACATCGCGATCATGTCGGCCGCCCCCGCGTACGTCACCGACGACCTCGCCCACGCCCGCGACCAGGTGCGGTGGTTCCCGGCGCTCGTCTCGAACCACGTCGTCGACCTCGTCCAGCGGTACCCCGGCGCGGCCCTGCCGCACGAGCTCACCGACTTCATCGAGCGGCGCAAGGGGTACGACTACTCGCACCACGCCCGTGCGGGCTCGGAGAACGCGGCCTTCGTGACCGACGAGGTCGTCGACCGGTTCTGCGTGATCGGGACCGCCGAGCGGTGCGCCGAGAAGCTGGCGCTCCTCGAGTCCCTCGGCGTGCGGCAGTTCAACATCTACTCGATGGTCGACGATCCCGAGGGCGTGCTCCGCTCCTTCGGCGAGGCGGTCATCCCGAAGCTCGAGTCGGCCGGAGCGGCCGGGGAGGTGCGCCGATGACGACCGTGCGAGCCGCGCTCATCCAGGCGAACGCCAACATGGAGAAGAAGGAGGCGATCGACAAGCACGTCGAGCTGATCGCCGACGCCGCGCGGCAGGACGCCCAGATCGTCGGGCTCCAGGAGATCTTCTTCGGGCCGTACTTCTGCGCCGAGCAGGACCCGAGGTGGTACGCGACGGCCGAGCCCGACGACGGCCCGACGGTCTCGCTGATGCGCGACGTCGCCCGGCAGCACGGGATCGTGCTCGTCGTCCCGTGGTACGAGGAGGAGCAGCCCGGCGTCTACTACAACACCGCGTGCGTGATCGAGCGCGACGGGACGGTGCTCGGGAAGTACCGCAAGACGCACATCCCGCAGGTCGGGCCCTGCTTCTGGGAGAAGTTCTACTTCAAGCCCGGGAACCTCGGGTACCCGGTGTTCGAGACGTCGGTCGGCCGCGTCGGGATCATGATCTGCTACGACCGCCACTTCCCGGAGGTCGCGCGCGAGCTCGGGCTGCGCGGCGCGGAGCTCGTCTTCAACCCGTCGGCCACGGTGACGTCGCTCTCGAGGTATCTCTGGGAGCTCGAGCAGCCGGCGCACGCCGTCGCCAACGGGTACTTCGTCGCCGCGTCGAACCGCGTGGGCGTCGAGCTCCCGCTCAACGGGGCGACGTTCTACGGCTCGAGCTACTTCTGCAGCCCGCGGGGGAAGCTCCTCGCGCAGGCCTCCGACACCGAGGACGAGGTCCTCGTCTGCGACCTCGACCTCGACGAGATCCGTGAGGTCCGCGACACCTGGCAGTTCCTGCGGGACCGCCGCCCGGAGACCTACGGCGAGCTGGCCCAGCTGCTGCCATGACCGAGGGCCACGCCTCGCCCGACGAGCTGCTCATGCGGCACCGCGCGGTCATGCCCAGCTGGCTCACCCTGTACTACGACCGCCCGATCGAGCTGGTCCGCGGGGAGGGCACGACGGTCTGGGACTCGGAGGGCAACGAGTACCTCGACCTCTTCGGCGGGATCGTGACGACCATCTCGGGGCACGCGCAGCGGCGGCTCGTCGAGGCGCTCCGCGAGCAGGCCGGGAGGATCGCGCACACCTCCACGCTGTACCTCATCGAGCCGATGGTCCGGCTCGCCGAGCGGCTGGTCGAGCTCGCGCCGGTCACGAAGCCCGCGAAGGCGTTCTTCGTCGGGTCGGGCACCGAGGCGGTCGAGGCCGCCCTCCTCATGGCGACGAGCGCGCGCCGCTCCAACCAGGTCCTCGCGCTGCGGAACTCGTACCACGGCAGGAGCTTCGGCGCCGTCGCGGTCACGGGCAACCGCGCCTGGGGGGCGACGTCCCTCTCGCCGGTCAAGGTGAGCCACGCGCTCGCCCCGTACTGCTACCGCTGCCCGCTGCACCTCGAGTACCCGTCGTGCGGCGTCGCGTGCGCCGACGACGTCCGCGCGGTGATCGAGACCACGACCGCCGGCGACGTCGCCTGCATGATCGCCGAGCCGATCCAGGGGGTCGGCGGGTTCGTGACGCCGCCGAGGGAGTACTTCACGAAGGTGAAGGCGATCCTCGACGAGTACGAGATCCCGCTCGTGATCGACGAGGTGCAGACCGGGTTCGGTCGCACCGGCGAGGCGTTCTGGGGCGCGGACGCGTACCACGTCACCCCGGACCTCGTCACCTGCGCGAAGGGGCTGGGCAACGGGATGGCCATCGGCGCTGTGGTGGGACGCGCCGACCTCGTCGACGCCGTCGGCGCGAACTCGATCTCGACGTTCGGCGGGAACCCGATCGCCACCACGGTCGCGCTGGCGAACCTCGAGCTCCTGGAGGAGGAGGGGCTGCAGTCGAACGCCCAGCGCGTGGGCAAGCTCCTGCTCGAGGGCCTCGACGACCTGCGGGACCGCCACGAGGTCGTGGGCGACGTCCGGGGCAAGGGCCTGATGCTCGGCGTCGAGCTCGTGACCGACAAGGCGTCGCGGACCCCCGCGCCCAGCGTCGCCGCCGAGGTCATGGAGGGGTGCCGGCGCCGCGGCGTGCTGGTCGGCAAGGGTGGCCTCTACGGGTCGGTGCTGCGGATCTCCCCGCCGCTCGTGCTCACCGAGGAGCAGGCGCGCCACGGGGTGCGCGTCCTCGACGAGGCGATCGCCGAGGCCGCGGGGGCGGCGCGATGAGGACGATCGTCTCGGGGGGCACGGTCGTCACCGCGGCCGAGATGGTGCGCGCGGACGTCCTCGTCGACGGCGAGACGATCCGTGCGGTCGGCGAGGACCTCGGCGAGGCCGACCGGGTCATCGACGCGACGGACCGGTACGTGATGCCGGGCGGGATCGACGTCCACACCCACATGGAGCTGCCGTTCGGCGGCACCTTCGCCTCCGACGACTTCGAGACCGGGACGCGCGCCGCGGCGTTCGGCGGGACCACGACGATCGTGGACTTCGCGGTCCAGTCGTTCGGTCACTCGCTCTCCCATGGGCTCGACGCCTGGCTCGAGAAGGCCGAGCCGAAGAGCCACATCGACTTCGGGCTGCACCTGATCGTCCGGGAGATCAACGAGCCGATCCTCGCCGAGATGGACGCGATGATCGCGCGCGGGGTCACCAGCTTCAAGCTGTTCATGGCGTACCCGGGCGTCTTCATGCTGGACGACGCGTCGATCTTCCGCGCCATGTCCAGGACCGCCGAGAACGGCGGGCTGATCATGCTGCACGCCGAGAACGGCGGCGCCATCGACGTGCTCGTCCAGCGGTACCTGGCCGAGGGCAAGACCGCGCCGATCAACCACGGGCTGACGCGGCCGTCCTCGATGGAGGGCGAGGCCACGCACCGCGCGGTCGCGCTGGCCGAGCTCGCAGAGGTGCCCGTCTACATCGTCCACCTGAGCGCCAGGGAGGCGCTGGAGGCCGTTCGCGAGGGACGGGACCGCGGCGTCCACGCGTACGCGGAGACCTGCCCGCAGTACCTCTACCTCACGCTCGAGGACCTCGGCAGGCCGGGGTTCGAGGGGGCCAAGTACGTCTGCTCGCCGCCGCTGCGCCCACGCGAGCACCAGGCCGAGCTCTGGAAGGGGCTCGTGCTGGACGACCTCCAGGTCGTCTCCACCGACCACTGCCCGTTCGACTACAAGGACCAGAAGATCCTCGGCAAGGACGACTTCTCCGCGATCCCGAACGGGCTGCCCGGCGTCGAGGACCGCTACACGCTGCTGTGGGACGGCGGGGTCGCCGCCGGGCAGATCTCGCCGATGCGGTTCGTGGAGCTGATCGCCACCGCCCCCGCCAAGATGTTCGGGCTGGCGACGAAGGGGACGATCGCGCCGGGCGCGGACGCCGACCTCGTCGTCTTCAACCCCGCGGCGCGCCGGACCCTCTCGGCCGCCACCCACCACATGCGGGTGGACTACAACTGCTACGAGGGCCGCGAGGTGACGGGCGCGCCCGAGGTGGTGCTGCAGCGCGGTGCCGTCCTGGTGGAGCACGGCGAGTTCCTCGGCAAGCCGGGCGACGGCCGGTTCATCCAGCGGCGCCCGTTCTCCTCGCCCGGGGTCGGGCGCTGAGCACGGCAAGGAGGTCGAGATGACGACGACCGCGGCGACTAGGGT
>Ga0318554_10000575_pt1 | contig 13401 bp, 10 predicted proteins | sample GRESIP082b2f22_FD_203687 | JGI IMG/M metagenome (GOLD analysis project Ga0318554, IMG submission 203687) | Tropical soil microbial communities from Luquillo Experimental Forest, Puerto Rico - GRE.SIPMG.082b2f22 | ecosystem: Environmental > Terrestrial > Soil > Tropical forest > Bulk soil... | reverse complement strand
CTCTTTGAGCGCGTCGCGCAGCTCGCCGTGCGCTCGCCGGTCGATGGCATGGTGGCAAATCTCGCCCAGGCGCAGCGCACGCGCGTCGCGGCCGCTGCGCCGCTCCTTACCGTGGTGGACTTGTCGGCGTTCGAGATCGAGTTCCAGGTGAGCGAGACCTATGCGCGTGACATCAAGCCCGGCATGCAGGCGGAGGTCACGGTCGAGGGCCGCGACGTCCCCGGCACCGTCACCGCGATCGCCCCCGAGGTGCGCCAGAATCTGGTCACGGGGCGCGTGAAGTTCAGCGGCGGCCAGCCGCCGGGGTTGCGGCAGAACCAGCGCACCGCGGTTCGCATCGTGCTCGATGAGCGCGATGGCGTGCTGAAATTCGAGCGCAGCTCGTTCATCGACGAAGGCGCGCGCTCGCTGTACGTGGTACGCGGCTCACACGCGCTACGCGTGCCTGTCGTGCTCGGCGCCGCCTCCCTCACGGAGGCCGAGGTGCTCCGCGGCTTGGACGTGGGCGATGAGGTGGTGATCTCGGACATGCGCGATGCCAACCGCGCCGCTGAGGTCGCCATCGGCAACTGAACCTGAGGGAAGCTTCGAGGAAGACCACCATGCTCAAGATGCACGATGTCAGCAAGATCTACCGTACCGACCTCATCGAGACGTACGCGCTGCGCACGTTCTCGCTCGAGGTGACGCCCGGGGAGTTCGTGGCGATCACCGGGCCCTCGGGCTCGGGCAAGACCACCTTCCTCAACGTGGCGGGGCTGCTCGAGGAGTTCGACTCCGGCAGCTACCTGCTCGAGGGCCAGGATGTGCGGTCGCTTTCCGATGATGCGCGCTCGCGGCTCCGCAACGAGCGCATCGGCTTCATCTTTCAGAGCTTCAACCTCATCCCCGACCTCGACGTCTACGACAACGTCGAAGTGCCGCTGCGCTACCGCCGCCTGAGCGGCGCCGACCGGCGCGAGCGCATCGGCAGCGCGCTCGAGCTGGTCGGGCTCGCCTCGCGCGCCAGGCACATGCCCTCGCAGCTCTCCGGCGGGCAGCAGCAGCGCGTCGCCATCGCGCGCGCCATCGCCGGGGACCCGGCATTCCTGCTCGCGGACGAGCCGACCGGCAACCTCGATTCCCTGATGTCGCGCCAGGTGCTGGACCTGCTCGAGCAGATCAACGAGATGGGGACCACGATCCTGCTGGTCACCCATGACCCGGAGCTCGCGCGCCGCGCCCAGCGCAACGTGCACCTGGTCGACGGCCAGATCTCGGACTTCCGCGCCTACGAGCCGCACCCTGCCGTCGCCGCCGGCCTGGGTTCAACCGGCGCCGCCGGGGCGTGAGAGCACGCAGTCAGCACGAAGGAGCGAACATGTTGGGTTATTACCTGCGACTTGCGCTCAAGAGCTTCGGCCGCAATCCCGGCATCACCGCGCTCATGGTGCTCGCGATCGCGCTCGGCATCGCGGTGTGTGTGATGACGCTCACCGTCTATCACGCCATGTCCGGCAACCCCATCTGGTGGAAGAACGACCGGCTGTACGCGGTCACGATGGACAACTGGGATCCCAACCATCCGCTGATGCCGGATTCGGACCTGCCACCGCACGAGATGACCTACAAGGACACCCAGTTCCTCTTCGCCTCGAACATCCCGCTGCGCAAGGTAGTGATGTACCCCACGCTGGGTGTGATCAGCGAAGCGGGTGCCGAACCCCCGACCCAGGTCTTCACGCGTGTCACCACGGCCGACTTCTTTGCCATGTTCGAGGCGCCGTTTCTCTACGGCAACGGCTGGAGCGCGAGTGCCGACAAGCCGCCACAGCCGGTTATCGTGTTATCACGCGCCGAGAACGACAAGTTGTTCGGTGGTGCCAACAGCGTGGGCCGCACGCTGCGCTGGGACGATCACGAGTTTCGTGTCATCGGGGTGCTGAACGATTGGTTCCCGCGGCCGCGCTTTTATGATCTCAACAACGCCGCCTTCCGGGAGCCCGATGCCACCTACATTCCCTACGGCTGGGGCTCGGAGCTCCAGCTGCTGAACGAGGGGGAGAGCGACTGCTGGCGGCCGGAGAAGCTCGACAACTACAAAGACTACGAAGCCTCCGACTGCGTCTGGCAGCAGATGTGGGTGGAACTACCGGACGCCGCAACTCGCGAGCGCTTCCAGTCGTTCATGGACGGGTACTGGGCCGAGCAGCGCAAGGCCGGGCGTTTCCAGCGCCCGAAGAACAATCGCCTCACCGACGTGGCGCAGTGGCTGCGCGACAACCAGGTCGTCGACAACGACAACCGCGTGCTGGTCGGTCTCGCATTCGCATTCCTCGCCCTGTGCCTGATCAACACCGTCGGGCTGCTGCTGGCAAAATTCCTGAACGGCGCATCGGTCACCGGCATCCGCCGCGCGCTCGGCGCGAGCCGCCGGCAGATCTTTGCTCAGCTGCTGATCGAAGTCGGAGTGGTGTCGGTGCTCGGCGCCCTGCTCGGCCTCGCGCTCGCAGCGCTCGGGCTCGTCGCCGTGCACCACCTGTATGCCGCGGCAAGCCTCGGCGAGCGCGGCGGCTACCAGGAGCTGACGCATTTCGATGTCGTCGGAGTCGTCTGGGCCGTGATACTCGCGGTCGCGGCGACCTTCGCCGCCGGGCTCTATCCCGCATGGCGCATCGGGCGACTCTCCCCCGCCACCTACCTGAAGAGCCAGTGAGGAGCGCCGCATGAGTCTCGACATCCGCCCCACGCTCTCGGCTTTGCTGCGCAACCGCACCGGCGCGGTACTGGTCGCCACGCAGGTCGCCATCGCCCTCGCCGTGCTGGTTAACGCCGCTTACATCATCATGCAGCGCATCGAGAAGATTCATCGCCCGACCGGCATCGACGAGCAGAACATCCTGGTGATCGAGAGCGCGGGCTTCACCGACCGCTTCCACCAGACCGCCTCGGTTGAGGAGGACCTCCGCTACCTCCGCGGGGTAAGCGGCGTCGTCGCTGCGACCGCAAGCAACTCCATTCCGCTATCGAACGGCGGCAACAGCGACTCGCTCGTCACGCGTCCCGACGCGCCGCGCCCCGGTTATATCAACGACATGGAGATCGACGAGCAGGGCCTCGACACCCTCGGCGTCAAACTCGTCGCCGGCCGCAACTTCCGTCACGATGAAGTCCAGCCACCACTCACGCGAACCGACGCCTCGCACTTCGTGCCGGTGATCATCGTCAGCCGCGAGCTGGGTGAGTACCTGTTTCCGGGGCAGAACCCGCTCGGTAAGCAGGTGTGGAGCGCCTTCAATCACGCGGCGACCATCGTCGGCGTCGTCGACCCGATCATGGGCACCTTTCCCGGGAGCGACCACCCGGATCGGATGTTCTTCCTGCCACGCCTGCCGGATGAGTTCATCGTATGTCGCTACTGGGTGCGCACCCGGCCGGGGCAGCTCGACACAGTCGCGCGTCTCGTCGAGTCGCATCTCGCCAGGTCCAACCCCGACCGCGTGATCGACTTCGTGCGGCCATTGACGTATTTCAAGAACCGAAGCTATCTCGGCGACAGCTCCATGGAGATCTTTCTGCTGACGGTCACCGCGCTCGTGATCGCCGTGACCTCGCTCGGCGTGTTCGCGCTCGCGACGTTCAACGTCAGCACACGCACCAAGCAGATCGGCACCCGCCGCGCCGTCGGGGCGCGTCGCGGAGACATCGTGCGCTACTTCATGGTCGAGAACGGTCTCATCACGGGCGCCGGCATACTCACCGGCTGTGCGCTCGCGTTTGCGGCTGGGTATTGGCTGTCAGTGCAATACGCCCTGCCGCGGCTCGACCTGTACTACCTCGTGGGTGGCGTCCTGGCGCTGTGGGGCATTGGGCAGCTGGCCGCCTGGCAGCCGGCGCGGCGCGCGGCGGCAGTGCCGCCATCGGTGGCGACCCGCACCGTGTGAGATGAGCCGGGTGCGGTGAGTGGATGTTAGCATCGCGGCCATGAGCACGGTCTCCGCGCACTCGCTGCAGGCGAGCCTCGCCAACTGCACGATCCTCGTGATCGATGACAGCGAGGCGGTGCGCACCGCCTTCGAGGTGCTGCTGTCGTTGCACGGGGCGCGAGTGCTGGCGGCGGCCACTCCGGACGAGGGGCTGGCGGCGCTCGCGCACGAGGGCGTGCACCTCATCATCCAGGACATGAACTTCCGCCGCGAAGCCACCAGCGGTGAGGAGGGCATTGCCCTCTTTCACGAGATCCGCGCGCGCTTTCCACACGTGCCGATCGTGCTGCTCACCGCCTGGACGCACCTCGAGACGGCTGTCGAGCTGGTGCGCGCGGGGGCCGCCGACTACATCGCCAAGCCCTGGGACGATGCCCGCCTCCTCACCAGCGTACGCAACCTCATCGACCTCGGCCGCGCGCGCGCCGAGGCCGCCGAGTGGCGCCGCGCCCGGCGCGAGGCACGCGCGGAGCTCGCCGAGCGCTTCGACCTGCGTAGCGTCATCTACGAGAGCGAGGCGATGCACGCGCTCGTATCCACCGCGACCCAGGTGGCGCGCGCGGACGTCCCGGTGCTGATCCTGGGTCCCAACGGCGTCGGAAAGGAGGTGCTGGCGGACATCGTGCAGGCGAACTCCGAGCGCACCGGGCGCCCCTACTTCAAAGTGAATCTCGGGGCGCTGCCGGTGGAGCTCATCGAGGCGGAACTCTTCGGTACCGAGGCCGGTGCGTTCACGGGCGCGCGGGCGCGCACCGGGCGCTTCGAGGCGGCCGATGGCGGCACGCTGTTTCTCGATGAGCTCGGGACGCTGAGCGGCAGCGGCCAGGCCAAGCTGCTGCGCGTGCTGCAGACGGGCGAGTTCGAACGCCTCGGCTCGAATGTCACGCGCCGGACGCACGTGCGCATCATCGCTGCCACCAACACCAACCTGCGGCAGGCGATCCGGGATGGCACTTTCCGCGAGGACCTCTACTACCGGCTCAACGTCATCGAGCTTGCGGTGCCGCCGCTCGCCGAACGGCGTGAAGACATCCTGCCGCTCGCACAGCACTTCCTCGAGCGCGGCTTCACCCTGACACCGGCGGCCGAGGAAGCGCTGCGGCGCTATCCCTGGCCCGGCAACGTGCGCGAGCTGCAGAACGCCATCCGTCGCGCCTGCCTGCTCGCCACCGGGAGCGTCATCGGTGTGGCGAGCCTCAACCTGCCGGCAGATCAGCCGGGGAACGATGATGCCGTGCAGCCTGACCGGGCCTTGGTCGAGCAGGCTCTCGAGCGCGCCCACGGCGTGATCGCGCACGCTGCGCGCGAGCTCGGCTTGTCGCGCCAGGCACTCTATCGGCGCATGGAGAAGCTCGGCCTGCGGGGACCCTGATGACGCGCTGGTCACTCGCCGGACGTGCCACCGCGGCGCTCGCCGCGAGCAGCCTGCTCGCCGCCGCGGCGACGGCGCTCGCCATGCGTTGGTTGCCGCCGCTGACGGCAGCCCTGTGCGGCTTCGCCGCGGCTGCGTTGCTCGCACTCTGGCTGGGGCCGCGGATCACGCGGCCGTGGGTGCGGGTGCTGCGCGCGGTGCGTGACGGCATCGTGAGTCTCCACGATCGCGACTACAGCATGAGTGTCGCAGCTACACCCGATGTCGAGCTCAGCGCGCTCACCACCGCCTATAACTCCCTCGGTGAGGTGCTGCGGCGCGAGCGGCTCGATCTGTATCAGCGCGAGCTGCTGCTGGATACCGTCATCCAGACGACACCGCTCGCGATGGTGCTCATCGATGACGGCGGCCGCGTCGTATACAGCAACGTCGCGGCGCGGCAGCTACTGCACGGCGGCCACAAGCTCGAAGGCCTCGACTTCGATAGCGTGCTCGCCGCGACTCCTGCGCCGCTGCGCGAAGCCCTCGGCAGTGATGGCGATACGCTCTTCACCGTGGAGACCGCCGCCGAGGCGCAGGTCTACCACCTCTCACAGCGCCGCTTCCTGCTGAACGCCCGATCTCACCGCCTGGTGCTGCTGAAGCACCTCACCCGCGAGCTGGCGGCGCAGGAGGTGGCCATCTGGAAGAAGGTTATCCGCGTCATTGCGCACGAGCTCAACAACTCGCTGGCGCCGATCACCTCGCTCGCTCACTCCGGGCAGTTGCTGGCGCAGCAGCCGGACGCGGCGCAGCTCGAGCGGGTGTTCTCGACCATCGCCGGCCGCGCGGCACACCTGGCGAGCTTCATCGACGGCTATGCGCGCTTCGCCAAGCTGCCGCGGCCGCGGCCGGCGTCGGTCTCCTGGGAGCGTTTTCTGGCACGGCTCGAGGGCACGGTGCCCTTTCGCATCGAGGGGACCGTGCCAGAGCAGCCGGGAAGCTTCGATGAGACTCAGCTCGCGCAGGTGATGATCAACCTGCTCAAGAACGCCGCGGAGTCGGGCTCGGCACCGGAGGCCATCACGGTCGGTGTGCGCGCGGCCGCGCCTGGGTTCCGCGTCGAGGTCGGCGATCGCGGCTGCGGATTGAGCGCGAGCACACTGCGCGATGCACTGCTGCCGTTCTACTCCACCAAGCCCGCCGGTACCGGCCTCGGACTCACGCTATGCCGCGAGATCATCGAGGCGCACGGCGGGCGCCTCAGCCTCGCCAACCGCGAAGGCGGCGGCGCGCTGGTGACCGTCTGGCTGCCGTAGCGGCTGCCACGAGGCGGCGCTGACCGCGGCGTTCTTGGGCTCAGCTGGCCCGGGCACCGGGCACGCCGCGGCGCCGCGTGCCGGCGCGCATCGCGGCCTTGGCCGCGCCCGCCTGGCGCCGAGCTCCCCCGTTGCCGCGTCGCCTGCCCGATGAGCCGCCAGCGGCTCCCTTCGCCTCGCCGGCGCGCGCAGCGTTGGCAGCCTGAGCGGCAGCGGCGATGTCCAGCCCGTGGAGGTAGCGGCGGAAGTCGCGCCCGAGGGCCGGGTGGCCCAGGGCGTACTCGACCGTCGCCTGCAGGTACCCGAGCTTGCTGCCACAGTCGTAGCGCTTGCCCTCGAAGCGGTACGCATACACGGCCTCTTCGCGCATGAGCGAAGCGATGCCGTCGGTGAGCTGGATCTCGCCACCGGCGCCGCGACCGATGCGCTCGAGGTGCTCGAAGATCGCCGGTGCCAGCACGTAGCGCCCCACTACCGCGAGCGTGGAGGGTGCGACGGCGGGCCTGGGCTTCTCGACGATGCTGCGCACGCGACTGGTGATCGAGCGATCGGCCTCAACGGCCACGATGCCGTACTTATCGGTATCGCTGCGCGGCACGACTTCGACGCCAAGAACGCTGGCTCGCTTGGCGTCGTACACCTGCGCCATCTGCGCGAGAACGGCGACCTCGCTGCGGATGAGATCGTCCGCGAGGTGCACGAAGAAGGGCTCTGCACCGACCGCCGGCTGGGCACAGAGCACGGCGTGCCCGAGCCCGAGGGGCGCCGGCTGGCGGATGTAGATACAGGAGGCGTACGAGGGCAGCACGCTGCGCAGCTGGTTGAGCAGATCGCTCTTGCCCTGGCTCTCCAGCATGTGCTCGAGCTCCTGGTCGGAGTCGAAGTGGTCCTCGATGGCGCGCTTGGAGGCGCCGGTGATGAACACAAGTCGCTGCGCACCGGCCGCGAGCGCCTCCTCGACGGCGTACTGGATGAGTGGCTTGTCGACCACCGGCAGCATTTCCTTAGGGCTCGCCTTGGTGGCCGGCAGGAAGCGCGTGCCGCGCCCCGCCACCGGAAACACCGCGGTACGGATAACCGACCTCGACGTCGACCTCATCGCAATCTCTCCTTGCCCACAGCTGCCGTCCTCACGAGGCCCGTACCGAGCGCTCGGCGCGCTCCGCCCACTTGAAGATGTTGGGACGCAGGCTGTCCCAGGCGTGACACTTGGGGCAGCGCCAGTACCAGCGCACGCTGTTGAGCCCGCAATCGTCACACTGGTAGCGTCCGCCCGTTTCGCCGATGCGCGTCAGCAGTGCACTGAGCGAGCTTGCCTCGGCGAGCGAGTCGATGCCCGTGCCCAGCTGCGCGCTGATTCCGGGCAGCTGCGCCACGTCCTCCGGCGGCACCGCGGTCGCCAGCAGCCACGCCAGCTGTCGTGGGCTCACGCCACCGTTCTGCCGCAGGCGCCGGCCGAGCTCGTTCAGCATGTCGCTGCTGTGCGTCTGGCGGGCAATGGCGAGCACTGCCGGGACGATCTCGAGCGCGAGCCCCGGGGACGTCTCGAGCGCGTGCAGGTAAAGCGGCAGCGCGCTGGCGGGATCGCCCGCCTGCTCCGCGATGCGCGCCGTGAGCATGTCGGCACGCGGCAGCTGCGGCTCGTGCGTGCGCGCCTGGCGCAGCAGTGTGCGGGCACGGGCGCTGTCGCCCTGCAGCAGGGCGTGCTCGGCGAGCTCACACAGGTAGTGCGCGGCGACACGCGCGCGTTCCTCCTGCACCGCCTGCGGCAGCTCGTGAAAGACCTTGAGCGCCCTGGCCCAGTCACCCTGTGCCTCGAAGATGCTCTCGAGGTGCTCGAGCGCCGCATTCCGGTACTCGCGCGAGGCGGCGAGCTCTTCCAGTACCCGCTCGGCGCGATCCATGAGTCCGGCGCTCTGGTAGTCGAGTGCCAGTGCGAAGGCCGCCTTGTCGGCGAGCGCAGCGCCCCCGTGTTCGCGCAGCCGCGTGTGAATGGCGATCGCGCGGTCGACCTCGCCGCGCCGCCGGAACAGGCTGCCGAGAGCGAACTGGATCTCGGCGGCATCGCCGTCGGCTTCCGCCATGCGCGCGAAGATCTCGGCCGCATGGTCGAAACGATCGTTGATGAGGTGGTCGAGCCCGACGTAGTAATCGCGCGGCAGGCGCACCGTGCGGGCGACACCGTTACGGCGGCCGAGAAACCAGGCTGCCAGCCCCACGAGGATGAAGGCCAGCGCCAGGAGCAGTGGAGGCAGCTCGAACACGACTGCCGACGATAGCAGGTCCCCGTTGCGAAATATAACGCGACCGGGCGCGCCGGCGGCTCAATCCCGGATCGGGCGCTCGGCCCCGTCGTTGACCCGCTCGCGCAGGTCCTTGCCCGGCTTGAAGTGCGGCACGTGCTTGCCCGAGAGCGCCACCGCCTCGCCGGTCTTGGGATTGCGCCCCTGGCGCGGCGGGCGAAAGTGCAGCGAGAAGCTGCCGAAGCCGCGGATCTCGATGCGCTCCCCCTGGGAGAGCGCATCGCTCATGATCTCCAGAATCTGCTTCAGCGCCAGCTCGACGTCCTTGGCCGGCAGATGCTTCTGCTTGGCGGTGATGATCTCGATGAGTTCCGACTTCGTCATGCTTGGATCAGCGGCCCTCTCCGGATCCGATGTGCTCCTTCAGCAGATCCCCGAGGCTCGTGCCGGAAGAAGTGGCGGTCTCGGAGCGATAGCTCTGCACCGCCTCGGCCTCTTCGTGGGCTTCCTTCGCCTTGATCGACAGCGAGATGGTCCGCGACTTGCGGTCGACGCCGGTGAACTTGGCTTCGACCTGATCGCCGACCTTCAGCACCGCGCGCGCGTCTTCGACGCGATCGCGCCCGAGCTCCGAGGCGCGCAGCTGCCCCTCGATGCCGTTGCCGAGGTCGATGATCGCGCCGCGGGCATCGACCTCCTTCACCACGCCACGCACGATCGTTCCCTTGGGGTTATCGGCGATGTAGGCGGAGAAGGGATCCTTGGCGAGCTGCTTGATGCCGAGCGAGATTCGCTCACGCTCGGGGTCGATCGACAGCACCATGGCTTCCAGCTGCTGCCCCTTCTGATAGTTTCGCACCGCCTCCTCCCCCGGCTGGTCCCAGGAGATGTCCGAGAGGTGCACCAGGCCGTCGATGTTGCCCGGGAGTCCGATGAAAATGCCGAAGTCGGTGATGGACTTCACCTGGCCCGCCACCTTGTCGCCACGGTTGTAGTTCTCGGCGAACTCCTTCCACGGGTTCGCCTGGCACTGCTTGAGACCGAGCGAGATGCGCCGCCGCTCCTCGTCGACATCGAGCACCATGACCTCGACTTCCTGCCCGGTGTGCACCACCTTGGCGGGATTGACGTTCTTGTTGGTCCAGTCCATCTCCGAGACGTGCACCAGTCCCTCGACGCCGTCTTCGATCTCGACGAAGGCGCCGTAGTCGGCGATGTTGGTGACCTTGCCGAATACGCGCGTGCCGGTCGGATAGCGCCGGGCGATGTTCTGCCACGGATCGGCGCCGAGCTGCTTGAGACCCAGGCTCACGCGCGAGCGCTCGCGGTCGAACTTGAGGATGCGCACCTCGATCTCATCGCCCACCTTGACGACTTCGGACGGATGCTTGACGCGCTTCCACGCCATGTCGGTGATGTGCAGCAGACCGTCGATGCCGCCGAGATCGACGAACGCACCGTAGTCGGTGAGGTTCTTCACCGTGCCGCGCACCACTGCGCCTTCCTGCAGGTTGTCCATGAGCGCCGAGCGCTCGGCCGAGAACTCCTGCTCGACCACCGCGCGCCGTGAGACCACCACGTTATTGCGCTTCTGATCGAGCTTGATGACCTTGAACTCGAGGGGCTTGCCCTCGAGGTAGGAGGTGTCGCGCACCGGGCGCACGTCGACGAGCGAGCCGGGCAGGAACGCGCGGACGTTCTCGATCTCGACCGTGAAGCCGCCCTTGACGCGCCCGGTGATCACGCCGGTCACGATCTCGGACTTATTGAATGCCTCCTCGAGACGGGTCCAGGTGCGGGCACGCTTGGCCTTCTCGCGCGAGAGGCGGGTCTCACCGGTGCCGTCCTCGACCGAGTCGAGTGCGACCTCCACCTGCTCGCCCGCCTTGACCTCCACCTCGCCGCGTTCGTTCTTGAACTGCTCGAGGGGAATGACGGCTTCGGACTTCAGTCCGACGTTGACGATGACGACGTCGTTGGTGACGTCGATGACGAGCCCGGTGAGGATCATGCCCGGGCGGATGCGCTGATTGGCGAGACTCTGCTCGAATAGTTGGGCGAAACTTTCTGTCATACCTTCACTAGTGGCACGCACAACGGCGTGGGTGTACTGGAACCGCATCCGCTGCGGTCCAGGAAAACATAACGGGCACCCGCATCCTGCGTGTGCCTTCCTCGGACTTCCTTGACTCCCGTGGCGTTCGCGACGAGCGGCCCTCAGGGCCACAGACGACGAGCGGCTCCCAGTTCCAACACCCGCTGTACCACCCGCTCTACCGACAGGCCGGTCGAGTCGATGACACAGGCGTCGGGCGCTTCCTTCAACGGGGCGACCTCACGGGTCCGATCCCTGAGATCCCGCTCGGCTATCTCGCGCGAAAGGGCCGGAAGGCTAACATCGGAACCCTTGTCTTTCAACTGCTTATGCCGCCGGAGGGCCCGTTCCTGGGGGGTGGCGGTCAGGAATATTTTCAGCTCCGCCCCGGGGAACACCACGGTGCCCATATCGCGGCCGTCCGCGACCAGTCCCGGGGGTTCAGCAAAGGCCCTCTGGCGCGCCAGCAAGGCCTGACGGACGCCCTGCCAGGCGGCCACCCTTGATGCGCCCTGCCCCGCCTCCTCCGAGCGAATCGCGGCCGTCACGTCACGTCCCTCGAGCGATATGCGCTCTCCACCATCAGGGGCAACCGTGAACTTCACGTCCATGCGCGCGGCCAGCGCCATGTGGCCCGGCTCATCCTCCGGGCGGAGACCCGCGACCGCCCCGGCGAGCGCGACCAGCCGGTAGAGAGCGCCGCTATCGAGCAGGTGCCAGCCGACTTCGCGCGCGACCGCGCGGCTGATGGTGCCCTTGCCCGAGCCGCTCGGGCCGTCGATGGTGACGATCGGACAGGCCGGGGACTGCAGCATCGGGACGGTGTTCATCCGAGCGCCGCGAGTCCCAGCCCGGCCTGACGCGCGCACTCCTCGAACCCGGGGAAGCTGGTCGCGACGTTGGCGACGTCCAGGATCTCGATCGGGGCGCGTGCCCGCAGCGCCGCCACCGCGAAGGCCATGGCGATGCGGTGATCGCCACGGCTGTCCACTCTGCCACCAGCGAAGCGCGCAGTGCCGCGGATCCACAGTCCATCGGGCAGAAGCCGATGCTCGACGCCGAGTACCGCGAGGCCGGCGGCCATCGCGGCCAGGCGGTCGCTCTCCTTCACCCGCAGCTCCGTGGCGCCTCGCACCAGGGTCTCGCCACTCGCACAGGCGGCGGCGATGAAGAACACCGGCAGCTCGTCGATCGCGAGCGGCACCAGTCTCTCCGGCACCGTGATACCCCGCAGCGGGCCAGCCTTCACCTCTATGTCCGCGACGGGCTCCGCGTTATGTAAGGTGGTGCTGCCGCGCGGCAGTACGCGGATGTCCGCCCCCATGAGACAGAGCAGCTCGAGGAGTCCCGTGCGGGTGGGGTTGACGCCGATGTTGGTGAGCCGCAGCGGCTGCTCGGCGGCGAGTGCGCCGGCGACGAGAAAGAAAGCGGCCGAGGAGAAATCTGCCGGCACCTCGAGCGCGGTGGCGCGCAACGCCTGCCCGCCCTCGAGAGAAATCACCCCGCTACGCTGCTCGAGCTGCACCCCGAAAGCGCGCAGCATGCGCTCGGTGTGATCCCGCGACGGGGCGGGCTCTCGCAGCACCGTGCGCCCGCTCGCGGCCAGCCCGGCGAGCAGCAGCGCGGACTTCACCTGCGCGCTCGCCACCGGCAGCGTGTACTCGATGCCGCGTATCCCGGGGGTGCCGTGAATCACGACTGGCGGCCGTCCCTCGTGGGTGTCGACGCGGGCACCCATCGCCCGCAGCGGCTGCGCGACCCGCTCCATCGGCCGGCGCATGAGGGACGCATCGCCGATGAGCGTCGCATCGAAGGTCTGGGGCGCGAGCAACCCCATCATGAGGCGCATCGCCGTGCCGGCGTTGCCCATGTCGAGCGGCCCGGCCGCGGCCCGCAAGGCACCCGCACCCGCGCCGTGCACGTGCACCTCGGTCGGCGCCGGCCGCTCGATCCGCACCCCGAGCGCGGCGAGCGCGCCCGCGGTGGCGAGGCAATCCTCGCCGTCGAGGAAACCGCGGATGCGAGTCTCCCCGTGCGCAATCGCTCCCAGCATGAGGGCGCGGTGCGAGATCGACTTGTCGCCGGGCACCGTGAGGGTCCCGGCGACCGTACCGCAGGAAGCGACGCGCCAGCCCACGGCGGCCGGTGCGCTCACTGCACCGCCCGCGGATAGGAGCCGAGCACGCGAAACAGGGAGGCCCGCTTCTTCAGTGCCGCGAGCGCACGGGCCACGTGCGGCTCCTCCGCGTGCCCCTCGAGATCCATGAAGAACACGTAGTCCCACTTGCGTCGCCGCGAGGGCCGCGACTCGATGCGCGTCAGGCTCACGCGATGGCGCGCGAGCGGCTCGAGCAGCCGGTGGAGCGCTCCGGGGGCGTCGGTGTGACCGACGGAGACGAGGAGCGTGGTGCGGTCCTCGCCGCTCGGC
>Ga0318554_10000567_pt1 | contig 13460 bp, 8 predicted proteins | sample GRESIP082b2f22_FD_203687 | JGI IMG/M metagenome (GOLD analysis project Ga0318554, IMG submission 203687) | Tropical soil microbial communities from Luquillo Experimental Forest, Puerto Rico - GRE.SIPMG.082b2f22 | ecosystem: Environmental > Terrestrial > Soil > Tropical forest > Bulk soil... | reverse complement strand
GCAGACCCGCGAGCAGCACATCCGTCGCGACAAGGCGACCAGCAACATCTGCACCGCGCAGGTGCTGCTGGCGGTGATGGCCGCGATGTACGCCGGCTACCACGGCGCCGACGGGCTTACCGCAATCGCCCGCCGCGTGCACTCCCACGCCGAGACCGTCGCCGCCGCATTGGGCGACGCGGTGGTGCACGACAGGTATTTCGACACCGTGTTGGCCCACGTGCCGGGGCGCGCGCGCGAGGTGGTGGCCGCGGCCAAGACGAAGGGCATCAACCTGTGGCAGGTGGACGACGACCACGTCTCGGTGGCCTGCGACGAAGCCACCACTGACGACCACGTGGCGGCGGTCATCGACGCGTTCGGCGTGGCGCCCACCAAACCGGGCCGGGTCGACATCGCGACGCGCACATCGAAGTTCCTGACCCATCCCGCGTTCACCCAATACCGCACCGAAACGGCGATGATGCGCTACCTGCGCATGCTGGCCGACAAGGATATTGCCTTGGACCGCAGCATGATTCCGCTCGGCTCCTGCACGATGAAGCTCAACGCCGCCGCCGAGATGGAACCCATCACCTGGCCGGAATTCGCCCGCCAGCACCCGTTCGCCCCGGCATCCGACACCGTCGGACTGCGCCGTCTCATCGCCGACCTGGAGAGCTGGCTGGTGCAGATCACCGGCTACGACGCCGTCTCGCTGCAACCCAACGCCGGCTCGCAGGGCGAGTATGCCGGGCTGTTGGCGATCCACGACTACCACGGCAGCCGGGGCGAGCCACACCGCGATATCTGCCTGATCCCGTCCAGTGCGCACGGCACCAACGCCGCGTCGGCAGCGTTGGCCGGGCTGCGGGTGGCCGTGGTGGCCTGCCGCGACAACGGCGACGTCGACCTCGACGATCTACGCGCCAAGGTGGCCGAGCATGCGGACCGGCTAGCGGCGCTGATGATCACCTATCCGTCTACCCACGGCGTGTACGAGCACGATATCGCCGAGATTTGCGCGGCGGTACACGACGCCGGCGGCCAGGTCTACATCGACGGTGCCAACCTCAACGCGCTGGTCGGCCTCGCCAGGCCGGGGAAGTTCGGCGGCGACGTCAGCCACCTGAACCTCCACAAGACGTTCTGCATCCCGCACGGCGGCGGTGGGCCGGGCGTCGGGCCGGTGGCAGTGCGTTCGCACCTGACCCCGTTCCTGCCCGGTCACCCATATGCCCCGGAGCTACCCCAGGGACATCCGGTGTCGTCGGCGCCCTACGGGTCGGCCTCGATCCTGCCGATCACCTGGGCCTACATCAGGATGATGGGCGCCGACGGCCTGCGGGCGGCGTCGCTGACCGCCATCGCCTCGGCCAACTACATCGCGCGACGCCTCGACGAGTACTTCCCGGTGCTCTACACCGGCGAGAACGGCATGGTCGCCCACGAGTGCATCCTGGACCTGCGCGGGATCACCAAGTCGACCGGGGTGACGGTCGACGATGTCGCAAAACGCCTGGCGGACTACGGATTCCACGCGCCGACGATGAGCTTCCCGGTGGCCGGCACGCTGATGGTGGAGCCCACCGAGAGCGAGAGCCTGACCGAAGTCGATGCCTTCTGCGAGGCCATGATCGCCATCCGCCGCGAGATCGACCGCGTCGGCGCGGGGGAGTGGCCAGCCGACGACAATCCGCTACGGGCCGCCCCGCACACCGCTGAGTGCTTGCTGGTCCCGGATTGGGATCACCCGTACACCCGAGAAGAGGCGGCCTATCCGCTGGGCAAGGACTTCCGGCCCAAGGTGTGGCCGCCGGTGCGCCGCATCGACGGCGCCTACGGGGACCGCAACCTGGTCTGTTCGTGTCCGCCGGTGGAGGCGTTCGTTTAGCGCGACCGCTACGACATCTCAGGCGATTCCGTACGGACCGGCGTCGGCGGCGGAGGAACTCGAACCCTATTCAGCTACCTGCAAATACTCCCCGACAGTATAGCTAAGCTAGCAAAAAGACATCCCTACAAATCACGCTAGTTATCTGTGACTTTGGGCAAAATGTGGGCATCGTTTGGGCACCGAACCAACAGGGAGGGGAGGTTTCACCGCCGAAAACAGCACGGCTGCGCCAACGCCATCGCGTTGACCGCGCCGACGCTGGAAAATGTTCCGGCTGGTGGCGATGATGGTCGGGACTCTATGCCGAAAGCTGGGCCGGCCCAGTGATCGGCTGGTTGAAATCGATCCGAACATTTTTCGGGTCGTCGTCGGGATCAACCCGCACCTGGACAATCTTGCCGGGCTCCACGGCGGCTCGCTCGGCGGGTCCGAGAAGTTTTCTCACGACGGTCACGCACTGTTCGCGACCAGGGATATGCACTGCCAGTTTGATTATGCACAAATAGCGCCGCGTCTTTCTCGGCTCGCGAACGTAAATGGCGGGAAGAAACAAATAGCCTGCATTCCATGCCTCGCCCCTGGTCTTTTTAAACGATAGAACCTGCGCGGTTCCTCTCAGTGTGGCCCTTTCATCTTTTGGCTCGTGCGGCTGTCGCTTCGACCACTTGTAGGCCCACACGGAGTAAAGCACCCAGGCTCCGACGACAATTGCGGATACCACGGGGTGGTGAATGACCAGATGCCAGAGAAAAGAAAGGGCAGGAGGAATTTGACTTAGATCTATCCGCTGCTCGACGGGATAGGTCAGGTTCACCGGGTCCATGGGCGCACGCTAGCCCCGACCTGCCGCTACCGATCCCAGGTAACGTGGCGAATGAGACTTCGCTACCACATCGCAACGGCGATACGCAGGAATGGGCTAACCGCATCGCCACCGTCTGCGCGCTGGCCTAGATCCTGGTGGACGTAGGGTCAGCTCGCGGCGCCAGCCAGCAGCGCGTCAATGAGATCCGTAGGTGGTGGCCTCACTCCCTGCCCACGTCACTCCCCATAGATGGCAGCCAGCAGCCGCAAGCCAGTTTGCGTGCATTCGGAACTCGGCTGCCGGAGCGCTTTTGGCGGGTTAATTGGTGGGATTGCAGCGCCCTCGCATGATCGGCAGGCCCGGCCCGGTCAGGTCGTCGCAGTAGGTTGGCCGGCCGGCCATCGCCATGATTAAAGCCAGTGTTGTTCCGTGCACCAGGGCGCCGGAACCGCTGGCGAAAGGACCATCACTAGCCTGCAAGCGCAGACCGGCGGTTGCGCTGCGGCTAGGCACGGCGAAGTCCCGGGACGCGTAGAACCGCGCGACCGTGGTGACGACATCGATCGCGGGTGTGCGAACGAGTCCCAGGGGCCGCCGGATATCCTGACCGTGCACAACCACCTCACCCAGCCATGCCGCGGTGTGTCCGGACGGCGCCGCCGTGCTGCTAATCACGCGACGGAACCGCTCGAGGGTCTCGGCGGGGTTCCCGCCGCGATGCTCCGCCAGACGTCGGTCGTTGTGGAGGTCGAAATTGAACCGGGCGCCCACAACACTGGCGATCCACCGCAGCCTGCCGATACTCGCCGCCGCAGTCAGGTGGGCGACGACCTCCTCGACGGTCCACCGCCCGCACAGCGAAGGCTGGCGCCACTGGTCCCGGTCGAGTCCGGCAAGATCATCGGCAAGGGCAGCGCGCTCGGCGTGGACCATCGACCATATCGCGTGTCGTGAGGAAACTGCGGGCATTCGAACCTCCGTGTGAACACGAGTAGGACAATGGTTCTGACTCGCCGAGGGCTCTGGAATCATCGGGACACGGGCTGACCGAGCTGAGCAGTCCGAATTCCGTCAGCCGAAGCGCTCGATGATCGCCGCGGCGATCTGTTCGGGCGCATCCTCCTGGATGAAATGCTTGGCCTCGGGCAGCTCGACGATGACGTGGTCAGGGAATGCCGCGCGCATCCGGGGGAGCGTCGGGCCGGGGCGGAAGGCGAAATCCTTCATGCCCCAGACGAATAGCGCGGGCTTGGCACCCAGCCTGGCCGGCACCTCCCGGCCCAGCCGCGACAGCAAGGGTTCGGCGCCCAGGATCTGTTTGGGCATCTCGGCCACGCCCCGCCGCGCCTCGGGGTTGGGCTGCACGGCCCGGTAGTGCTCCATCACCACGGCGCTGGGCCGGCGCTCGGTGCCCGCGGGAATCAGCCGCTCGACAAAGAAATTGCGCTGCAGGATCGCCCACTGCATCGGCGGGCTGCCCATCACCCGGCTGAAGATCTTCGCCGTCAACTCGTCCGTCTTCCAGAACCAGGTGTTGCCCAAGATGACCCCGCGCACCCGCTCGGCACGTTCAACTGCGACCGCCATCCCAATCGGTCCGCCCCAGTCCTGGCCCATCGTCAGGTAGCCGTCGAGGCCGAGGTGATCGACGAACTCGCCGACCACCTGGGCGTGCTCGTCGATCTTGTAGCCGAATCCCGACGGCCGCTCCGACAGCCCGAAACCGAGGTAATCCGGTGCGATGCAACGGAACCGGTCACGCAGCGCGACGACGATATTGCGATACAGGAAGCTCCAGGTCGGGTTGCCGTGGCACAACAGCAGCGGCGGGCCGTCGCCCTCGTCGATGTAATGAATGCGTCCCTGCGAGCTGTCGAACCAGCGCGACTGGAACGGATACAGCTGGGGATCCGGGGTGAAATCGATGTTCATAGCGCTCCTTCGGTGACGCCCACGATCGTATGTGCCGGGCGTGACACCTCCGAGCTGGCGGCTGAGGGCGGGGTTTTCAGGCCGGCTCGCGTGCGTTACGCCACTGCGAGTTTCGGCCTTTTTCGCCGTGGCGTTACGCTCGCGAGGGGTCGAGCCGGGCGGCTTTTAGCCCAAAAACGTGTTGATCGCCGTGCCGAGGTCGGGGGAGGCCGAGGTGGCGAGGTTCTGGTAGCCACCGCCGCTGAGCTGGGCGACGGCTTCCCACGTTGCCCGGTCCGGGTCAGCGCCGAAGTCGATGACATTGACCACGATCGGCTTGGCCGGGTCGGCGGCTTTGCGGATGAAATCCTGCAATCCCGGCCCGTCCAGAGTTTGGTCGGTGTGCGGCCCAGCCGTGATCACCAGTATCGAATTCGTTTGGCCGGCACGGTAATTGGCCTGGATCTCCTGGTAGAGCAGCCGCAGGGTGGTAAACGACACCGCACCGCCGGCCGACGAATACTGCTTGTCCAGCGCGGCCGCAATTGCCGCCGAGCGCGGCTGACCGTTGACGGGGTCGGCCAGCGGCCCGCGCGTCACCTCGGGGCGACCTTCGTGGCCGTCGAAAGTCCAAAGCCCCAGGACAGCGGTGGGCGGCAGCGATTTGACCTTGCCGTCGAGCGCCGCAACCACGTTGGCCAGCCGGGTTTTCCCGCCTTCCTGGGTGGGCATCGACTGGTCGAGCATGATGGTCGCGGCCAGTCCGCTCGACGGGGCGGCCATGGCTTCGGCGAGCGTGGCGCGCATGGCATCGTCGCCCACCGACGGGGCGGAGGGCAGCGCCGCGAAACTGGTGACCTGGCTGCTCGGGGGTTTGACCCCGTTAACCCGGAAGCCGGCCTTGGCCAGCTTCGCCAGTTGCTCGGGCTTGTGCATGAAGCGGGCGAACTCGCTGGCCGCCGAGGTCTGCTCCTGTGTCAGCCATGACCCGCTGAGCAGCACCGTGGGATAGTCGGCGACAGGCGCCGGCCCGGGCGGCAGCCAGGAACCCAGCGTGCTCTTGGGATCCGACAGTGACTGGCCGCGCTGGAACACCTGCTGCTCGGTCGTGACTACCGCGTGCACCGGTGCGGTCGCCACGTCGCCGGGCTTGAGCAGCGCGTTCATCGCCTCCGCCAGCGAGTTATCCGCCAACTTGGGTTGCGCGCCCAGCAGCGTGCGCACTGCACCGGTGCCCTGGGTCGCCGGTGCGCCCGCGGGTACCGACGCGACCGCCACCGCCTCCCCGGCCAGAAACGATGCGTCACCGTTGCCGCTCATCGGCAGAGCCAGTCGCAGCGATCCCCACGTCGGCAAGTTGAAACCGGCTAACGCGTTCGGGTTGGTTTGCAGGCCGGGTAGCGCCGCCCAATTCTGGTTAGCCAGGGCCGGTTGCAGTTCCGGCCGGACGGCGAGCATCACCGGCGACGTCACCAGGGAACGGCTGTCGGTGATCGTTTTCTGACCGGCGGCCGCGGCGAGCCGGGCCGCGGAGATCGAGCTGCCAGGGAGCCACAATGCCGGCTGGCCGCCCAATTCGGCGGGCCATTTGCCGACAAAACCGCCGAGGACAGCGTCGGAGCCGGCCGGTTTGACGCTCACCACCATGCAGTGGTCACCGATCGGCCCGGCCGATGAGTTGTAGCTTTCCGCGAACTGCTGCACCGAATCGGCGATCGACGGGTCGGCAATGACGGCGACCGTCTCTTTGCCGCTCACGCAGCGCACGGCGGCGCTGTGCGAGCGGTTGGAGAGGACGTCACCGAAGAAGGTCCACAGGATCACGGTGCCCACCACCACGACGACGGCGACGAGGGCGACGATAACGCCGATGCTGACCCCTCGGCGCCCCCCGTCGCTGCGATGACCGCCCCGCCAGGCGCCGAGTCCCCGGTGCCCGCCCGGGGGATGGGACGGCGGGGGCTCCGCGCTCGCCGCGCCCGCCGGCCGCGGCGGAAATTCCGGATAGTCGTCGGAGGTGCCGGCCGCGAACGTGTCCTCGGCGGGGAGGTCCTCGTCCTCGTCCTCGTCCGCGTAGTCGCCTTCGTCGGCGAGGAAGACTTCCTCGCCCGCGTCGTAGCGGTAATCGGCCCCCGGCGGCCGAGCCGACCCGGGGTACTCCGCGGCATCCGGGTAGCCGCCGTCAAGGTGGCCGAGCTCTTCGTCAGAGGGTTCGTCGACGGAGTCTTCGGGGTCGGGCTTGCTGTGCCTACCCATACCGGTGCCCGCCGCCTTTCCGTCCGACCACCACGTGGCCCGTTGTGTGCTCGGCGCAGATTCTAGTCATCAACCGCATTGCCGCATGTCAAGCCGGTTTCAGTCACCGGCGGCGCGGGCCTTGAACTCACGCCGCCGCCGATGCAGGATCGGCTCGGTGTAGCCGTTGGGCTGCTGCCCGCCGCACAAGATCAGATCCTGGGCGGCCAGGAAGGCAATGCTGTCGTCGAAGTTCGGCGCCATCGGCCGGTAGGCCGCGTCGCCGGCGTTCTGCTGATCCACCATCGGGGCCATGCGCTCCAGGCTGGCCCGGACATCCTCTTCGGTGATCACGCCGTGCCGCAGCCAGTTGGCCAGCAGCTGGCTGGAGATCCGCAGGGTGGCGCGGTCCTCCATGAGCGCCGTGTTGTGGATATCGGGCACCTTCGAGCAGCCGACACCCTGCTCGACCCAGCGCACCACATAGCCGAGGATGGACTGGCAGTTGTTGTCCACCTCCTCGCGGATCTCCTCTGAGGCCCAGGCCAATTCTTTGGCGAGCGGAATGGTCAGCAGCTCGTCAATGGTGGTCCGCTTCTTGCCCGCTAGCTCTTCCTGCACGGCGCCGACATCGACGTAGTGGTAGTGCATCGCGTGCAGGGTCGCCGCCGTCGGCGAAGGGACCCACGCAGTGGTGGCGCCCGCCTTCGGCTGGCCGATCTTCTGCTCGACCATGTCGGCCATCAGCTCGGTCATCGCCCACATGCCTTTACCGATCTGAGCCTTGCCCTTGAAGCCGGCGGCGAGGCCGGTGTCGACGTTGGCGTCCTCATAGGCCTTGATCCACGTCGTGCTCTTCATCGCACCTTTGCGGATCATCGGGCCGGCCTCCATCGAAGTGTGGATCTCGTCACCGGTGCGGTCCAGGAAGCCGGTGTTGATGAACACGACCCGGTCGGCGGCGGCCTTGATGCAGGCCTTGAGGTTGACCGTGGTACGGCGTTCCTCGTCCATGATGCCGACCTTCAGCGTGGCCTGCGGGAGGCCTAGGACGTCTTCGACGCGGCTGAACAGCTCGCAGGTGAACGCGACCTCGTCGGGTCCGTGCATCTTGGGTTTGACGATGTAGATGGAACCGGTGCGACTGTTCGTCAACGGCCCATTGGCTTCGCCGGTTTTGAGCCCGTGGATCGCCGTCAAGCCGGTGAACAGCCCGTCCATGATGCCCTCGAACACCTCGTTGCCGTCCGCGTCCACGATCGCGTCGTTGGTCATCAAATGGCCGACGTTTCGGACGAACAACAGACTGCGGCCGGGCAGGGTGAGCTCACCCCCGTCGGGCGTGGTGTAGGTGCGGTCCGGGTTGAGCACCCGGGTGAAGGCCTTACCGTCCTTGGTGACCTCCTCGGCCAGGTCGCCCTTGTTCAGCCCGAGCCAGTTGCGGTAGCCGAGGACCTTATCGTCGGCGTCGACGGCGGTCACGGAGTCTTCGAAGTCCATGATCGTGGTGACCGCCGACTCGAGGATCACGTCTTTGATGCCGGCCCCGTCGGTCTTGCCGATCGGTGACTCGGGGTCGATGAGGATCTCGATGTGCAATCCGTGGTTGACCAACAACACCGACCAGTTGGGCGAGCCAAGCTCTCCCCTGTACCCGACGAACTTCTCCGCGCTCGCCAACCCGGTGGCATCCGCACCGCTAGCGATCCGCAGCTGGCCGTCGACGATGCTCAGGCCCGTCGCATCCGCCCACGAACCCGACTCGAGGGGGACCGCCTGGTCGAGGAACCCGCGGGCGTAGGCAATCACCTTGTCGCCGCGAACCTTGTTGTAGCTCGATCCCTTTTCGGCGCCGTCGCTCTCCGGAATGACGTCGGTGCCGTACAGCGCGTCGTAGAGAGAACCCCAGCGGGCGTTGGCCGCGTTCAGCGCAAACCGCGCGTTGAGCACCGGAACCACCAGCTGCGGGCCGGCCGTCTTCGTGATCTCGTCGTCAACACCGGAGGTGGTGATGGTGAAATCACCGGGTTCGGGCTGCAGATATGCGATTTCAGCGAGGAACTCGCGGTACGCCTCGGCATCGATCGGCTCGATCACTCGCTGCCGGTGCCACTTGTCGATCTGGGCCTGCAGCACGTCGCGCCGGTTCAGCAAATCCTGATTCTGCGGAGTGAGGTCGGCGACGACCTTGTCGACACCCGCCCAGAAGCTGTCCGAGTCGATATCGGTGCCAGGCAGAGCCTCGTTGTTCACGAAGTCGTAGAGCACTCGGGCGACGCGCAAGTTCCCCACCGACACGCGATCAGTCATGTTTCTCCTCCATAACGGGCCAAGTTGCAACTTCCTGGCCCTCAACAGGCGTTGTCGCCAGCCTACCGACCTGTAGCCTGACAAGCGTTACCCGGCCGACCCCCAAACAGCAGGTCCAGCCCGCTTTTGACCGGCGGCCGTTGGAGATCATACGGGCTCCATGCGGCCCTACCCGGGCAAGTCGCACTACGCGTCGCGCATGGTGCCGACCAGGTCCTCCACCAGATCTTCCATCGCCACCATCGCAACGACACCACCGGCGTCGTCGGTCACCAAGGCCAGGTGGCTGTTGCTGCGGCGCATCCGCGACAGGGCATCGGCCAGCGGCAGCGACTTGGGAACCCGTGGCAGCGGTCGCACCAAAGCCAGATCGATCACCGTCTTGGGGTCGTCATCGATCATCAACACGTCCTTGATGTGCAGGTAGCCGATGAACTGTCCGTCGAGATCCACCACGGGAAACCGGGAGTAACCACTTTGGGCCAAGGCTTGTTCGACCGCGCCGACCACCGGCCCGGAGCCGGCCGCGGCCACCGGTATCGCCCGGACATCGGTTAGCGGAACGGCCACATCGCCGACCACCCGGTTACGAATCTGCAGTGCCCGAGTGAGCCTGGTGTGCTCCTCGGGATCCAACAGCCCTTCGGACACCGATTCGGCGATCATCGCGCTCAGCTCGGCGGTGGAGACTGTGACGTCGAGTTCGCCCTTGGGTTCGACGCCCAGCGCGCGCACCACCAGGGTGGCGCACTTGTTGTAGAACGCGATGAACGGCCGCGCGGCGCGCACATAGACCAGGTACGGCGGTACCAGCAACATCGCGGTGCGCTCCGGGCCGGCCAGCGCGATGTTCTTCGGCACCATCTCGCCCAGCAGCACATGCAGCGTCACCACGATCGCCAGCGCGATCATCAACGACAACGTGTGCAGCAGCGCCGGGGGCATACCGGTCAGCCCGAGCGTCGTGCGCAGCAGGCTGGCGACCGCGGACTCGCCGATCCGGCCGAGCAGCAGTGAGGCGACCGTGACGCCCAATTGCGCGCCGGCCAGCATGGCCGGGAGCTGCTCACCGGCACGGATAACGGTGACTGCCCTGGCTTTGCCCTGCTCGGCTAACGCTTCGAGGCGGTCGCGTCGCGCCGAGATCAGCGAGAATTCAGCGCCGACGAAGAATGCGTTCATCCCGATCAGCAGGATCGCCAGCAGCACTCCCAGGGCGTCGTTCATCAGTGGCCCCGTCCTGCGGCGGTGTCGGTACGACTGCCCTGTTCGGTCAACTCGACCAGGTCGATCCGGCGACCGTCCATCCGGACCACCGTCGCCTGCCAAAGCGTCGAGGCATCGAGCAGGCCGTCCGCGTCCAACGCGGTCAGCTCCACCGTTTCCCCGGCCGCCGGGATGTGGCCGAGCTCGCGGAGCACCAGGCCGCCGATCGTCTCGTATGGCCCCTCGGGAGCTCGATATCCGGTGGCGGTGGCCACCTCGTCAATGCGCAGCAGGCCCGACACCCGCCAGCCGCCGCCGGCCGCGACCACGTCGGGCGTGGCGTCGTCGTGTTCGTCGCGGACGTCACCCACGATCTCTTCGATCAGGTCCTCGACGGTGACGATGCCGGCCGTGCCGCCGTATTCGTCGACGACCATCGCGGTTTGCAGGTTGTTGGCACGGATCTCGGCCATCACCGCGTCCCCGTCCAGCGTTGACGGCACCACCGGGACGTGTTGCGCGAGCGTGGTCAGCAGGGTGTGCGCGCGATCGGCCGCGGGAACCGCAAACACCTGCTTGACGTGCACGATGCCGACGGTCTCGTCGAGGTCACCGTCGACGATGGGGAAGCGCGAGAAGCCTGATTTGGCGGCCGCCGCAACCAGGTCGGCAACGGTGTCGTCGGTCTGCAACGCTTCGATCTTGGACCTCGGCGTCATCAGTTCCTCGGCGGTGAGCGTGCCGAACTGCAGCGATCGCCGCACCAGGGCGGCCGTGGCGGCGTCCAGGGTGCCGCTGCGCGCCGAGGTGCGCACCAGCGACACCAGTTCCTGCGGTGACCGGGCCGATCGCAGCTCCTCGGCCGGCTCGATGCCCAGCTCACGAACGATCCAGTTGGCCGCGCCATTCGTCAGGCGGATGGCCGGGGTGAGGAGCGCCGAAAACAGCGATTGAAAGCCCACGACGGCGCGAGCGGTCGACAGCGGGCGCGCCACGGCGAGATATTTCGGGACCAGCTCCCCAAAGACCATCGACACCGACGTCACGATCACCAGCACCAGGAACGCGATGATCGCGTCGGCCAGCCGGGCGGGTATTCCGATCGCGCTCAACGCCGGATGCGGTAGGTCGGCCACCATCGGCTCGGTCAGGTATCCGGTCGCCAGCGTGGTGATCGAGATGCCCAGTTGAGCACCCGACAGCTGAAACGACAGCCTGTGCTGGGCGCGCTGGATCAAGCGGTCACGACGGCCACCGCGGCGGGCGTTGGCTTCCACGACGGTGCTGTCCAGGGCGGTCAGCGAGAATTCGGCCGCGACGAAGACCGCGTTGCCGAAGGTGAGCAGCGCGATGGCCAGCACGCTGATGACGGTGACGGTGACGTTCATGACGGGCTCGGTGTTGACGCTGCCCGAGGCGCCGGGGACGTTGCTGGTCGCCGCTCCGTCTCGAAGGCCCGGGTCGGTGTGGGGGCCTCGGCGCGTGCCTGCGGCACGTCATCCCTTTCCCTCGATGCCGCGCAGCGCGTTGCTGCGGTGCTCAAATTCGCGTGAATTCACATGGTAGCGATGTCTCAGCTGCCAAGATCCTCAAGTCACCAACCCAACGGCAGCGGATGGCCCTCGGCGAAGCCGGCGGCCGACTGCACACCGACGACGGCCCGCTCGTGCAGCTCGGCCAGCGTCGACGCGCCCACGTAGGTACATGTGCTGCGCAGGCCGGAGGTGATGTGGTCGATCAGGTCCTCGACGCCGCCGCGGTCGGGGTCCAGCCCCATCCGCGCCGTCGAGATGCCTTCCTCGAACAACGCCTTGCGGGCGCGATCGAACGCGGTGTCGGCGCCCGTGCGGGCCACCACAGCGCGCTTGGACGCCATGCCGTAGCTCTCCTTGTAGGGCTGATCGTCGCGGTCGCGCATCAGGTCTCCGGGCGACTCGTAGGTGCCCGCGAACCAGGACCCGATCATGACGTTCGACGCCCCGGCGGCCAGCGCCAGCGCGACGTCCCGCGGATGCCGGACCCCGCCGTCGGCCCACACATGGCCTCCGAGTTCCCTTGCAGCAGAAGAGCATTCGACTACAGCCGAAAACTGCGGGCGGCCGACGCCGGTCATCATCCGGGTGGTGCACATCGCTCCCGGCCCGACGCCGACCTTGACGATCGTCGCCCCGGCGCCGAGCAGGTCCCGAGTGCCCTCCGCCGACACGACGTTGCCCGCGGCCAGCGGCAAACCCAGGTCCAGCGATGCCACCAACTGGATAGCTTCCAGCGTCTTGACCTGATGCCCGTGTGCGGTGTCGATCACGAGCAGGTCGACGCCGGCCTCGGCCAGGGAGCGGGCCTTTGCTCCGACGTCGCCGTTGATCCCGACGGCGGCGCCGACGCGCAACCGCCCGTGCGCGTCGGTGGCAGGGGTGTACAGACCCGCCCGGATGGACCCGGTGCGGGTGAGCACTCCCGCCAGCGTGCCGTCCGCATTGGTCACCACCGCGACGCCGATCGGGGCGTGCTCGAGCAGGTCGAAGATCTTGCGCGGTTCGCTGCCCACGGGGGCGGTGACGAAGTCGGTCGCGGCGACGTCGCGCACCCTGGTGAAGCGGTCGACGCCCAGGCAGGACGATTCGCTCACCAGCCCGATGGGGCGGCCCTCAAACAGCACGACGGCGACGCCGTGCGCGCGCTTGTGGATCAGCGCGGTCGCGTCGGACACCGAGTCGTCGGGCTCCAGCACCACCGGGGTGTCGAGAACGAGGTCGCGGCTCTTGACGAACCCGACCGTCTGCTGCACCGCCGTGATCGGGAGGTCTTGGGGCAGGATCACCAGGCCGCCGCGCCTCGCCACCGTCTCGGCCATCCGCCGTCCGGCCACCGCGGTCATGTTGGCGACCACGACCGGAATCGTGGTCCCGGAGCCGTCGGTGGTGGACAGGTCGACGTCAAAGCGCGACGCGACCTCGGACCTGTTCGGCAGGATGAACACGTCGTTGTAGGTCAGGTCGTACGCGGGCCGATGCCCGTCCAAAAACCTCATCTCAGTCGGCTTGCCCCGTTTCCTCCCAGTTACACATCGCTAGGCGGGCACTTCGCTGCGGTCGCCGCTCCACAGGGTGTGGAAGC
>Ga0318554_10000566_pt1 | contig 13464 bp, 13 predicted proteins | sample GRESIP082b2f22_FD_203687 | JGI IMG/M metagenome (GOLD analysis project Ga0318554, IMG submission 203687) | Tropical soil microbial communities from Luquillo Experimental Forest, Puerto Rico - GRE.SIPMG.082b2f22 | ecosystem: Environmental > Terrestrial > Soil > Tropical forest > Bulk soil... | reverse complement strand
GGCGCAACGAGGTGACGCTGCGCAGCGTGGAGATGTTCACCGAGTACGAGCCGGGCACCTACCTGCCCTACATCAGCTCCACACCGCTGCTGCTGGTGGTGGCCGCCGGCGACCATCTGGTGCCGGCCGAGCTCGCCATCGCGGCCTTCGAGACCGCGCGCCAGCCCAAGGAGCTGGTGATCCTGCCGGACGGCCACTTCGACGCCTACGTGAAGGGCTTCGAGGCGGCCAGCGGCCACGCCCGCGACTGGTTCACGCGCTACCTGACCGGCTGAGGTCATAGTTCCGCCGCGTAGTGCGCGACGGCCTCCTCGTCCCACTCCAGGCCGTTTCCGGGGACGTCGGGCAGGTACAGCTCGCCGGACCGGACCTCGAACGGGCGCGCCAGCACCGGGTGGGCCCAGTCCTGCCACTCCAGCCAGTGCCGGGTCGGGGTGACGCGCAGCAGGTGGCCGGAGACCTCCGGGTACAGGTGGGAGGACATCGGCAGGCCGGCCGCGTCCGCGATCGCCGCGGCCTGCAGCCATCCCGTCACCCCGCCGATCCGCATCAGGTCGGGCATGACCAGGTCGCAGGCCTGGGCCTGGATGGCCTCGTGCATGGCCCGCGGACCGTAGAAGTTCTCGCCAAGCATGACCGGCGTGCCGATATCGCGGGCGAGGCGGGCGTGGCCGGTCAGGTCGTCATAGCGCATCGGCTCTTCGATCCACGTCAGGCCCTCTCCGTCCAGGGCGCGGCAACGCTGCAGCGCCTCGCCCAGGTCCAGCCCCTGGTTGTAGTCGGCGACCAGGGTGATCCGGTCACCGACTGCCGCCCTGACCCGGCGCACCGCGGCCAGGTCATCGGCCGCGAAGGCCCGGCCCACCCGTACCTTCAGGGCGGTGAACCCGCCTTCCGCGAGCAGTTCCAGCGCCTCGTCGCCGGCGGCGGCGGGCGGGATGAGCCCCAGCCCGTTGCTGTTGTAGGCGGGCACCGGCTCCAGGGTGCCGCCGAGCAGCCGGGCCAGGGGCATCCCGGACGCCTGGGCCAGCGCGTCCCACAGGGCGCCGTCCAGCCCGGCCACCGCGGCCAGGGCCAGGCCCTGGTACCCGGCCAGGCTGAACCAGCCGCGGGCCTGCTCGTAGGCCGCGGCCGGGGCGGCGGGCCGGCCGCGCAGCCCGGCGCCCAGATCACGCAGCACCGGAAGCAGCGCGCCGGCCGCGCGGTTCAGGTAGGGGGCGAGGTAGCTGCGGCCGATAATGCCCTGCTCGGTGCTGACGTCGATGAGCACCAGGGGCCAGCGGGGGAAGTCTCCCACCCGCGTGGCCAGCGGCCGCCGCAGCGGCACCACGACCGCCCGCACGGTGACATCGCGCACGATCAGCCCGGCGCCCGGACCAGTCATTCAGCCTCCCGCGTGCTCCTGAGCTATCCCGGTGCCCTCCATGATGTCCGACGCCGTCCGGCACGGGCGCGCGCCGGACGTGGGCAAGATTCCGGGCTGGCGAGTCCTCTTCCCCTGGCTGGCGTGTCCTGATGAACTGTCTGTAGTCTCGCGCGGCAGGCCGCGGGCAGGGGTCAAGGCAGCGGGCTGCGCGGGCTGGCCACGCCAGACCAGGACCGTTCTTTTCATGATCGGAAAGGAACGACAGTGAGTACCGCGTCGCCGGCGGCACCCGCTCAGGACGAGCTCAGCTACGCCAGCGCCAGGGGCCGCTGGGTCCTGCTGGCCACCGTGCTCGGATCGGCGATGGCCTCGATCGACGCCACCGTCGTGGGCATCGCGCTGCCGGCCATCGGCAAGGACTTCCACGCCAGCCTGTCCACCCTGCAGTGGGTGGTCACCGCGTACACGCTCACGCTGGCCGGCCTGCTGCTGCTCGCCGGATCCCTGGGCGACCGGTACGGGCGCAAGAAGATCTTCCTGATCGGCGTGGTGTGGTTCGCCCTGGCCTCGGTCCTGTGCGGAATCGCCCCGAACGCGCCGGTCCTGATCGCGGCGCGGGCCGTGCAGGGCATCGGCGCCGCGCTGCTGACGCCCGGCAGCCTCGCGATCATTGAGGCGTCGTTCCGGCCCGATGACCGCAGCAAGGCCATCGGGGCGTGGTCGGGTCTGAGCGGCGTGGGCACCGCTATCGGCCCGTTCCTCGGCGGATGGCTGATCTCCGCGGCGTCCTGGCGGCTGATCTTCTACATCAACCTGCCGCTGGCGATCCTGGTCGTGGCCGTGAGCTTGCGGCACGTCCCCGAGTCGGTCGACCCGCAGGAGACCGGGACGCTCGATTACCCCGGGGCAGTGCTGGTCACGCTCGGCCTGATCGGGCTTACCTACGGGCTCATCAACGGGTCGGCGGTCGGCTGGACCAACCCAGGCTCGCTCATCGCGCTGATCGCCGGCGTGGTGCTGCTCGCGGCGTTCATCCTCTGGGAACGGCGCGCGCCCGAGCCCTTGCTGCCGCTGAGCCTGTTCTCGTCGCTCCAGTTCACCGCCGCGAACGTGCTGACCTTTGTCGTCTACGGCGCGCTGGGCGGGATCTTGTTCCTGCTGCCCCTCCAGCTGGAGCAGGTGTCCGGGTACACCCCGCTGGAAGCAGGCGTCGCTCTGCTTCCGGTGACGGTCATTATGCTCCTGCTGTCCGCCCGCTCCGGGGCCCTGGCCGCACGGATCGGGCCCCGGCTGCAGATGAGCGTCGGTCCCCTGGTGATCGGGGTCGGGTTCTTCCTGTTCGCCCGGATCGGCCCCTCGGCCGGCCCCTCGGGGAACTACGTCACCGAGGTGCTGCCCGCGGTCCTGGTCTTCGGGTTCGGCCTGGCCATCAACGTGGCCCCGCTGACCTCGACCGTGCTGGCCGCCGCCCCGGCCGAGAACGCCGGGATGGCCTCGGCGGTCAACAACGACGTGGCCCGGGCCGCCGGGCTGATCGCCGTGGCCGTCCTCCCGGCGGCGGCCGGCCTCACCGGCTCGTCGTACCTGCATCCCGAGGAGTTCTCGGCGGGCTTCCGCACCGCGTCGTTCATCTCGGGGGCGCTGTGCCTGCTGGCCGGTGTCCTGGCCGTGCTCACCATCCGCAACCCGCGCCGGGCCGCGGCGCCCGCCGCCGAGCCGGTCAGCCAGTTCCACTGCGGCCTGGACGCGCCGCCGCCAGCGCCGGTTCCGGCGCCGCAGCCCGCCGCCGGGGCTACGGGGCGATGAGCGCGTCGGTGAGCGGGTCGATGCCGGCCAGCCTGGCCGTCAGGTCCGGGCCGAGGTGGTGGCGGGCGGCGAGCGCGTCCGGCGCGTAGTACGTCACGTTCGTCTGCCGGTCGCCGGCCCAGATCAGCACCTTGAGCGGCAGGTCGAGCGCGGACAGCGGCGCGGCCACCATGACCGGCGTGCCTGCGGCGGGGCTGCCGAACAGCACCAGCGTGGTTTCCCCGCAGGTCGAGCCCGACCTCGCGGGCCGCGGCCCTCTGGTCGATCACGTCGAAAACCTTCAGCCCCTTCGCCGCGCACAGTTCCGTCAGCCGCGAGACGGTATCGGCCACCGAACGCGGGCTCACCTTGGTGACGACGCCAGGCTCGCTCGGGGTGCTGTCTTGGGTCATCGCTCCATCTCCCTTGGTCGTGTCCAGCGGTTCTCCGGCTGTGTTGCGCGATGGCCGGGCGCAGCCTGGCGCCGATGGCCGGCCGCCGCCCGGAGCCGGCATCTGTCATCTGACCATAGGGAGGGAAACGGCAAGCAGCCGGGCGGCCGCGTGCGCCGGGAACCAGCGGTGGCCCGGACCGTGCCGCGCCCGTAATTGTGACCGGCGCGCGCGTTACGCGTAACATGACCGCAATGGCTGATACCAGGAATTGCGAGCAGTGCGGCTCTGTCTACGCGCCGCGCCGTGAGCATGCCCGGTTCTGCTCGGCTCGCTGCCGGGTGGCATGGAACCGCGAGAACACCAGCGATCACGCGGCCGGGGCCAGCGCGCTCGACTGGTCCATGAGCGCGATGCGTGACGCGACCGGACGGCTGCTGCGGGTCACGGCCCGAGACCGGGCGCGCCTTTTCGCGGTGGTGAGCGAGGCGGTCTGGTGGGTCACCATCGTCGATGCCACGCTGGTGCGCTATCACCCGGACACCTACGACGGCCTGCTGACCGGCTGGCCTCCCACGGACCGCCGGATGATCGAGGAAACCCTGGCCGGGCTGCGCTTCGTGCGGAACCGGATGGGCCAGTACCTCGATCCGGCTGACTTCATCCAGCCCGCGGAAGCCCGGTCCGGCGGCAGTGAGGGCCGTATCAGGGCCTCGACGTGGAAGTCGGTGCCGGAGCCGGAGCTTGCGTTCCTTCCGTCGCCCCGGCAGGCCTGGGAGATGACCAGGTACCGGGCGTACGAGGCGCAGCTGGCGGGCCACAGCGTCGGGGAGACCTTCGAGCTGGCCGCCGCGTTCCTCAAGCTCGCCGCGGCCGAGGCCACCCCGGTCGCGGACGCGGGCGCGTACGCTGCGCGCCGCGGGTAGCCCGCCGGCCTGCGCAAGCCCGATCCGGGGCTGCAGCCGGAGGTCCCGGGGAAACGGGACGTAGGGCTCTGCGGCGAGCCGGCCGCTGGCTCGGCTGGCTGCCGCAGGTCTTGCCGCCGGCGCCGTCACGGCCGGCCGGGCCGCCGCCGAGGCAGCCGGTCACCGCGATCCGGCGTCAGTAGCTGAAGGTGGTCGCCCCGTCGCCGATCCATTCCCACATCTGGACGGTGCCCGCGAGCTCGGCGTTGGGGAGCAGGTCGCCCTTGTCGAGCTGCTTGGAGTTGAAGCAGATCGGGCAGACCATGTACCGCCCGCCCGCTTTCTCGTACCGGGCCAGCAGGTCCGGCAGGGCGGGGCAGCCGTCGCAGGAGACGCCGGTCGCCACCCCGTTGAGCGCGAGCCGTACGGCTTCCTTGGTCTGGAACATCAGGGTCGGCCGCCCGGATTCGGCCGCGCCGACCGCGACCAGGAACGCCACGGTCACCTTCTCGGCGTCTTCCAGGCCGGTGGTGAGACTGATCACTGCCTTGCCAGCCATCGCTGCCCCCTCGGGTGTGATGCCCCTAGCCCGGCCTGGCCGCCGGGACTTCGCTGGGCTAGTTAGCACGATCGTTCGTACTAAGATGAAAGTACGACCGGTCGTGCTATCTTGTCAATGACGATGACGGACACCGTTGAACAGCCCTCGCCCGGTGCTCCTCGGGCACCGCGGCGCTCGCGCGCGGACGGGGAACGCACCCGCGGCGCGATCCTGCGCGCCGCCGCGTCCCTGGCCACCGTCGACGGGCTGGAGGGCCTGTCGATCGGCAATCTGGCCGCGGCGATCGGCATGAGCAAGAGCGGCCTGTACGCGCACTTCGGCTCCAAGCAGGAGCTCCAGCTGGCGACCGTAGAGGAAGCGGGCCGGATCTTCGTCGCGGAAGTCGTGCAGCCCGCCCTGGCGGCTCCTCCCGGCCTGGCCCAGCTCGCGGCGGTGTGTGAGGCGTTCTTCGAGCACCTGCAGCGCCGCACCTTCCCCGGCGGGTGCTTCTTCGTCGGCGCGGCGCTGGAGATGGGCACCCGTCCCGGCCCGGTCAAGGAGGCGGTGGCCGGATTCCAGGCCGGCTTCGTGGACCTGCTGCGCGGGTTCGCGGCCACCGCCATCGAGCGCAGCGAGCTGCCCCCCGGCGAGGACCCCGACCGGCTCGCCTTCGAGCTGAACGGAATCATCCTGGCCGCCGACGCCAACTTCGTCCTGCACGACAACCCCGCCGTCCTGGACCTGGCCCGCCAGGTGGTGCGCCGGCGGCTCGGCCGCGGCGGCGGCTGACCCGGACCGGATCGGGCAGGTCAGCGGGTGCTAACGTCGGGCCACGCCCCGGCCGACGGACTCGGAGGATCCCCGTGGACCTGTTCGATCTCACCGGCAAGGTCGCCGTCGTCACGGGCGGGACCCGCGGGATCGGCCTGATGATCGCGCGCGGCCTGCTGCAGGCCGGGGCATCGGTGGTCTACGTCAGCTCGCGCAAGCCGGAGGCGGGGGAGGCGGCGGCCGCCGAGCTGTCCGCGTACGGCCGGGTGGTGTCCGTGCCGGCCGACCTGTCCCGCGAGGAAGAATGCGCGCGGCTGGCCGCCGAAGTCGGCCGCTCCGAGGAGCGCGTGCACATCCTGGTCAACAACGCCGGCGCCAACTGGGCCGCGCCCCTGGCGGAGTTCCCGGCCTCGGGCTGGGACAAGGTCATCAACCTCAACCTCAAGGCCCCGTTCTTCGTCACCCGGGCGTTCCTGCCGATGCTCGAGGCGGCCGGAACCGCCGACGACCCGGCCCGGGTCATCAACATCGGCAGCATCGACGGGCTGCAGGTGCCGGAGTTCTCCACCTACTCCTACGCGTCGACCAAGGCCGGGGTGCACCAGCTCACCCGGGTGCTCGCCCGTGAGCTCGGGCCGCGGCACATCACCGTCAACGCGGTGGCCCCGGGCCCGTTCGAGTCGAAGATGATGGCCGCGACCCTGGCCGCGTTCGGCGAACAGATCGCCGCCGCCTCCCCGCTCGGGCGGATCGGCCGCCCCGATGACATGGCCGGCGTGGCGGTGTTCCTGAGCGGGCGCGGGGGAGCGTACGTGACCGGCGCGATCATCCCGGTGGACGGCGGGATCTGGGCGGCTCGCTGACCGCAGCCCGCCTGCGGGATTCCTGCTGCGACTCGGCCAGCGCCCGCACCTCGCTGGACAGCGCGGTGACCTGGCGGCTGAGCTGCCGGACGTCGTCACGGCTGGGCACGTTGGCTACCCGCCGCACAGGCCCGAACATGCCGCTGATCACCCGGCCGACCGCGCCGGCGGCGGCCCGGCGTGCCATGATCCCGACCGCCAGCAGGTTGGCGTAGGCGGGGGAGGCGGTGACGTCCTCCAGCGGGCGTCCGGCGCGGTCCAGCGCCTGCCGCCAGGGCGGCCTGCCCGTGCTCATCGCTACTCCGCTACACGATCGATGTCTTGTGGCCGGCCCAGTATGCGTCCCGGAGGACGCGCTTGTACAGCTTGCCGGTCGGGGAACGGGGCAGCTCGGCCACGAAGTCCACGGTCTTGGGGCACTTGAAATGCGCCTGCCGGTCCCGGCAGAAGGAGATCAGTTCCTGGGCCAGGTCCGGCCCGGCGTCGCCGGGGTTCGCCAGCTGCACGACCGCCTTGACTTCCTCGCCCATATCCTCGTTGGGGACGCCGATCACGGCTACGTCAAGGACGGCCGGGTGCGCGGACAGGAGGTTCTCGGTCTCCTGGGGATAGATGTTGACCCCGCCAGAGATGATCATGTAGGTCTTGCGGTCGGTGAGGTACAGGTACCCCTCGTCGTCGACGTGGCCGACATCTCCGACGGTGCTCGTCATGCCGTCGCTGGAGCGGCTTTCCGCCGTCTTGGCCGGTTCCTGGAAGTACTGGAACGCGGTCGCCCCGCGAAACCAGATGGTCCCGTCCACGCCGGTCGGGCACTGGTGGCCCGCGTCGTCGAGGATGAGTAGCTCGCCGAGGATGGGCCGGCCGACGGTCCCGGGATGCGCGAGCCATTGCGCGGAGTCGCAGTGGGTGAAGCCGTTGGCCTCCGTGGCGCCGTAGTACTCGGTGATGATGGGGCCGAGCCAGTCGATCATTCCCCGCTTGACGTGCTCGGGACAGGGGGCGGCGGCGTGCACGATGCACTCCAGCGAGGAAGTGTCATAACGGGCCCGGACCTCCTCGGGCAGCCGCAGCAGCCGGCTGAACATCACCGGCACCATCTGGCAGTTGGTCACCCGGTACCGCTCGACCAGGGCCAGCCACTGCTCGGCGTCGAAATGCTCCATCACCACCGTCGTCGATCCCAGCCGCAGCGACGCGCCCACGCTCGCCTGGGGAGCCGAGTGGTAGAGCGGCGCCGGGTTGAGATAGGTCATACCGGGCCGGAACCCGAACATGGCGCTCACGAAGTCCATCACCGGAAGCGGATCGCCAGGCCCGGCGTCCGGCAGTTCGCGCAACACGCCCTTGGGCCGGCCGGTGGTGCCCGACGAGTAGAGCATCGCCGCTCCGAGGGACTCATCCGGGATCGGGTCACGCGGGAAGTCCGCCACGACGGCCTCGTAGGACTCCCAGCCCACAGGCGGCGCGTCCGGGCCGGTCATCAGCTTGCGCTCGAGCTCAGGACACCGCGCCGCGGCCGCCTCGGCCACGTCCCGGCGTGCGGGCGAGCTGAACAGCAGCCGGGAGCGCGAGTTGGTCACGATGTAGGCCACCTCGTCCGGCGCCAGGTAGATGTTGATCAAGGTGTAGTACAGGCCCGCGCGCTCGGCGGCTCCCTCGATCTCCAGCATCCGGAGCTGGTTCTCCATGAAAACCGCGATGTGGTCCCCGCGCTTCAGCCCCGCGGCCCGCAGGAAATGCGCCACCTGGTTGCACCGGGCCTCGTACTCGCCGAACGTGACGGTCTCGCCGGACGTGGCCATGATGAAAGCGGTCTGGTCCGCGTGATCCAGGGCATGCTGGCGTGCGTACATGCTTCCCCCCTCCGCGGGACCCTGGGTGTTGATGTTACCGGCGCATGCCGCGGCGGTCAGCCCGCGGACACGCTGGCGCGGTCGTGTTAACCGGTTCCGGGCCTGGCGCGTCACCTAGATAACAGCGGCAGCCCGGCCGGGGAATCTGGGGGGGTTCGGCGGGCTGCCGCAGTTATGCTCTCCGGGGATCAGGCCCAGGGGCGGCCCCGTGGCCGGACGAGCTGACAATGGGATCATGACCGCCGATGATCACGCCGGCGCCGGTCCCGGCCCCTTCCTGATTGCCCAGCCGGACGGTACGAGCCGCACCGGCTTGATCGTTTTCCCGCGCCCGGATGGCCTTCCGGCCGCCTGGGCCCGGGCCGTGCCCGTTACGGGAATCGATCCGGGTGACGCGGCGCGGCTGCTCAGCCTCGGCCGGCCGGGCCCGCTGCTCCCCGAGCAGGCGGCCGGCTGGTTCGGGCGGCCGGGGCTGTCCGGGCACCGGCTGCGCGCCGGCGGCGGCCAGCCCGCGGCCGGGCGCGACTGGTCGGCGTGGCTGCGGCCGACGCGGTACTCCCACGACGGCCCGCGGGCGCGCATCGAGGCCGAGGACGCTGCCGCTGGCCTCCGGCTGGTGACCGAGATCGAGGCCGTGCCCGGCGGTGCGATCCGGGGCCGCCACACGGTGACCAACACCGGCCGTCAGCCCTACGTCGTGGACAGCCTGGAAGTGGTCTTCCCGCTACCCGGCCGGGTCGGCGAGGTGCTGGACTTCACCGGGCGTCCGACGGCGGAGCGGATCCCGCAGCGCCACCAGGTCGGGGACGGCCTGTGGCTGCGTGAGGGCCGGCGCGGTCACACCGGCCACGACTCGGCCACGGTCGTGGTGGCGGGGGTACCCGGTTTCACCTTCGGCCACGGGGAGGTCTACGGCCTGCGCGTGGCCTGGAGCGGCAACACCGTGCACCGCGTCGAGCGGGTGCCGTCCGGAGTGACGACCATCGGGGGCGGCGAGCTGCTGCTGCCCGGCGAGATCACCCTGGGCGAGGCCGAGTCCTACGCCACCCCCTGGGTCTACCTGGCGGCCGCCGGCGACGGCCTCGACGGCCTGTCGGCCCAGTTTCACGGCTACCTGCGGTCGCTTCCCGCACACCCGCGCTCGCCGCGGCCGGTCAACCTCAACGTGTGGGAAGCGGTCTACTTTGACCATGATTTCAGCAGGCTGAGGTCGCTGGCGCGCCTGGCCGCGAGCATCGGCGTGGAAAGGTACGTGCTGGACGACGGCTGGTTCGCCGGGCGCCGCAGCGACCGGGCCGGCCTGGGCGACTGGCGGGTGGACGAGGAGGTCTGGCCCGGCGGGCTGCACCGGCTGGTGGACTTCGTCCGGCACCAGGGCATGCAGTTCGGGCTGTGGATCGAGCCCGAGATGGTCAGCCCGGACTCCGGCCTGAACGCGCCCATCCCGACTGGATCCTCGCCACCGGGCAGCGCACCCCGCCGCTGCAGCGGCATCAGCTCGTGCTCGACCTGACCCGCCCCGAGGTGACCGGCTACCTGCTCGAGCGGATCAGCCAGCTCCTGTCGGAGTACGAGATCTCCTACGTCAAGTGGGACTGCAACCGGGACATCATCGACGCCGGCAGCGGCACCAAGTCGGGCGCCCCGGCCGCGCACGACCAGGCGGCGGCCGTCTACGCGCTCCTGGACGAGCTGCGGCTGCGGCACCCGGGCGTGGAGTGGGAGTCGTGCGCGTCCGGCGGCGGCCGGATCGACCTGGCCATGCTGGAGCGGGTCGAGCGCGTCTGGACCTCCGACATGACCGACGCGCTGGCCCGGCAGCCGATCCAGCGCTGGACCGGGCAGCTGGTAGCCCCGGAGTACCTCGGCGCGCACGTGTCCGCGCCGTTCTCGCACCAGACGGGGCGTTACATGCCGCTGTCGATCCGGTGCGGCACCGCCCTGTTCGGCCACTTCGGCATCGAGTGGGACATCAATCAGGCCAGCAGCGAGGAGCTCGCCGAGCTTGCCGCCTGGATCCGGCTGTACCAGCAGCATCGCAGTCTCATCCACAACGGCCGGGTGGTCCAGATCGACACGCCGGATGACACCGCGTGGATGCAGGGCGTCGTCGCGCCGGACCGGTCAGCGGCCCTGATGAGCTACGTGCAGCTCGATGAGCCGAGGAACGACCAGCCGGCGGCCCTGCGGGTGCCGGGGCTTGACCCGGCCGCGCGCTACCGGATCACCGACGTCACGCCGGGCCAGCGGCGGCCCCGGCGGCGCGGCCCGGCCGAGGGCGGGATACCCGGCCTGGAGGCCTCCGGCGCCGCGCTGGCTCACATCGGCCTCGCCATTCCCGTCCAGCGCGTGCTGACCGCTGTTCTCGTGCTGATCGAGGCGCTCTGAGCCTCGTCCGGCGGGGTCCGGCGCCAAGATCGCGCAGCGCGGACGATTGTCGGTCGCATCGACTGAGAATCGTCCGCGCTAATCGATCAGTAGCCAGATCGCGGACCCTGGGCGGGCGCCTGCGGGCCGACGGGGCGGGCGGATGGCCGGCGGATCCTGTTCCACCACAGCGAGAGCGCGAGCGCGGCGGCGATGAACAGGCCGCCGACGCCGGCGAACCACGCGGCGATGTCGAGGTGCTCGCGGATGATCGTGAACGTGCCGGAGAGGTTGCCGAGGGCGGACTTGAGCTGGTCGGCGTTCTGCGCGCGGTAGAACCTGCCGCCGGTGATGCCGGCGATCTGCCGGAGCGTGCCGTAGTCGGCGACGAGCGGGTTCCGCCCGCCGAATCCGCCGCCGAACCCGCCGCCGTATCCGCCCCCGCCGAACCCGCCGAACTGCGAGCCGTTGCACACCAGGGGCGCGGGGTTGGCGGTGCCGAACCCGATCGTGAAGACACGCACGCCGCGGGCGGCGGCCTGCCGTGCCGCGGTCTGCGGGTCGACGCCCGCGTTGTTCGAGCCGTCGGTGAGCACCACGATCACGTCGTGCGCGTAGCCGTGGGCACTAGGGGGGCGGGCGCCGGTCGGCGCGACGGAAGGGTCGACCTGCGCGATGGCGTCGAGCGAGGTCAGGATGCCCTGGCCGATCGCCGTGCCCCGCGAGGTGGACAGGCCTCTCAGCGCACGCAGCAGCGCGCCCTGATCAGTGGTCGGGGTGACGAGGACCCCGGCGGTTCCCGCGAACGGGACGAGGCCGATGCGCGGGCCGCCCGCCTCGGACTTGATGAAGGCGCCGGCCGCGTCCTCGGCGGCGGTTATGCGGTTCGGGCGCACGTCGGTGGAGCACATGGAGCCCGAGACGTCGAGGGCAAGCATGATCGTGCCGGACGACGACGGGACCGGCACGGTTGCCTGCGGGCGCGCGGCACCGATGCTGAGCACGGCCAGCCCGAGCAGCAGCAGCGCCGCGGGGATAAGCCTGCGCCAGCGGTTGCGGCCGGGAAGGGCCGCGCGGACGAGGGCGATCGAGGTCACGCGGACTGCCCCGCGGCGGCGCCGGTGCCGCGTCCACCACCAGGCCGCGATCACCAACGGGATGGCCAGAAGGGCCAGCAAGGCCCACGGCCAGGACAGCGACATTCAGATCACCCGCCCCGATCGGACCACGGTGAGAACGGAGCCCGCGGCGAGAAGCACTAGGGCCAGGGCGATGAACGCGCCCGCGAGCGGCAGCCGCTGGCTGGTGACCGTGAGCCGGAGCTTGATCGTCGATGCGATGCCGTCCAGCTCGCCGGCATTCGAGGCGGGGTAGTACGTGCCGCGGGTGGCCTGCGCGATCGACCTCAGGGCGCCAGGGTCCAGCGCGGTGAACAGGTGATAGCCGTCAACGTCGACGGTGGTCCCTCCGGTGGTGCCGATCCCGACGGCGTCGACGCGCACGCCCGCCTTCTCGGCCACTGCGGTGGCCGCGGTCGTGGCGCTGGCCGCGCCCTCGTCCTGGCCGTCGGAGAAGATCACGATCGTGGCCGACGGCCAGTAGCCGATGCCGGGTACCGTGCCGTTGCGTCCGACGGGGATCGCCTTGCCCGTGATCGCGGACAGCGAGGCGATGATGGCCGAGCCCAGCGAGGTCCCGCCAGAGACCTTCAGGCGCCCGATCGCCGCCTCCGCCTCGGTGTGGCCGCCTGGACGGTCGGTGATGAGCGCGCCCTCCTCGAAGGCGACGACGCCGACGTTGATGCTGTCCGGCTGGGCCGCGATGAACGACCGCGCCGCCCGCTGCGCGGCCGCCAGCCGGTCCGGGGCGACGTCTGTGGCGCCCATGCTGTTGGACACGTCCATGGCGACGATGATGGTGCCCGACGTGCGCGGCACCGGGAGGGATGCCGCCGGGCCAGCGACGGCGATCGCGAGCACCGCGATACCCGCGATCGTCAGCCACACCCCTGCCTGCCGGGCGCGGCCTGGCCCGGCGACGCCCGCCGCCGCCAGCGCCGCGGCCCGCCGTCGGGAGATGGCGACGGCGCCGCAGCCCAGAGCCGCGGCGACGAGCAGGCCGATGGCGAGCAGCGCGGGAGAGGCGAGTGTCATGCGCGCCTGCGGTGGGTTCGGGTGACGACCTCGATGAGCGAGCCGGCCAGGTCATCCGCGGTGCTGATGCGGTGCAGCGGCACCCCCGCCCGGCGCATGCCGGCGTCCAGCCGGGTGTCACGCTCGTCAGCGCCCGCCCGGATGCGCGCCCGCAGCAGCGGGTCGCCGGAGTCGACCACGAGCTGCTCACCGGTCTCGGCGTCCTCCACGACGATCAGCCCGGCGTCCGGCAGCTCGTCGTCGGCGGCGTCGATGACGCGCAGGGCGACAACCTCGTGGCGCGGGGTCAGCCGCAGCAGGGAGCGTTCCCAGTCGCCGCCGCCGATGAAGTCGGACACGGCGACGATGAGGCTGCGGCGCCGGGCGAGCCGCGCTACCGCGTCGAGCATGGCGGCGAGGTCGGTTGTGCTGCCACGGCGGGCATCGACGGTGCGGGCGAGCTCGGCGCCGCAGCCTCATCGTCGC
>Ga0318554_10000562_pt1 | contig 13469 bp, 14 predicted proteins | sample GRESIP082b2f22_FD_203687 | JGI IMG/M metagenome (GOLD analysis project Ga0318554, IMG submission 203687) | Tropical soil microbial communities from Luquillo Experimental Forest, Puerto Rico - GRE.SIPMG.082b2f22 | ecosystem: Environmental > Terrestrial > Soil > Tropical forest > Bulk soil... | reverse complement strand
GGGCTGGAAAACGTCGGGGGTCCACCGGTACGGCGGTACGCTCGTGACGATGCTCATCCCCAAGCGCGACGGGGCGGCGCGCACGTGACGGTCGCCCTCATCCCAGGGTCGTTCGACCCGTTCCACAACGGCCACCTCGAGGTCGTCGAGCGTGCCGTCAACGTCTTCGACGAGATCGTGGTCGCGGCGCTGCGCAACCCGCAGAAGGACGACCCGTTCTTCTCGCTCGAGGAGCGTCGCGAGATGATCGCCGAGTGTCTGGCGCACCTCGACAACGTCCGGATCGTCTCGGTCTCGACCCTGCTCGTCAACGTCGCCAAGGAGGTCGACGCCACCGCGATCGTGAAGGGCCTGCGGGCGGTCTCTGACTTCGAGAGCGAGCTGCAGATGGCCCAGATGAACCGGTCGCTCTCGGGGGTGGAGACGGTCTTCATCCCGACCAGCTCCTCCCACTCGTTCATCGCCTCCAGGCTCCTTCGCGAGGTCGCGAGGCTCGGGGGCGACGTGAGCCCGTTCGTGCCCGCCCCGGTCGAGAAGCGGCTCCGGGAGAAGTTCGGGCCGGCCACGTCGTGAGCTACCTGGACGACCCGGACCCCGAGCTCCAAGACGAGCTCGACGCGGTCGGCGACGAGCCCCCGAGCGACGCCGAGACGCTGCTCAGCCACGCCATCGACGTCGTGGCCCAGGCCAAGGCCATGCCGCTCTCGTCCTCCGTCCTCGTCTCGCGCGACGAGCTGCTCGGGCTCCTCGAGGAGGCGCGTGCGACGCTGCCCGAGGAGCTCAAGCGGGCGCGGTGGACGCTGGCGGACCTCGACGCGCTCACCGAGCAGCGGCGCCGCGAGGCCGACGCGCTGCTCGACGAGGTGCGCGCCGAGGCCGCACGCCTCGTCTCGCGCACCGAGATCGCCCGGCAGGCCCGAGCGCACGCCGAGCGGCTCGTCGCCGAGGCGGAGGAGCGGGGGAGGGGGATCATCCACGAGGCGGAGGACTTCTGCGACCAGCGCCTCGCCCAGATGGAGATCGTGCTCGACCGCCTCCAGAAGACCGTCCAGTCCGGACGCGCGCGCCTGCGCCCCCGGATCGAGCCCGAGGAGCGCCCCGAGGACGAGGACGACGTGCCGTTCTTCGACCAGGACACCGTCTAGCCGTGGAGGTCCGCACCATGGAGCCCTACGTCGTCCCGGTGGCGTCCCTGCTGCACCGCGTCGGCACGAGCGTCGACGTGGCCTTCCGCGCCCCCTTCGACCCTGACGGGTCGCTCGCCGCGGCCACCCTGGGCGCCGCCGAGGTGGTCCCGGGTGCCGACGTCGCGGTCTCGCTCGTGCTCACCTCGTTCCTCGGCGGGGTGACGGCGCGAGGGCGGATCGTCGCCCCGTGGCGCGCGTCGTGCCGGCGGTGCGCGCGCCCGGTCGAGGGGACCCTCGAGGTCCGGGTGGCCGAGCAGTTCCGCCCGGAGGCCTCGCCCGACGACGAGGACGCCTACCCGCTCGTCAACGAGGCCGTCGACCTGCGCGACCTGGTGCGCGACGCGGTGGTCCTCGAGCTCCCGCTCGCGCCGCTGTGCCGACCCGAGTGCAAGGGGCTCTGCCCCACCTGTGGGTGCGACCTGAACGAGCGGACGTGCGCGTGCCGGCCTGAGATCGACCCGAGGTGGGCTACACTCGATGCGCTCCGATCGCCCGACCAGGCCTGAGGGGCGACCCGACCACCCCCACGAGGCACCATGGCCGTCCCGAAGCGAAAGACGTCGAAGGCGAAGTCGCACAGCCGACGGGCCGCGAACTGGCAGCTGAAGGACCCGGCGCGGAGCGTCTGCCCGCACTGCGCCCGCGCCAAGGTCCCCCACGTGGTCTGCCCGAACTGCGGCTGGTACAAGGGGCGCGTCGCCGTCGAGGTCGACTGAGTTGCCCGACGGGCAGGCGCTGCCCGTCGCGGTCGACGCGATGGGAGGGGACAAGGCACCCGGCGAGGTCGTCGCCGGCGCACGCGCCGCGGCCGATCAGGGGATCCCCGTCGTGCTGGTCGGGCCACCCGAGCAGGTGGGCGACCCGCTCGGGCTGGAGGTCGTCGCCTGCACCGAGGTCATCGGGATGGACGAGGACCCCGCCCAGTCCGTGCGCAAGAAGAAGGACGCCTCGATCGTGCGCGCCGCCGAGCTGGTCCGCGACGGCCGCGCCGCCGCGGTGGTCTCCGCCGGCAACACGGGCGCCGCGATGGCCGCCTCGCTGCTGCGCCTGGGGCGGATCAAGGGGGTGATCCGGCCCTGCATCGCGACCCCGATCCCGCGCCCGGGCGCCACGCCCGTGCTCCTGTGCGACGCCGGTGCCAACGCCGAGTGCACGAGCGAGATGCTGCTGCAGTTCGCCCAGATGGCCGCGGCGCACGCGACGAGCAGGTATGGCGTCGCCGAGCCGACCGTGGGGCTGCTCTCGATCGGGGAGGAGCCCACCAAGGGCACGCCCCTCGTGAAGGAGACCCACGCGCGGCTCGCCGACCGGGCGAGCGGTGTGCGCTTCTACGGCAACGTCGAGGGCCGCGACCTCTCCGGCGCGCCGGTCGACGTCGTCGTGACGGACGGGTTCACCGGCAACGTCGCGCTGAAGACGCTCGAGGGCGCGTTCAGGTACATGTTCACGACGATCGCTGCGGTCATCGCGACCGACGAGCAGACCCGCGCCGCGGGCGACGTGCTGCTGACCCACCTGCTGCCGATCGCCGACGACCTCAACCCCGACACCCACGGCGGCGCGATCCTCCTCGGGGTGGACGGCGTCTCGGTGATCTCGCACGGGTCGGCGTCAGCGCGGGCGATCACGAACGCCGTCCTCGTGGCCAAGGAGATGGTGGACAAGGACGTCGTGGGGGCGCTCCGCGCCGCGATCCGTCCCTCGTGATCGGCACCGTGACCGATTCGCGCTCGGTAGGCTCGGCAGGACTCCGAAGGAGGCGAGGTGCCCGCCGAGACCCACAACACCGCCGCGCCGCCGGACCGCGCGGCGATCTACGAGCTGATCCGCGACCAGCTGAGCGAGATCCTGGAGATCGACCCGTCGAAGGTGACCGAGGACGCCTCCTTCGCCGACGACCTCGACGCGGACTCGCTCGCGCTCATCGAGCTCGTCGAGGCCCTGGAGGAGGAGCTGGCGGAGCGGACGGTGGGGTTCCACATCGACGACGAGGACCTCGAGGACCTGAGGACCGTGCGCGACGCGGTCGACTACGTCGAGGTGAAGCTGAAGGCGAGCTGACCGGCCCCGTGGCAGGCGAGGACGAGGCACTGCGCGCGCTCGCGCGCGCAGTCGGCCTGGACGCGGACGACCCCGCCCTGCTCGCGGCGCTGACCCACTCGAGCCACGCCACCGAGCACCGGGTCGACTCGAACGAGCGGCTGGAGTTCCTCGGCGACGCCGTGGTCGGGCTCGTGATCGCAGAGCGCGCCTACCGGGAGCTCGACCTCAACGAGGGCGGGCTCGCCCAGGTCCGTCAGGCGACGGTCTCGGCCCCCGCGCTCGCCGAGGCCTCGAGGGCCCTCGGCGTGGACGCTGTGCTGCGGCTCGGTCGCGGCGAGGATGCGAGCGGCGGAAGGGAGAAGGACTCGCTGCTCGCCGACGCGTACGAGGCGATCGTGGCCGCCGTCTATCTGCGACGGGGCCTCGAGGCCGCGCGCACGGTGGTGCTCGCCACGCTCGCCGAGCGGTTCGCGCACGAGGCGAGCGCGCCCGGCGCCTCGGACGTGAAGAGCCGGCTGCAGGAGTGGGCCGAGGCCGAGGGGCTCGGCGCCCCGCGCTACGAGGTCGAGGGCTCGGGTCCGGGCCACGAGCAGCGGTTCGCGGCGACGGTGCTGATCGCCGGCGAGGTGCGCGGCACGGGCGAGGGGACCTCGAAGAAGGCCGCCGAGCTCGCCGCGGCCCGCGCGGCGTGGGAGGGGCGCGGTGCCTGAGCTCCCCGAGGTCGAGACGGTCCGCGCGGTCCTCGCCCGCGAGCTCGTCGGCAAGAAGATCAAGACGGTCTCGGTGACCAACGGCAAGCTCACGCGCCGGCACAAGTCGGTGAAGGAGTTCCGCGCGCTGCTCGAGGGCTCGACGATCAAGTCCGTCGGGCGCCTCGGCAAGTACCTCGTGATCGCGCTCGACTCGTCGAACCACCTGGTCGTCCACCTCGGGATGTCCGGCCAGCTGCTGCGCGCCCGGGGAACGAAGGACCCGAAGCCGAAGCACACCCACGTGGTCATCACCCTCACCCAGGGGGGCGAGCTGCGCTACGTGGACCCGCGGATGTTCGGCGAGCTCTTCGTCTCGACCGCCCCGACCGAGGGCACCAAGGTCGAGGTCTCGCCGTACGCGCGGCTCTCCGTCGGCGGCGATGGCGTCGCGATGCGCACGCGGGTCCCCGAGCTCGCGGACCTCGGCATCGACCCCGTCGAGGACGTGGTCGGGTGGGACCGGTTCGCCGCGATCCTGCGCGACCGCACGACGCCGCTCAAGGGCCTCATCACCGACCAGCACGTGGTCAGCGGGATCGGCAACATCTACGCCGACGAGATCCTCTACACGGCAGGGCTCCGTTACGACCGCCCGGCGGGGTCGCTCTCGACCATCGAGGTGCGGCGTCTGCACCGCTCGATCGGCGAGGTGGTGGCCGAGGCCATCAAGCACGGCGGCTCGACGCTGGCCGACGAGCAGTTCGTCGACCCCGACGGCCGCCCCGGCGGGTACCAGACGTTCCACCAGGTCTACGGGCGCGAGGGCGAGCCGTGCCACCGGTGCCGAACCCCGATCGCGAAGGTCACCGTCCGGGGTCGGTCGACGTACTACTGCCCCAACTGCCAGGCCTGAGCGAGCGGGCGTGGGCCGTCGGCGAGCCGACGGCCCACGCCCTCCGCCGCGGCGCGACCCGGTCAGGGGTCACGCAGCGTGCTGCCTTCCTAGGGCGTGACGCCCTGGACCGAGACCTGCGACGGGGTGCAGAACTCCTCATGGACGTTGGTCGGGAAGACCACTCCGTTGCCGAACTGGTTCTGGTCGAAGACGAGCTTCCAGAACGGGGTGGGCGTGGACGGGAAGCAGACGAGGCTCGGGTCGTTCGGGCCCTGCGTCGGGAAGACGTTGCCCGTAGCCAGGATCTTGGTCGTCGGGACGCACAGCCAGTTTGCGCGCGCCAGCCTGAGCGCGGTGTACACCGGCGCCGAGAACTCGTCCTCCGCCTTCACGTTCGCCGGCTTGAACATGTACGAGGTCGTGGAGAGCGGCGTGATGGTGTAGCACGTGAAGTGGTCGAGCCCCGGCGGCTGGACGAGCGGAACGTTCGGCGCTGCGATGTTGTCCTTCCAGGACGGCAGGCAGAGCTGCGTCGGCGTGGTCCCGGTCTTCATGACGGCCCTCCCGAACTGGTTCGAGAGCGTCACGATCGTCGGTCGGGACGTCGCGGCCAGCCGGTAGCACAGCAGGTGCGCCAGCGGGTTCTGTGCCTTGAACAGCGCGCCGGGGATCGACTTGTTCGCCGCGTTGCAGTGATAGTCCGCGGCGCCGATGACCGGCGTGATCTTCCCTGGCGGGATGATGTTCGAGAGCACGATGCCCGGCGGCGCCTTCGGCCCGTTGTACCGGGACTGGTAGCAGAGGAAGTGGTCGAGCTTCACGGTGGTCGCTTGGGCGCTCGCCGTCCCCTGCACAGCGACGAGTATCCCGCTGGCCGCGAGCGCGAGCACCCCGGCAGCCGCAACGGCGCGCCGCGTCGTGCGGGTGAGCGTGTGTGTCATGGCAACCCCCTTCTCGCCGGTCGTCGTGCGACGGCTCGGCAGTGCCAGTCGCGAAACATACGATCGACTGGCGTCGCGTGCACCTAATTCCCTTCACGATCTCAGATTCCGCTTCATCTGCACCTCAGCCACCGGTGACCGATGCGTGACAGAACCGAGCCGTGCGCTCGCCCGACGACGGTCGAGCCCGACGACCAGGGCAGCGGCGACTCGGCGCCGCGCGGCGCGCGGACGCCGCGTGGCGCCGCGGCGTCGCGACCCCGACGTCCGGCGAGGACCGCGGTTCGCGTGGGGTCGGGCGGTAGGTTTGCCGGATGTTCTTGAAGCGCCTGCACCTCAAGGGCTTCAAGTCGTTCGCGGAGCCGACGTGGCTCGAGTTCGAGCCGGGGGTCACGGTCGTGGTGGGGCCGAACGGCTCGGGGAAGTCGAACGTCGTCGACGCCGTGACGTGGGTGCTCGGCGCCCAGGGCCCGAGGGCGCTGCGGAGCCAGAAGATGGAGGACGTCATCTTCGCGGGCACCGCGTCGCGCCCCGCCCTCGGGCGCGCCGAGGTGAGCCTCACGATCGACAACACCTCGGGACGGCTCTCTGTCGACATGGCGGAGATCACGATCACCCGCACGCTCTTCCGCAGCGGTGAGTCCGAGTACGCGATCAACGGCGCGCCGTGCCGCCTGCTCGACGTCCAGGAGCTGCTGAGCGACTCGGGCGTCGGCCGCCAGCACCACATGATCATCGGGCAGGGCCAGCTCGACCAGGTGCTCAACGCCCGGCCCGAGGACCGCCGCAGCGTGATCGAGGAGGCGGCGGGCGTCCTCAAGCACCGGCGTCGTAAGGAGCGCGCAGAGCGGCGGCTCGCGGCCACCCAGGAGAACCTCGAGCGCCTCGGGGACCTCGTCCGGGAGGTCCGCCGCCAGATGCGGCCGCTCGAGCGGCAGGCCGCGGCGGCTCGCTCCCACGCCGAGCTCGCCGCGGAGCTCGCCACGGTGCGCCGCTACCTCTACGCCCAGGAGCTCGCCGCGCTGACCGAGCGCGAGTCGGCGCTCGGTATGGAGCTGCGTGGCCTCGAGGTCGACGTGCGCGAGCTGCGCCAGCGCGCACGGGTCCTCGACGCGCAGGCCTCGACGGCCGCGGCGGAGCTCTCGAGCCGCCGTGAGGAGGAGCTCGCCGCGGCGCTCGGCGAGCTCCGGGGGATCCAGGGACGCGTCGGCGGCACCGTCGGCGTGCTCGCAGAGCGCCGCCGAGCGGTCGAGGCGGCGCTCGACGCGTCCGCCGACGAGAACGTCGTGGCGTCGCTCGAGGCCGACGCGTCCAAGCTCGCCGACGAGCTCGAGGCGGTCGCGGTGCGGCGCAAGGCCCTCGACATTGATCGCTCGGAGCTGCGGATCGCCGAGGACGGGCTGGCGCGGCAGCGCCAGGAGTTCGAGGCGACCTGGGGGGGCGGTGGCGCCGACGACGCCGTCGCCGCGCTCGCACGCGCGAGCGACCATCGCACGCTGCTGCTGCGGGCCATCGAGGCCCGGGAGACGACGTCGTCGGGGCTCGTGGAGCGCCGTGACCGGACCGCGACGCGGCTCGCCGACCTCGTGGGTACCGCGGGGACCGCCGTCGCGGTGCTGGCCGGTGCGGAGCGCGATCGCGGGGCGCTCGAGACGCGGGCGACCGAGACCGCGTCCGCCGTCGAGGCGCGCCGCGCCGCGGCGGTCGAGGCGGAGTCCGCGTGGCGGACGCGCCAGGACGCCGTCGCGAGGAGCCAGGCGCGCGCAGAGGCGCTCGACCGGGCGCTCGCCGAGCTGACCGGATCGGGCGGTCGCGACGCGATCGGCGACCTCGACGGGGTGCTCGGCGCGCTCGTCGACCTGGTCGACGTCGACGCCGGCTACGAGCTGGCCGTCGAGGCAGCGATCGGCGCGTCGCTGGCCGCGGTCGTCGTCGACACCGGGCCGACCGCCCGCCGAGCGCTCGAGCGGCTGCGTCGCGAGGGCGCCGTGGGGCTCGTCCTGCCCGCCCTCTCGTCCGGCGGGACCCACGTGGCGGTCGCGAAGGGCGCGACGGCGCTCCGCGACGTGGTGCAGCCGCGCGAGGACGTGCCCGACGACGTCGCGCTGGCGCTCGACCGCCTGCTCGCCGCGGCGTTCTGCGTGGACGAGCTCGACCGCGCCATCGACCTCGCGATCGCACGCCCGGATCTGGTCGTGGTCACCCCGGCCGGCGACCGGCTGGCGGCGAGCGGGTGGCGCGCGGCCGCCGGCACCGCCGTCGTCACGCGCTCGGCGGTCGAGGAGGCGTTCGCGCAGGCGGCGACAGACGCGGTGACCGCGGGTGGCGCCGAGGCGGCGCTCTCGTCGGCGCGCGCGGACCACGAGGTGGCTCGGGCCCAGCGCGAGGAGGCCGTCGCCGCGCTCGTGCGCGCCCGTGCGGGCGAGGCGACCGCGGCGTCGGAGCTCTCGAGGCTCGAGGCGGAGCGGATCTGGTGCGACGCCGAGCTCGCCGACCTCGCCGCACGGCTTGACGCGATCGCGCGCGACGCGGGGTCGGACCGTGAGGAGCTGGCCGCCGTCGAGGCGGCGCTGCCTGGGCTGGAGGACGCCGCGGCCCGCGCCACCGAGCAGAGCGGGTGGGCACTGGAGGCGCGCCAGACGATCGAGGCCAAGCAGGCCCAGGTGGCCGAGCTCGCGACGGAGCTCGCGATGGCCGAGGCGTCCCTCGACGAGCGCGGCGCGGTGCTCGAGGGCCGGCTCGCCGAGGTCGAGCGCCGGCTCACCGGGCACGCCGTGGAGCGCGAGGAGGCGAGCCGGCGGCGACAGCGCCTCGAGGCGGACGTGCACGCGCTCGACGCCCTCGCCGGAGTGGTCGCCGAGATCGGGGCGCGCGTGGACGCTGCGCTCGAGTCGGTCTCGCTCGAGTACCGCGAGCAGCTGGAGGCCGCGCGCGCAGGCGGGGCGCGGCTCGAGGCGCTGCGGCGCGAGCGCGCCGACGCCGACGCCACGCTGGCCGACGCGACGGAGCGCGAGCGGGCGATCGAGGTGGAGGCGACAGGCGTCACGGCTCGGCTCGAGGCCCTCCAGGACACGGTGCGCCGCGAGCTCGGCGTCGAGCTCGTGACCATCGCCGGCGCTGCGGCGCCCGAGCTCGACGAGACGATCTCGCCCCAGGTCCGTGCGGGCGAGCTCGCCGCGCGGCTCGACGACCTCGGCCCGATCAACCCGCTGGCGCTCGAGGAGCTCTCCGCGCTCGAGGGCAGGCACCACGAGCTCGACGAGCAGGTCGCGGACGTCCGCGCCGCCCGTCGTGAGCTCCAGGAGCTCGTGCGCACCCTCGACGACGAGATCATGGCGACGTTCGCGGCCGCGGCGGCCGACGTGAACGAGCACTTCAGCGAGCTCGTCGCGACCCTGTTCCCGGGCGGGCAGGGCCGGCTCACGCTCACCGACCCCGACGACCTGCTGCAGACCGGCGTCGAGATCGAGGTCCGCCCGCTCGGCCGCAACGTCCGGCGCGTCTCGCTGCTCTCGGGCGGAGAGCGCTCGCTCGCCGCGCTCGCGTTCCTCTTCGCGGTGTTCCGGTCGAGGCCGTCGCCCTTCTACCTGATGGACGAGGTCGAGGCCGCGCTCGACGACGTCAACCTCCACCGGTTCCTCGGGCTCATCGAGGAGTTCCGTGACGAGGCCCAGCTCGTGATCGTCTCGCACCAGAAGCGGACCATGGAGGCAGCCGACGCCCTCTACGGCGTGACCATGGCCCCCGGAGGCTCCTCGCAGGTGGTGAGCCAGAAGGTCGAGCGCGTCGAGGCGCCTGCGTGAGCCACCTGCTGCTCTGGATCATCATCGGGGTCGCAGCGGTCGTGCTGGCCACCGCGACCGTCGGGCTCGTCCGGGTCCGGCGCGGGCGAGCGCTCGAGGCCACCCGTCGCGACGCGCTCGCGCCGCCCGAGCCGAGGGCGGTCGAGGCGCCGCCGAGCGATGCAGCCGCGGAGGCGCGCGCGGCGACCGCGCCGCCGGCGCCTGCCGGGGTCCCCGAGGCACCCCCGGCGCCGGTCGAGGCACCGACCCCCTCGCTCGCGACGCGCCTCGGCGCCGCGCGCTCCCTCTTCGACCGCGTGCGCGCGCTGCGCGGCCGGCGCACCGTCGGCGACGAGGACCTGGCGGCGGTGGAGGAGGCCCTCCTGCGCGCCGACGTCGGCACGGCGACGACGGCCGCGGTGCTCGAGGCGATCACGGCCCAGGCGCGCGCAGACGGGCTGGGCGACGACGGGGTGCCCGGCGCGCTGCGTCGGGAGCTGCTCGGGCTCCTGGGCCCGCCTCCCGCGCCGCTCACGACGAAGGTCGAGGCGGACCGCGTGGCGGTCTGGCTCGTCGTCGGGGTGAACGGGGTGGGCAAGACGACGACCATCGGCAAGCTCGCGAACGCCGAGGTGGCACAGCACCCGGTGCTCCTCGCCGCCGCCGACACCTTCCGCGCGGCCGCCGCCGACCAGCTCGCCACCTGGGCGGCGAGGGTGGGCTGCGAGCTCGTGCGGGCCGACGAGGGCGCCGATCCCGGTGCGGTCGTGCACGACGCGCTCCACCGCGCCAGATCGCGCAGCATCCCCCTCGTGCTTGCCGACACCGCCGGCCGCCTGCACAACAAGCAGAGCCTGCTCGAGGAGCTGAAGAAGGTGCGTCGGGTGGCGGACCGCGATCCGGGCCAGGTCGCGGAGGTGCTCCTGGTGCTCGACGCCACGACCGGCCAGAACGCCATCGCGCAGGCTCGCGAGTTCTCCGACGCCGTCGGCGTGACCGGGATCGTCCTCACCAAGCTCGACGGGACGGCACGAGGTGGCGTCGTGCTCGCGGTGCAGCGCGAGCTCGGCATCCCGGTCCGGCTCGTCGGCGTCGGCGAGCACCTGGACGACCTCGTGGCGTTCGATCCGGAGGCGTTCGTGGACGCGCTCCTCGGCGAGTGATCGGGGCGGCCCGGTAGCCTCGGCCGCACATGTTCGACGCGCTCGCCTCGCGGCTCGACCGGATCTCCACGTCGCTGCGGAACCGCGGGCGGATCTCGCAGCGCGACCTCGACGAGGCGCTCGGCGAGATCCGCGCGGCGCTGCTCGACGCCGACGTCGAGCTCTCCGTCGTGACCTCGTTCCTCGACGGGATCCGCTCCCGGTGCGAGCTCGAGGAGCTCTCGAAGAGCCTCACCCCCGGCCAGCAGGTGGTGAGGGCGGTCAACGACGAGCTCGTCCGCGTCCTCGGCGACGAGCCGCTCAAGGTCACCTACGCCTCGAGGCCGCCCACCGTGGTCCTGCTCGCCGGCCTCCAGGGCGCCGGCAAGACCACCGCCGCCGCCAAGCTCGCCACCTGGTTCAAGGCCCAGGGCCGCTCGCCGCTGCTCGTCGCCGCCGACCTGCAGCGCCCCGCCGCCGTGGAGCAGCTCCGCGTCCTCGGCGGGCAGGCGGGCGTCCCGGTCTTCACGCGCGCGACGGACCCCGTGGACGTGGCGGTCGGCGGCGTCGAGGAGGCGGCGCGCGTCGGGCGCGACGTCTGCATCGTGGACACCGCCGGCCGGCTCTCGATCGACGAGGCGCTCATGACGGAGGTGCGGACGATCTCGGCGCGGACCTCGCCGCACTACACGTTCCTCGTCATCGACGCCATGACCGGCCAGGACGCGGTCCAGACCGCGAAGCGGTTCCACGACGCCCTCGACCTCGACGGGGTCATCGTCACCAAGCTCGACGGCGACGCGCGCGGCGGCGTGGCGCTCTCGGTGCGCACCGTCGTCGGCAGGCCGATCGTCTTCGCCTCGGTCGGAGAGCGCCTCGCCGACCTCGACCTCTTCTACCCGGACCGCATGGCGAGCCGGATCCTCGGCATGGGTGACGTCATGACCCTGATCGACCAGGCCGAGCGCACCATGGACGCCGACGTCGTCCAGTCCACGACCGAGCGGATGCTCGGCGGCACGTTCACGCTGGACGACTTCCTCTCCCAGCTCTCCCAGGTGCGACGCATGGGGTCGCTCGGCGGGCTCATGCGCCTCATGCCCGGGATGAACCGGGAGATGCGCGACGCCGCCGACCAGCTCGACGACCGGGAGGTGGACCGCATCGAGGCGATCGTGCGATCGATGACCCCGCGCGAGCGCACCGACCCGGCGATCGTGGACGGCTCGCGACGCCAGCGGATCGCGACCGGGTCGGGGACCACCGTCGCCCAGGTGAACCAGCTGCTGCGGCAGTTCAAGGAGATGCAGCGCATGATGCGGGGCATGGCGAGCGGCGCCATGCCGGAGATGCCCGGCATGGGCGGGATGCGCGGCCGCCTCGCGCGCGCCGCCGCGCAGCGGATGGACCCCTCGGCGCTGCCGCCGCAGCTCGCGTCGCTCGCCGGACCGAGCGCGGTGCCCGGCGCCCTCCCACCACCTCGGCCGTCGACGGGACGGGGCGGCAAGAAGAAGAAGGGCGGGCGGGTCACCCCACCCAAGCACCGATAGACTCGATCGGTCCCGCGCTCTGCGGGCTTCGCCGCGCACGCGGCGGATCGGAGGCAGCGTGGCAGTGAAGCTCCGCCTCGTGCGGATGGGGAAGAAGAAGCAGCCGACCTACCGCCTGGTCGCCGCGGACAGCCGGAGCCCGCGCGACGGGCGGTTCCTCGAGGTGCTCGGCACCTACGAGCCGCGTGGCGCGTCCCGCGCCGAGCCCGAGACCGTCCTCAAGGTCGACAACGAGCGCGCCGTCGCGTGGCTCCGGCGCGGTGCCCAGCCGACCGAGCGGGTCGAGCGGCTGCTCAAGGACTCAGGCGCCTGGGCCGAGTTCCGGGGGGGCACGGAGGCGTGACCGACGCCCACGCCGAGTACGTCGAGGGCGACATCAACCGCGTGAGCGAGGGCGGCCACGACGACCTCGACGGCGGCGCGGCGCCCGACGAGCACAACCGGGCCGAGGCCGCGCTCTCGACTGCTGTCCTCACCCACATCGCCACCGCGCTCGCCGACGAGCCCGACGCGGTCGACGTCGAGGCCGAGGCGCACGGCCGCCGCGTGCTGCTGCGACTCCACGTCGCCCAGCCCGACATGGGGCGGGTCATCGGACGGCGCGGCCGCACCGCGCAGGCGATCCGAGCGCTCGTCGCCGCGGCCGGCGCGAGGGAAGGGCTGACGACCGCCGTCGACATCGTCGACTGAGATGGCCGCCCCCAGGCGGTCGCTCCTCGAGGTCGGCGAGATCGTGCGGCCCCACGGGCTCGCCGGCGCGGTCGTCGTGCGCCTCGTCTCGGACCAGGCGGAGCGGCTCGCACCCGGCTCGACGCTCCACTCGGACCGTGGTCCGCTCGTCGTGACGCGCGCCCGCCCGCTGAAGGACCGCCACGTCGTGACCTTCGAGGGGGTCCACACGATCGAGCGCGCGGAGTCGCTCCGGGGCGTCGTGCTGCGCGCCGAGCCGCTCGAGCGGGCCGGCGTGCTCTGGGTCGACGAGCTCGTCGGCGCCACCGTCCGCGACCGCGACGGCACCGCGCTCGGCGTCGTCGCCTCGGTCGAGGCCAACCCGGCGAGCGACCTCCTCGTGCTCGACACCGGCGCGCTCGTGCCCTCTCGGTTCGTCGTGGGCGACGTGCGCGACGGCGAGGTGACCGTCGACGTCCCCGAGGGGCTCCTCGAGTGAGGGTCGACGTCTACACGATCTTCCCGGCGCTCGTCGACGGGTACGCGCGCGGCTCGATCCTCGGCCGCG
>Ga0318554_10000559_pt1 | contig 13487 bp, 11 predicted proteins | sample GRESIP082b2f22_FD_203687 | JGI IMG/M metagenome (GOLD analysis project Ga0318554, IMG submission 203687) | Tropical soil microbial communities from Luquillo Experimental Forest, Puerto Rico - GRE.SIPMG.082b2f22 | ecosystem: Environmental > Terrestrial > Soil > Tropical forest > Bulk soil... | reverse complement strand
GCGCGTAGACGGCGAGGAAACCGGCGGCGTTGAACAACAACATCGCGATCGCATAGCGCGGCCAGGTCATCTCGTCGGCGGGGTTGATGCGCGCGATCCGGTAGCACGCCCGCTCGAGCGGGCCGATCAGCGGCGCGAGCCACGTGCGCTCGCCTTCGAGCACGTCCGCCATGAACTGCCCGAGCGGGCGGGCGCAGGCGATGAGCACGACGAGGTAGAGCCCGATCTCGATCCAGGCCGGCGTCACGTCAGAACCGCTCCGGGCGGAACAGCGCGTAGACCAGGTAGACGAAGAGCAGGAGCGCGAGGATGAGCGCGATGGCGTGGAGCGGGCTCACGGCCGCCCGTCCCGGCGCTCGCAGACCCGGATCAGGCCGAACGTGATCAGCCAGAGGATTCCAGCGACCCCGAGCCAGACGAAATCCATGCCACGCTCCCCCCGTTGGCGCCGCGCGCCGGCAAATAACGCCGCGTGGGCCGACGTCGGGCAATTTAGACTGGGAGCGGGCGATGAGCGCGAATCAATACGGAGCGGACCGGCGACAAGATTGCATCAAGGCAGCGCTGCTTCGGCGTGTTCTCGTGGTCTCGACGCGCTGGGCGGCGCGTCGGCGTCAGGCCGCCTCGCGCTCTCCCGATTCCCCGGGCACGATGCCGGCGTCCGTGAGCACGCCGGTCAAGAGCTCGTCGACGTCGAGATCGAGGCGGACGTCCTCACCCTCGACGCGCTCATCGGGCCAGAAGCGGAACGTGCCGTCGCGCCACGGCAGGACGCCGAGCACGATGTGACGCTGGACGGCGAGCACCGCGGCGCGGATCTGCTCCTCGGTCAGCGCGCCGCTTTCGACCAGCATCCGGCCGATGCGCGAGCCGGGATGGTCCTCCTGGATCGCGAGCACGAACTCGATCGCCTCCGGCCGCACCTGCCCGCGGCGGACCAGGACGTCGCCGACGCGCAGCGTGGCCCCCGAAGCGCGCGCGAACAGCGTACGGCCCTCCTCCACGAACAGGTCGGTGCGATCCGTCCCGCACCGGAGCTCGAGCCGTCCCGTCGCGCGCGCGCCCTGGAGGAGCCGGAGCAGCTGGGCGGCGCTGAAATGCGACAGCGCGCCCGAGAGCACCTGGACGTCCTTTTCCTTCGCCGCTTCCGGAACGCGCGCGCGCGCGGCTTCCCGGGCGCGAGGCTTCTGGTGCTTCCGCGACATGGCCGAGCCCTCCGTCTCGGACGTCATCGGCCGGAGGGCGCGCAGCCGTGAGAGGAATCGGCGCGCGCAGGACTTGGGGGCGGCGTTGCGTGCGCCCCGGCGGCGCTCGCGGGCCTCAGCGGCGTTCGTGCGATTCCACCGCCTGCATTCCGCTCGCGACCCGGGTGTCCCACGAATCCGCGACCATGAACGGCGCCTCCCTCCCGGCCGGGACGATCCCCGCGGCGCGGGCGGCGCCGCGCTCGGGCAGCGCGAACAGCGGCCGGCGGATCGGGAGCAGCGCGACGGCCAGCGCCGCGAGCAGCGCGGCGGCGATCGCCACGTAGGCCGGCACCGGCCGCCCGAGCGGGACCGAGACGCGCGCGGCGCCCGGACGCGCGAGCGCGGCGGCGAGCGATTCGCGCAAGCGCGCGCGCGGCTCGATCGCGCGGCCGCGCGCCGCGGCGGAGAGCTCGAGGAGGCCCTCCTCCTCCCGGCGACATTCCGCGCAAGCCAGCAGGTGCTGGTTCACGCGCATCTCCTCAACGCTATCGAGCTCTCCGAACACGAGCTCGATCAGCGCCGGACGCACCTCCGCACAATCCATCATGACGGTTCTCCTCCGATTCGGGACATTCCCTTCGTTCGACGTGATCACGCAGCTTGCGCACCGCGTGGTGGAATCTCGATTTCACCGTGCCCTCCGGCACGCACAGGATCGCCGCGATCTCGCGCACCGCGAGATCGTGGCGCACGCGCAGCAGGAACACCGTGCGCTGGTCGGCCGGCAGCGTCTCGATCCCCTCGTCGATCCACCGTGCGCGCTCCTCGCTTTCGAGCGCCTCGTGCGGCGCGGGCCGCGAGCGATCGGGGATCTGCAGCGCACGCTCGTCGAGCGGCGCGAGGGGAACGAGCCGCCGCCGGCGCAGATGGCTGAGCGCGAGATTCGTCGCGATCCGGAACACCCACGCCCGGAACAGGCCGCGCTCGCGGTAGCGCCCGATGTTCCGGTAGACGCGCAGCAGGGTCTCCTGCAGCAGGTCCTCGGCGAGCGCGGGCTCGCCGGCCATGCCGGTCAGATAGCCGAGCAGCGGCCCGCCGAAACGGTCGAAGAAGAGATCGAACGCATCGCGGTCCCCGCGGCGGATGCGCCGCGCGACGTCCTCGTCCGGAAGGCCCGTGCCGCTCATCGTTTACAGCCTGAGCTGGCGCTTCCAATGCGCGAGCTCGGGCGAGTTCGGGGTCCACGCGCTCCACTCCTTGATCATCTCGGGGGTGAAGTCGCTGTGATGAAAAACGCTCAGCGCCACCGCGCGGTCCATGCTCTGGTTCGCGAGCACGAGGCTCCCCGCGCGGGCGCGCGCAAGGCTCAGCTGAAACCCGGCCGACGGATAGTTGAGCATCAGGAAGCGCACGCTCTGCCAGTCGTCCCAGTCGAGGCTCGGGCTGGTCGCGCTCTCCAGGCGGTAGAGCGAGCCGAGATTGCGCTCGATCCGCAGCGTGTCCACGTCGAACCCGGCGCCGCCCTTTGGCAGCACGCGAAACGCGATGCCCTCGAGCGAGAGCTGGTTCGGCATCGCGTGCGCCTGGCGGTTCACGGTGCACGCGAGGTAAAGCGGACGCTTCCAGCCGTCGCGCGCGAGATTCTCGATCAGGCCGCGCACCGCCGCGTCGCTGCCGCCAGTGCCGCGCGGGCCCTGATCCAGCAGCGGCACCGGCACCGCGGGATGGCGCTCCGCGAGCTGGCGCCGGTACCAGCCGAGATTGAGCAGGCTCAGGTTCACGACGTCCACGTCGCGGCGGATGCCCCGCGCCGCCTGGAGGGCGATGAGCGGACAGGTGTCGTTGTCCCCGTTCGTGAGCAGGATCGCGTCCGGCTCGAGCCCGATCAGCAGGTTGTATCCGAAGTCCACGAGCGGCTCCGGGATGCGCCCGCGGTTCAGGAGCTCGCGCAGCTGATCCTCGGCCGCATCGCGCTCGCCTTTCGAGAGCCGCATGACCCACAGCCGGTAGCGCGCATCGTCGAGTCCCGGATCGAGCGCGAGCGCCTCCTCGAGCATCCCGATCGCGGGATCAGGATCGGTCGCCTGTCCATCGCAGTAGACGAACCAGCGCCAGGCGCCGAGCGTTGCGAGGACGTCCGCGCGGCGCGGCGCGAGCTGGTAGGCGCGCCCCGCGTAGCGCACCGCCTCGGCGCACGAGTCGCGCGCGTACTCGGTCGCGCGCGCGAGCTGGATCCAGGCGCCGGGATCGGCGGGGTGCGCGCGCGCATAGTCCAGCCAGCGCGCCTTGAGCTCGCGATACCGCTCGGTCGGCAGCCAGCGCTTGCGGATCGGCTGGATCGCCTCGGGCGCGTCATCGTGCGCGGCAGGCGGGCCCGCTCCCAGCGCGAACGCGAGGACCAGGGCGAGCATCAGATGCGGACGTCGGATCACGGCGAAAGGCGGCTCCGGATCGGGTGGGCGGGGTGCGGCTGGGCCGCATCCCATCGGCCTATTTTCTCATAACGCACGAGCGCGATTCCGGTTCAAGGCGCATTCGCGCGCATGGCGCGGCGGCGCGGCGCGCGCGATCGGCGCGGGCTTTAGGGCGCCTCCGAACATCGGACGGGCGGGGTTGAACCCTTCGCGCTCCCGCGCGTCCTCTGGATCACGGGCGTCCTCCGCGCCCGCTGGAATCGGAAGACCGGTTTACCGCTCGCGCCGCCCTGCCCCCGGCGGCCGCCATCCCGCGAGGACGCCATGCCATCGCTTCGCCCGCATCCGCCGCGTCATCGGTTCACGCTCCGCTCGAGTCCGGCCCTCGCCCTCGCCGGCGCGCTGATCGCGCTCGCCCACTCGCCCGCCGCCGCGCAGGGATTCGCGCTCGGCGTACGCTCGACGCTCGCCGCCGGGACCGCGCCCTACTCGATCGTGGTCGCGGACCTGAACGGGGACGGCCGGCCGGACCTCGTCGCCGCGAACAGCACCTCGAACTCCGTGTCCGTGCGGCTCGGAACGGGCGGCGGCGGATTCGGTGCCTCCGCGAGCTTCGCGACCGCGACCGGCCCGCGCGCGGTCGCGATCGCGGACCTGAACGGCGACGGCGCGCCCGATCTCGCGACCGCCGACTTCACCGCGGGCAAGGTCTCGGTGCTGCTCGGGGACGGCGTCGGCGGATTCCTTGCGCACGCGGACTACACCGCCGGCTCGCATCCGATCGCGGTCGCGATCGCGGATCTCAACCGTGACGGCCGGCCGGATCTCGTGGTCGCGAATCAGGGCGCGAAGACGGTCTCCGTGTTTTTCGGGAACGGCTCGGGCGGCTTCGGGGCGCGGACCGATTACCCGACCGGGCTCGCGCCGTCGGCGGTCGCGATCGGGGATCTGAACGCCGATGGCGTGCCGGATCTCGTGATCGTGGATTCCGGGGACGACGCGATCTCGGTGCGCCTCGGCGATGGCGCGGGCGGCTTCGGCGCCTCGAGCGACTACCCGACCGGAGCGGGCCCGATGGCGCTCGCGCTCGCGGACGTGAACGGGGATGGCAGGCTCGACGTCGTGACCGCGAACAACACCGACAACACCGTCTCGGTCCTGCTCGGCGACGGCGCGGGCCATTTCGGCGCGAACGCGGATCATGCCGTCGCGGCCAGCCCGCTCGCCGTGGCGGTCGCGGATCTCGACGGCGATCTCCAGCCGGACGTGGTCACGGCGAGCTATCCGGACGGTTCCGTTTCCGTGCTGACCGGCGACGGCGCGGGCGGATTCGGTGCGGCAACGACGTTCGCGGCCGGCCTCGGGGCGCGCTCGATCGCGATTGCGGATCTCAATGGCGACGGCCATCGCGATCTCGTCAGCGCGAATTCGATCGCGAACTCGCTCACGGTTCTGCTCGCGGCCGCCGCCGAGTGGAGCGCCAGGACCGGCTACGCGACCGGGGATCAGCCGGTCTCGGTCGCGATCGGGGACTTGGACCTCGACGGGCATCCCGACCTCGCGGTCGCGGATTACTCCTCGAATGGGATCTCGGTGCGGCTCGGCGACGGAACGGGAGGATTCGGGGCGAGCACCGAGATTGCGACCGGCACGAATCCCTACTCCGTCGTGATCGCCGATCTCAACGCGGACGGCAAGCCCGATCTCGTCGAGCCGAACTACTCGGATCAGACCGTGGGCGTGCTGCTCGGCGACGGCGCCGGTCATTTCGGCGCACGCACGGATTTCGCGACCGGCACCGGGCCGGTCACGGTCGCGGTCGGCGATCTCAACCGCGACGGCATTCCGGACCTCGCGGTCGCGAACAGCGCCTCCGCGAGCGTGTCGGTGCTGATCGGCTCGGGCGGCGGCGCATTCTCGCCGCGCACGGACTTCGCCGCGGGCGCTGGCGCCACCACGGTCGCGATCGGCGATCTCAATGCCGACGGCTGGCCCGATCTCGTGGTCGCGAACTACTTCTCGAACTCCGTGTCCGTGCTGCTCGGGACCGGCGGCGGCAGCTTCGGCGCGGCGACCGACATCCCGACCGGCAATCACGCCGTGTTCGTCGCGATCGGCGATCTCAACGGCGACGGGAAGCCGGATCTCGCCGTCGTGAATCAGGGCGCGAACACCATCTCGATCCTGCTCGGCGACGGCCTGGGAGGCTTCGCCGCGCAGCCGGACGTGGCGATGGGCGCGGGCAGCGCACCGCGCGCGCTCACGATCGGCGATTTCAACGGGGACGGGCGCGCGGATCTCGCGGTCGCGAACTTCTCGTCCGACGACGTGGCGCTGCTGCTCGGCGACGGCGACGGCGGCTTCGCCGGCCGCACCGACTACCCGACGGGCGGCGGCTCGTATTCGATCGCCGCCGGCGATCTCAACGGTGACGGGCGGCCGGACCTCGCGGTCGCCGACTTCCGGGCGAACTCGGCGTCGATCCTGCTCGGGCTCGATCCCGTGCAGACGATGCTCGTCTCGAGCCGCAATCCGTGCCTGACCTCGGACACGATCACGCTGAGCGCCACGGTCACGACACCCGCGCCCGGCGCGGGCACGCCGGGCGGAAGCGTGAGCTTCTTCGACGGCCTGACGCTGCTCGGCAGCGCGCCGCTCGCCTCCGGCACGGCCGCGCTCCCGCTCGCGGCGCCGGCCGCGGGCGTGCATGCGCTCACCGCCGCGTATTCCGGGGACGGCCGCCGTTTCGCCGGCTTCTCGCGGCCGCTCGCGCAGCGCGGCGCGGCGAGCGGCAGCCCGTCGATCGAGACGCTCGCCGACGTGCCGAACGATCAGGGACGATCGCTCACGCTCCACTTCCGCGCCAGCGCGCTGGATTTCCCGGGGCCCGGCTCGACGGTGCTGCGATACGACGTGCTCCGGTGGGATGCCGCGTCATCGCCCGCGGCACGCGCGCATCGCGCGGCGGTTCAGGGCGGAGGCTGGGACTCGGTCACGACGATCGCCGCGACCCACGACTCCGCGTACACCGTCGTCGCTCCGACGCTCGCGGATTCGAACAGTGCGGGGCGCCACACGGCGACGTTCAAGGTGCGCGCGATCGCGCTCCCCGCGTCGGGCTACGACTCGGCGCCGGATTCCGCGTGCTCGCTCGACAATCTCGCGCCCGCGACTCCGACCGGATTCACGGGTGCGTACGTCTCCGGGGCGACGCATCTCCACTGGAGCGCGAACCTCGAGCCCGACTTCGCGCACTACCGCATCTATCGCGGCAGCACTCCGGACTTCGTTCCGGGCCCCGGGAATCTCATCGCTTCCCCGAGCGACACCGGGTATGCGGACCCGGGCGCGGCGGGGAGCGAGTACAAGCTCTCGGCAGTGGACTCGAACGACAACGAGAGCGGGTTCGCCGCGCTCGGACCGGATGGAACGCTGAGCACTGGGCCGCCGGTCGTGGCCGCGCTCGCGCTGCTCGGCACCTGGCCGAACCCGATGACCGGGGATCGCGCGCTCGTCCGCTTCTCGCTGCCGTCCGCCGATCGCGCGGAATTGGAGCTCGTGGATCTCGGCGGGCGCCGGGTCGCAGGCCGCGAGGTCGGCACGCTCGGCGCCGGCGTCCATTCCATTACCCTCTCCCCCGCGGGGCGGCTTCCCCCAGGGGTTTACACCGTTCGCCTCACGCAGCGCGGAAGGCAGCTCGCAAGGCGGGTCGTCGTGCTGCGCTAGGGTCCCCCGGCCCCACCGGTCCCGCGCTTCACGAGCGCCTGCAGAACGCACACGATCCGGAGCCGCAACGCCCCCCACCAATTGGTATCTTTCGGAGCGTGCGCGCCGTCCCGTCTCTCGCGATCCTCCTCTGCCTCGCATGCCTGCCGGCCCCGGCGCTCGGCGCGGACCCGGCTCCGGACGCGCGCGACGCTCGTGCCGCGGGCGCCCCGGACAGCACCCACGCCCCGTCGGTGAGCCGCCAGATCTGGACCCACTTCGGTCTCGCGTGGCTCGCGGCGCCGCACGAGATCGCGTCGCGCTACAACACCGGGATCGACGTGGGCTTGAGCGCGGAGCGGCGCTGGGAGAACCGGATCGCCGCGCGCCTGCGCGCGGACTACCATGATCTGCCGTCGAAATCCCAGTCCACCGTCGTCTTCACCGGCTCGACCGGGACGTCGAACGCGGGGCACGGCTGGCTCGCATCCGGAGAGGGCGACATCAGCGAGCGGCTCCTGCAGCACCTGTGGCTCGAGGCCGGCCTCGGCGGCGGATACTTCGACAGCGGCTACCCGTACGGGTCCAGCTACTACGATCCGGTGAGCGGCGAGACGCTCCACTTCGCGGGCTCGAGCGGATGGGGAGGGCTGTGGAGTCTCGGCACGCGCTACGAAATCCGGCCCGACACGCGCGCGCGCATGTTGGTCGAAGTGCGATTCCTGGCGATGAATCGGGAGGGCGACAGGCTCCGGCTGATGCAGTTCCGTCTCGGCTACCGCGCGTTCTGAGCGCGCGCTACATCGAGGCGTTCTGGCGGTTCAGGAACCACATCACGCACGCGAGCACGAGCGTCGCGGCGAACAGCACGAGCAGCAGCGGGTGCACGCTGAACGCGGTCGAGAGCGCCGGCGTCCGCGCGTCGTCCTCCTCGTCGGCCGGTGCGGCGGCCGGGCTCCCAGATTCCGCGGACACGAGCTTCGCGACGACGACCGTGATGTTGTCGGGACCGCCGCGGTCGTTCGCCTCGGCGATGAGGCGATCGCACACGGTCGCGTGATCCTCGTTCGCCACGACGTCGGCGAGGTCCGCGTCCGTGATCGGGCCGTGCAGGCCGTCCGAGCACACCAGGATGTTGTCGCCGGGGCGGAGCGTGGTGTCCGAGACCAGCGTGTCCACCTCGACCTCCTCCTGGGGGCCGATGCTGCGCGTCACGACGTTGCGCCGCGGATCGCGGCGGGCCTGCTCCTGGGTCAGCTCGCGCCGCTCCACGAGGTAGGCGACGAGGGAGTGATCCTTCGTGAGCTGCCGGATCACGTCGCCGCGGATCAGGTACGCGCGGCTGTCGCCGACGTGGCCGATCCAGGCGCGATCGTTGCACAGGATGACGGCGGTGCAGGTCGTCCCCATGCCGCTGAGATCGGGGTGCGAGCGGCTGCGGTCGTGCACGACGCGGTTCGCTTCCTCGATCGCGGCCTTGAGGTCGGCGAGCAGATCCTGGGCGGGTGACTCGGAGATCACCTTGACGACCGTCTCGACCGCGAGCCGGCTCGCCACGTCCCCCGCCAGCATGCCGCCCATCCCGTCGGCCACCACGAGCAGCACGCCGCGACGCTCGCGCTCGGCCGAGTCGTCCGGCATCCAGACGGCGTGGCTGTCCTCGTTGTGCGGCCGCTTGCGGCCCACGTCGCTCGCCGCCGTGATCGCGACATCCATTCGCTTCATCTTGGTTTGAGGCTCCCGGGGATTCGAGATTGCACCGCATTCCGCGCCCGATTCGGCCCAACGAGGCCCCCCGGGCGCGGGCGTTACGCGGCGCGCTCCGCGGCCGAATCGTCGGACGCCGGGGTCTTGAACGGCTCGTACCGTTCGTCGATCTCCTGGTCCAGCTCTCCACTCTCGTGCAGCGTGATGAAGGCTTCCACGACGTCGCGGAAGAACTGCGCGCCCGCATGGCGCCGCAGCTCGTCGTACGCGTTCGCCGCCGACAGCCCGTGGCGATACGGCCGCTCGCGCGTCATCGCATCGAACGCGGCGGCGACCATGATGATGCGGGAGCCGATCGGAATCTCGTGGCCGCGCAGGCCGCGCGGGTAGCCCCGGCCGTCCGGCTGCTCGTGATGCGCGTAGACAATCTCGGCCGCCGCCTGCATGAACGGGAGCGTGCGCACGATCTCGTAGCCGACGGTGGGATGGGTCTGCATCGCGGTGCGCTCCTGCGCGTCGAGCAGGCGGTCGCTGCCCAGCACGTCGAGGTGGATCGCGGCGCGGCCGATGTCGTGCAGCAGGGCGCCGTACTCGATCTCCTCGAGCTGCTCGTCCGGCACGCCCATGTGACGCGCGACGCGCACGGCGTACTTGGAGATCCGGAACGATTGTCCGCGCGTGAACGGATCGAACGCGTCGATCACCGACATCAGGGCGCGCACCGTGGCGAGCCGCGACGCCGCTCCCGAGTTGGTCTCGGTGCGGCGCGGACCGGAATCGCCATCCCGCCGCGCCATCAGCATCGGCATCAGCGCGCAGGCGGCGGCGACCGGGCCCGCGAGCGCTTCCAGCCATGCGAACCCGAGGCCGAGCGGCAGCACCAGCAGGCTCAGCACCACCCGGCGCTGGACGTCGATCACGAGCCGGGACGGCGCGATGCCGGGCTGTTCGGCGAGGACGCGCCAGACGCGCAGTGCGGCGTCCACGAACGCGAACGTGGCCATCGCGAGCACGATCGGAGCGAAGCGCGTCGGGTCGCTGGCGAGCGCGGGCCCGAACGTGCCGCCCTGGTCCGCGTAGACCGCGCCGGCGAGCGAGACCGCGAGCATCCCGCGCGTTGCAGAGCGCAGCGATTCCAGCGACGCGTTGCCGCGCAGCAGCGAGGCGATCAGGCGGCCGAGGCCGCTCATCAGAGCGGCCGGCACCGGGCCGAAGCTCAGCATGGCGCCGAACTCGAACACCGGGCTGAGCCTGAGTCGCACATCCGACCACGGCAGCGAGACCGGCGAAGCATCCGCGATCGTGACGAGCAGCACCCACATCACGAGGGCGAGCCCGATCGAGACGTTCCACGCGAACGCCGCCGGAGTGGAGGCCGCGGCGATGATGACGCCGAGCGCGGCCACCGCCGGTCCCCATTGATAGAGTTGTTGCGCCAGCTTGAATGACTTCACGGTTCACCCAAGATCGCGTTTTCCGGACCGAAGGAGGGTTTCGGATCTGCCCGGGTTATCGGCCGAGCCCCGGCCGGCGATTAGGCCGAATCCGCCCCGGCAGGGAATCGCTAAGGTCCCGGCCCGGGGCGACCGAAAACCCTTTCATGATCCTCCCCTTCGGACAGTCACGCTCCCGTCCCCCCGAGCGGGCGATTCTCGCGCCCGATGAAGCCGGCACCCCGACCGTCATCGCGTCGCGGCCGGTCAGCGAGGTCCAGAACCTCCAGGGCGAGGTGCTGCGATCCGACGCCGCGATCGCGGACCTGCTGCTGAACCTGGTGCGCGAAACCGCGGCGGCACGCAACGACGAGAGCAAGCTGCTGCAGGTGGTCTGCGATTTCGCGTTCCGCGCGTTCACGAGCGCGACGCACCACATCCTGGCGGTGCGCGACGGCGCGGACGTGGAGTTTCGCCCGCTGATCGCGCGCTCGCGCGCCGGCGACGAGCCGAACGTGGCGCTCAGCCGCACGATCGTGTCGCGCGTGCTCAGGGAAGGCATCGCGGTGCTCATCACGCACGCGCAGAGCGGCATGGCGGACGCCGACAGCATCGCGCTCTCGGGACTGCAGACCGCGATCTGTGCGCCGCTCATGCATCGCGGCGAGGCGTTCGGCATCATCCAACTCGACATCCGGCGGCCCGGCAAGGGCGTGTTCACGAAGAAGCATCTGGACCTGCTGTCGGTGTTCGCGAGCCAGGTGAGCCTCACCCTCGATCATCTCTATCTCTACCATCAGCAGCGGCGCGCGCTGCAGTCCACGATCAGCGCGCTCGTGCACTCGCTGAACCTGAAGGACCCCGAGACCGCACACCATTCGGAGCGCGTGCAGGCCGTCTCGCTCGAGATCGGCCGGCAGCTCGGGCTCTCGGACCTCGAGATGGAGGCGCTGAGCGTCGCCGCGCTGCTGCACGATCTCGGCAAGCAGGGCATCCGCGACGAGCTGCTGTTCAAGCCCGACGATCTCTCGCCGGACGAGCGCAAGGAGATGGCGCGCCACGCCGAGCACACGCAGAACATCCTCGACAAGATCGAATACCCCGAGCATCTGCGCGACGTGCCGAAGATCGCGGCCTATCACCACGAGAAGATGAACGGCACCGGCCCGTTCGGCATCGCGGGCGAGGACATCCCGCGCGCCTCGCGCATCATCTCGGTGGCCGACGTGTTCGACGCACTGATGTCGCCGCGCGCCTACAAGGATCCGCTCCCGATCGACAAGGTCGTGGCGATTCTCGAAAAGGGCAAGGGCGACACGTGGGACAAGGCGGTGGTCCACGCCCTGCGCCAGAGCATTCCGACGCTCGAGGCGACCATCTACGCGATCAAGCCGCCCGCCACGCCCCCCGGCGACGACACGCCGCCGCTCGACCGCGCCGCGTAAGAAGCGAACCTCTCTTCATCGCCGGAGTGCGCACGCAAGCGGCCGCGCGGCCAGCCACGGCCGCTACCCGGTCAGATCCTGCGACAGATAGCGCTCGAATCCGGTGCGATCGATCGCGTGCTCGTAGGCTTCCTCGCCGCTGATCAGCTCCTGCTTCAGGTAGTCGTTGAGCACCGCGTCGAGGCTCTGCATGCCGGCGCGGCCGCCGGCCTGGATCGCGTTCGTGAGCTTGTGGCTGTTGCCGGCGCGGATCATCGAGGCGATCGCGTGGTTGTTGATCATCACCTCGGCGGCCACGACGCGGCCGTGGCCGTCGGCGCGCCGCAGCAGCTGCTGCGAAACCACCATGCGCAGCGTTTCGGCGATCATCGTGCGCACCTGGTCCTGACGGCGGGCCGGGAAGACGTTCACCATGCGGTCCACGGAGCGGACCGCGCCGTTCGTGTGCAGCGTCGCGAGCACCTGTGTGCCGGTTTCGGCCGCCGTCAGCGCCAGTGAGATGGTCTCGAGGTCGCGCATCTCGCCGACCAGGATCACGTCCGGATCCTCGCGGATGGCGCTGCGCAGCGCCTCGGCGAAGCTCGGCGCGTGCGTGCCTACCTCCCGCTGCGTGACGAGGCACTTCTTGAAGTCGTGAATGAACTCGATCGGATCCTCGATCGTGATGATGTGGCCGCGGCGCGATTGATTGATGTGATCGATGACCGCGGCGAGCGTCGTGGACTTGCCCGAGCCGGTCGGACCGGTCACGAGCGTGAGCCCTTTCGGCACCTCGATCGTGGTGCGGATCACGTCCGGCAGCCCGAGGTCGGCGAGCGCGGGGGTCTTGGACGGGATCACGCGCATCGCCGCGGCGAGACCGCGCACGTGCCGGTACATGTTCACGCGGAAACGCCCGACCTTCTCGGACTGGTACGCGAAGTCGACCGCGGATTTCTCCGCCAGCGTCTGTTTCGCGCGGTCGGTCATGATCTCGCCCAGCATGTCCTCGACGTCACCGGTCGACAGCTCGCGGAACCGCACGTGCTGGAGGTTGCCGTCGATGCGGATGCGCGGCATGTCGCCCGACAGCATGTGCAGGTCGGACCCGCCCTGGTTCACGACCAGCTCGAGGAACGAGTCGATGCGGTTCATGCGGTCATGCCGCCTTCGGGCCCGACTCGGCGCCGGGCGTGTTCGTGATGAGGCTCAGCAGCTCGGGCCGCGTGACGTACGGCGCGAAGCCCCACTTGTCGGTGGCCTTGAGGAACGCCTCGTCGGGATCCACGTCGCCGGCGCGCACGAGCGCGAGCAGCGACTGATCCATGAGCTGCATGCCGACGCGCCGCCCGGTCGTGATGCTGCTCGGAATCTGGAACGTCTTGCCTTCGCGGATCAGCTGCGAGACCGCGAGCGTCACGACCAGGATCTCGGCCGCCACCCGGCGTCCGCGCCCATCCGCGACGCGCACCAGCTCCTGGCTGAGCACGCACTTGAGATTGTCGGCGAGCGAGTGGCGCACCTGCCCCTGCCCTTCGGACGGCAGCGCGTCCACGATGCGGTCGATCGTCTGCGCCGCTCCGCGCGTGTGCAGCGTGCCGAACACGAGGTGCCCGG
>Ga0318554_10000558_pt1 | contig 13498 bp, 10 predicted proteins | sample GRESIP082b2f22_FD_203687 | JGI IMG/M metagenome (GOLD analysis project Ga0318554, IMG submission 203687) | Tropical soil microbial communities from Luquillo Experimental Forest, Puerto Rico - GRE.SIPMG.082b2f22 | ecosystem: Environmental > Terrestrial > Soil > Tropical forest > Bulk soil... | reverse complement strand
TTGCCTGCCTGGGCATTGCCTGCCTGGGCAGGGCTTACCCGGCCACTGCCTGCCGGACCACTGCCCGCCGTAGCAGTGCCCGCCCGGGCACCGCCCGCCGGGCCACTGTTTGCCGGGCCACTGCCCGCCTTGCCGCCGTCCGGGCTGGCCGGCGGCGGGGCCGCGGGCGCCGGCGCTGGCGGCATCGCCGCCGGTGCTGGCTGCACGGCAGCGTCAGCGGCCGCGGCCTTGTCCTGGCGGGGGAGGATGGTGACGGCGGGTGCTGGCTCCCGGCCGGCCTCGTTCACCGGCGCCACGGCTTCATCAGCCTTACCTTCCGAATGCACTGATCTGCGAAACACCCCGTATCCCCAGGCATCTTGCCATAGGCCTGCGGGCTAGGCCATAAGCTGATGGTGTCCCGCATCCGGCCCGGGGCATCCTGGCGCCAGTGCGGGCGTTTGTGCTGCCTACCCCGGGACACTCGTGAGCCTCGCCGGACTACTCAGCGTAATCAGCCGTGATCCCGTGCTGGCCGCAGCGCTGGGCACCGCGGCGGCCGGCGGTGCGGGCCGCGCCGGTTCGGACCGGACGGCGGACGCCGGCGGTGATTTCGCCGCCCCGCCCGCGCTCCGGCCGTTCCTGGCGGCCGCCCTGGCCAGGTCCCCTGGGCCGGCTGGCCAGCGCCGGTTCGTGCTCGCCCTCACCGCCAACGCCCGCGAGGCCGAGGAACTCACCGACGGGCTGACCTCCCTGCTGCCCGCTGACCAGGTGGCCTACTTCCCGGCCTGGGAGACCCTCCCGCATGAGCGGATCTCCCCGGCTGCGGACACCTGTGGCCGGCGGCTCGCCGTGCTGCGCCGGCTCGCCCACCCGGATCCGGCCGATCCCCGGACCGGGCCGCCAACGGTGGTAGTTACCCCCGTCCGTGGCCTGCTGCAGCCACTCGTCGCCGGGCTGGGCGACATCGCTCCGGTGTCACTGCGGCCCGGCCAGCCCGCCGACCTGGGTGACCTGATCACCAGCCTGGTCGACATCGGCTATGCGCGGACCGACATGGTGGAGCGCCGTGGCGAACTGGCCGTCCGCGGCGGCATCGTGGACGTGTTCCCGCCCACCGAGGAACACCCGCTCCGGGTCGAGTTCTTCGGCGACCAAGTGGAGGAGATCCGCCAGTTCCGGGTCGCCGACCAGCGCAGCCTGGGGGCCAAGGACAGTCTGTGGGCGCCGCCCTGCCGGGAGCTGCTGCTCACCCCGCCGGTCCGGGACCGGGCCAAGCAGCTCGCCGACGATCATCCCGGTCTGGCCGACGTGCTCGGCAAGCTGGCTGATGGCATCAGCGTGGAGGGCATGGAGGCGTTTGCCCCGGTGCTGGCCGGCCGGATGGAACTGCTGCTCGACTGCCTGCCCCCGGGCGCCGCCGTGCTCGCCTGCGACCCCGAGCGGATCCGCGCCAGGGCGGCCGACCTGGTCCGCACCAGCCAGGAGTTCCTGGCCGCGTCCTGGGTCAACGCGGCGGCCGGCGGCCAGGTCCCGATCGACCTTGGCGGCTCTGCCTTCCGGTCGATCACTGAGGTCCGTGCCACCGCTGACCGGCTGGGGCAGCCGTGGTGGACGATCACCCCGTTCGCCAGCCCGGGCGCGCTGGCCGGGGACGGGGAGGTGGCCGCACCGGGTGCGGCCGGCCGGGACGGCCCGGGTGGCACGGACCGGGACGACGGCGGGCGGCAGACGTTCGGCATCACCGCGGTCCCGGCCGAGGGATACCGCGGCGATACCGGCCGGGCGCTCGCGGACGTGCGCCGCTGGCTGGCCGGCCAGTGGCGGGTGGTGCTGGTCACCGAGGGGCACGGGCCTGCGCAGCGGCTGGCCGAGCTGCTGCGCGCGGACGGCCTCGGGGCCCGGCTGGGCGACCTCGATGAGCCACCGGAACCGGGCGTCCCGTACGTTGCCACCGGGCTGATCAGCCACGGCTTCAGCTGGGAGGCGGCCGGGCTGGCGGTCATCTGCGAGGCGGACCTGGCCGGCCAGCGGTCCGGCAGCCGGGACAGCCGGCGCATGCCCAGCCGCCGCCGCGGCGGCATCGACCCGCTCCAGCTCAGCACCGGTGACTACGTCGTGCACGAGCAGCACGGGGTGGGCCGCTACCTGGAGATGACCAGCCGCACGGTGCAGGGAGCCACCCGGGAGTATCTGGTCATCGAGTACGCGCCGGCCAAGCGCGGGCAGCCGCCGGACCGGCTGTATGTGCCGACCGACCAGCTCGACCAGGTCACCCGCTATGTCGGCGGTGAGACGCCGGCCCTGCACCGGCTCGGCGGCGCGGACTGGGCCAAGACCAAGGGCCGGGCGCGCAAGGCGGTGCGGCAGATCGCCTCGGAGCTGATCCGGCTGTACTCCGCGCGGATGGCCTCGGCCGGGCGCGCGTTCGGCCCGGACACGCCGTGGCAGCGGGAACTGGAGGACGCGTTCCCGTATGTGGAGACCACCGACCAGCTCGCCGCCATCGACGAGGTCAAGGCGGACATGGAACGCCCGGTGCCGATGGACCGGCTGATCTGCGGCGACGTCGGCTACGGCAAGACCGAGATCGCGGTCCGGGCGGCCTTCAAGGCGGTGCAGGATGGCACCCAGGTGGCCGTGCTGGTGCCGACCACCCTGCTCGCCTCGCAGCACCACACCACGTTCAGTGAACGTTATGCACCGTTCCCGGTGGTGGTGCGGCCGCTGTCGCGGTTCCAGTCTGACGCGGAGGTGGCAGCCACGCTGGCCGGCCTGGCCGACGGGACCGTGGACGTGGTGATCGGGACCCACCGGCTGCTGTCCCCGGAAACCAGGTTCGCCCGGCTCGGGCTGGTCATCCTGGACGAAGAGCAGCGGTTCGGGGTCGAGCACAAGGAGTACCTCAAGCGGCTGCGCACCGAGGTGGACGTGCTGGCCATGTCGGCCACCCCGATCCCGCGCACGCTGGAGATGGGGGTGGCGGGGATCCGGGAGATGTCCACCATCCTCACCCCGCCGGAGGAGCGGCACCCGGTGCTCACCCTGGTCGGGCCGTACGACGAGAAGCAGATCGCCGCGGCCATCCGGCGCGAGCTGCTGCGCGACGGCCAGACGTTCATCGTGCACAACCGGGTGGCCAGCATCGGCAAGGCCGCCGCCCGGATCGCCGAGCTGGTGCCCGAGGCCCGGGTGGTGGCCGCGCACGGGCAGATGAACGAGCACCGGCTGGAACGGATCATGAGCCAGTTCCTGGACCGCGAGCACGACGTACTGGTATCCACCACCATCGTCGAGTCCGGGCTGGACATCCCGAACGCCAACACGCTGGTCGTGGACCGCGCCGATGCCTACGGGCTGGCCCAGCTGCACCAGCTGCGCGGCCGGGTCGGCCGTGGCACCGAGCGTGCCTACGCCTACTTCCTGTTCCCGCCGGAGCGGGAGCTGACCGAGACCGCGCACGAGCGGCTGGCCACCATCGCCCAGCACACCGAGGCCGGCGCCGGCATGTATGTGGCGCTGAAGGATCTGGAGATCCGCGGTGCCGGGAACCTGCTCGGTGGCGAGCAGTCCGGGCACATCGCCGGGGTCGGGTTCGACCTGTACGTGCGGATGATCGGCGAGGCGGTCAGCGAGCTGCGCGACTCCGGGCCTGCCGAACGGCCGGAAGTCCGGGTGGAACTGCCGGTCAACGCACACATCCCGCACGAGTACGTGCCTGGTGAGCGGCTGCGGCTGGAGGCATACACGGCCATCGCCGCGATCGACTCCGACGGCGACATCGCCGCCGTGCACGCCGAGCTCGCCGACCGGTACGGCCCGCCGCCAGAGCCGGTGCTCGGCCTGCTGGCGGTGGCGCGGCTGCGCGCGCAGGCCCGCCGGGCCGGGCTGACCGACATCGCCCAGCAGGGCACGCACATCCGGTTCGCCCCGGTGGACCTGCCCGATTCGCGGCAGGTGCGGGTGCAGCGGCTGTACCCGAAGACCGTGCTCAAGCCGGCGGTGCGTACCATGCTCGTACCGGTGCCGCGGGCCGTGCCCGAGCGCCAGCCCTCGGCCCCACTGGGCGCGCCGCTGCTCCGTGATGCCGAACTGCTCGCCTGGTGCGCGCAGCTGGTCGCGGACGTGTTCGGGGAGACCGGGCAGCCCGCGGTGGCCCCGGCCGGACCGGACGCATGAGAAGGGATCCCGTCGTGCTCCGCACTTCGATGACAGTGACCGCCGCGGTGCTGGCCGTGCTGGCCGGGGTGACCGGCTGCGGCCACATCCAGATGGGGTCGGCGGCGATCGTCGGCAGCCAGGGGATCTCGTCCGCCACTTTGACCAGCCAGGTGAATGACCTCACGGCCGCCTATCACCGCGCCAACGGCGCGATCCGGCTGCAGTTCCCGCTCTCCCAGGCGCCGCAGCAGGTGCTGGGGTGGCTGGTCAGGTTCCGGGTCCGGGACGAGATGGCGGCGCGCAACCACATCACGGTGACCCGGGCAGAAACCGAGGCAGTACAGGCGGCCGTCAACGCCCAGGCCCGGCAGAACCAGACCAGCACGGACGGCCTGCTGGTGGCCAACGGGCTGCCGCCCGACCTGCTGCCCCAGCTCAGCCGTTACCAGGCGATCGAGCTGGCCCTGGTGCGCAGGCTGAACGGCGGCCAGCTGCCGACGTCGCAGGCGGCGCTGGCCATCCTCGGCCGCCAGCTCGGCGCCGCCCAGTGCCGCGCCGCCAAGAGCCTGGCCATCCGGATCAACCCGCAGTTCGGCCGGCTGGACTATGGCCAGCTCGCGGTCATCCCGGCGGTTTCCGGGCTGTCCGCCCCGGCCGGCGGGGCGCCCTCGCCGTCGGCGGCGCCGCAGCTGACCCCGCCGTGCTAGGCCGTATCCCTGGCGCGGCGGCCCGGCAGTGACCGCGGGCCCGCCCGGCCAGCCCGCGGTACCGGGGACGGCGCTGCTGCGGCTGGTGGAGGTCATGGCCACGCTGCGGATCTCCTGCCCGTGGGACCGCAAGCAGACGCATGAGTCGCTGGCGCCGTACCTGCTGGAGGAGTGCTACGAGGTGCTGGACGCGCTGGAGAGCGGTGAGCCGGCGGCGCTGCGGGACGAGCTCGGAGACCTGCTGCTGCAGGTGGTGTTCCAGGCCAGGATCGCGGCCGACCGGGCCGATGGCACCGGTTTCACCATCGATGACGTGGCCGAGGGGATAGTGGCCAAGCTGGTCCGGCGGCACCCGCACGTGTTTGGCGACGTCACGGTGTCCGGGGCGGACGAGGTCATCAGCAACTGGGACACCATCAAGGCGGCCGAGCGGGCCGCGGCCGGCGGTGAGCCCGGCTCGGCGCTGGATTCGGTGCCGTTCGGGCAGCCCGCGCTGACCCTGGCGGCCCAGCTGCAGCGCCGGGCCGAAGGGGCCGGCGCACCTGCTGGCCTGGCCGACCTGGCGGCCGGTCCAGCGGAGCAGCCGGTCAGCGAGCTGGGCGCGGAGCTGTTCGCGCTGGTCGCGCGGTCGCGGGCGGCCGGGCTTGATCCCGAGCTGGAACTGCGTGCCGCCGCCCGCGCCTACCGCGGCCGGGTCCGCGCCTGGGAGCGCACGAGCCGAGGCTAGCCAGCCGCACAGCCAGTCGCCGGCCCGCGGCGTTTCCATGATCGCGGAATCCCGTCAGCAGATGGGCCGGCCAGGAGCCGTGATCATGCTGCCGGCGGCCCGGATGCCGCCGGCTGGCGGGCTGGCGGCGGCACGGCGTGGCCGGTGCGCGGGCGGAGGGGTGCTCGATTAGGCTCCGTAAGCGACACCTGGACGAATGCACCTGGAGCGCGCGTGGCCGCCATCGAAGCCGTCTTCGCCCGGCAGATCCTCGATTCGCGGGGGAATCCCACGCTGGAGGCGGAGGTGGAACTCGATGACGGCGCTGTCGGCCGGGCGGCGGCGCCCAGCGGCGCGTCCACCGGCGCAGCCGAGGCGGTGGAACTGCGCGACGGTGGCCAGGACTACGGCGGGAAGGGCGTCACCCGGGCGGTCGCGCTGGTCAGCGATGAGATCGAGGAGACGCTGCTCGGCTTCGACGCCGATGACCAGCGCCGGATCGACCAGGCGATGATCGACCTGGACCGGACCGCGGACAAGTCGCGGCTGGGTGCGAACGCGATCGTCGCCATCAGCATGGCCGTGGCCAAAGCCGCCGCAGCGTCAGCGAACCTGCCCCTGTTCCGCTACCTGGGCGGCCCGAACGCCCACGTCCTGCCCGTTCCCATGATGAACATCCTCAACGGCGGTGCCCACGCCGACAACAGCGTCGACATCCAGGAGTTCATGATCGCCCCGGTCGGGGCGGCCACGTTCGCGGAGGCCCTGCGCTGGGGGGCGGAGACCTACCACGCGCTGAAGGCCGTGCTCAAGCAGCACGGCCTGGCCACCGGGGTGGGTGACGAGGGCGGCTTCGCCCCCGACCTGCCGCACAACCGGGCGGCGCTGGATCTGATCGTGGAGGCCATCAGCAAGGCCGGGTTCACCCCGGGCGCGGACATCGCGCTGGCCATCGACGCGGCGGCGACCGAGTTCCGCGCCGACGGCGGCTACCGCTTCGAGGGTGCAGCACGCACCGCCGGGGAGATGACCGCGCTGTACGCGGAGTGGCTGGACGCCTACCCCATCGTCTCGCTGGAAGACCCGCTCGCCGAAGAGGACTGGGCCGCCTGGACCGCGCTCACCGCCGACCTCGGCGACCGGGTGCAGATCGTCGGCGACGACATCTTCGTCACCAATCCGGACCGGCTCCGGCGCGGGATCGCCGAGCGAGCCGCGAACGCGCTGCTGGTCAAGCTGAACCAGATCGGCACCATCACCGAGACCCTGGACGCGGTCACCCTCGCCCAGCGCAGCGGGTTCGCCTGCATGATCAGCCACCGGTCGGGCGAGACCGAGGACACCACCATCGCCGACCTCGCGGTGGCAACCAACTGCGGCCAGCTCAAGACCGGGGCCCCGGCCCGGACTGAGCGGGTAGCCAAGTACAACCAGCTGCTGCGGATCGAGGAACTGCTCGACGACGCCGCCGGGTACGCCGGCCGGGCCGCCTTTCCGCGGACGCGGCCAGGGCCGTAATGGGCGACCGCAGGCGGCCACCGCCAGCCGACCGGCCGCGGCTCACCAGCCGGGCGGCGGTGCTGGCCGTGGTGATCTGCGCGATCGCGCTGAGCCTGGCCTACCCGGTGCGCGAGTACATCGCCCAGGTTCGCCAGATCGACGGGCTGCTGGCACAGCGGCAGGCGATGCTCACCCAGCTGCGGGACCTGCAGGGCGAGCAGCAGCGGCTCGGCAACCCCGCCTACATCGAGCAGCTCGCGGAGGACCGGCTGCACTTCTGCCTGACCGGCCAGACCTGCTACGTCGTCATTGGCCCCGGCCAGCGGCAGGGCGGCCAGACCCCGCTGGTAGCGGGCACATCGTGGTACGAACGACTATGGCACTCGGTGCAGCAGGCGGACCGGACCAAGCCGCAGTGACCGCTGGTGAGGCGGCCGCCGCGGCGAGGGCAGAGCAGGAACCGGAGGCGGCCGACCTGGCGGTGGTCGAGCGCCAGCTGGGGCGCCGCCCGCGGGCCGTCCGCCGGGTGGCCCATCGCTGCCCGTGCGGGCTGCCGGACGTGGTGGAGACCGCCCCGCGGCTGCCCGGCGGCTCGCCGTTCCCGACGCTGTACTACCTCACCTGCCCACGGGCGGTGGCTGCGGTCAGCGGGCTGGAAGCGGCCGGGATGATGCGCCAGTTCCGGCAGCGGCTGGCAGCCGATGCCGGGCTGCGCCGGGCCTATCTCGCCGCTCACCGGGACTACCTGGCCCGCCGGGACGCGGCGGCGCGCGCCGCCGGCGTGGAGCCACTGCCACCTGGTGCCCAGAGCGCCGGCGGGATGCCGGACCGGGTCAAGTGCCTGCATGCGCTGGTGGCACACGAGCTCGCGGTGCCCGGGGCGAATCCGCTCGGCCGGGAGGCAGCGGCAGCGGCCGGGCCCTGGTGGCAGGCTGGGCCGTGCCTGGATCGCGGCCCCCGGTGAGGGCCCGCCGGGCAATGAGAGTCGCCGCGATCGACTGCGGCACCAACTCGCTGCGGCTGCTGGTGGCCGATGTGGACCGGCGGGGCGGCACGCTATCCGAGGTGGACCGGCGGATGGAGATCGTCCGGCTCGGGCAGGGAGTGGATGCCACCGGGCGGCTGGCGGAGGACGCGCTGCACCGGACACTGCAGGCACTGACTGGCTACGCGGGCATCGTGGCCGCGGCCGGTGCCAGGGCGGTACGGATGGTGGCGACCAGCGCTACCCGGGACGCCGCCAACGCGGCCGACTTCGTGGCCGGGGTCCGCGGGGTGCTGGGCATCGCCCCCGAGGTGCTCAGCGGCGAGGAGGAGGCACGGCTGTCGTTCCTCGGCGCGACCCTGGAACTGGCCGCCGGGCCGGGCCAGGACCGTCCGCCGTACCTGGTCGCCGATATCGGCGGCGGCTCGACCGAGCTCGTGCTCGGAGATCCGGCGCGGGTGACCGCAGCGGTGTCAGTGGACATCGGCTGCGTCCGGATGACCGAGCGTCATCTGCACGGCGACCCGCCGGCCCCGGCGGAGGTGGCGGCCGCCCGCGCCGATATCGACGCGGCGCTGGACCTAGTGGCTGCGAAAATCCCGGTCACCGGGGCCCGCACGCTGGTCGGCCTGGCCGGGTCGGTGACCACCGTCGCCGCGCTGGCGCTCGGGCTGGACGGTTACGACGCCGAGCGGATTCACCACTCCCGGATCGGGGTGGGCCAGGTCCGCGAGCAGACGGCCAGGCTGCTCGCCCTGCCGCAGGCCGACCGGGCACGGCTGGCGGTGATGCACCCGGGCCGGGTGGACGTGATCGCCGGCGGTGCGCTGGTGCTGACAGCGATCATGGACCGGTTCGGGTTCGGCGAGGTGCTGGTCAGCGAGCACGACATTCTGGACGGCATCGCCTGGTCGCTGGCGGCCGGCGGTGCCGATGGCCGTGCCTGAGACGCCCGCCGGGCCAGTGCCACCGGGCAGCGGCTGGCCGGGCGACCCGGCCACGCCCGCCACCCCGGCCGCCGGTGATGCCGCGGAGGTGCGTGCGCTGGCGGTGGGCGCGGGCTCACTGGCCGAGCTGATGGCCCGGCAGTCGGTCTGCCGGGCGTGCCCGCGGCTGGTCGAGTGGCGGCAACGGGTGGCGGCGGGCAAGCGGCCCTCGTCGCGGACCGAGGCCTACTGGGGCCGGCCCGTGCCGGGCTGGGGTGACGAGCGGCCGCGGCTGCTGATCGTCGGCCTGGCCCCGGCGGCGCATGGCGGCAACCGGACTGGCCGGATCTTCACCGGGGACCGCAGCGGCGACGTCCTGTTTGCCTCGCTGCACCGGTGCGGGCTGGCCACCCAGCCAACCTCGGTCGCGGCCGGTGACGGGCAGCGGCTCATCGGTACCCGGATGGCCGCCGCCGTGCGCTGCGCGCCGCCGGTGAACAAGCCGACGGTGACCGAGCGCGATACCTGTGCGCCCTGGCTGGCCGCCGAGTACGCACTGATGGCCGAATCGGTCCGGGTCGTCGTCTGCCTCGGCGGTTTCGCCTGGCAGGCGATGTGGCCGGTGCTGCGCTCGGCCGGCTTCGAACTGCCCCGGCCCCGGCCCGCCTTCGGCCACGGTGCCGAGGCCCGGCTGGGGCACGCCGCCTACGGCACCGGGGCCCGGCCGGGGCCGGCTGGCCACCATGCCCCGGACCGCGAGCTGATGCTCGTCGGCTGCTACCACCCCAGCCAGCAGAACACGTTTACCGGCCGGGTGACACCGGCCATGCTCGATGCCATCTTCCGCCGGGCTTCGGCGCTGGCGCGGCAGGCTTGAGCGCCGCCGCCGGTATCGTGTCGCTGCAACTACTCTCTGTAAACAATACCTCTAGGAAAAGGTAAAGTCGTTACACTCCGCATTCGGCGCTCTTCCAGGAATTGCATATCCGCACGCCGGAAAAAATATCTCTCCTGCCATTGCCGGGCCCTCGAATTATCCGGCCCCGCCGGGGTATCCTTGTCGCGCCCCCGTAGCCCAACGGAAGAGGCCGGCCCCCTAAAAGGGTCCCCAGTGTCGGTTCGACCCCGACCGGGGGCACCTGCACAGCGCTGGTGTCTACCCTTTGAACTGCGAAGATCTGGCCGGGTACGGCACCGGGGCCGCCGCCGCCGGCAGCGCGGCCCGCGGCGGCCGCGGGGGCCGGACGGGCTGGCAGATAAACCACCATTCAGGAACTGCCGTTGATCACGGTCGGGTAACTGGCTCTTTGATCAATAGTTAATCCCCGTTTCCGGCGCGGTGCGCAGGTCACGCGTGGACTGCACGGTGAGTCACCAGTCTGCCGGGGCGGCCCGGCGGGCGGCGCTGGCGCGGCGGTCAGCCGCTCAGGCCGGGGCCGGCCCGGGTGAGGGTGACCCGGACCGCGACCCGGCGCTCGCGCGCCATCGCTGACCGGTAGTCATCCCAGTCGGGGTGCTCGCCGGAGATCCGGCGGTAGTAGTCGACGAGCAGGTCCATGGCACCGGGCAGGGAGATGATCTCCGCCCCGCCATCGACCTGCACCCAGCCGCCGAAGAAGCCGTCATTCATGACACACAGCGACACCCGCGGGTCACGCCGCAGGTTGCGCGTCTTGACCGCCGTTTCACGGGTGCTGATCAGCACCCGCCCCTTCTCGTCGCAGGCGCACAGGACCGGGGACAGCTGGGGCCGCCCGTCGCGGCGGAAGGTAGCCAGCACCGCCCGGTGATGGGCATGCAGGAACTCGCGGGCGGTGTCCAGATCCATCGTCAGGCGAAGTTGAGGCGGGTGCGGCGCTGCCGCTCGTACTCGTGCACGATGGCGCGGGCGTACCCGTTGGAGAGGCCGTGCTCGTCGGACAGCCAGTGGGCGCGCTCTTCACAGCGGAGGAACGCGGGGCCGGATTCCAGGCTTCTGAACCACTCAACCAGGTCTTTCCCGGTGACGGACGGGATGCGCGCGATCAAGTTCTTGTGCGTCTCCGGGGAGTGGTTCATTGCCACGGGCACCTCCTGGCCGGCCGGCTCCTTGCTGTCGAGAGTGCACTACGCGCACGCCCCTGACAACCCCCTGCCGTTAGCTTTCCGTAATATAGCCGCCGGCTCCTATCCACCCGGGCGTTCACCCCGGGCAAGCCGGGACGGAAGTGGCCCGGCGGCACCGCCGCCAGGGAGAGCTGGCGCGGGCATTCCGCCGGTCAGGACAGCCGCTCCACGATCATCGCCATGCCCTGGCCGCCGCCGACGCACATGGTTTCCAGGCCGAATGTCTTGTCGTGGAACTGCAGGCTATTCAGCAGGGTGCTGGTGATCCTGGCGCCGGTCATGCCGAAGGGATGGCCGACCGCGATGGCACCGCCATTGACGTTCAGCTTGTCGATGTCGATGGTCAGATCCCGGTAGGACGGGATGACCTGGGCCGCGAACGCCTCATTGATCTCGACCAGGTCGATGTCGTCGATGGTCATGCCGGCCCGGGCCAGCGCCTGCCGGGAGGCCTCCACCGGCCCCAGCCCCATGATCTCCGGCGACAGCGCCGACAGCCCGGTGGCGACGATCCGCGCCAGCGGCGTGATGCCCAGATCGGCGGCCTTCCGGTCGCTCATGACCACCACCGCGGCGGCACCATCGTTCAGCGGGCAGCAGTTCCCGGCCGTCACCGTCCCGTCCGGGCGGAATACCGGCGGCAGCCCGGCCACCTTGTCCAGGGTGGTCCCGGGCCGGGGGCCGTCGTCGGCGTCGACCACCGTCCCGTCGGGCATGGTGGCGGGCGAGATGTCGCGCTGCCAGAACCCATTGGCAAGGGCCTTCTCGGCCAGGTTCTGCGACCGGACCCCGAACTCGTCCTGCTCGGCCCGGCTGATCCCGCGCAGCTGCGCGACGTTCTCGGCGGTCTGGCCCATGGCGATGTAGATGTCCGGCACGGCGTCGTCGGCACGGGGGTCGTGCCAGGCCTCGCTGCCCGCACCGGACCGGGCCTGCGTCCGGGCCTCCGCCTCGGCAAAAACCGGGTTATGGGTGTCCGGCCAGCTGTCACTGCTGCCCTTGCCGAACCGGCTCACGCACTCCACCCCGGCCGAGATGAACGCGTCACCCTCACCGGCCTTGATGGCGTGGAACGCCATCCGGGTGGTCTGCAGCGAGGACGAGCAGTAGCGGCTGAGCGTGGTGCCTGGCAGGTGGTCGAAGCCGAGCATGACCGCCACCACCCTGCCCATGTTGAAGCCCTGCTCGCCGCCGGGCAGGCCGCAGCCGAGGATCAGATCGCCGATGTCGGCCGGGTCCAGCTGCGGCAGCTTGGCCAGCGCCGTGCGCACCATCTGGCAGGTGAGGTCGTCCGGCCGGACGGTGGTCAGCGATCCCTTGAACGCCCGCCCGATCGGTGAGCGGGCGGTGGCGACGATGACTGCCTCGGTCATGGCACGCTCCCTCGCGTGGTCGGGTGATCGGGGGCCGGGGTACTACCCGTATGCAGCGTACGCTTCGGTCGGAGAGGGCCCGGCGGGGCGGCCGCACCGGCGCGGCAGGCTGGGCCGGGCTCTGGAGGCTGGGCGATGCGGGTACATGACTCCCTGATCGAGCTGGTCGGCGACACGCCGCTGGTCCGGCTGCACGCGGTGACACGTGGGCTGGCGCCGCCCGGGCGGGCCCCCGACGTGCTGGCCAAGGTCGAGTACTTCAACCCCGGCGGCTCGGTGAAGGACCGGATAGCGCTGCGGATGGTGGAGGCGGCCGAAGCCTCCGGCGCGCTCCGCCCCGGCGGCACCATCATCGAGCCGACGTCCGGGAACACCGGTGTCGGGCTGGCGATCGTGGCCGCCGAGAAGGGGTACCGCTGCCTGTTCGTCTGCCCGGACAAGGTCGGCCAGGACAAGATCAGCGTGCTCCGCGCCTACGGGGCCGAGGTGGTGGTCTGCCCGGGCACAGTCTCGCCGGAACATCCCGACTCCTACTACTCGGTGTCGACCAGGCTGGCCGCGCAGACCTCCGGCGGCTGGAAGCCCGACCAGTACGCCAACCCGGAGAACCCGGCCTCCCACTACCACTCCACCGGGCCAGAGATCTGGGCGCAGACCGATGGGCGGGTCAGCCACTTCGTGGCCGGGATCGGCACCGGCGGCACGATCACCGGCGCCGGCCGCTTCCTGAAGGAGGCATCTGGCGGCCGGGTGAAGGTGATCGGCGCGGACCCGGAGGGCTCGGTGTACTCCGGCGGGAGCGGCCGCCCGTACCTGGTGGAAGGCGTGGGGGAGGACATATGGCCGGCCACCTTCGACCCGGCCATCTGCGACGACGTGATCGCGGTCAGCGACGCGGACTCGTTCCGGATGACCCGGCGGCTGGCCCGGGAGGAGGCGCTGCTGGTCGGTGGCTCGTGCGGGCTGGCCGTGGTCGCCGCGCTGGGGGTCGCGGCCACGGCCGCGCCGGACGACGTCATCGTGGTCTTGCTGCCCGACGGTGGCCGTGGCTACCT
>Ga0318554_10000556_pt1 | contig 13511 bp, 8 predicted proteins | sample GRESIP082b2f22_FD_203687 | JGI IMG/M metagenome (GOLD analysis project Ga0318554, IMG submission 203687) | Tropical soil microbial communities from Luquillo Experimental Forest, Puerto Rico - GRE.SIPMG.082b2f22 | ecosystem: Environmental > Terrestrial > Soil > Tropical forest > Bulk soil... | reverse complement strand
GACGACACGCTGGCGCCGAGCAGGCCGACCACGCCGGCGCCGCTCAGCGAGCCGACCGCGCCCCAGCGCGTCGCGAGACCTCCGATGCCGAGGTACAGCCCGACGAGCGCCGAGAACGAGAGGAAGAAGACGAGGCTCGACCACGTGAGCTCGTAGCTCCAGACGGCGACGCCGAAGGCCGGATGCCGGCGCCCGTACTCGAGGAGAGGCTCGCGCCCGATCAGCGTCGCGGCGTCCGCCGCCGACGGCGTGAGCCGGACGATCCGGCGCGCGTTCTCCCACGCTGGATAGCGCCGCACGTAGTTCGGCGCGCCGCCGAGGCCGGTCACGAGAATGCCGAGGATCAGCCACTGATAGACCACGAAGACCGCCGCCGTCGTCGCGGCCACGGTCCAGCGCCGCGCTCGGACCCGCGCTCGCAACAGCTGCAGCGTGCTCGATGTGCGCGCGGCAGACCGTCGCGGGGCTGGGGCCCCGCCGGTCGAGGCGCGCCTATGGATCATGGCCGCGGCGCCGCCCACGCGCGCCCGCTCTCTTCTCGCACCTGCGCGAGCACGCGCGCCTTGAGCGCCATGAACTCGGCCGTCGCGATGATCTCCGCGGGCCGCGGCCGCGCCAGCTTCACCGGGATCAGATCGCGCACCTGGCCCGGCCGGGCCGTCATGATGGCGACGCGGTCGGCCAGGAAGATCGCCTCGTCGATGTCGTGGGTGACGAACAGCACCGTCGTGCGCACCTCGCGCCAGACGCCGAGCAAGAGCTCCTGCATCGCCAGCCGCGTCTGCGCGTCGAGGGCACCGAACGGCTCGTCCATCAGCATCACGCGCGGCCGGTTGACGAGGACGCGGGCGATGCCGACGCGCTGCTGCATGCCGCCGCTGAGCTCGCCCGGGTACGCGCGCTCGAACCCCGAGAGCCCGACGAGATCCAGATACGCGCGGGCCTGCGCCGTTCGCGCCCTGGCCCCGATCCCGCGCATCTTCAGGCCGAATTCGACGTTGGCGAGCACCGTCTTCCACGGAAACAGCGAGTGCTGCTGGAACACCATCCCGCGGTCGGCGCCGGGCTCCGTGACCGGCTCGCCGTCGAGCACCACGTGCCGCCCGCGGCCGCGTTGAGCACGCTGGTCTTGCCGCATCCGGACGGGCCCAGCAGCGCGACGAACTCGCCCGGCGTCGTCATCAAGGTGAACCGGCGCACCGCCTCGACCCGCCGGTCGTCGCGGCCGAACACGACGCCGAGGTCGGTGATCTCGATCCGTCCGGTCGGAACGTCGCTCGCCACGGCTGTCACGCGCCCGCCTTGTCGCGTCGCGGCAGCCACGGCATGAAGCGCGCGCCGATGGCCCGCACGGCCAGGCTCGACAGCATGCCGAGCACGCCGATCGTCAGCATGCCGACGACGATCTGCGGGTACTTCACGATCCCGTACGCGACCCACGTGAAGTACCCGATGCCGAATTGCCCGGAGATCATCTCGGCCGAGATCAGGCAGATCCACGACACGCCCATGCCGACCGAGAGCCCCGTCACGATCGACGGCAAGGCGCCGGGCAGCACCACCTCACGAAAGATCGCGGCGCGCCGCGCGCCGAGGCTCATGGCGGCGCGAACGAGCTGCCGGTCGATGGCCTCGACGCCGTCGATCGTGTTCAGCACGATCGGAAAGAACGCGCCGAGCGTGGTGATGAACACGATGCTCGACCGCTCGGTGGGCCAGAGCATGATGCTGATCGGCACCCAGGCCACCGCCGGGATCGGCCGGAGCAGCTCGATCGTCGGCAGCAGGATGTCCTCGACGAGGGCGAACCAGCCGATGAGCAGGCCGAGCCCGACGCCGAGCGCGGTGGCGATGGCGAAGCCCAGCCAGATGCGCTCGAGGCTCGCCAGGATGTGCACGTAGAACGCGCGGCTGCCGAAGAGCTCGATCGCTTCGGCCAGGACGTCGCCGGGCGACGGGATGTTCTGGAAGCGCACGTAGAGGTCGAGATCCCACTGGGTCGCGACCTGCCACGCGAGCAGGAAGAGCCCGATGGACAGCGCGCGGAGCGCGGGGCGGCGCCAGGCCGTGAGCCGCAGCGGCGCGACGGTGGCCGTCCGCGCGGCCTCCGCGCGGACGAGCGGCGTGGTGGCCATCTACTTCGCGGCCCCCAGCTTCTTGGCTTCCTCGAGCGAGAGGACCTTGCCGCCGTGCTTGCTCGCAAACGCTTCGGCCTCGTCCTTCCAGGCGAAGGCGACGAGCGACGCGGTGGCGGCCTTGCCGGTGCCGCCGGCCACGTAGAACGCCCGGTGGGCGAAGAGCTTGAGGCCGGTCGCATAGTCGAAGACGTACGCGGCGTTGACCGCGCGGCCCGCCTGCTCCGCCTCGCGGAGCGCGCCCATCAGGCTCGCCAGCGACGCGTAGGGCTTGACGGGCTCGCCCTTGAGCCACATCTCCGCGGCCGCGCGCGGGTCCTTGATCGGCGCGCCGGTGCTCGCGTCCTGGCCCTCGAGGGCCGAAGTGCCCGCGACCATGACGCGCTGATCGCGCGCGTAGTCGCGGCCGAGCTCGCGGTAGGCCTGCTTGACGTAGCGGTCGTCGATGAAGCCTTCGACGTCCGCGCCCTTGATGATGCCCATCTTCTGGAGCACGGAGGCGTCGTACTTCAAGACCTCCACCCACCGGGGCTTGATGGTCGCGTCGAGCGTGAGGAAGCCGCCGCGCCCGAAGTAGAGGTAGAGCACCTCCTTGGGAATCGACGTCCACTGCTCCTGCTTCGTCGTGGCCTCCTCGGGATTCTTCGTGATCCACTCGTTGGCCTCGACGACGGCCTTAAGGTACGCCACGACGACCTCCGGGTACTTCTCGAGGAAATCCTTGCGGACGACCGGGCCGTGCAGGTACGCGACGGACGTCTGGCTGCCGTCGAAGATCTTCCGCCCGAATCCCTTGAACTCCATCAGCTCGCCCCACGGGCAGAAGTCGGCGTGCGCGTCGATCTTCTTCTCCTGGATGCTGGTCGCGCCGATCGGCGGCGCCTGGTTGACCAGGGTGAAGAAGTCGGGCGTGAGCCCGCGGTCCACCAGCGCTTTGAGCAGCATCCCGTGCGCGGCGGAGCCGTACGGCACCGAGACCCTCTTGCCGCGGAGATCCTCGAACCGGTAGATCGGGGCGTCGGCCGGCACCACGATCGAGTTGCCGGAGCCGTACAGGTTGTACCCGGTCATCGAGACGATCACCGAGCGCAGGCTGTTCGTCTCCTGGAAGCGCGCGAGGTTCACGAGCAGCGGATAGTCGCCCATCACGCCGATGTCGAGCTTGCCCGCCAGCATCTGGCTCGTGATCGGCGGGCCCGAGGTGTAGTCCTCCCAGACGAGGTCGTACTTGACGCCCGCGTACTTCTCCGCGCGCGGCAGGTACTTGTCGAGGAGCCCGAGTTGCTTGACCGTGATGCCGCCCGAGTAGGTGTCGGTGCAGAGACTCTGGTGGCCGATGCCGATACGGATCGTTTCCTGCGCAGCCCCGGGCGCGGCGGCGAGCACGAGCGCGGCCACGAGGCCAGCGACCGAGGCGCGCGTTCCTGGCTTGATCATTCGCCTTTTTTCTCCCGAACCCTCTCCGCAGCTCACGAGCGCGGGGCGCACCGGGCCCCACCCGTCGGCTCGGCGCAGGTGGCGCCAACACTCGGAGACGGGGCCCCGGCAGTCAATGTCCAGGGCTGTGGAATTTCTGTAGGGGACTGCGGCGTCCTGTGGCAGGCTCAGGGCGTGAAAGCGCACCGCGTCCCGGCCCAAGTACCCGTCGTTTCGAAGGAGTCTGGGCCCGCCTACGCCAATGGAGACACGCGCCCCGTCGTGCTCGTCGTCGACGACGACGCCGGCGTGCGCGAAGGGCTGCGGTTCGCGCTCGACGAGCGCTACACGGTGCTCGACGCGCCGCACGGACGCGGCGCGCTCGGCATCGTGCAGGCCGAGCACGTCGACCTCGTGCTCCTCGACATCCTGATGCCCGAGGTGGACGGGCTCGAGATCCTCCAGGAGCTCAAGGCGCTCGATCCGGACCTCCCGGTCATCATGATGACCGCGGTCAAGACGGTGCGAACCTCGGTTGCCGCCATGAAGCTCGGCGCGGCGGACTACGTCACGAAGCCGTTCCAGGAGGACGAGCTGCTCGCCGCGATCCGCCAGGCGCTCGAGCAGCGGGCCCGCCGGCTCGGCGCGGCGACGGAGCGCGAGCGCGCCGATCGCGACGCGCGGCTGCCCCGCACGCACCGGCTCCTTCTGGTGGGCGGCGATCCCGGGTGGCGCGCGACCTTGGCCGTCGTGCTGGCGCGCGCGATCGGCGTGGAGACGAGCAACACCCTCATGGACGGCCTCAACGACATGCTGAGATTCAGGCCGACGTGCGTCGCGCTGAACGTCAGGCGCTCCACTGCGGAGGCCGGACGCTTCCTGGGCGCGCTCAACGCGCAGCTACCGGCGTGCCCGGTGCTCGTCGTGTGCGACGACGTCTACCTCGGCGCGCCGCCGGTGTGGGAGAGCCTGAACATCCGCGGCGTGCTCCGGCCCCCGGTCAGCTTCGACGATCTGGTGGCCCGGATCGGCGCGGTGCTCCCGCCGGGCGACGGCCTGAGCGGGCCGTGGCCGAGGCTCGGCGAGGCGGTGGGCCGCACCATCGGTCACCTGAGCCGCCACTACGGCGAGGATCTGACGGTCGAGAGCATCGCGGAGATCACCGAGATCTCGGCGAGCCATCTGGCCCACCTCTTTCGCTCGGAGATCGGCATGAGCGTCCGCGACTACCTCACCCGGGTCCGCGTGACGATCGCCCAGGACCTCCTGGCGCACACCGACGAGAAGCTCGAGGCGATCGCCACGACCCTGGGCTTCGCCGACACCTCCCATCTGGCGCACGTGTTCCAGCGAGTCACCGGCCGGCCGCCGAGCACCTACCGGCGCGCGGCGCGCTGACCCGCCGTCCCGGCTGCCCGCACGGCAGGCAGCCAGCACTCCCAGACACGAGCTCCGCAGTCCTGGACACTGCTTCGCCCGTCCCGACGGGCGAACATCGCCGATACTCTCGGAGCGGCACCCGACCGACGGGGAGAAACGCGTGGACCACTGGCTGCTCGTATACGTGGCAATCGGCGCATTCATCGGCTTCTTCGCGGGCATGCTGGGCATGGGCGGCGGCGGCATCCAGGTACCGCTGACGACGATGGCCTTCGCCGCGCAGGGCTTTCCGCACGAGCACATGCTGCACGTGGCGCTCGGCACGGCGATGGCGACCGTGATCTTCACCTCGCTCTCCAGCCTGCGTGCTCACGACCGCCACCGCGCGGTCAACTGGGTGGTGCTGCGGCGCCTGCTGCCCGGCATCGTCCTCGGCACGGGCCTCGGCACCTTGCTGGCGCGCCACATCCCGACGTTTCCGCTGGCCGTCATCTTCGTGGTGTTCGTGCTCTACATGGCCTCGAGCATGCTCTTCAACTGGAAGCCGAAGCCGACGCGCCAGCTGCCCGGGACGGCCGGGCTGCTCACCGCCGGGACCGTGATCGGCGTCTGCTCGGCCCTGGCGGCCATGGGCGGCGCGACCTTGACGATTCCGTTCCTGGTCTTCTGCAACGTGCCCTTTCACACGGCGATCGGCACCGCGTCGGCCGTCGGCTTTCCGATTGCCGTGGTCGGGACGATGGGCTATCTCGTGAACGGCTGGGGCGCCGCGGGACTCCCGGCGCACAGCCTCGGGTACATCTATGTGCCGGCGCTGATCGGATTCACGCTGGGCAGCATGGTGCTGGCGCGCTTCGGCGCACGGCTCGCGCACCGAACCTCCGAGCGCTCGCTCAAGCGGATCTTCGCGGTCGTCATCGGCGCGCTCGGGCTCAAGATGCTGGTCGCGCTCGCCTGAGCGCGGCGCCGGCGCGCCGCCGATATGGGAGACGCCGTGGTGCACGGAAAGATTGGACGCCTCCTCGTCGCCAACCGCGGCGAGATCGCGATTCGCATCGTGCGCGCGGCGCGCGAGCTTTCGATGCGCACGGTCGCGATCTTCTCCGAAGAGGATCGCGCCGCGCGGCATCGCTTCACGGCCGACGAGAGCTATCTCGTCGGCGCCGGCCGCGCGCCCGTCGACGCCTATCTCGATCTCGAGGACATCATGCGCGTCGCCCGCCGCGCGCGTGTCGACGCGATCCATCCGGGCTACGGCTTCCTGGCCGGCCGCCCCGCGCTGGCCGCCGCGTGCGGGGAGGCCGGCATCCTCTTCGTCGGCCCGCGGGCGGACGTCCTGCGCGTGCTGGGTGACAAGGTCGCCGCGCGGGGCCTCGCCCGGGCAGCCGGCATTCCCGTCCTTCCCGCCACCGGCCTCCTGCCGCGAGAGGTCGACAAGGCGACGGCGCGCGCGGCGTCGATCGGCTTCCCGCTCATGATCAAGGCCTGCCGGGGCGGCGGCGGGCGCGGCCTGCGCGTCGTCGAGTCGGCGGCCGAGCTGCCGACGCTCCTGGAGACGGCGCGCCGCGAAGCGCGCGGCGCCTTCGGCGAGGACGACGTGTACGCCGAGAAGCTCCTGCGCCGGGCGCGCCATATCGAGGTGCAGGTCGTGGGCGATCTCCACGGCACGCTGGTGCACCTGTTCGACCGTGACTGCTCCGTGCAGCGGCGACATCAGAAGATCGCCGAGTGGGCGCCGGCGCCGTGCCTCACCGAGGCCGAGCGCGAGCGGCTGTGCGCCGCCGCCCTCGCCGTGGCGCGCGCGGCCGGCTACACGCACGCCGGCACCGTGGAGTTCCTGCTGGACGCCGACACCCGCGCGTTCTACTTCATCGAGGTCAACCCGCGGCTGCAGGTCGAGCACACGGTCACCGAGGAGATCACCGGGATCGACATCGTCAAGGCGCAGCTGCGGATCACCGCCGGAGCCCGCATCGGTGACGCCGAGTCCGGCGTGCCGGCGCAGGAGGCGATCACGCGCTCGGGGCACGCGCTCCAGTGCCGGGTGACGACCGAAGATCCGCGGCACGGCTTCGCGCCCGCGTACGGCCGGCTCACGGCGTGCCAGGTGCCCGCGGGCATCGGTATCCGCGTCGACGCCGGGGGCGCCCACACCGGTGCCGGCGTCTCGCCGTTCTACGATTCCCTGCTCATGAAGATCGTGGCGCGCGGCGACTCGCCGGAGGAGACGATCGGCCGCATGGCGCGCGCGCTCGGAGAGTCGCGGATCGAGGGCGTGGCGTCGAATCTGGAATTCCTCGAGCACGTGATCGCGCACCCGACGTTCGCCTCCGGCGCCTACACCACCGCGTTCGTCGACGAGACGCCGGAGCTCGTCGAGACCACGCCGTCGGCGGACGGTGCGCTCGGGCTCCTCGAGTTTCTGGGCGAGGTCACCGTCAACGGCAACCCGGAGATGCTGGGGCGGCCCCGGCCCGAGGGCCTGCTGTCGGCGCCGCTGGTGCCGCGCTACGACGTGGACCGGCCGATTCCGCCGGGCAGCCGCGACCGGCTGCGCGAGCTCGGCGCCGAGCGCTTCCTGGCCTGGATGCGGCGCGAGCGGCGCGTCTTGTTCACCGACACGACGGTCCGCGACGCGCAGCAGTCGCTCCTGGCCACGCGGGTCAGGACCCACGACATCATGGCGGCGGCGCCCGCGTACGCCCACCTGACGCCGCAGCTCTTCTCGCTCGAGTGCTGGGGCGGCGCGACATTCGACGTGATGCTGCGCTTCCTGCGCGAGGACCCGTGGGAGCGGCTCGCCGGGCTGCGCGAGGCGGTGCCCAATCTGCTCCTGCAGATGATGGTGCGCGCCTCGAACGCGGTCGGCTACACGAGCTACCCCGACAACGTGGTGCAGCACTTCATCACGCAGGCCACGCTGGCCGGCATCGATCTCTTCCGCGTCTTCGACTCGCTCAACGGCGTCGACAACATGCGCGTCGCGATCGACGCCGTGCGTGGCACGGGCGCCCTCTGCGAGGCGGCGATGTGCTACACGGGCGATCTGTTCGATGCCGCCCGCCCGAAGTGGAACCTCCGCTACTACGTCGACCTGGCGCGGCAGCTCGAGAAGGCCGGGGCGCAGATCCTCGGCATCAAGGACATGGCGGGGGTGTGCCGTCCGCGCGCCGCGCGCGCCCTGGTCGAAGCGCTGCGCGGCGAGGTGGGGCTGCCCATCCACTTCGACACGCACGACACCAGCGGGATCGGCGCCGCCAGCGTCCTGGCGGCGATCGACGCCGGCGCCGACGCGGTCTACGGCGCCCTCGACGCGATGAGCGGGCTCACCGCGCAGCCGAACCTGAGCGCGATGGCCTCGGCGCTGGCCGGGTCGGACCTCGACCCAGGCCTCGATCCCGAGATCCTGCAGATGCTATCGCGCTACTGGGAGGGCGTCCGGCGCTACTACACGCCGTTCGAGGCCGACATGCGGAGCGGGACGGCCGACGTCTACCGCCACGAGATGCCGGGGCCGCAGTACACGAACCTCCGCGCCCAGGCGCGCGGGATGGGCCTCGAGCATCGCTGGGACGAGATCTGCCAGCGCTACGCGGAGGTCAATCTCCTGTTCGGCGACCTCGTGAAGATCACGCCGACATCGACCGCCGTCGCCGACATGGCGCTCTCGATGGTCGCCAACGGCCTGAGCCGCGATGACGTGCTCGATCCCGCGCGCGACCTCGCGTTCCCGAAATCGGTCGTCGCCCTGTTCCGCGGCGAGGTCGGCGTCCCGCCGGAAGGCTTCCCCGAGGATCTGCAGCGCAAGGTGCTCAAGGGCCAGCCCGCGATCTACGGGCGCGCGGCCGCGTACCTGCCGGCGGCGGATCTCACGACACAGCGCCGCGACCTCGAGGCCATCCTGCACCGCCCGGTGAGCGAGCGCGAGCTGTCGTCGTGGCTCCTCTTCCCCGCCCTCTTCCTCGAGTATGCGCGACACCGCGACCGCTTCGGTGACGTGTCGGTGCTGCCGACCGCGGCGTTCTTCTACGGGCTCCGGCAGGGCGAAGAGATCGAGGTCGAGGTGGCGCAGGGCAAGCGTCACGTGATCGGGCTCCTCGCGCGGACGGAGCCCGACGCCAACGGCTGCGTGACCCTGTTCGCGACCGTCGACGGCCAGCTGCAGCTGGTGAAGCTCGCCACCGCCGCGGGCAGCGTGCAGGCGGCGCGCGCGCAGGCGCAGGAGGGCAACGCCGCGCACGTCAGCGCCGGGCTGGCCGGCACGGTCGTCGCGGTGCCGGTGCGCGCCGGTCAGCTCGTCGCGCGCGGCGAGACGCTCCTGGCGATCGAGGCGATGAAGATGGAGACGCACGTCATCGCCGAGCGCGATGCGATGGTGGCCGAGGTGTACGTGGTGCCGGGCGACGCGGTGGGCCCGCGCGATCTGCTGATCCTGCTCTCGTGAGCCGGGCCGCCGCCGCGCGGCGGCGGTGTCACTCGCGCTTGGACGTGATCAAGGACTGCAGGAGCCGGTCCAGCTCGCGCTCGAGCGCCACGGCGAGCTTGTCGGCCTCGCTCGTGTTGCCGTCGCGCCCCAGCGCTTCCAGACCCTGCGCGAGCCCGGCCGCCGTGGTGGCGCCGATCACCTTCAGCGCCCCCTTGATCGTGTGGGCCTCGCGAGTCAGCTCGGCGGCCTCGCCGGCGGCGATGGCGCGCTGGATCGCCTTCATCCGCAGCGGGGCTTCCTCGACGAAGATTCCCAGCAGCTCGTCGAGGAGTACGCGGTCGCCGCCGACGTAGTTGAGCGCGACGGTGAAATCGAACCCGGCCTCCGGCGCGGCCTCGCCGACCACTACCGGCGCGCCGCTCTGGTCCGGGCCGCGGGCGGGCTCCGGCGCGCCCGCGGCCACGAGCCGGTTCAGGGCGGCCAACAGCTCCTCGGGCTTGACCGGCTTCGTCAAGTACTCGTCCATGCCGGCCGCCAGACAGCGCTCGCGATCTCCGCGCATCGCGTAGGCGGTCAGCGCCATGATCGGGATCCGGCGACGGCCGGGATGCCGGGCCTCGCTGTCGCGGATCGTCTTCGTGGCGGTGAGACCGTCCATCACCGGCATCTGCACGTCCATCAGCACCACGTCGAACGGTCGACTCTCGTAGGTGTCGACGGCTTCCTGCCCGTTGTAGGCGACGATCGGAATGTGGCCCATCTTCTCCAGGAGCCGCACGATCACGCGCTGGTTGACCGCATTGTCCTCCGCGACCAGCACGTGCAGGCGCCGCGTGGAGGCCTCGCGCGCCGCCGGCAGCGCGGCCGCGGCCGTCTCGATCGATTGCCCGAGGGCCAGGAGGACGGCGTCGAGGAGCTCGGACGGGGTGAACGGCTTCACCAGGTGCCGCGCCACGCCGAGCGTGCGGCACCGGGCCAGATCGCCGCTCATCACGTCGGACGTCAGCAGCATGACCGTCACGCCGGCCAGCGCCGGCTCCTGGCGGATGCGCTCGGCGACCGCGAAGCCGTCGAGGTCGGGCATGCGCGCGTCGAGGAGCACCAGGTGGAACGTGCGCCCCGCGGCCCGCGCCTGCTCGAGCGCGGCCAGCGCCGCCCGGCCGTTCTCCACGATGGTCGGTGCGACCCCCCACGCGGTGAGCATCGCTTCGAGCAGCCGGCGGTTGGTCGCGTTGTCGTCGGCGGCCAGGACCGGAAGCCCCTGCAGCGAACGAGACGACGCGGCCACGCGTTTGGGGACCGGCACCTTCGCGCGCTCGAGGGCCAGGGTGAAATGGAATGTGCTGCCGCGTTCGGGCTCGCTGTCGAGCCAGATGCGCCCGCCCATGCGCTCGACCAGCCGCCGGGAGATGGCGAGGCCCAGGCCGGTCCCGCCGAACCGGCGCGTGGTCGACGCGTCGGCCTGCGCGAAGGCATCGAAGATGAGCCGGCTCTTCTCGGCCGGGATCCCGATGCCCGTGTCCTGGACCGACACGCGCAACGTCACGCTGTCAGCGGTCACGCCGTCGGCGTCGACGCGCACGGCGACCTCGCCGCGCTCCGTGAACTTGATGGCGTTGCCGACGAGGTTGACGAGGATCTGCCCGATGCGCCCGGTGTCGCCTACCAGGTCGTCGGGGACGTCCGGGCGAATCTCGTACGCCAGCTCGAGCGACTTGGCGTGGGCGAGCGACGCGAGCGACTTGATCGTCTCGGCCAGGGTCTCGCGCAGGGCGAACGGCACCGGCTCGAGCTCGAGGCGCCCCGCCTCGATCTTCGAGAAGTCGAGGATGTCGTTGATGATCGCCAGGAGCGCGTCGCCCGAGCGGTGGACGGTCTCGGCGTAGTCGCGCTGCTCGCGCGTCAGCTCGGTGTCGAGCAGCAGCGAGGTCATGCCGATGACGCCTTTCATCGGCGTCCGGATCTCGTGGCTCATCGTGGCCAGGAACTCCGACTTCGCGCGGTTCGCGGCCTCGGCGGCCGCCTCCTTCTGCTTGAGCGCGCTGATGTCGCGCACGATCGTGAGCTCGCCCATCGGTCGGCCGTTCTCGTCGCGAAACGGCGTCGCCACCACGGAGACCTCGACCAGCTGGCCGGTCTTGGTCTTGGCGCACGTCTCGAACGACGCGGGTAGCGCGCGCTGGCCGGCGGATCCCGCGAGGTCGGCGCCCGCGCCGCGGCCGTCCCAGAGGTCGAGCGTGCTCAGCGGGCGTCCGATCGCCTCGGCAGCCGAGTAGCCGTAGAGCCGCGCGGCGCCCCGGTTCCAGGACGTCACGAGCCCGCGCTGGTCGTGGGAGAAGATGGCGTCGCTCGACTGCTCGACCTGGAGCGCCAGCAGCCTGTTCTTCTCCTCGCTGCGGCGCAGCGAGGCGACCAGCGATTCGATGTTCTCCGCCATGCTGTTGAAGGCCTGGATGCACTGCGCGGTCTCCGGCGGTCCCTGCAGCGAGATCCGCACGGCGTAGTCGCCCTGGCCGAAGCGGCGGGCGCTCGCGGCGAGCGCCCGAAGCGGCTGCACGCCGCCGCGGAGCACGACCAGGGTCACGCCGAGCGACAGCGCCGTACCCAGGAAGAGGATGCCGAGCTTCTCCCAGAAGCCGCGCCAGAGCTTGTTGACGCCGACCGCGGGATTGAGGCGTAGCGAGACCAAGCCGTACTTCTCGCCGCCGACCACGACGGGCTTGGAATCCTCGAGGACGGGCAGGTGCAGGCGCTGGACGAACCAGCCGGGCGCTTCGATCGGGATCGCCGGCCCGGGCGCCGCCACGGGGTGGCCGGAGTTGTCGGTCCAGGCGAACCAGGCGATGGTCGGCTGGCGCGCGCGCGCCTTCACCATCTGCTCGATCACCGAGTAGTCGCCGACGACGGCGGGGCCGCTCATCGCCGGCAGCGCGAAGCTCATCTCCTCGCGGAGCTGGTCGCGCAGGGCGGCGCGCTGATCAGCGAGCTCGCCGCGGAGGATCGAGTAGAGGAGCGCGGCCCCGCAGGCCACCAGGGCCAGACCGCTGCCCAGCACGAGCCGAGCCGTGAGGGAGAGATTGCCCCGCCAGAGCCCGGCGAGCGAGAGATTCACTACTGGAGCTCGACCTTCACCAGGGTGGTCCGGTAGAACTTCCGGATGTTGTCGAACTCGCTGTCCTTCGCCGCAACGAACCTCAGCGGGGCCTCCGCCTTGAGGACTTCGGCGCTCGCCGTCAGGACTTTCAGACCCTCCGGGTCGTCGGCCATCTTGAGAAACGCGTCGCGGACGGCCTTGACGGAGTCGGCAGGGACGGAGGGGAGCGCCGACAGCGCGAGGCTCACGTACTTGTCCGAGCTCCAGAGCGTGCGGTAGGCCACGTTCTCGCGCTGCGCGAAGGCGCGCATCACGGCAGCGTTCACCCCGGCGGCGACGGCGCGTCCGGCCTTGAGCTGGCCCATCGCGCCTTCCTGGTTGCCGGCGAAGTGAGGCTTGACCTGGATCCCCTTTCGGAGCAGCCCGTCCATCGGCAGGTGATAGCCGTAGAACGCCGCGAGGTGCGGGAAGACCACCTCTTTGCCTTCGAGGTCGGCGAGTGAGCGGATCGGCGAGTCCTTGAGGACCACGATCTCACCGGTGCCGACGTCGTCGCGCGAGCGGGCAAATACCCGGTAGCCGCTCTCCTCGTTCTCCTTGATGAAGTTGTGGTTGGAGTAGAGGAAGTGGTACTCGCCGCGGCGGACCATCGCGGTGTGCTCCGGGCCCGTGTGGGCCACCTTCAGCTGGAGCGGCACCCCGCTCCGCTCGGAGACGTAGCGCAGGATCGGATTCCAGAACTGCGCGGTCAAGGTCGGGCTGCGCCAGATGATGACGCCGAACGAGAGCGGCGGATTCTGGGACCAGCCGGGCGCCCCGAGTGCGACGAGCGATGCGGTGCCGAGCCACGCGGCGACGACCCACTTCTTCATGAGCCTCCCCCAATCTCACGTGACGACATAGAAGTCCGAGCGTGAATCAAGCAAGGGTCGAGCCAAGCACTTAGGTATTAAGAGACGGCCACTTGGCGGGCGTTCGGCTCGTCACGAAACGCACGGAGGTCACGGCGATTGTCATCTTTGTCAGCCGCCGGAACGCTGGGGCCCGGGACTAGGCGCGC
>Ga0318554_10000552_pt1 | contig 13581 bp, 10 predicted proteins | sample GRESIP082b2f22_FD_203687 | JGI IMG/M metagenome (GOLD analysis project Ga0318554, IMG submission 203687) | Tropical soil microbial communities from Luquillo Experimental Forest, Puerto Rico - GRE.SIPMG.082b2f22 | ecosystem: Environmental > Terrestrial > Soil > Tropical forest > Bulk soil... | reverse complement strand
TACCGGCCCAACGCCGCCGCCCGCACGCTGGTCACCGGGCGGACCCAGGCCCTGGGCGTGATCAGCTTCGACACCACGCTCTACGGCCCGGCGTCGATGCTCTACGGCATCGAGCGGGCCGCGCACCCCGGTTACACGGTGGCCATCACCAGCCTGCCCGCCTTCGACCGCCGCTCGATGCAGGAGGCGGTCGACCGCTTCCTCGGCCAGGGCGTCGAGGGGATCATCGTGGTCGCCTCCGAGACGCCCCTGCTCGAGGCGCTATCCGGCGTCTCCACGGACGTGCCGCTGGTCGCCGTCGGCTGCGGCACCCGCGCGCCGCTGGACTCGGTCGCGATCGACAACATCTCCGGGGCCTTCCAGGCCACGCGCTACCTGCTTGACCTGGGGCACGAGACCGTGCACTACGTCGGCGGGCCGGACTCGACGCTGGACGCCCACGAGCGCGCCGAGGGCTGGGCGCGAGCCTTGCGGGAGGCGGGCACGGCGGAGCCGGAGATACTGAACGGGGACTGGTCCGCCCGCTCGGGCTACGAGATCGGGCACGAGCTGGCCCGGATGCCGGACGTGACCGCCATCTTCTGCGCCAACGACCAGATGGCGCTCGGCATCCTGCGGGCGCTCGGCGAGCACGGGCGCCACGTCCCGCTGGCGGTCAGCGTGGTCGGGTTCGACGACATCCCGGAATCTGCCTTCTTCCTTCCCCCGCTCACCACGGTGCGGCAGGATTTCGGGGAACTCGGAAGACAGGCGCTGCGACTGCTCGTCGACCGGATCTGCGGCCGCTCGGCACCCAGCGCCCGGATGCCGGTCGCCCCGGAGCTCATCGTGCGCGCCAGCGCGACCCGCCCTCCCGGGCGCTGACCCCTCCCGTGGCGACGTAAGGAAGGCACAAGTGGACCACAGTCGGCCTGTTAGCGCTAACAATCCGGATGCCTGCTACATCGGAGTCGACTTCGGCACACTGTCCGGGCGGGCCCTGGTGGTGCGGGCCAGCGATGGCGCGGAGCTCGGCACCGCCGTCCACGAGTACCGCCACGGCGTGATGGATGCCGAGCTCGCGGCCACCGGCGAGCCGCTGCCGCCGGACTGGGCGCTGCAGGATCCGGAGGACTACCGCGACGTGCTCCGCCAGGCCGTGCCCGCCGCCGTGGCCAGCGCGGGCATCGATCCCGCCCTGGTGGCCGGGATCGGCACCGACTTCACCGCGTGCACGGTCCTGCCCGCGGCCGCCGACGGGACGCCGTTGTGCCAGCTTCCCGGGCTCGCGGGCCGCCCGCACGCCTACCCGAAGCTGTGGAAGCACCACGCGGCCCAGCCGCAGGCGGACCGGATCAACGCGCTCGCGCACGAGCGCGCCGAGCCGTGGATCGCCCGTTACGGGGGGAAGATCTCGTCCGAGTGGGAGTTCGCGAAGGGCCTGCAGCTGCTGGAGGAGGATCCGGAGATCTACCAGCGCGCCAGCCGGTGGATCGAGGCCGCCGACTGGATCATCTGGCAGCTGGCCGGGGTCGAGACCAGGAACGCCTGCACCGCCGGGTACAAGGGCATCTGGCAGGGCGGCCGGTACCCGTCGCGCGAGTTCCTGGCCGGGCTCGACCCGCGGTTCGCCGGCTTCGCCGCCGACAAGCTGGGGCACAACATCATGCCGCTGGGCGCCCGGGCCGGGTCGCTGACGCCCGAGGCGGCCGGGTGGACCGGCCTGCGGGAGGGGATTGCGGTCGCGGTCGGCAACGTTGACGCGCACGTGACCCCGCCCGCGGCCGCGGCGATCGCGCCCGGGCAAATGGTCGCGATCATGGGCACGTCGACCTGCCACGTGATGAACGGCACCCGGCTGGCCGAGGTCCCCGGCATGTGCGGCGTGGTCGACGGCGGCATCGTGGCCGGGCTGTGGGGCTATGAGGCGGGGCAGAGCGGCGTGGGGGACGACTTCGCCTGGCTGGCCGAGCATGCCACCCCCCAGGCCTACCGCGAGGAGGCGGCACGGCGCGGCGTCGACGTGCTCGACCTGCTGTCGCAGGAGGCCGCCGCGCAGCCGGTCGGCGCGCACGGCCTGATCGCGCTGGACTGGCTGGACGGCAACCGCAGCGTGCTGGTCGACCATCACCTGTCCGGGATGATCGTCGGCCTCACGCTCGCGACCCGCGCGCCGGACATCTACCGGGCGCTGGTGGAGGCGACCGCGTTCGGGACCCGGGTCATCATCGACAGCTTCGCGCCCTCGGGCGTGCCCGTCACCGAGCTGGTGGTCGCCGGCGGCCTGATCAAGGACAAGTTCGTGATGCAGGTCTATTCGGACGTGACCAGGCGCCCGCTGAGCCTGATCGCGTCCGAGCAGGGCTCGGCGCTCGGCTCGGCGATCCACGCCGCGGTGGCCGCCGGAGCCTATCCCGACGTTCCCGCGGCCGCGGCGGCGATGGGCGGCAGGCACGAGGGGGTGTACCGGCCCGACCCGGCCCGCGCCGACGCGTACGACCAGCTGTACGCGGAGTACCTGCTGCTGCACGACTACTTCGGCCGCGGCGGGAACGACGTCATGCACCGGCTCCGCGCGCTGCGCGACCGGGTCGTGACCGCCGGCGCGGTCCCGGGGATCGGCGGCCGGCCGTGAGCGGGCCCGGCCCGGACCTGGCCGAGCTGCGGCGCGCCGTCAGTGACCTGCACGCCGAGCTGGCCGCGGCCGGCCTGGTCGCCTGGACGTCGGGCAACGTCTCCGCCCGGGTGCCCGGCACGGACCTCATGGTGATCAAGCCGAGCGGCGTCGGCTACGCCGAGCTGACCCCGGAGTCCATGGTGGTCTGCCACCTGGACGGCCGGGTCAACGAGGAGCCGGCCGTGAACAGTTCCGGGTACCTCCCGTCCAGCGACACCGCCACGCACGCGTACGTCTACCGGCACCTGCCGGGGGTGGGCGGGATCGTGCACACGCACTCCGGGTACGCGACGGCCTGGGCGGCGCGCGGCGAGGCCATCCCGTGCGTGATCACCGCGATGGCCGACGAGTTCGGCGGCGAGATCCCGGTCGGGCCGTTCGCGCTGATCGGCAGCGACGAGATCGGCCGCGGCGTCGTTGCCACCCTGTCCGGCCACCGCTCGCCCGCGGTGCTGATGCGCAGCCACGGCGTGTTCGCCATCGGCCCGACCGCCCGGGCCGCGCTGAAGGCGGCGGTGATGTGCGAGGATGCCGCGCGCACCGTGCACCTCGCCCGCGCCTTCGGCGGCCCGCTGACCCCGATCCCGCCCGACCAGATCGACGCCCTGTACCGGCGCTACCAGCAGGAATACGGCCAGCGCTGACCGCCCCGGCCATGACCGGCCGTGCCGCTCAGGTGCGGCCGGGGCCGAACGCCCCAGGAGGAATGCCATGTCTGACCGCAAGCCCCGGATCGGGATCCTGGGCATCATGCAGGACCTGTACGACGACTTCATCCCCGACATCGCGGCGCGTCAGCTGGGCTACGCCCGGGAGATCGCCGACCACCTGGCCGACGTGGCCGAGTTCATCCCGAGCGACCCGATCAAGTACCGCGAGGAAGCCGAGCACGCGATGCGCGAGTTCGAGAACGGCAACCTCGACGGGGTCATGGTGGTGATGCTCACCTACGGGCCGGCCATGCGGGTGGCGCGGCTGCTGGCCGAGTCGCGGCTGCCGATCCTGCTGGCCAACATCCAGCCCGAGCCGAACGTCACCCCGGCGTGGGACATGGCCGACATGACCTACAACCAGGGCGTGCACGGCGCCCAGGACACCGCCAACGCGATGGTCCGGGCGGGCCGGGCGTTCGCGGTGCTGACCGACGACTGGCGCAGCGAGCGGTTCCGTGGTGACGTGGGCCGGTGGGCGCGCGCCGCGGCGGCGGTGACCGCGTGGAAGTCGCTGAGAGTGGCGATCTTCGGGTACGCGATGAACGACATGGGCGACATCCGGGTGGACGAGAGCGCGCTGATCCGCAGCCTGGGCCCGGAAATCCTGGCCGTGGCCCAGGGGGACCTGTACCGCGGCATGCTGAAGGTGACCCGCGAGCAGATCGACGAGGTCATCGCGTTCGAGGACGAGCGCTTCGAGATCGACCCGGCGCTGTCGGCGGAGGAGCGCGCCGACAGCGCGCGGATGCAGGTCGCGATCAAGCACATCCTGGACGAGGGCGGCTACGGCGCCTACACCGCGCACTTCGACGCGATCGGCGAGGACGGCCGGTTCGCCCGGCTGCCGCTGGCCGCCGCGTCCACGCTGATGGCCCAGGGCTACGGCTACGCCGCCGAGGGCGACGTGCTGACCGCCGCCATGGTGTCGGCGGGGCACGTGCTGATCGGCGACGCGCACTTCACCGAGATGTACGCGATGGACTTCCCGACCGACTCGGTGCTGATGAGCCACATGGGCGAGGGCAACTGGAAGATCGCCCGGGCCGACCGGCCGGTGAAGCTGATCAAGCGGCCGCTGGGGATCGGCCACCTGGACGACCCGCCCACGTTCCTGTTCCAGTACCAGCCAGGCCCGGCCACCCTGGCCACGCTGGTGTCGCTGGGCGGTGAACGGTTCCGGATGGTGGTCGCCGAGGGGGAGAACCTCGACACCCAGGAATTGCCCGCGCTGGAGATGCCCTACGGCCAGTTCCGCCCGAACACCGGCGTGCGCGCCTGCCTGAACGCGTGGCTGGCCGCGGGCGGGCCGCACCACGAGGTGATGAACCTCGGCCGTCACGCGGCCAGCTGGCAGGTGTTCTGCCAGCTGGCGGGCATCGAGTTCGTGCAGGTCTGAGCGGCAGCCGCGCTTACTGGCCCAGGATCTCAGCCAGGTTGAAGCCGACCGGCTCCTCGAGCTGGTCGAACTTGCAGGACTTCGGGTCCCGGTCGGGGCGCCACCGGACGAACTGGGCCGTGTGCCGGAAGCGGGTGCCTTCCATGTGGTCGTAGCGGACCTCGACCACCCGCTCGGGCCGCAGCGGGACGAACGACAGGTCCTTCTTCGCGTTCCACCGGCTGTGCTCGGCCCCGCGCGGGTTGCGGACCTCGGGCTCCGGCCTGGCCCAGTTCCACGGGTGGCCCTCGAAGCTCGTGACCAGCGGCTGCAGCTCGGTGAACAGCTCGCGCCGGGTCTCCAGCGGGAGCGCGCCGATGACCCCGACGCTGGCCAGCCGGCCCGCGTCGTCATAGAGGCCGAGCAGCAGCGACCCGATCGCGTCCGGGCCGCTCTTGTGCACCCGGTAGCCCGCCACCACGCAGTCCGCCGTCCGCTCGTGCTTGACCTTGAACATGACCCGCTTGTCCGGCTCATAGCCGCCGTCGAGCGGCTTGGCCACGATGCCGTCCAGGCCCGCGCCCTCGAACTGGCTGAACCACCGCTCGGCCACCTCCCGGTCCCGGGTGGCCGGGGTGAGGTGGAACGGCGGCAGCACGTCGGTCATGGCCTGCTCGAGCACGTCGCGCCGGGTGGCGAACCCCGTCTCCAGGTAGTCGACGTCGGCCAGCGCCAGCACGTCGAAGACCACGAACCGGGCCGGGGTCTGCTCGGCCAGCAGCCGGACCCGGCTGGCCGCCGGGTGGATCCGCTGCAGCAGGGCATCCCAGTCGAGTCGCTTACCCTCGGCGTCGGGGATGACGATTTCCCCGTCCAGAACGCACCGCTCCGGCAGGACGGCCGTAGCCGCCGCCACGAGCTCGGGGAAGTAACGGGTCAGCGGCCGCTCGTTGCGGCTCCCGAGCTCCACCTCGTCGCCGTCCCGGAAGACGATCGACCGGAAGCCGTCCCACTTGGGCTCGAAGCTCAGCGGGCCGCGCGGGATCTCCTTGACCGGCTTGGCCAGCATCGGGGCTACCGGCGGCATCACGGGAAGGCGCATGACCCCATCCTCGCTGATCAGCCCCGCGGCCGCGGCCGCGGCCCGGTGCGTGGCCGCCGTCCGGCCGCCGAAGGAGGCTTTCAACGCCCGATGACATCACTAGTTCGGATTTGTCCGACTGGACGGGCTGTTGCAGATTCGGCCGGGGTTGACCGGCGTGCCTACGGGGCCGCGACCTGCTGTTTTGGGACGATTTGGGCATGGCGAAAGGGTACCGGCCGGTGCTGCGGGACCAGCCGTTCTTGCTGCCGCCGGACATGCGGGAGTGGCTGCCGGCCGGTCATGCGGTGTGGCTGGTGATCCGGGCGGTGGAGGGTCACCTGGACACCTCGGCGTTTCACGCGGCGCGGCGCACCGGCGGGGCGGGCGCGGCGGGTTATGACCCGGACATGCTGGTGACGCTGCTGGTGTGGGCGTATGCGAACGGGGTGACGTCGTCGCGGCGGATCGAGGCGGCGTGCGCGGCCGATGTGTCGTTCCGGGTGATCTGCGCTGGCGGGGCGCCCGATCATGTGACGATCGCGCGGTTCCGGGCCGGGTTCGGCGGCGCGGTGGAGGCGTTGTTCGCCGGGGTGCTGGCGTTGTGCGCGCGGCTGGGGATGGGCGCGCTGGGCACGGTGGCGCTGGACGGGATGAAGATCGCGGCGAACGCGTCGGTGGCGGCGAACCGGACTGAGGAGCGGCTGCGGAAGCTGGCCGCGGACGCGGTGGCCGCGCACGTGGCCGCGGACGCCGCGGAGGATGAGCTGTTCGGGGAGGGCCGGCGCGGTGATGAGGTGCCACCCGGTGCGGCGGACCCGGGCAGCCGGGACGCGCGGATCCGCAGGGCCCTGGCCGAGCTGGAGGCTGAGCGCGAGGCCGCGCGGGCGGCGCGCGAGCAGCAGGCGCGGGAGTACCTGGCCGCCGGGGGCCGGGCGCGCGGGGTGCCGCCGCAGCAGGTGGCGGTCGCGGCGGCCGCGGCGCGGCTGGAACGGGCCCGGGCCGCCCGGGCGGCGCAGATCGCTGGCCTGGAAAAACGCGCCGCGGGGCCGGCGGCGGCCGGGCGCCGCCGGGACCGGCCCCGGGCCGGGATCGAGGACTACTGCCTGGTCAAGGCGGCCCGCGAGGCCCTGGCCGCCGCCCAGGCCCGGGGCGCTGCGGCCGAACGCCAGGCCGCGCGCCAGCAGGGCCAGCGCAAGGGCCCGGTGCGCAACATCACCGATCCGGACTCGCGGCTGATGCCGGTGCGGGGCGGCGGGTTCATCCAGGGCTACAACGCCCAGAACGTCACCAGCTCGGACGGGCTGATCATCGCCACCCGGCTCACCGGCGACACCGCCGACACCCGCTGGTACCAGCCGATGACCGCTGCCGCGCAGCACGCCGCCGCGGTCATCGCCGCGAACCCGCCCGCCGGCCCGGGCCACGCCGCCGGCGGCCGGATCGGCCTGGTCCTGGCCGACGCCGGGTACCTGTCCCAGGACAACCTGACCAGCCCCGGCCCCGACCGGCTGATCGCCGCCGGGAAACGCCGTGACGCACGCCGGCCCGGCCCGCAGCGCAGCCGCGGCGGCCAGCCCTGGACCAGCCCGGCGATCACCGCGATGATCGCCCGGCTGGCCACCCCCCAGGGCAGCGCCGCCTACCGGCAGCGCAGCCACATCGCCGAAACCCCCCACGGCCAGATCAAGCACAACATGGGCATCCGGCGCCTGGCCATGCGGGGCAAGCCCAAAGCCGCCGCCGAATGGACCTTCATCACCACCGTGCACAACCTGTTCAAGGCCATCAGCAGCGGCCACCTCACCCCCCAGACCCTGACAGCCCTGCCCAGCTAACCCGCCGGCCGCCGGCTACCAGCACCCGGCCCACCCTGCCACCCCAGCCTCCCGGGCCAGCCCGGCACACGCAAGAATCCTGAAACAGCCCGTGGAACCGGCACAATCTGAACCACTGATCGATCAGTGCAGGGTCACGGAGGTGGAGCCGGTGCCTGGGGAGCCGGAATCGGGGGACTACGCGCTGCTGGCACCGCTGCCGGTGGCGTCCCGCACGGAGGAGCGCAACTCGCGGACCGTCGACATCGACCTGGTCTCGACCGAAGAGGTGCTGCGGCTGCTGAACGCCGAGGAGGCCACGGTGGCCGGCGCCGTGGCCTCGGTCCTGCCCGCCCTGGCTACGGTCGTGGACCACGTGGTGGAACGCATCAGGGCGGGCGGGCAGGTGCACTATTTCGGCGCCGGGACCTCCGGGCGGATGGGCGTCCTGGACTCGGCGGAGGTCATCCCGACCTTCGGCCTGGAGCCGGGGGTTTTCGTGGCCCATCAGGCGGGCGGCGCGTCCGCGCTGAGCACCGCCGTCGAGGGCGCCGAGGACGACGAGGCGCTCGGCGCCAAGGACGCCCGCGCGGTGTCCGCGGCCGACGTCGCGGTCGGGATCACCGCCAGCGGCCGCACGCCGTACGTCGCGGGCGCACTGCGCCGCGCCCGGCTGGCCGGCGCGCTGACCGTGCTGGTCAGCAGTAACCCGGCGGCTCCACTCGCCGCGCTGGCCCAGCACGACGTGCTGGTGGACACCGGCCCCGAGGCCATCGCGGGCTCGACCCGGCTGAAGGCCGCGACCGCCCAGAAGATGGTGCTCAACGCGCTGTCGACCGCGGCGATGGTGCGGCTGGGGCACACCTACTCGAACCTGATGGCCGGCCTGTCGGGCAGCAACGCCAAGCTGCGCCAGCGGCAGCTGGCCATACTCCGTGAGGCGTCCGGCGCCCCGGACGAGGCGTGCCGGGCCGAGCTGGCCGGGTGCGCCGGGAACCTGCGGCTGGCCCTGCTCTGCCTGCTGTCCGGGCTGGAGCCGGCGGAGGCCGCGGCGGCACTGGCGGAGGCCGGGGGGAGCGTGCGCCGGGCGCTGGCCACGCTCGGCCCGGCGGACCGGGAGACACCGGGTGAGTAGCCGGGTCCTCGGCCTGGACATCGGGGGCACCCGGAGCCGGGCTCAGCTCTGCGTGGACGGCCAGGTGGTGGGCGAGGGCAACGCGGCCAGCGCCAGCCCGGTCGCGGTCGGCGCGGCCCGCGCCAAGGTCGCGCTGACCGACCTGCTGGCCCAGCTGCCCCTGGACCCGCTGCGCCGCCTCGACGCGGTCTGCGTCGGCTCGGCGGGCGCCAGCGTTCCCGCCACCCGGCAGTTCCTCACCGAGCACCTGGCCCGGCTGACCCGGTCCGGGCAGGTCATGATCGTCAAGGACGCCGCGCTCGTCCTGCCCGCCGCGGGGCTGGACGCCGGGATCGCGCTGGTCTGCGGCACGGGCTCCGTCGCCATCGGCCGCTACCAGGGCCGCGAGGTGCAGTCCGGGGGGTGGGGATACCTGCTCGGCGACGAGGGCAGCGGGTACTGGATCGTGCGGGCCGCGCTGCGCGTGCTGCTCGACCGCCGTGACCGCGGCGCTCCCCTGGGCCAGCTGGGCGACCGCCTGCTCGCGGCCACCGGCGCTCGTGATATCGGCGCCCTGCACGAGCTGTTTTACGCCGAGACGCATCCGCGGCACTGGGCCTGCTACGCGCCACTGGTGCTGAGCAGCGCCGACCCGTCGGCCGCGGCCATCACCGCGGCCGCGGCCGACGCCCTGGCCGGCCTCGCGGTGTCCGCCGCCGAGCGGCTCGGCGCGCCTCCCGGCCTTCCCGTGGTCTTGTCCGGCGGCGTGTTCGGCCCGGCCGAGCTGGAGACCGCGGTCCGGATCGCGATCGGGGAAGCCCGGCCCGGCAGCGACATCCGGGTTCTGGCCCGGCCGCCGGTGGCCGGCGCTGTCCGGCTGGCCCAGGCGGCCACCCGGCGCTCCTGACGGCCGGCGGCCGGCCGCGGCGGGACCGGCCCCCGGCGGCGAGCCGTGGCCGACCACGAGGCGGTGGGTTCCGGATCTGTGTAATGTCAGCGATGGTCCCCCATGAAGAGCACCTATGTAGGTTTTGGCCGTGGGTGAGCTTGACGGCTGCCTGCTCGCCCGGTTCCCCGGCACCCAGCCACCTGACTGGCTGCGCCGGTGGCTGGACGACGGCCTGGGCGGGGTCCTGCTGTTCGCGACGAACATCACCGGGCCGGCGCAGCTGCGCGCCCTCACCACGGCCCTGCGGGAGCACAGCCCGGCGGTGCTCATCGCCGCCGACGAGGAGGGCGGCACCGTCACCCGGGCGCAGGCGCGCACCGGCTCCTCGTACCCGAGCCACGCGGCGCTCGGCGCGGCCGGCGACACCGGCCTGACCCGCCGGGTCGCGGCCAGCATCGGCGCCATGCTCGCGGAGGGCGGGGTCAACCTCGACCTCGCGCCCGTGGCGGACCTCGACAGCAACCCGGCAAACCCGGTCATCGGGGTGCGCTCGTTCGGCCCCGACCCCGGCCCGGTAGCCGCGCACACCGCCGCGTTCGTCGAGGGCCTCCAGTCCCACCTGGTCGCCTCCTGCGCCAAGCACTTCCCTGGTCACGGCCGCACCGATACGGACTCTCATCTCACGCTGCCCGTGGTCGAGGCCTCGCTGAGCGATCTGCGGGAGACCGACCTGGTGCCGTTCCGGGCCGCCGCCGACGCCGGAGTCCGCTCGATCATGACGGCTCACGTGGTGTTCCCGGCGGTCGATACGGTCCCCGCGACGATCTCCCCCCGCATCCTGTCCGGGCTGCTTCGCGAGGAGCTCGGCTTCGGCGGCGTGATCGTCACCGATGCGCTCGAGATGGCGGCCATAGGCGACAACGCGGCCAGCGCCGAGGGCGCCGTGCGCTCGCTGGCGGCGGGCGCCGACCTGCTCTGCCTGCCGGGGCAGTGGGCCGCGCAGCAGCGGGCCCGGGACAGCCTGGCCCGTGCGGTGCGCGACGGCACCGTGCCGGCCCGCCGGGTGCAGGAGTCGGCCGCCCGGGTCCGGGCCCTGGCCGGCTGGGCCCGGGCCAGGCCGGCCGGCCCGCCCGAGCCGTCGCTCGGTGCCGAAGCGGCCCGCCGGGGCCTGCTCGTGGACCTGGCCGAGGTACCGCTGGCCGGCCCGCCATACGTGCTGGACGCCGGCGGCCGGGGCGTGCCGGATGACGCCGTCGGCTGCCTGCTCGGCGTGCTGCGGCGCGCCCGGCCCGAGGTGGACGGGATCCGGCTCACCCGGCTTCCCGACGAACTGGACGAGATCATCGCGCGCGGCGGCGCCCGGCCGCTGGTACTAGTGGTCCGCGACGCGCACCGGCTGCCCTGGCAGCGGGAGCTGCTGGCCCGCGTCCTGGCCCGGCGCCCGGACGCCGTCGTGGTCGGCACCGGCACCGTGCACGACCGGCCGCTGGCCGGCGTCAGCTACCTCGGCACCCGGGGAGCGGGCCGGGCCAATCTGGAGGCGGCCGCCGGCGTGCTGGTCGGCCCGGCGGACCCGGCCGGCCCGGCGGCCTCGGCGGGGGAGCCGGGGTGATGGCCGAGACCGCCACCGCGGCCGAGCTGATCGACCGCGCCGTCGAGGCCGGGGTGGTGCCCGGCGCGGTTCTGGCCGCCGGGCGGCGGCAGCCGGAGCCGCTGCTCTGGCACGTGGCCGGCGACGCGCAGCGCGACGCGGACGCCCAGCGCCCGATGACGGCGGACACCGTCTTCGACCTTGCCTCACTGACCAAGGTCGTCGCCACGCTGCCGGCCCTGCTGCACCTGGCCGGCCGGGGCGAGGTCGGCCTGGACGAGCCGGCTTGCCGCTACCTGCCCGCGTTCACCGGGCCCGGCAAGGACCGGGTGACCGTGCGGCAGCTGCTCCTGCACACCTCCGGGCTGCCCGACGGACGGAAGTACTACCGGCGGCTGAGCGACCCGGCCGAGATCCGGGCCGCGGCGCTCGCCGAGCCCCTGGTGGCGCGGACGGGCGAGGTGTTCTGCTACTCCGACATCGGCTTCATCACGCTCGGCGAGCTCGCCGCCGCGGTGGCCGGCTGCGGGCTCGACGAGTTAGCGCGGGCGGTGGTGTGCGCCCCGCTGGGCATGATCACGACCCGGTACCTGCCCCCCGCCCGGTGGGCCGGCCGGATCGCGGCCACCGAGCCAGTCCGCGGCCGGGCCAAGGTCGGCGTGGTGCACGACGAGAACACCGAGGCAATGGGCGGCGTGGCCGGTCATGCCGGGCTGTTCGGCACCGCCGCCGACCTGGCCCGCTACGCGTCCGCCTGGGCCGGGGACGGGGACGGTGCGGCCTGGGCCGGGGACGGCGCGCCCGCCCGCGGCCTGCGGGCCGAGGCGCTGCGCTGCCAGACCGACGGCCTGGCCGGGGACGGGCGCCGCGGCCTGGGCTGGGGCCTGCGCGGTGACGTCTGGGACAACATGGGCGACGGCTGGCCGGCGTCGGGCGCCGGGCACACCGGCTTCACCGGCACCAGCCTGTCCGTCGACCCGGGCACCGGGCTGTGGGCGGTGCTGCTGACCAACGCGGTGCACTTCGGCCGCGGTTCGGTGAACTCCGTCGTCCGCCTGCGCAAGCAGGTGCACGCCGCGGTCGCCACCGAGCTACTGGGATCACCGCAGGCCGGATAGCCGGTGTAGCTCGGCGGCGTCGCCGCGTGATCAGTTCACCGCGACCACCATCTTGCCGGCGGCCAGGCCCTCCTCCATGGCCCGGTGCGCCTCGACGATCTCGCCGAAGCCGAACACCCGGACCGGCTTGGCCCGGTACCGCCCGGCCTCGGCCTTGGCGATCATTTCCGCCAGCGGGATATCGGCCAGCGGAAAGCTCTCGGTGCCGAGCACGAACGCGCTGCCGTAGAAGCTGAACTGGACGCCGGTGGGCAGATCGGCGATCGGGTTGAAATCGGTCACCGGCTCCAGGCCGCCCAGGAAGCCGAGCTGACATACCCGCCCGCGGGTCCGCACGATCTGCAGCGAGTCACGCAGCACGCTGTTGCCGACCAGGTCGAAGACGCCGTCAACCTGCTGGCCGCGCGCCCCGACCTGGCCGGCCAGCTGCCCGTCGTCGATCAGCACGTCCGCGGCGCCGATGCCGCGCAGCAGGTCGGCCCGGTCCGGGCGACGGGTGGTCGCGATCACCGTGACGCCGTACTCGGCGGCGACGTTGACCGCGGCCTGGCCCAGCGAGGACGTGGCCCCGCGGACCAGCACCGTCTGCCCGGGCCGCAGGCCCAGGTTCTGGTGCAGCCCGGCCCAGGCCGTCGCGTAGACCTCGGGCAGAGCCACCAGGTCGGTCCAGGACAGGGACGTGACGACCGGCACCACGTTGCCGGCCGGCACCGTGACCAGCTCGGCGTAGCTGCCGTTGCGGGTCCGGCCCATGCCGCCCAGGATGGCGACCACGGCCGTCCCGGCGGCCAGCCGCCCGCTGGGGTCCGCTTCCATCGTGCCCGCGCACTCGATGCCGGTGACCGGGGCGACTTCCCCGAAGCTGCCGCTGCGCATGTAGGCCTCGGCGTGGTTCAGCCCGAACGCCCGCACCCGGATCAGTACCTCGCCCGCGGCGGGCACGGGATCAGGCAGCTCGGTGACGGCCAGGACCTCGGGGCCGCCGGGCTCGGTGATGACGATGGCTTTCATGACGGATCCTTTCTTGAGCGATCGTTCATTTATTGAGCCGAAAGAAAGGCCGCCTGGCAGGGCCGATGGCGGCCGGGGATGAGGCCTTTAGCCGAGGCCGGGGGAAGCGGCTCTAGCCGAGGCCGGGGGAACGGGCCTCTAGCCGAGGCCGGGGGAGCGGGCCTCTAGCCGAGGCCGGTGAACGCGGTGTCGACGATTGTCCGCAGCACCTCCTCG
>Ga0318554_10000551_pt1 | contig 13595 bp, 12 predicted proteins | sample GRESIP082b2f22_FD_203687 | JGI IMG/M metagenome (GOLD analysis project Ga0318554, IMG submission 203687) | Tropical soil microbial communities from Luquillo Experimental Forest, Puerto Rico - GRE.SIPMG.082b2f22 | ecosystem: Environmental > Terrestrial > Soil > Tropical forest > Bulk soil... | reverse complement strand
CCTTCGGGCTGCCTGGGGTGTATCCGACCTGGTCGACCCGCACGACCGGGGCGGGGAGCGCCGCCGCGGCCGCGGGAGCGGTCGAGGTCGCGAGGGTTGCTGCCGTGGTGAGGGCCGTGGCCAGGGCCAGCCAGCCTGCTGCCGCGTGTCTCATCAGCCGACCTCCAGCGAGTCGCCCGGAGCGAGACCGTCCCAAGTTAATTAGGAAAGTTACCAAACAATCATGGGCAGCCGCCAGCAGCGACACCGGATCGTGACGATGGGCCGGCCGGGCTGGTATGACGCGGAGGCCTGACGCGCCGGAGCCGGGCCGCGCCTCAGGTCGGGCGGTGCTCTACCGGCAGCCCCAGCGCCCGGACCAGCTCGGCCAGGCTGGCGAACCTGGCCCGGGCCGGCAGCGCGGATACCAGGTCGAGCAGCCGCTGGTCCGCTCCCCGGTCCGTCAGGGTCTCCAGCAGGTGCGCCCGGGTCGCCGGGAAATCAGTCCGGTCCAGCTGACGAGCCAGGTCGCTGCGCAGCTCGACGCCCGCCCAGTCCTCCCCGGGCGGCTGGCCGGCGAACCTGCCCTCCTCGGCCCAGACCGCATCCGGCTCGCCCTCGTCCGCCGCGTCCTCGTCCGGCCACTCCGTGCCGTGTTCCTGCAGCTCGCGGCGATCCTGCTGCTTGATCGCGTCGTCTTCCGCCGGTCCGTGCGTTCCGCTGATCTGCTCGCTCATCGGCCTGCCTCGCTCGGGCGGACGGCCCGGGCGAACCCCAGGCCGGCTGGCGCTAGCCAGGATCCAGGCTAACAATGAACTCCGTTCATCCGTAGATCGCGCTCGGGGCGCGGGGCGTCGAGGGGAGGATGGGCAAGGCTCAAAGGGGAAGCCGGCGAAGGGAGGCCCACGGTGCACCTGGTGCGTTCGGTGGAGGTGCCGCGACATTCCGTAGCCCGCCTGGAGCCGGTGATCGGCGGGGAGCGGCTCGCCCGGCTGGTCCGGGCGGCCGGCCAGTTCCAGCGGCAGCTGGCCGGGCGCACGGTCTGGAACGTCAGCTCGACCGCGGTCGGCGGCGGGGTCGCGGAGCAGCTGTACGTGCTGCTCGGGTACGTCCAGGATCTCGGCATCTCGGTCCGCTGGGAGGTGATCACCGGTGATGCTGCGTTCTTCGTGATCACCAAGCGGCTGCACAACCAGATTCACGGCGACGCCGCCGGGGCCCCTCTCAGCCGGGCCGATGACGACCACTACGCGGAAATACTCGCCGCGAACGCCACGGAGTTGCTCGGCGAGATACAGCCGGGAGATCTAGTGCTGCTGCACGACCCGCAGACCGCCGGGCTGGCCGCGGCCCTGGCCGGGGCCGGCGCGCGGGTGACGTGGCGCAGCCACATCGGGGTGGACTGGGAAAACGACGCGACGCGGGCGGGGTGGAGCTTCCTGCGGCCGTACCTGACCGCCGCGGAGAGGTTCGTCTTCTCCCGCCGCGAGTACGTGCCGTCCTGGGTTCCCGGCGAGAAGGTCGCGATCATACCCCCGTCGATCGACCCGCTCTCCCCGAAGAACCAGGACCTCGACGAGGGCACCGTGCGGAGCATCCTGGCCACGATCGGCGTGCTGGGTGACGTCGCGCCGGGGCCGACGTCCTTCGCCCGCGACGACGGCAGCACGGGCGTGGTGACCCAGCCCGCGGCGATCACCGGCGACGGCCGCCCCGGCCCCGGTGACCCGCTGGTCGTCCAGGTTTCCCGGTGGGACCGGCTCAAGGACATGGCCGGGGTCATGCGCGGCTTCGCCGAGTACGTGGCCCCCGCTGGCCACGGCTATCTCCTGCTGGCCGGCCCGGCGGTGGCCGGCGTCAGCGACGACCCGGAGGGCGCCGCCGTCTTCGCCGACTGCCTGCGGCAGTGGCACGGGCTGCCGGCCCCGGTCCGCGCCCGGATCCTGCTGGTCACATTGCCGCTGGAGGACATCGACGAGAACGCCGCGATGGTCAACGCGCTGCAGCGGCACGCCACCGTCATCACCCAGAAGAGCCTGGCCGAGGGGTTCGGGCTGACCGTGTCCGAGGGCATGTGGAAGGGCCGGCCCGTGGTCGGCTCGGCCATCGGCGGGATCACCGACCAGATCGCCGACGGCACCGGCATCCTGCTGCCCGACCCCCGTGACCTGGAAGCCTTCGGGGCGGCGGTGCGCGGGCTGCTCGACGATCCCGGCGAAGCCGACCGGCTGGGGCGCGCAGCCCACGCCCGCGTCCGCGCGAACTACGTGGGCGACCTGCACCTGCTGCGCTACGCCGACCTGCTCGGCGCGCTGACCGCGGGAGGCTAGGCCGCCGGGCGGCGAAATCGCCGGCTCCGCCGCCGGGCGCGGGTCATTTACGCCAGAATCTGGACATCACCGGACGGCAGGAGAGGCGATGCGCGACGTCCGCCGGAAGGCGGCCCGGCCCGCGAATGTGTCCCCGGCTGGTCGTGATAGCGGCCGCCTGCGGACAAGTTCCCCCGGGAAGGCAGGCGTGGCCGCCTTCCGGCGCTTGGTCTCCGGCCACGCGGAGCACCTCGCGGCGCTGGGGTTCTTCGCCGCGATGTGCGTGGTCGTCCTGTCTGTGCCCGCGCGGCCGATCGAGCCGGACGACCTGGCCTACCGGGCTTCGCTCTACGCCCTGCGCCAGGGCCACCTGGTGCTGTCCAACGCTCAGTACCAGGCGCTGAACTACCAGTTGCGCTTCATCGTGATCCAGGGTCACGTCATCGGCATCGCTCAGTGGGACCACCTGCCCGACGGCAGCTGGATCAGCCAGAAGAACCCGGGGTACCCGTTCTTCGTTCTGCCGTTCTTGCAGGCGGGGCTGCTCCGCCTCGCCCCGCTGGGTTATGCCGGGGCGGCGTGCGTGGCCCTGTTCTGCGGTGCCCGGCGGTGGCTCGGCCGGTGGGGCGGCGCCGCGGCGGTCGGGCTGTTCTGCTCGTCCGGGGCGGCCATCCTGTTCGCCTGGCGGCCCACCATGGCCTCGATGATCGACGCCTCGCTCGTCGGGGCGGGAGCGGGGGCGCTGCTGTGGGCGATTCTCGCCGGCGACGCGCCGCAGGGCCGGCGCACCGCCGTGGGCCTGCTCGGCTTCGTCGCGCTCGAGGCGGCCGTGTTCGTGCGGTACACCGATGTCGTCTTCCTGGCCTGCGCCGTCCTCGCCGTGCTGGCGGCCCGCCGGTCACGGCTGGTATCGGTCCCCGTCCGCGGCCAGTGGTGGTGGCTCGGGTCGGTCCTGGCGTTCGGGATCTTCCTCGGCTGGGTGAACGACGCGCTCTACGGCGGCCCGGCCCGGACCGGATACAGCGGCCAGGAGGCCGCCTTCGGGGTCACGGCGGTCGGTCTGAACCTGAAGATCATGCCGGTTCATCTCGTCGCGGCCATGCCCGTGCTGTTCGTCGCGCTCGGCGGGCTGGCCAGCATCGCCGCCGGCTACCTGCGGCGCGGGCCTGCGGATGACCCGGGGGATGACACCGCCGCGCGCGACCTCGGGATCGGCCTGGTGCTCGCGCTCGCCTGGGCCGCGCTGTGGGGCCTGTACGCCGCGTACGAGTGGACGGCGAGATTCCCGCAGGGGTCGACCCTGCAGCTCGTCCGCTTCTACCTGCCGGCCATCGCCGTGATGGCGCTGCTGGGCGCGCGGCTGCTGGTCCGGTTCCCCCGCGCGGCCGCGATGGCCTGCGTCGTCGCGCTGTTCGCGCTCGGGGTGTGGAACTTCGCCGGCACTCACACGTTCACCATCGTCCCGCCCGGCAGTCACCTCGCGCAGCCGCCTGGCCGGTAGGCGGCCGAGGGTGGCAGGCTTGGGCCATGCCGGAACGGTCCGCCGCTGAGCACAAGGCCCGCAGCTGGCCGGCCGCGGCCGCCGTCTTGGCCGAGCGGGACCCGGTGCTGCGGCGCCTTGTGGCCGAGGCGGGCCCGGCCCGGGTCCGGCCGTCCACCGAGACGCACTTCGCCACGCTGGTCCGCGCGGTCGTGTACCAGCAGCTGGCCGGGGCCGCGGCGGCCGCGATCCACGGCCGCCTGATCGCGGCGCTCGGCGGTGAGGTCACCCCGGAGCGGCTGCTGTCCCTGCCTTCCGGAACGCTACGGTCCGTCGGCTTGTCCGCCGCCAAGGCCGCGTCGCTGCAGGATCTCGCGACCAAGGTGCTGGACGGGACGGTCGTGCTCGACCCGAAGGGGCTCCGGGCCCAGAGCGACGCCGAGGTGGTCGCGCGGCTCTCGACGGTCCGCGGCATCGGGAAATGGACGTCCGAGATGTTCCTCATGTTCCAGCTGCGGCGCCTGGACGTGTGGCCCACCGGTGACCTGGGCGTGCGGAGGGGATTCGGGCTGGCCTGGGGGATCCCCACGCCGACCGCGAAGGAGCTGGAGCCGCTCGGCGACCCGTACCGCCCCTACCGGTCGGTCGTCGCCTGGTACTGCTGGCGCGCGGCCGAGCTCTACGGCGGCGCGGCAGCCAGCGCCGTCACCCGGTAGCGCGCGGCGCCGCGCCGCATTGAGCCGCACCGTATTTAGCGGTCAAACCGCAACCGGCTGGCCGCAGCCAGGTCATGACCCGTTCAGCCGGGCCTGCTTGGGTTCGGAATCAAGTCCGGCCCGCCGCGCGACCCCTCCGCGGCCTGGCGAAGACGAGGTGGAGCCATGCGCCTGCTCAGGCACCCCGGACGACCTGGTTCCCGGTCCAGGCTGGGCGCGGCCGCAGCCGGCCTGTCGTTCGTCGCCGTGGCCGTCTGGGCGGCGGCGCCGCCCGCGCTGGCCGTCCCAGCCGGGCCCGCCGCGCTGGCCGCGCTGGCCGCCGCGCCGGTGCCTCGCCTCGATCACGTCTTCGTGATCATGGAGGAGAACAACGGCTTCCACGACGTGATCGGCAACAAGGCCGCGCCGAACCTCAACTATCTGGCCAAGACGTTCGGGCTCGAGACCCGCTACTTCGGGGTCAGCCCGTGCTGCAGCGAGGCGAACTACGTGGGCCTCCTCGGCGGGAGCACGTTCACCGTCAACAGCGACGACGCCTACTGGAAGAACAGGGTCGCCGCGCCGAGCCTGATCAGCCAGCTCGACCACGCCGGGATCAGCTGGAAGGCCTACCTGCAGGCGCTGCCGTACCCCGGGTACGAGGGCATCTGCTACCCGGCCAAGTGCAACGGCGCGCCGGACAGCGACCCGCTGTACGTCTCCAAGCACGACACCATCCAGAACTTCACCACCTCCCATAACGCCCACGACTGGTCGCATCAGGTCCCGATCGGCGAGCTGGCCCGTGACCTGCGCGCCGGCCGCGTGCCCCGGTTCGGCTACGTGATCCCCGACGAGTGCCACGACATGCACGGCGACCCGCCGTACTGCCTGGACAGCGGCAACATCTTCGACCCGCAGAACCAGCACCTGGTCGCGGTGGGCGACGAGTACCTCGGCCAGCTGGTCAGCGAGATCACCCACGCCCGGTTCTGGGCCAAGGGCAACAACGCGATCGTCGTCACGTTCGACGAGGGCGACAACAGCGCCGGCTGCTGCGACGCCGTCCCCGGAGCGGGCCAGGTCGCCACGATCGTGATCACCAGCCACGGCCCGCGCGGCGTCAAGGACGCCAGCCCGGCCAACCACTACTCGCTGCTGAGCACCATCCAGCACACCTTCGGCCTCGGCTGCCTGCAGTTCACCTGCGACACCAAGCACGTCCAGCCGATCGGCAAGCTACTGGCGATCACCGGCTCGAAGGCGATCGCGACCAGCCCGCGGCCCGAGCTGATCTGGCCCACCCCGACCCCGGGCCGGCCACCCGAGCCGCGGTCGATGACCAAGGCCGCGCCCAGCGCGGGCGGCTGGACGGTGCAGCGGACCCAGCTGCTGGGCACCTCGGACAACAGCGTCGGCGCCGTGGCGGGCTCCTCGCCCGACGACGTGTGGGCGGTCGGCGACTTCCTGCCGGACGCGCCGCACAGCAACCAGGACGCCACGCTCAGCTTCGCCGAGCACTACAACGGCACCAAGTGGACGGTGGTGCGGACCCCCAACCTCGGTCCCAACTTCAACTCGTTCTACGGTGCCGCCGCGAGCCAGGGCTGGGCCTGGGCCGTCGGGGAGCGGCTCAACGCGCGGTACCAGGACCGGGCGCTGGTCGAGGTGTGGAACGGCCGCAAGTGGTCGGTCGCGGACGTCCCGCAGCCCGGGCCGGTGCGTGACATGATGTTCGGCGCCTCGGCGCTCTCGCCGTCCGACGTGTGGGTAGTGGGCGACCAGGAGGGCCGCGACCAGGTCTTCGAGACGCTGGCCGAGCACTGGGACGGCCGCACCTGGTCGGTTACCCGCACTCCGGACCCGGGCCGGTCCGGCGACCACCTCTACGCGGTCGATGCCGCTAGCCCGGACAACATCTGGGCGGTCGGGCAGAAGCTCGGATCCCGGGTCCCGGATCAGGGGCTGGTCGAGCACTGGAACGGCCGCCGGTGGCACATCGTGCCGCTGCCGGCGTCGCGGTCGGCCAACGTGCTGCTGGACGGCGTGACCGTCGCGGGCGGCCAGGTATGGGCGGTCGGCGAGGCGGACATGCCGGACGGCGGGCGGCCGCTGATCGAGCACTACTCCGGCGGCAAGTGGACGATCGCGAGCCTTCCCGCCGTCCCCGACGGCTCCAACTGGGCCAACCTGTACGGCGTCGCGGTCGCCGGCGGCAGCGCCTGGGCCGTCGGGACCTACGTGGATCCCGTCACCGACAACAACAACATCCTGCTGCTCCGCGGCCAGGGGGACACCTGGACGCTGGCCACCGCGCCGGACCCGGGCTCCGGCAGCAACCTCCCCGGCGGCCTGACCGCCGTCGGCGGCCGGCTGTGGATGGGGGGCATCTACGACAACGGCGGCAGCGAGCTCCCGCTTATCGAGCACCGGTGACGGCCTGCGACCTGTCGCTGGTGAGCTGCAGCAGCCGCTGCCAGGCCGGGGAGGTCCCGCCGGGCTGCGACGACAGCAGGTCCATGGCCACCGGGTCGTCCAGCGTCGCGCCGTCTGGCCGGTCCGCGCGGTGGCGGGCGGCGTAGGCCATCATTCCGTCGGCCACCTCCTCGAGCCGGGGATCGGCCGGATCCCAGTTGAAGGCCTGGTCGCAGGCCAGGTAGAGGCGCCGGAACTCGGGGTCGGCCAGAGCGGACCGCTTGTCTTCGGCCAGCCCCGCGGCCTGGCCGGGGGAGCGGGCCGTGAGCAGGATCCAGCCGTCGCGTTCCAGGTCGACGGCCCGCTGGCTCACGCCGATCCGGCGCAGTTCGTCGAGCAGGCCGACGACCTCATCGGGCAGGAAGAGCCGGTCGCCCGCGGCGAGCTCGGCGATCCGGCGCCGCTGCTGCTCCAGGTCGCGGACCCGCCGGCGCAGCGCCTGGTCGATCTGGGCGATGCCCTTGCTGAACTGCTCGGGCCCGGCGCCCAGCAGCGCCTGGATCCGGGCCAGCGGCACGCCGGCGTCGGCCAGCGTCTTGATCCGGATCAGGTCGACCACGGCCTGCGCGCCGTACCGCCGGTAGCCGGAGGCGTCCCGTTCCGGCTCGGGCAGCAGGCCGCGCTGGTGGTAGTGCCGCACCGCGCGCGTCGTGACCCCGACGTAGTCCGCGAGCTGGCCGATGGTGAGCATCAGCGACCTCCCCGGTTGTACACCGCCCGGGCCCACAGGTACCCGATCAGCACCGTACCCGCGCACCAGGCCACGGCGATCACGCCGTCGTGGCCGATCGGGGTGCCGATCAGCAGCCCGCGCATCGTGTCGATGATCGGGGTGAACGGCTGGTACTCGGCGAACCAGCGGATCCCGGCCGACATCGAGGCCGGGGGCACGAACGTGCTGCCGAGGAACGGCAGGAAGAACAGCGGGATGGGGAGGTTGCTCGCGGTGGCCGGGCTCTTGGCCATCAGGCCGAGCGCGACCGACAGCCAGGTCGTCGCGAACGCCAGCAGCACGACCAGGCCGAACGCCGCGGCCCAGTCGGCGGGACTGGCCGTGGGCCGGAACCCCACCGCCACGGCGGCGCCGGTGACCAGCACCGCGCTGAGCACGGTCTGGATCACGCTGCCCGCGACGTGACCGGTCAGCACGCTGGTGCGGGCGATCGCCATCGTGCGGAACCGGTTGATGATGCCCTCGGTCATGTCCACGTTGACGGACACCGCCGTGGACACCGCCCCGGAGCACACGGCCAGCACGATGATCCCGGGAGCGAGATAGTCGATGTAGGACAGGCCCCGGGCGGCGCCGAGGCCAGCACCGAGCGTGCCGCCGAAGACGTAGACGAACAGCAGCAGCATGATGACCGGCAGCCCGAGCACCGAGACCGCCATGGCCGGGTAGCGCATCAGGTGCACGAGGTTGCGCCGCAGCATGGTGGCGGAATCGCGCGCCGCGTAGGAAAAGGTACTCATCGCAAGGCGTCCTTCGTGGTGTCGGGGTGGGCGGTGAGGGTCAGGAAGACGTCGTCCAGGTCTGGGGTGTCGACCGACAGCGCGGCGACCCCGACCGATTCGGCGTCGAGCCGGCTGAGCACCGCCCGCAGGTAGGCGACGCTGCCGTCGTTCGGGACTTCGAGCGTGAGCGCCTCGTCGTCGCGCGACGCCTCGCCGAGCGCCCGGGCGGCGCGGTCGAGCTGGCCCGTGTCGGTGAACTGCAGCCGGATGCGGCCGCCCGGAACGAGCCGCTTGAGCTCGTCCGGAGTGCCCTCGGCCACCAGCCGGCCGTGATCGAGAACGGCGATCCGGTCGGCGAGCTGGTCGGCCTCCTCCAGGTACTGCGTGGTCAGGAAGATGGTGACCCCGCCGGCCACGAGGTCACGGATGATCTCCCACATGCGGCGGCGGCTGCGGGGGTCCAGGCCGGTGGTCGGCTCGTCGAGGAAGATGATCCGCGGACGGCCGACCAGCGTCATCGCCAGGTCGAGCTTGCGCCGCATGCCGCCGGAGTAGGTCGCGGCCGGCTTGCCCGCCACGTCGGCCAGGTCGAACTGGCCGAGCAGCTCGGCGGCCCGGCGGCGTCCCTCCCGCCGCTCGAGGTGGTTGAGGTTCGCCATCAGGAGCAGGTTCTCCTCGCCGGTGAGCAGGTCGTCGACCGCCGACAGCTGCCCGGTGACGCCGATCGCCGCGCGCACCAGGTCGGGATCGGCGGTCACGTCGTGGCCGGCCACGACCGCGTCCCCCCCGTCGGCCCGGATGAGCGTGGAGAGGATCTTGATAGTGGTGGTCTTGCCCGCACCGTTGGGGCCGAGCAGGGAGAAGATCGTTCCCGCGGGCACGTTCAGGTCGATGCCGTCGAGCACGACCGTGTCGCCGAACGACTTGCGGAGCCCGGCCACCGACACGGCGGCCGTCGTCGTGGATGTTTTGTTCTTCATGCCCCCCATGCTGCGACCTTGACGCAGGGTCAAGGTCAAGCCGAATTTCGCGGGCCCTTACCGGCGGACGTCGCCGCGGAGTCTGGCCAGGTCGGCCCGCAGGTCCGCCCACGGGAAGACAGCCGGGCCCGGGGCGGCGTCCGGCAGCCGGGCGGGATCGAAGATGACCCGGATGCCCCACTCGCGCAGGGCGGCGATGCTGCGCTGGAAGGCCGGGTGGCGGGCCAGGGCCGCGTTAGGCCAGGGCACGGCCGCCATCGGCAGGCCCAGGCCGACCGCCTCGTTCAGCAGGCCGAGCGCCAGCGTGTCGCTGATCCCCAGCGCCCACCGGTTGATCGTGCTGAACGTGGCCGGGGCGACCACGAACGCGTCCGCGGCCGGCAGCACGTCCGGCTCGTCGGGGTTCTTGTACTGGCTGCGGACCGGGTGACCGGTGAGACTCGCCAGCTGCGCCGCGTCCAGGAATTTCGTGCCGTCCGGCGTGGCGATCACGCACACGTCCCAGCCCTGCTCCCCGGCGAAGCGGACGAACTCCGGCAGTTCGGCGGCGGGCGGCCCGCCGCAGGCGACGACGTACAGGACGGGCGATGTCTCGGCGGCCGGCACGTGGCCTCCTCCCAGTGCGCCTGAACGGTGCGTTCTCAGCGCGGCATCCCGCGGCTTCCCGCGGCCTCCTCGGCGCGGGCTCCAGCATAGAAAGAAGGCAGGCCGCCCGCGGGAGCTGGGCGGCCTGCCGGAAGCGCGTGAGCGCGCTGCCTGCTGCCGGCGCAGAGGCAAGCGCGCTGCCTGCTACCGGCGCAGGAGAAGGAGTATGAGCACGATAATCACGATGACGACCAGCGTCCCGATTCCGATGTAAATGGTTCTGCCCTCCCGTTAGGTCCGGCCCTCCAGCTGTCCGGGATGGCGGCCTCTAAACATCAGCGTCGGTCAGCTCCGCCGCCGCACCGGGCGCGGGCGCACGCCGGCCCGGCCGTCCCGCCGCGCGCGCACGCGCGCCTTGGCCTCGCGCTGGCGCAGCAGGCGGCGCTCTTCCTCGCTCGTGCCACCCCACACTCCCTGCACCGGCCCGGCGGCCAGGGCGTACCTCAGGCAGTCGTGCCGCACCGGGCAGCGAGCGCACACAGCCTTCGCCCCGGCGATCTGCGCCTGGGCGGGGCCCGCCGCGGAGATCGGGAAGAACAGGTCGGGGTTGACGTGCTGGCAGGCGGCCAGTGACCACCATTCATCCACGTGGCCGGCGATAGTCGTCATGAGGGCCTCGGATCCGGTCGTGCCCGGCCGGCGGGCCCAGCCGGGGACGATCTGACTGCCCAGATCGCGGCGGCCTATTCCTGCCGGGGCCCGCCGCGCCCGCGGCATCCGGCCATCACGGCCGGCCGCGGCTCCACTGCGGCTTGCGCTTCTCGAGGAAGGCGTGCATGTTCTCGCGTCCGTCCGGCAGCTGGCTGGTCGCGGCCATCACCTCCACCGCGTAGGCGTACGCCTTCGGCTGGTCGAGGTCTACCTGGGCGTAGAGGGCCTGCTTGCCGATGCCCTTGCTCTCCGCGGAGCCGCGCGTGACCCGCTCGAGCAGATGCTCGGTGGCGGAGTCGAGCTGGTCGGCCGGAACGACCCGGTTAACCAGCCCCCAGTCGAGCGCGGTGCGCGCGTCGACTACGTCACCCGACAGGGCCATCTCCATCGCCCGCTTCCGGCCGATGTTCCTGGCGATCGCCACCATCGGCGTGTGGCAGAACCAGCCGCCCTTCCCGCCCGGGGCGGCGAAGCCCGCGTTCTCGCTGGCCACCGCGAGGTCGGCGGTCGCGACCAGCTGGCAGCCGGCCGCCGTGGCCAGCCCGTGCACCCGCGCCACGACCGGCTGAGGTACCTGCTGGATGATCGTCATCAGCTCGGTACAGGTGACCAGCAGGGAGCGGACCGCCGACAGGTCGGCGTCGGCGATGTCGGCGAAGTCGTGCCCCGAGCTGAACACGGGGCCGTTCCCGGCCAGGACGATGCCCAGGGCGTCGCTGTCCCCGATCTCCCGGAAGGCCGCGATCAGCTCGCGCATGTGCGCCAGCGACAGGGCGTTGCGCCGCTGCGGCCGGTTCATCGTGACGGTCGCGAAATCGCCGGACCGCTCGACCAGGACGTGCTCGAACCCCATGTCGGCCTCCTACCCGCTCCTGATCGGAGCCTACGCGCCCGGGGAAGGGCGGAGGCCGAGGCCGGAGGGAGCACCCGGCCCGGGCGGCGGTACCTTGAGCTCCAGGACGAGCCGGGTCAGGGCGAGATCGGAGGGTCCGTTGGCCGAGGTGCGATCTCTGCTCGCCGACGCGGTGGGCGTCGGCCACGTGCTGGCGCCGGGCGACTTCCCGCCGGACTACGGTCATGACGAGAGCCTGACCGTTGCGGCCACGGCGCCCGCGTTCGTGGTCCGGCCGGGCAGTACCGCCGAGGTGGCGGCGGTGCTGCGGGTGGCGGGCGGGCACGGGCTGCGGGTGACCGCGCGCGGCTCGGGCACCGGGCTGTCCGGCGCCGCGGTCCCGGCCAGCGGCGGGCTCGTGGTGTCGTTCGAGCGGATGAACCGGGTGCTGGAGATCGATGGCGCGAACCACGCCGCGGTGGTGCAGCCGGGGGTGACGCTCGCCGCGCTGGACCGGGCCACGGCGGCTGAGGGCCTGGTCTACCCGACCTACCCGGGCGAGATGAGCGCCAGCGTGGGCGGGACGATCGCGACCAACGCCGGCGGGATGCGGGCGGTGAAGTACGGCGTCACCCGCCGTCACGTGCTCGGCCTAGAAGCCGTGCTCGCGTCCGGCGAGGTGCTGCGCACCGGCGGGAAGATCGTGAAGGAGAGCAGCGGGTACGACCTGACCCAGCTACTGATCGGCTCGGAGGGCACGCTGGCGCTGGTCACCGAGGCCACGGTCCGGCTGTACCCGCGGCTGACATCCCAGGCGACCGTGCTGGCGCCGTTCGCGACGCTCGAGCAGGTGACCGCGGCGGTGCCGGTGATCGTGGGCAGCGGGATCGGGCCGCTGATCCTCGAGTACGTGGACACGGTGACGATGTCGGTGATCACCGCGAACGAGGACATCGACCTCGGGGTGCCCGAGGCGATCCGGGAGAAAACACTGGCCTACCTGGTCGTGGTGCTGGAGGAGCGCGACGACGAGCGCCTGGCCGGCGCGACCGAAGAGCTCGCGGAGCTGCTAACCGGCCTCGGCGCGCCCGATGTCTACGTGCTCCCGGCCGGCGCCGCGCGGCGGCTCATCGAGGCGCGGGAGAAGGCGTTCTGGGCCGCGAAGGGGGCGGGGGCCGACGACATCCTGGACACAGTCGTGCCGCGCGCGGCCATGGCGGGCTTCCTGGCCGAGGCCGCCGGGCTCGCGCACGGCCAGGGCGCGCTGGTGATCGGCACCGGGCACGCGGGCGACGGCAACGTCCACCTCGCGGTGTTCCAGCCCGACCCCGTGGCGCGCGCTGAGCTGCTGCGCGGCATCTTCGCGGCGGCGGCGGCCCGGGGCGGCGCGATCAGCGGCGAGCACGGCATCGGCCACGCCAAGAAGCGCTACTTCCTGGAACTGGCCGACCCCGTGGCCCTGGACCTGATGCGCCGGGTGAAGCAGGCCTTCGACCCGCAGGGCATCCTGGGTCCCGGGGTCCTGTTGGACGGAGGGAACGCTTGAACGGCGCGCAGGCCCTGATCCGGACGCTGACTCGCGGCGGCGTGGAGGTGTGCTTCAGCAACCCGGGGACCTCGGAGATGCACTTCGTGGCGGCCCTCGACGCCGTCCCGCAAATGCGCGGGGTGCTCTGCCTGTTCGAGGGGGTGGCGACCGGCGCGGCCGACGGCTACGGGCGGATGGCCGGCCGACCCGCGGCGGTGCTGCTGCACCTCGGCCCGGGCCTGGCGAACGGGCTGGCCAACCTGCACAACGCGCGCCGGGCCCGCACTCCGCTGCTGGCCGTGGTCGGCGACCACGCCACCTACCACAAGCGTTACGACGCGCCGCTCGAGTCCGACATCGACGCCCTGGCCGGCTCGGTGTCCGGCTGGGTCCGCCGCTCGGCGCGCAGCGCTGATGTGGCCGCCGACGCCGCCGAGGGGGTCGCCGCCGCCCTGACCCCGCCCGGGCAGGTAGCGACGCTCATCCTGCCGGCCGACGTCTCCTGGTCCGACGGCGCCGAGCCCGCGGCCCCGCTCCCGGTGCGGGCGGCACCCGGGGTTCCCGGC
>Ga0318554_10000549_pt1 | contig 13600 bp, 12 predicted proteins | sample GRESIP082b2f22_FD_203687 | JGI IMG/M metagenome (GOLD analysis project Ga0318554, IMG submission 203687) | Tropical soil microbial communities from Luquillo Experimental Forest, Puerto Rico - GRE.SIPMG.082b2f22 | ecosystem: Environmental > Terrestrial > Soil > Tropical forest > Bulk soil... | reverse complement strand
TCAGGCCGACGCGTCCTGGCGCCTGACCCGGATCGTTCAGCGGGGCCGGTGGGCCGCGGCGTCAAGCACTTCGGGATGCTCCCGGCGGTAGTGCTCCGTCATCACGGCACTCGCCTGGCCGGGCCTGGACGCCAGGGTGCGGCGGCAGAGCTGGCAGCGAATGACCGGAAGGCGGCTGACTGTCACGGGGTAACGGCGGGTCCTGGGGGGGCTCATCGCCTTCGATCATGCCAGACGCGCGGCAGTGGGTCACCACCGATGGCGGCGGCCGGCGCCGCGGGCGTCCCGGTGGCAACGGATCATTGCCGGCGGCGGCGGCCGGCGGCGGCGGCCGGCCACGGCCCGCGGCCCAGGCGCCATGGTGCCGTAGGCCAGGCGCCACCCAGTCCGGACGCCACGGTACCCGGAGGGGGCCCTCGCCCGGTGCTACGGCGCGGCGTCGGCCCCGGGGAGCAGGACATAGCCGAGGATGCGGCGGGTGCGGCCGGGCCGGGGCGGGTTGGCGGCGCGCGGCTGGAGCACCCGGGTCAGCTCCTGCAGCAGTTCCCGGTACTCGGCATCATCGAGCCAGAGCGCGGCCATCCGGTAGCCTGCCCCGTCCCGCAGGAAGTCGCGGTCGTCCCGGGCGAGGTAGCGGTCGAAGTCGCCGAGCAGCCCGGCGACGAAGGCCATGAACGCCTGCCGGTGGTCCTCGGCGCTCATCGCGCTGACCTCATCCAGCCCGATGCTCGCGGCGGTCACCCGGAGCACGTACGTGCGCTCCAGGGCGCCGCGCACCCGCCGCTCGGCGACCACCGAGAGGACGCCGGCGTCGACCAGGCGGGCCACGTGGCGGTACAGGCTGGCCGCCGGGACATCGGCCAGCTCGGCGGCCAGCGCGCTGGTGGTCAGGTGCCGGTCACCGAGGAACGCCTGCACGATCCGCAGGCGGACGGGATGGAGCAGGAGATCCGCGCTTGCCATGAGCCCACGGTAGCGTTTTGCTCTCAGTACTGCTAACGTTCCCAATCTTGGGATTGCTGCTGTGGCGGGGCGCGGAGCTGGTCAGTCGGGCGAGCCGTTCCCGACGCGCAGCTGGTCAGTCGGGCGAGCCGTTGCCGGACGCGCAGCCGGTCACTCCGGAGAACCGTTCCCGGATACGCGCAGCCGGTCACTCCGGAGAACCGTTCCCGGATGCGCGCAGCCGGTCAGTCCGGAGAACCGTTCCCGGATGCGCGCAGCCGGAACGGCTCGGGGCGCCTCGGCGCGGGATGCTCGACCAGGGCGACCACCCGGCTTGACATGAAGCGGGCCGTCCGGACCACCACGCCGCTGCGGGTGACCTCGTTGACCTCCACGACGCCGCGCCGGGTGACCACCTCGACCCGGCGGCCGGCCCGGGTGGCGGTGATCTCATAGGTCTTCGTGCCTCTGCCCCCGGCATCGATGACGATCTCGACCCGGTCACCCTTCATCGCTGCCTCCCGGACGCGGGCGGGCTCAGCTGACGGCCCATACGGCGCATACTCCTCTTCTGCCCCGGGCATGCCCCCCGCACTCCCTTCTGCCGTGCGCCCGACCCCGGTACGCGGCGCGGGCTACAGAAGGGTGCGGGCGGACCAACGGGAGTTGCGGTGCTCCACGGCCAGCGGCACGCCGAAGCACTTGGACAGGTTCCCCTCGGTGAACACCCGCTCCACCCGTCCCGCCGCGAGCACCGAACCGCGGCGCATCAGCATCGCGTGGGTGAACCCGGCCGGCACCTCTTCGACGTGGTGGGTCACCATCACCATGGTGGGCGCGGTACCGTCGGCGGCCAGGCGGGCGATCCTGCGCACCAGATCCTCCCGGCCGCCGAGGTCCAGGCCCGCAGCGGGCTCGTCGAGGAACAGCAGTTCCGGGTCGGGCATCAGCGCGCGGGCTATCTGGACCCGCTTGCGCTCCCCCTCCGACAGCGTCCCGAACCGGCGGCGGATCAGGTGGGCGCAGCCGAGCGCGTCGAGCAGTTCCACCGCGCGGGTGACGTCGGTCGAATCGTAATCCTCCTTCCACCGGCCGACGATCGCGTACGCGGCGGTCAGGACCAGGTCGATCACCTTTTCCCGGGGCGGCACCTGGTCCGCGAGAGCGGCGCTGGCCAGGCCGATCCGCGGCCGCAGCTCGAACACATCGGTCATGCCGAGCCGCTCACCGAGTATCCGGGCGGTGCCCTCGGTGGGGTACAGCTGCGCCGCCGCGACCTGGAGCAGCGTCGTCTTGCCCGCACCGTTCGGGCCGATGATCACCCAGCGCTCGTCGGCGCGGACGGTCCAGGTGATGTCGCGCAGCAGCATCGAGCCGCCGCGCCGGACACCGACGCCACGCAGCCGCACCACCTCGTCGGACATCCGGCTCCCTCCAGCGGCACCTGTCAGGACGAACCTACGTCATGCGGTATGCCGCCAACGCGCTCTGCGCGGCCGGCGTTTCCACGCCGTCGGGGGGCGGGCGTCAGGACGGCGAATTGCGCACCGCGTGCAGCGCCGCCTGGGTGCGATCGGCCACCCCGAGCTTGGCCAGCACCGAGCTGACGTGGGTCTTCACCGTCTTCTCCGACATGTGCAGCAGGCGGGCGATCTCCCGGTTGGACCGGCCCTCGGCGATCTGTGCGAGCACCTCCCGCTCGCGCGCGGTCAGCGCGTCGAGGCCGCGGACCGCCGCGGACCGGCCCCTGGACTGCACCAGCGTGCCCGCCGCCTCCGGGGCCAGGACGGTGTGCCCGTCGTGCACCGAGCGGACCGCGCGAACCAGGGCATCCGGGTCCACATCCTTGTAGAGGAACCCCGCCGCGCCGGCCCGCATCGCCACGGTCACTGACGCAGGGTCAGCCACGCTGGTGAGCACCAGCACCCTGGCCGGGAGGTTCCGGTCCCGCAGTTCGGCCAGCACGCCGAGCCCGTCCAGGCCGGGCAGCTTCAGGTCGAGCAGGATCACGTCTGGTGCCACCGTGGCGGCCAGTTCCACGGCCTCCGCACCGTCGCTGGCCTCGCCCACCACTTCGATGTCGGCATGCAGGCTGAGCAGGACCCGGAGGCCTTGCCGCACCACCGGATGGTCATCGGCGATCAAGACGGTGATCTTCCCGGCCTCGGCCGCGCTCACTGGGGCCGCCTGGTCTGGGCCGCGCTCACCGGGGCCGCCCGTTTCCGGGGCGACCCACCGGCATGACCACCCGGACCGTCGTCCCCTCCCCCGGCGCGGACCGGATCACCAGCGTGGCGCCGGCCCCGGCGGCCCGCTCCCGCAGCGACGGCAGGCCGCGGCCGCCGGTGGCAAGTTCGGGGACGAAGCCCTTGCCCCGGTCGCTCACCTCCAGGGTGACCCGCCGGGCCGTCGCGGACGCCGACACGCAGACCTCGGCCGCACCGGAGTGGCGCAGCGCGTTATGCAGCGCCTCCTGGGCGATCCGGTACAGCGCCGCTTCGCGGTCCGAGCCCAGCGGCGGCAGGTCGCCGGCGGTGAACCGGACCCGCACCCCGTGCGCCTTGCCCGCCAGCAGCGCATACCTCCGCAGCGACCCAGCCAGGCCGCCCTCAGAGATTTCCGGCGGCGCCAGCCCGTCGATTACCGCGCGCAATTCGGCCTGCGCATCACCGGCCAGCGCGGCCACGCTCGCCATCTCGGCCGCCGCCCGGTCGGTGTCGCCGCTGGCCGGGTCCCGGCTCGCCAGCACCGACGCGGCGCGCGCCTTGACCCGGATGCTGAACAGCTTCTGCGAGACTGCGTCGTGCAGGTCCCTGGCCAGCCGGGCCCGTTCCTCCAGCACGGAAAGCTGGCGGGCGCGCTCGTACAGGCGGGCGTTGGTGAGCGCGATCGCGGCATGCCCAGCGAACAGCCCGAGCATCTCCTCGTCGCGCTCGGTGAACCCGCCGCCGACCATCTTGTTGGCGGCAAAGATGCAGCCGAGCACCCGGTCGCCGTCCTTGATCGGCACGGCCAGGATGTCGGCAAGCTCGGGGTGGGCCGACGGCCAGCCCTCGAAGCGGGGATCGGCGCGGATGTCGGCCAGCCGCAGCGGCTGCCCCTCGCGGAGGATGACGGCCAGCATGCCGTGCTGGCGGGGCAGCGGGCCGATCGCCTTGCGCCACCGCTCGGAGATGCCGTCCACCACGAACTCTGCGAACGACCCGTGATCGTCGGGCACGCCCAGCGCCGCGTACCTGGCACCGGAGAGGGAGCGCACCGAACGCACGATCACCTGGAGCACGTCACCGACCGACAGCTCCCGGGTGACGGCCAGCACCGCCGCGCTGACCCGGCGGAGCACCTCATCCTGGCCGGGGGCGGCACCGGAGCCCGCCGGCACCGCGGAACCAGCACCCGTAGCCGAGCTAGCGCCCGCCGCGGAACCAGCGCCCGCCGCGGAACCAGCGCCCGCCGCCGAACCGGCGCCCGCCGCGGAACCGCCCTTGCCCATAACACGACGTTACCGGCGCCGGCCGCCCGGCGGGATCGGGCACCGGTCCTACGACCAACGTCCCAGGCGGGCCGGCCCGCGCGGCCGATGCCGCTCCCGGCGGGCCGACCTAGCGTCGCTGTCATGACCGACATACACGCCGCCGGCGGGCCCGGCGCCACCGAGGCTGCCGCCCACGCCGCAGGTGGCTCCCGGGCGGCCCGCGTCGCCGTGGTGACCGGCGCCTCCCGCGGGCTCGGCCGCGCGCTCGCCCGGGCCCTGGCCGAAGACGGGTACCGGCTCGTGGTCGACGCGAGGGACGGGGCAGCGCTGCGTGCGGCCATGGCCGGGCTGCCGGCCGGCGCCGTGGTGAGCGCGCTCGCGGGGGACGTCACCGACCCGTCCCACCGCGGCGACCTGCGCCGCGCGGCCGACGCACTGGGCGGCGCGGACCTGCTCATCAATAACGCGGGCACGCTGGGCCCCAGCCCACTGCCCGCCGTCTCCGACTTCCCGCTCGGCGACCTGCGCGCGGCCTTCGAGGTGAACGTGATCGCCCCGATCGCGCTCACCCAGCTGCTGCTGCCCGCCCTGCGTGAGCGCGGCGGTGCCGTGCTGAGCGTCACCTCCGACGCCGCGGTCGAGGCGTACGCGGGGTGGGGCGGTTACGGTGCGGCCAAGGCCGCGCTGGAGCAGGCCTGCAACGTGCTGGCCGCCGAGGAGGTCGCCGTCCGGGTCTGGCGGGTGGACCCGGGAGACCTGCGCACCCAGATGCACCAGGACGCGTTCCCTGGCGAGGACATCTCCGACCGTCCGCTGCCGGAGTCGGTGCTGCCCGCGTTCCGCAGGCTGATCGGCGAGCGCATGCCGAGCGGGCGTTACCGCGCCGCCGACCTCATGCCCGCCGGTGACCAGGCGGCCGCGGGCGCCCCGGCGGCCGCGGAGCCCGCGGCGCGGACATGACCGTACTGGCCGGGTTCGAGCTGCCGCCCGCGCTGGAGGCGAGCGAGCCGCCGGAGGCCCGGGGCATCTCCCGAGACGCGGTCCGGATGCTGGTCAGCCGCCGCCGGACCGGCGAGATCACCCACCACCCGTTCACCGACCTGCCGGGCCTGCTGCTGCCCGGGGACCTGCTCGTGGTCAATACCTCGGCGACCCTGCCGGCCGCGGTCCGCTGCGGCCCGGGCCTGGCCATGCATTTCTCCACGTCCCTGCCGGATGGCAGCTGGCTGGCCGAACTGCGCGCGGTGCGCGGCCACGCCACCCAGCCCCGCCCGGGCGGCGCCCCGGGCCAGGCGCTGCCGCTGCCCGGCGGGGCGGTGGCGACGCTGGCCGAGCGGGTGACCAGCCGGTTGTGGCGGGTGCGGCTCTCCACGGCGGTGGTGCCCTACCTGCTCAGGCACGGCTCATACATCCACTACTCCTACGTGGCCTCGGACTGGCCCGCCGAGGCGTATCAGACCGTCTTCGCCACCACGCCGGGCAGCGCCGAGATGCCGAGCGCCAGCCGGCCGTTCACCGCGGAGATGATCGCCCGGCTGGTGGTGCGGGGCGTGACGATCGCGCCGATCACCCTGCATACGGGCGTGTCTTCGCTGGAAGGCGACGAGGAGCCGTACCCCGAGCCCTACGACGTCCCGCCGGCCACGGCCCGGCTCGTCGACGCGACCCGGCGGGCCGGCGGCCGGGTGGTCGCCGTCGGCACCACGGTCGTGCGCGCGCTGGAGACGGCGGCGGCCGCCAGGGAGGGGGCGGGCAGCCCGCTGCCGCCGTCGGCCGGCTGGACGCATCACCTGGTGACCCCGAGGACCCCCCCGAGGGTGGTGGACGCGCTTTTCACGGGCCTGCACGAACCGCGCTCCACCCACCTCTTGATGCTGAACGCATTCGCCGGGGCGGAGCTGCTCCGCAGGTGTTACACCGCCGCCGTGGCGCACTCCTACCTGTGGCACGAGTTCGGCGACGTGCACCTGCTGTTGCCCTGAGGTGCTGCTTCCCTCGCGGGCGGTGGCTTCGGCCGTACCCGAAGCCGCGCAAGATCGTGGCGCGGGCTTCGGCCCCGGCGCCACGGCCCCCGGGCGCCGCAGCCTCCCGGCGCCGCGGCCGGCCGCGGCCCGAAGGCGGGCCGTGGCCGGATCGGGAGCATCGCAGCGGTAGCGTTTGCGCGATGCCTGACAGAACTACCGTCCTGGTGACCCTGACCGGCCGCGACCGCCCCGGGGTCACCTCCCGCCTGTTCTCCGACCTGGCCGCGCACGAGCTGGCCGTCGTGGACATCGAGCAGGTGGTGATCCGCGGGCGCCTGATCCTCGGCGTGCTGCTGGGCAGCGAGGGCGACCCCGATCTCACCGCGATCCACCGCGCGGTCCGGGCCCTGGCCGCCGACCTGGACCTGGAAGCGGAGATCACCACCGGCTGGGGCGAGCCGCCCCGGCGTCGGGGGCGGCTGCACGTCACGGTCGTCGGCAGCCCCCTGCTGCCGAGCGCCATGGCCGCGATCGCCAGCCAGATCGCCGGGAGCGGGGCGAACATCGACCGGATCGACCGGCTCGCCGAGCGGCCGGTGACCTGCATCGAACTCGATGTGTCCGGAGCCGACCCGGACGCGCTGCGCTCGGCACTCACCCGCGAGGCGATGCGGCAGCGGGTCGACGTGGCGGTTCAGCGCGGCGGCCTGCACCGGCGCGCCATGCGGCTCATCGTCATGGACGTGGACTCCACGCTGGTCTCCGCCGAGGTAATCGATCTGCTGGCGGCCCGGGCCGGCTGCGCGGAGCAGGTCGCCAAGATCACGGCTGCGGCCATGCACGGGGAGGCCGACTTCGCCACGGCGCTGCGCGAGCGGGTCGCGCTGCTGGCCGGCCTGGAGGCCGCGGTGCTCGACGAGGTGCGCCGGGAGGTCCGGCTGGCGCCGGGCGCCCGCACCCTCATCCGGACCCTGCAGCACCTGGGCTTCCGCTGCGGCATCGTCAGCGGGGGTTTCACCCAGCTCACCGACGGCCTGGTGGCCGACCTCGGGCTGGACTACGCGGCGGCCAACACCCTGGAGGTCGCCGGGGGAAAGCTGACCGGACAGCTGACCGGGCCGGTGATCGACCGCGCCGGCAAGGCGGCGGCGCTGCGGCAGTTCGCGGACCAGGCCGGCGTGCCGCTCAGCCAGACGGTCGCGGTCGGAGACGGCGCCAACGACCTCGACATGATCGCCGCGGCCGGCATGGGCATCGCCTTCAACGCCAAGCAGGACGTGCGGGACGCCGCCGACGCGTCGGTGAGCGTCCCGTACCTGGACACCGTGCTCTACTTGCTCGGGGTGTCCCGGGACGAGGCGGAGTCCGGCGGGGATCCGGGCGCCTGAGCGCGGCCCTGGTTCCGTCCGGGCCCGGTCTCATTCCGCTGCGCGCGGCGTCCAGAGATCTGCCAGGTCCCCGCCGCCGGGCGCCGCGGCGGCCCAGCTTCCGCCGAGCCGGATGACCGCCAGCGCGCATGCGGGGAAGGTGATGTCCGAGCGCCCGGTGAGCCAGGCGACCAGTTGCACCGAGGCCGGGTTGTGGCCCACCGTGAGCAGCGTTCGCGCGTCGTCCGGCTGCTCGTTGACCAGGTCCAGCAGGTCCTGAGCGCCCGCGTCGTACACGCGGGACTCGAAGCTGACCGCGTCCGGGCCGGGCGCCGCCGTCCCGAGCGCCGCGCTCACCTGCTCCCAGGTCTCCCGGGCCCGGCGCGCCGGGGAGCAGAGGGCCCAGTCCGGCGTGATCCCCCGGGCCAGCAGCCACCGTCCCGCCGCGCTGGCGTCCCGGCGGCCGCGGCCGGTCAGCGGGCGCTCGGCGTCATTGACCCCTGGCTCACCGGCCGCCTTGGCGTGCCGGAGCACGAGGAGCGTGTGCCCGCTGCTCATCGCCGCCTCCGGCGGTTAAGCGCGATCACGGCTCTGGCGCGCCAGCCCAACCCAGTCCTGCACACCCCTGTGTTTCATGATCTCGTGAGTCTGTTCGTCGTGCGCGCGAACAGAATCACGAGATCATGGTGGTGCCGTCGCTGGGTGAGCCATATCGCCATGATCACGGTGGGGCGGTCCAGGCAGGACGCTACGGCGCCGTCTGCTGAGGCTGACCGGCCGGGGCGGTCCCGTTGGTGCCTTCACCGGCGGGCTGGGGCGCGGCCGCGCTGCCCGGGCCGGGAGCCGTCACGGCGGTGGCGCCGTCTCCGGGCTCGCTGGGGGACAGGCCGGACGAGCGGCGCTTGGAGATCACGACCGCGGTCACGACGATGGCCACCGCGACCAGGGCCACGCCCGTTCGCAGGCCCACGTTGTGGCTGTATTTGACCACGCTCGTGGCGACCAGCAGGGAGACCAGGTTCATGACCTTGAGCAGCGGGTTGATCGCCGGGCCCGCGGTGTCCTTGAACGGGTCTCCGACGGTGTCGCCGATCACGGTGGCGGCGTGCGCCTCGGAGCCCTTGCCGCCGTAGTTCCCGTCCTCGACGAGTTTCTTGGCGTTGTCCCAGGCGCCGCCGGAGTTGGCGAGGAACACCGCCATGAGCACCCCGGCCGCGATGGCCCCCGCCAGGTAGGAGCCGAGCGGCGCGTAACCGAGGGCGAACCCGACCGCGATCGGCGTCAGCACCGCCAGCAGCCCGGGCGTGGCCAGTTCCTGCAGCGAGTCCTTGGTGCAGATGTCCACCACCCGCGCGTAGTCGGGCTTCTCGGTGTAATCCATGATCCCCGGGTGGTCGCGGAACTGGTTGCGCACCTCGATGACGACGCGCTGCGCGGCCCGGCCCACGGCCCGGATGAGCAGGCTGGCGAACATGAACACCACGGCGGCGCCGATGATCACGCCGAGGAGCACGTTCGGATGGTCGACCGAGAGGCTGAAAGTCCCGGCGGCGTGGCCGAGGGCGGTCTCCACCGTGGTGCGGAACGAGCCGAACAGGGCGGTGGCCGCGAGTACCGCGGTGGCGATCGCGATGCCCTTGGTGATGGCCTTGGTGGTGTTGCCGACCGCGTCCAGGTGGGTGAGCGCCTGCGCCGCGTCACCTTCGACGTCACCGGACATCTCGGCGATGCCCTGGGCGTTGTCGGTCACCGGGCCGAACGAGTCCATGGAGACGATGACGCCGACCGTGGTGAGCAGGCCGGTGCCGGCCAGTGCCACCGCGAACAGGGCGAGCGTCGCGCTGCCCGTGCCGAGCAGGAACGCGGCGTAAACGGCGCCGCCGATCAGCAGCGCGGCGTAGACCCCGGACTCCATCCCCGTGGACACGCCGGACAGGATGACGGTCGCGGCTCCGGTGAGGGAGCTTTCCCCGATCTCCTTGACCGGCTTGCGGTTGGTCTCGGTGAAGTACCCGGTCAGCAACTGGATGGCGCTGGCGAGGACCAGGCCGATGATCACCGCGCCGATGGCGAGCCACTGTGGGTTGCCGCCGTGGGACAGGATGCCGCGGTCGGTGACGCCGGTCAGCTTGCTGAATTTGTCGGGCAGGTACAAGAACGCCGCGCCGACCACGAGGATCAGCGAAATGACGGCCGAGACGAAGAAACCGCGGTTGATCGCGGTCATGCCACTGCGGTCGCCCCTGCGCGGGGCGACCACGAAGATGCCGATCACCGCGGTGATGACGCCGAGCATCGGGACGATCAGCGGGAAGACCAGGCCGTAGTTCCCGAACGCCACCTTGCCCAGGATCAGCGCCGCGACCAGCATGACCGCGTACGACTCGAACAGGTCCGCCGCCATGCCCGCGCAGTCGCCCACGTTGTCGCCGACGTTGTCGGCGATCGTGGCGGCGTTGCGCGGGTCGTCCTCGGGGATGCCCTTCTCGACCTTGCCGACGAGGTCGGCGCCGACGTCGGCGGCCTTGGTGTAGATGCCGCCGCCGACACGCATGAACATCGCCAGCAGCGCCGCGCCGAACCCGAAGCCCTCCAGCACGTTCGGGGCGTTCTCCCGGTAGATCAGCACCACCAGCGCGGCGCCGAACAGCCCCAGCCCGACGGTGAACATGCCGGCCACGCCCCCGGTGCGGAACGCGATCCGCATGGCGCGGTTCTCGCCGCTCTCCCGCGCCGCGGCCGCCACCCGCACGTTGCCGCGCACCGTCAGGGACATGCCGGTGAACCCGGTCAGTGCCGAGACCACCGCGCCGACCACGAAGAACACCGACCGGCCCCACCGCACGCCCGCCGCGTCGGCGGGCAGCAGCAGCAGCACGAAGAAGATCAGCACGACAAACACGCCGAGGGTGCGGAACTGGCGCCGCAGATAGGCCGCGGCCCCCTCCTGCACCGCACGGGCGATTTCCTGCATCTTGGCCGTGCCCTGGCTGGCCGCGAGCACTTCGCGCACCAGCCAGCCCGCCACGGCAAGCGCGAGCAGCGCGACCACCGCGACGACAACAACCAGCGTCAGGTTGCTGCCGGTCACGCTGACCGCCCCGCCGCCTGCGGCGAGGTAATGCCCTCTCATCAAGTCCTCCTCGACAAGCGCGGGTCTTCGCGCGCGGTAAACGCCCCCCCGGGCAACGGCCGTGGCTCCAGGCGCGGAGCACGCTGGATAAAGGCAAGTGCCACCAGGACAGACCCGGGAGTCTACGCATGCCCGCCAGCGGATGGCGAGGCGGGGTCAGGTCCGCCAGGGCAGCGCGATGCGTTTGGTCATGCCAAGGTAACCATAAATCGGTCGTGCGTGCCCACCCTGGGTCTGCCCGGTCCTGGCACCGTTCCGGAGCCGGCCCGGCCCGCCGGGGCACCGGCCGGCCGCGGGTCAGTCCGCGGGCGCTCCGGACGGCCAGCTCATCCGGATGCTGAGGCCATCGCCGTTCCTGGAGACCTGGACATCGTCCGCCAGCCCGGCGATGACCGCGAGGCCGAGCTCGGCGGGCGCCGCCACGGAATCCTGCTCTTCGGGGACAGGCTGCGGCGGCCAGGCCATGCCGTCGCCGCCGGCGGCGGTGTTGGTCACCACCACTTCAAAACGCTCCCCGGCACCGGTCAGAGCCACCCGGACCGGTTCCGCCGGGCAGTGCTCCTGATGCACCTCGACAGCGCGGGAGCACGCCTCACCCACGGCGAGGCGGACCTCATCGAGCAGCGCCTCCGGCACGCCGCTGCGCCGGGCCACTGCCGTTGCTACCAGCCGCGCCGTGCGCACATGCGCAGGCAGCGGCGTGAACGTCATCTCCACGGTGGCCATCGTCTGTGACGGTGCGGCGTCACTTCTCCGACTTCCGCGCGGCGATGGCCTCGTCCACGCCGTCATGGATGCCGAAGACCTTGGTCAGCCCGGTGATCCTGAAGATCTTCAGGATGCGCTCCTGCGTGCACACCAGATCCAGCGAGCCGTCGTGCGCACGGACGCGCTTCAGGCCGCCGACGAGCACGCCCAAGCCGGTGGAGTCGAGGAACTCCACCTTCTCCATGTTCACGACAAGCTGGTAGTGCCCGCCGTTCACCAGGTCGATGAGAAGCTCACGCAACCGCGGGGCGGTATAGACGTCGATCTCGCCCTCGACATCGACGACCTCGATCCCGTCCGTCGTGTGATGCTCCAGCTTCAGGTCCACAAATCCTCCCGCGCCATGCGGTCTTCCAGTCGTCGCCTGCGTTGGCGTCCCGGCCCGCTGCCTTCGCCGAGACAGGGGCGCCCCCGTGGCGCATTCAATCACGCGCTGACGTCATGTCTACACGAGTTCACGCATCGCGGCATCCTGCCCGCGACACAGGGTGCCGTTTGGTGTCAGGGGTTCCGGTGGTGCGGCGCCGCCCCGGTAAGGGGGCCCGGCGAGCTGCCCGGAGGGAGCCAACCCCCGGAAGCGGCTGGTCAAGGGGGCGCGGCGGTCCGGCGAGCGCCGCTTGACTCCCCGGCGCGCAGCCGCGCCCCGGCCTGGCTGGCCCCCCGTGGCCCGGGCGCCAGCATCCGGCCCGGCGCCGGGCCGGGCCGGAAGTACGGACTTGTCCCGGGCGGGTGACACACTGAAAGCCGCTCGCTTTGCATTTGCTCGCACACCACCGCCCCGGCGACCCGTGGGCGGCCGACAGGGAACCCGGCATGAGGCACCCCGGTGGACGGGACACCGCGCCCGCCGCGCGCATCCTGCGCCGCGGCGCGCGGTCCGGCAGGCTCATGCATGTCGAAGACATCGCCGCCCGCCCCGGGGAAGGCGTTCCGTGGCCGGACTGGGTGCCCGAACAGATCATGCTGGCGTTCTCCCGGGCCGGCGTCGCCCGGCCCTGGGCCCACCAGGCGGCCATGGCCGAGCACGCGCACCGGGGCAGCAACGTCATCATCGCGACGCCCGCGGCCTCCGGCAAGTCACTGGGCTACCTGCTGCCCGCGCTGACCACGGTGCTGGGCGGCGGCACCGTCCTCTACCTGGCGCCGACCCGGGCCCTCGCCGCGGACCAGCTCCGCGTCATCCAGGCGCTGGGCATAACGGGGGTGTGCGCGGCCGTGGTGGACGGCGACACCCACGCCGCCGATCGCGAGCGCGCCCGGACTCATGCGAACTACCTGCTCACCACTCCGGACATGCTGCATCACGTGCTGCTCCCGCGGCACTCGCGGTGGGGGGAGTTCTTCGGCCGCCTGCACTACGTGATCGTGGACGAGTGCCACGGCTACCGGGGGGTGTTCGGCTCCCACGTCGCCCACGTGCTGCGGCGGCTACGGCGGGTGGCCGCCCACCACGCCGGCCGGCATCCGGCCCGGGCCGGTACCGGCGCCAGGGCGCCGGACGACCTGGTCTTCCTGCTGGCATCCGCCACCGTCAGCGAGCCGGGCAACTGTGCCCGGCTGCTCACCGGGCGGGACGCCCGGGAGATCACCGAGAGCGCGGCCCCGCGCGGGCCGCTGACGTTCGGGCTGTGGGAGCCTCCACTGACCGCCGCACGCGGCGAGGGCGGCGCCCCGGTCCGCCGCCCGGCAACCGCCGAGGCGGCCACGCTGCTTGCCGACCTGGTGGCGCACGACGTCCGGGGACTTGCCTTCACCCGGTCACGGCGCGGCGCGGAGGCGGTGGCGATAGCGGCCCGGCGCACGCTGGCCGGGACCAGCGCGGCAGCCCGGCGCGCCGCCGCCAGGGCGGCCAAGCGCGCCGCCGCGGATGCCGCGGAGCCCGCCGCGGCCCCAGGCCCGGCCGGGACCGCGACGCCACCCGGGGCCGCAGAGCCCGCCGGGCCCGCAGACC
>Ga0318554_10000548_pt1 | contig 13601 bp, 13 predicted proteins | sample GRESIP082b2f22_FD_203687 | JGI IMG/M metagenome (GOLD analysis project Ga0318554, IMG submission 203687) | Tropical soil microbial communities from Luquillo Experimental Forest, Puerto Rico - GRE.SIPMG.082b2f22 | ecosystem: Environmental > Terrestrial > Soil > Tropical forest > Bulk soil... | reverse complement strand
GATCGCATCGCAGCAGCCCGCGTAGGCCTCGGGCGCGACGTCCTGCTCCAGCGCGGTCACGAAACCGGCCACGGTGCCCGGGTGCGCGGCCTGGTAGCCGGGGGTGAACCAGCGGCCGACGACCTGCCGGGAGATCGAGGCCAGCCCGGCGGACCGGACCGCCGCTGCCCGGTCCCGCCACAGCTGCGCGGGCTGCAGGAACGCCGACGTGCAGCACAGCGCCAGCCGCTCGATCCGGTCCGGCGCGTTCGCCGCCAGCCACATGCCGACCATGCCGCCCAGCGACACGCCGCAGTAGCACGCCGTCCCGACGTCGAACTCATCGAGCAGCGCGAGCACGTCACTGCCGAGGTCGGCGATCGCGTAAGGCCCCGGCGGCGCGGGCGAGCCGCCGTGCCCGCGGTGCTCGTAGCGCAGCACGCGGAACCGGCGGCTCAGCGGGCCGAGCTGCGGCTCCCAGACTTCCCTGGTGGTGCCGAGGGAGTTGCCCAGCACCAGGACGGGTGCGCCGGACGGCCCGGCCATGCTGGCGGACAGCACCGCCGGTGACTCAGACATCGAAGAAGACCGTCTCCTGATCTCCCTGCAGGTGGATGTCGAAGCGCAGCCGCGCCGGGTCCGGGCCGGGCCTGGCCACCAGCGTCGCGGCCCAGGCCGGGTCGCCGATCGACGCCAGCACCGGGTCGGCCTCGTTCGCCGGCCCCTCGTCGGGAAAGTAGACCCGGGTCACGACCCGGTCCAGCAGCCCGCGGGCGAACACCGAGACGTCCAGGTGCGGCGCTTCGGTCCCGCCGCCGGGGCTGGGCAGCGCCCCCGGCTTCAGGGTCACAATGCGATACGAGCCGTCGGGGCCGGTGGGGCACCGCCCGAAGCCGCGGAACCCCCGGCCGGCCGCGCCCCGGGGGTCGTCGGGGTGGGCGAACCGGCCGTCCGGGTCCGCCTGCCAGGTTTCCACCAGCGCGTCGGGGACCGGGTCCCCGGCGCCGTCGAGGACCCGGCCGGTGATCGTGATCGCCCCGTCGGTGCCCTCGGGAACCACGAACGGGCCGTCCCGCCACGGCAGCCCGATCGCCAGGAACGGCCCGACGGTCTGTGAAGGGGTCAGGCGCGGGGTCACCGGTGGCCGTCCGGCTGCTCGAAGGCGGTGGCGCCGCGGCCGCGGAGCACGATGTCCCAGGTGTAGCCGAGCGCCCGCTCCGGCACTGTCAGGCCGAGGTCGAACCGGGAGATCATCCGGTCCCGGGCCGCCTCCGGCACCGAGTTGAAGATCGGGTCCTGGAAGAACAGCGGATCGCCGGGGAAGTACATCTGGGTCACCAGGCGCTGGGTGAAGGCCCGCCCGAACAGCGAGAAGTGGATGTGCGCGGGCCGCCAGGCGTTCGGGTGGTTCCGCCACGGGTAGGAGCCCGGCTTGATGGTGGTGAACCGGTACCTGCCCGCGGAGTCGGTCAGGCACCGGCCAACGCCGGTGAAGTTGGGGTCGAGCGGTGCGGGGTGGTCGTCCACCGCGTGCCGGTAGCGGCCGCCCGCGTTGGGCTGCCATATCTCGATCAGCGTGTCCGGCACGGGCCGGCCGCCCGAGTCAAGCACCCGCCCGGCCACGGTGATCCGCTGGCCCTGGGGCTCGCCCTCGTGCTGGGCGGTGAGGTCGGCGTCGGCCGCGGTGACCCGTTCCGCGCCGAGCAGCGGCCCGGTGATCTCGGTCAGCCGGTGCGGCAGCAGCACCAGCGGCCGGCGCGGCGCGCGCAGCGCGGTCGAGCGGTACTGGGCGAAGTCCAGCGGCGGGTGGACACCGGCCGGGCGCTCGTAGGGGGTGACGGTGAGCCCGGGGCCGGGCTGCGGCGGGTGGACTGTCATTAACGTGATCCTTCGGAACCGGGGGTCATGGCCTGCAGCGCCCGCAGGGCGGAAAGTTCCGCGGCCGAGGGCCGGGCGAGCACCTCAAGGCCATCGGAGACCGCGAGGTCCCAGCCCGTCCCGGCCCGCGCTTCCGCCGGCGTAACGCCGGGATACACGCCGGTCAGGGTCAGCTCGCCGGTAGCAGGGCCCGGTTCGAGAACGCCAAGGTCGGTGATGACCTTACGGGGGCCCGCTCCGGTGAGGCCGAGCCGCGCGCGGTCTCCCCGGCCGGTGCCGTAGCCGACCGACGTCACGAAGTCCACCCGCTCCACGAAGGACCGGCGGCTCTGCCGCACGATGACGATGACCTCGCGGCAGAAGGCCGCGATCTCCGGGGCCCCGCCCGCGCCCGGCAGCCGGACCTTCGGGGTCGCATAGGTGCTGCCGATGACCGTGGTGTTGATGTTGCCGAACCTGTCCAGCTGTGCCGCGCCGAGGAAGCCGACGTCGATCCGGCCCGGCTGCAGCCAGTAGTTGAAGATCTCCGGGACGCTCACCACCGCGTCTGCCGTCTCGGCGAGCACTCCGTCGCCGATCGACAGCGGCAGCCAGCCGGGCTTGGCGCCGATCGTTCCGGACTCGTAGATGAGCACCAGCCCGGGGGCGTGCGTGGCCCGGGCCAGGTTGGCCGCCGCGCTCGGCAGGCCGATCCCGACGAAGCAGGTCATGCCGTCCCGCAGGGCGCGGGCGGCGCACACCGTCATGATCTCGTCGGCGGTGAACTCGGCACCGCTGGCGGCCGCGGGGCTCATGCGCCTTATCCTTCCTCGCCCGCCTTGGCACTGGCCAGCCCGCCCGGGGCGGCCCCGCCGAGAACATCGGTCGCCAGCCACCGCCGGAACCGTTCACGGTCCCGGCTGATCGCATCCCAGGCCACGTAGTAGTCGTTGTCCCGCTGCGAGTAGCCGAGCGCGTAGGAGGGGTGCGCGCCGCCGGGGACCAGGGCCACGTAGTCCACCGTCCAGGACGGCAGCACGATTGCCTGCGCCCGGGGCGCCAGCACGGCCGCGATCTCCTCGACGGTCACGACCGAGCGCCGCGCGCCGAGCACGGCCTCCTTCTGCACCCCCGTGATCCCCCAGAGCTGGACATTGCCCTCCCGGTCGGCCTGCTGCGCGTGGATGACTGCCACGTCCGGGGTGAGCGCCGCGACCGCGGTCAGCCGCTCCCCGGTGAACGGGCAGATGATGGGGCGGACCACGGGCTGGCCATCCAGGCCGGGCAGGCTCTCCAGGCCGGTCCCGCCGTACCCGCGCAGCACCGCGAACGGCAGGCCCGCGGCGCCGGCCGCGTAGCGGTTGGCCATGCCGGCGTGGCTGTGCTCCTCCAGCTGGAGCGGCCTGGGCCAGGCGTTTTCCACCGCGTCCCGGAACCGGTGCAGCGAGCCCACGCCGGGGTTGCCGCCCCAGGAGAAGATCAGCCTGCTCGCGCAGCCGGCTCCGATGATCTGGTCGTAGATCACATCCGGGGTCATCCGGATCAGCGTGAGGTCCCGGCGCTGCTGCCTGATCAGCTCGTGCCCCGCCGCGAACGGGATGAGGTGCGTGAACCCCTCCATGGCCACGGAGTCGCCGTCATGGATGGCCGCGGCGACGGCCTCGGCGAGTGACACGATCCGCGCCATGCCTTAGTGCCTCCCGATCCGATGAGGGCCAGCCGTAACGATCCTCATCGTCTTTGACCGCAATCTGTACAACCGTGCGAGATACGGACACTCTAGCCTTCGGCTCCGGCCGTCCGGTAGAGGGCCCCGGCGGGACGCTCCCTCAGCCCGCCTGGCCTTCCTCGGCGAGGACCCGCGCGGCGACGGCGAACGCGCGGTTCGCCGCGGGCACCCCGGCGTAGACGGCGACGTGCAGCAGCAACTCGGCGATCTGCTCCGGGGAGAGCCCGTTGCGCAGGGCGGCCCGCAGGTGCATCGCGAGTTCCTCGTCCTGCCGCAGCACCACCAGCGCGGTGAGCGTGATCATGCTGCGCTCCGCCCGGGACAGGCCCGGCCGGGACCAGACCTCCCCCCAGGCGCAGCGGGTGATGAAGCTCTGGAAGTCGGCGGTGAACGGGGTGGTGGCGGCCACGGCGCGGTCCACGTGAGCATCGCCGAGGACCTCGCGCCGGACGGTCATCCCCTGCGCCGCGCGTGCGGTGTCGTCCATCCTGCCTCCCGGTTGCTCGTCGCCGGAACACTACCGGCTCCCCCGGGAGCCCGGTTCTCGAGCGGAGGGCGTCATGCAGGAAGGCCACCACCCGCGGCCAGGAGTCGGCCCGGCCGCGGGCGTTGCCGGCCCGGGTTCCGCCGAAGCTGTACCACCCGCCGGTCAGCGGGTGATCGCGGACCTCGGTGACGACCGGGGTGCCGGGTACCCCGGCGCAGACGTGCCCGCCGTCGCGATAGCACAGGTGGACCATCCGGTGGGGGAAGCCACTGTCGCGGGCCCGCTGCTCGGCCATCCGCGTCAGCGGAACGATCCGTACGGTCAGACGTCCGAGCCGCCCGGGCCGGGCACCACCCGGGAAGTCGCTGGCGTCATCCGTGGCGGCAACGGCAGCAGCCCCGCCACGGGGCCCCGGCACCGCTCCTGCCGGACGCCAGCATCCGCCGCACCGACGCCTGACCGGTGCTAACTGTTGAGATACGCGAGGACCGCCAGCACGCGGCGGTTGTCGTCCTGGTCGGCCGCCAGCCCGAGCTTGGTGAAGATGCTGGTGGTGTGCTTGCTGACCGCCTTCTCCGTGATGTACAGCCGCTGCGCGATCGCGGTGTTGGAGCGCCCTTCGGCCATCAGTTCCAGCACCTCGCGCTCCCGCCCGGACAACCGGTTGATCGGCTCGTCGCGCGAGCGCCGGCCGAGCAGCTTGGTGACCACCTCGGGGTCCATGACCGTGCCGCCCCCGGCCACCGTCTTGATCGCGTCCACGAACGCCTCGTCGCTGAAGACCCGGTCCTTGAGCAGGTAGCCGACCGCGCCGGCCTGGTCGGCGAGCAGCTCACGGGCGTACAACTGCTCGACGTACTGCGACAGCAGCAGCACCGGCAGGCCCGGCACCTCGCGCCGGGCCGCGAGCGCGGCCTGCAGCCCGTCGTCGGCGAACGCGGGCGGCAGCCGGACGTCCACGACGGCGACGTCGGGCCGGTGCTCGAGCAGGGCACACAGCAGGCCCGGTGCGCTATCCACCGCTGCGGCAATCTCGAACTGGTGCGCGGCGAGCAGCCTCGTCAGCCCGTCCCTCAATAGGAAGAGGTCTTCGGCGACAACAACTCGCACGGCACCTCCATGGCGATGATGGTGGGACCGCCCGGCGGGCTGCTCACGGCCAGGATGCCATCAAACGTGCCGAGCCTCCGCTCCACTCCGAGCAGCCCGGTGCCTTGCGCCGGGTCCGCGCCGCCGGCGCCGTCGTCGGCCACCTGGATCCGCAGCACGCCCGCTTTGTGGTGGATGCGGATCGCGGCGTGGCGTGCCCCGGAGTGCTTGACCGCGTTGGCCAGCGCCTCGGCGACCGCGAAATAGCAGGCCGACTCGACCGGCGCGCTCAGCCGGCCGGGCAGATCGATGTCCAGCGTGGTCGGCATCGGCGTATCCAGGACCAGCGCCTGGACCGCATGGCCGAGGCCGCGGTCGGCCAGCACCGGCGGGCAGATGCCGCGGATCAGGTCGCGCAGCTCGTTCAGGGCCCGGACCGAGGTCTCCCGCGCCTCGGCGACCAGCGCCAGCGCGGCATTCGGGCTGCCCGGGAGCACGCGCTCCACCGCCCGCAGGTTCATGCCGAGGGCGACCAGCCGGGCCTGCGCCCCGTCGTGCAGGTCCCGCTCGATCCGCCGCAGCTCCGCGGCGGCGGCGTCCACGGCGTGGCCGCGGGTCTCGGTGAGCCGCTGCACCCGGCCCGCGAGGTCGGGATCGGGCGCCCCGCCGAACGTCGTGCGCAGGTGCGCCCCGATGGTCCGGGGCACCAGCCAGGCCCCGAGGGCCAGGAAGGCGCTCGCCTCCGCGCCGGCGGCGATGGCCGACTTAGGCCCGTCGACCAGGACGGGGCCGTAGAACATGGGGTGCTGGTAGAACCCCGGCGCCGACTGCCAGCGCGCCGCGATCAGGTACCCGACGGCGGCCAGCGCGGCCAGCGCGAACGGAACCACGTCGGCGGCGATCACCGGCCACCGGATCACGAGGATCACCGCGGCGATGACCGCGGCGATCGTCCATGGGCGCACGCCGAAGGCGGCCATGCCGATCGCCACCACCGGAGGCAGCAGCAGCGCCCAGCGGTTCGCGGCCAGCCACCGCCGCAGTTCCGGCATCCGCGCTGCCACCCGGGGGCGCACGCCGCGCAGCATCCGCGGGGCGAGCCAGAGGCCGAGGGTGAGCAGCAGCAGCGCCACCGGCACCAGGAGCCGGCCCTGCCACCAGCCCACCGGCGGGCTGACGCTGGGCATCGAGAACTGGCTCGCGACCGGCGCCTTGGGGGGGCCCGGCGGCAGCCAGCCTTTCGGGGGGATCTTGCCCAGCACGGCACGGATGGGCTTGGCTGGTCCGCCGCGGACCGCCCAGCTCTGACGCACCGCGGCGGCATGGACCGCCTGGTACTGACGCACCACGATGGCATGCAGCGCCTGCCACTTGCCCTGGAAAGGCGGGGCCAGGTACTGGCCCGGCGGGGCCAGTACGGTGACGCTGCCGCCGCCCTTCCCCCCTACCGCGGTGACGGTTCCGCCGCCCTTCACCCACATCGGACCGGCGGAGAGTGCCGCCAGAGATGTGAACCGCAGCGGCTTGGCGAAGACGTTGACCACCCAGCCGGCCGGCCCGCCGGGGGCCGTCGCGGCAACCGCCAGCCCGGCGAGGCCCGCGGACACCATGCTGAGCGGCAGCAGGGCCGCCGCGAGGAGCGGCTTCCTGAGCACCACGGCCACCGCGATCAGCACCAGGACCACCGTCCAGAGGTGCACCCCGGCCAGCGCCATCCCCATCGCGGAGACCGGCACGAGCAGGGCACCCAGGCCCAGCCGACGCGCCAGCCTGGTGATGATCCGCCACAGCAGTATGATGAGCATCCACATACTGCCATGGTGGCCCGATTCGGGCCGGTCCGCTATGGGGTGGCACCCAGTCCGGGGTAGGCCTGGACCTACTTTTGCCGCGCGGCGTGCGCCGCCAGGGCCGCGTCGGTAAAGATGCCCGCCGAACCGAGGTAGCCGGCCGGGTCCAGGGCCGCATCGATCTGTGCGCTGGTGATGCCCGCGCCGTGGACCCACCCGGCCAGGTCCGGCACGCCGAGCAGGGATTCGCGCAGCGTGCTGCCGACGGCCACCGCGTGCGCGCTGGCCCGGGCAACCAGGTCGTGGGCGGCGGCCCGGCCCAGCGGGGGGGCCAGCAGTTCGGACACCCGCTCGGCGAGCGGCAGCCCGCGGGTGGCGTCGAGGTTGGCCCGCATCCGGGCCGGGTCCACGACCAGGCGGCCGGTCAGGTCCGCCCCCCACGACGCCGCTGACCCGGTCACCCGGAGCAGGTCGGCGAACGGCTCCCATTCGGCGTGCCAGGCTCCGGCGGCGCGCTGATGTTCCTGTTCGGCCGCGGCGGCGAGGGTGGCCACCAGGCCGGGCACCCGGCGGGTGCAGCCGAGGATGGCGATGGCGGCCACCGGGTTCTGCTTGTGCGGCATGGCCGAAGAGCCGCCGCGGCGCTCGCCGCCCGAGCCACCGCCACCCTCCCGTACCTCGCCCACCTCCGACTGGGCCAGCAGGGTCACGTCCCGGGCGATCTTCGCCAGTGCCCCGCTCACGCCGGCGCAGGCGGCGGCCACCTCGGCGATGCGCGACCGGTCGGTGTGCCAGGGCAGCACCGGCAGGGCCAGGCCCAGTTCGTCCGCCAGCAGCCGGGCCACCGCGGGCCCGTCACCGCCCAGCGACGCCAGCGTTCCCGCCGCGCCGCCGAACTGCAGCGCCAGGCGCCGCTCTCGCACCCGTGCCACGGCCTCGCTGGATTCGTCCAGGCCGGTCAGCCAGCCGGCCGCGACCAGGCCGAAGGTGACGGGAACGGCTTGCTGCAGCAGCGTGCGGCCGATCATCACGGTGTCGCGGTGGGCCGCAGCCAGCCCGGCGCAGCCGTCGGCGGCGGCGGCCAGGTCCGCCGCCATCGGCTCCAGGGCACGGCGGGCCAGCAGCATGGCCGCGGTGTCGATGATGTCCTGGCTGGTCGCGCCGCGGTGCACGGTGTCGGCCGCGTCGGGCGGGACGGCCTTGCGCAGCGCGGCGACCAGCCCGGGGACCGGGTTCCCGGACAGTGCGGCCTGCCTGCCGAGGGCACCGACGTCGAACGGGCCTGTCGCGGCGGCCGCATCGGCCGCCGCCGCCGTCACCGCGGCGCCCGCCCCGGCCGGTGCCCGCCCGGCCCGTTCCAGTGCCCGGGCCAGCGCCGCCTCGGTGTCCAGCATGGCCCGCAGCCAGGCGCGGCCGTCGGTCCCGGCACCTCCCCGGGCGAAGACGCCGTCGAAGAGCCCGCCGTGCTCTGCCACGGGGGAACCTTAGCGTGCGGGCACGGACACTGCCCCGGAACTGGCCGCGCGCACCACGAGCCCGACCAGCAGGCCCGCGAGGAAACCGAACACGTGCGCTACGTAGGCCACGGCTCCGCCGCCGCCGAGCCCGCCGATGGCGTAGGCCCACTGGAGCACGAACCAGAGCCCGAGGACCAGCCAGGCAGGGATCTTCAGCGGGATGAAGAACAGGAACGGCACCAGGCTCCAGACCCGTGCCCTCGGGTACAGCGCCAGGTAGGCGCCCAGCACCCCGGCGATGGCCCCGGACGCGCCGACCAGCGGCTCGACGGAGCCCGGGTGCACGAACGCGAACCCGTATGCCGCCACATACCCGCAGGCCACATAGAAGATCAGATACGGGATCTTGCGGAACCTGTCCTCGACGTTGTTCCCGAAGACCAGCAGGAACAGCATGTTGCCGAGCAGGTGCAGCCAGCCCGCGTGCACGAACATCGCGGTGAACACCGACAGCACCGGGTTCTTGTGATAGCTGGGCGGCCCGATCGCGCAGGCCGGGCCGCGCTGGGTGAGCACCGCCCGGCCGGTCACCACCACGGGCAGCGGCCGGTCCTTGACCAGTTCCCTGGGAATCGCGCCGAAGCGGTAGTCGAAGGCCTCCTGCCGACACGCCGTGACCGCCTGTGGCAGACTGCGAGGCAGCATCCCGGGGGTGAGCAGCAGAATCACCACATTCGCCGCGATCAGTGCGTAGGTGACCCAGGGGGTGCGGCGCAGCGGGTTGAGGTCGTGAACCGGGATCACCATGCCCAAAGCCTGCCAGGGATGCAGCCTTTCCGCACGGTGCCAGCCCCGGGGGAACGACCCCCGGAACCCCGATGGCCGTGCAGCGTTGCGCGTTCACGCTGTACTCGTATGTGATGTGACTCAGATCGCGCCAACTCTTGGCGGTGCGGGAGACGCGGTGAACGCCGGGGAGCGTCAGCAGTTCGAGGAGTTCATGACCAGCCGCTGGCCCGGACTGGTGCGGCTGGCGTTCGGCCTGACGGGGGACAGGTGGCTGGCCGAGGATCTCGCCCAGACCGCCCTGGTGAACGCCTACGCGTCCTGGTGGCGGGTGCACCGGGCCGACGACCCGGACGCCTACGTGCGCCGGATCCTGATCAACGCAAGCAAGAGCCGGTGGCGCCGGAGCAGGGTGGCCGAGCAGCACGTGGAGCCGCCGGCCGAGGTCCCGGATCCGGCGGCGGACCCGGCCACCACGATCGGGGAACGGTCCGCGCTGCTGAAAGCGCTCGGCGCGCTGCCGCCCCGGCAGCGCGCGGTGGTCGTGCTCCGCTACTGGGAGGACCTGAGCGACGCCCAGGCGGCAGCGCTGCTCGGCTGCTCGGCCAGCACCGTGCGCAGCCAGGCGGCCCGGGCACTGGCCAAGCTGCGCGCCAGCGGGGCACTGGCCGAACACAACGCCGGCGATGGCGCGCCGCGCCGCCAGGCGGGAGGACCCCGATGACCGACGACCAACTGCTCCGCCAGCGGTTGCACGAGGAGTTCGGCGCGCTGGAGATCTCCTCGGCCCCGGTGCTGCGGGTGACCGGCCGCGGCCGGGGGGTCCGCGCCCGGCGCCGCGCCGTGGCCGCCTTCACCGTGATCCTGGCCGCGCTCGCGGTCGTAGCGGCCGCGCACTTCAGCAAGGAGCCCACCAGGGCTACGGTCACGCTGAACGTACCCAACCCGGCCGCACCGGGCGGAGTGTTCGCCTCCGGCACCGCCGACGGCAAACCGTGGGCGCTGGCGGTGCGCAACATCGCCGCCGCCCCCGGCACCCACTGGTGCCGCGCCGCGGTCATGTTCAACGGCCGGGACGGCGACGTGCTGTTCAAGACCGGCCGCGGCACCCCGTCCTTCGGCAACCCCGCTCTCCTTTCGCACATCCATGGCTTCCCCCGCGTCGGTGTGGTCTTCACGCAGATGGCCCCGGGTACCACCCGCCTGGTACTCAGGTTCCCCAGCGGCAGGCAGATCTCCGCCACCCCCGTGCGGGTGCGGGCCTGCGGCACCTCGTACAACCTGGCCGGCCTGGCCTACGACTCGCGGCACCTCCCCAGCGAGATCGCGACTTACACCAGGTTCGAGCTCGACGAGGGCCTGGACGTCAACATCGCCATGGACACGACCGTGTTCGAGTCCACCACCCCCGGCATCTGGATGAATCTGGACAACTCCAGGGCCCACATCGCCGCCTCCCAGGCCGGGAGACCGATCGGAACCGGCACGGTCAACGGCCAGATCTGGCACATGTGGACCTCGCTGGGCCTGTACGGCCAGTGCTACACCGCGGCCGGGCGCGTCCCCGGCCATGGCCGCGGGCAGGGGTCCCAATGCGTGCCGGTGACCACGCCGCCGCGCACCGCGGCGCTGACGGCCGTGCCGGTGTCCGCCGCGGAAACCCAGCTGCCCGGTTACGCCGGGCTGGTCAACCCGCGCACCGCCTACGTCTACGCGACCGTCTCCGACGGGACCACGCACAATGTGGTTCCGGTCCGGGTGGGGGGCCGTGCCTACATCGCGTTCGTCGCACCGCCCGGGTGCCGGCTGAGCTCGCTGAGCCTGTTCGACGCCAGCGGGCACGCGTTCGCCAGCGTCGTCAATCCCGCCCAGTCCGCCCAGCCGATCCCGGGTCTCCCGTAACCAGCCGGCGCCTCGTGACCATGTGATCACATCCGGCGTAGGCGCAGGTCATCGCGGGAAGATCGTTCGGTACAAAAAAGAACCTGTGCCCTATCGTCGGTATATGACTATGCCTACGCCAGCCGGCGGACCTGGGCTCCCGCAGGAGCTCCGCCTCGTCACCGAGATCCCCGGGCCCATCTCGCGCGACCTGCTTGCCCGGCGCCAGGCCGCCGTGGCCCGCGGCGTCAGCCACGTGCTGCCGGTGTTCATCACCGCCGCCGGAGGCGGCGTGCTGGTGGACGTGGACGGCAACTCCCTGATCGACTTCGCCTCCGGCATCGCCGTGACCTCGGTGGGGAACAGCGCGCCACGCCTGGTCGAGGGGGTGCGGCAGCAGGCCGGCCAGTTCACCCATACCTGCTTCATGGTCACGCCGTACGAGGGGTACGTGGCCGTGTGCGAGAAACTGGCCGAGCACACCCCCGGCAGCCACGACAAGCGCTCCGCGCTGTTCAACTCCGGCGCCGAGGCCGTGGAGAACGCGATCAAGATCGCCCGGCACGCCACCGGGAAGCAGGCGATCGTGGCCTTCGATCACGCCTACCACGGCCGGACCAACCTCACCATGGCGCTGACCGCGAAGAACATGCCCTACAAGGACAAGTTCGGCCCGTTCGCCGGCGAGATCTACCGGGTGCCGATGGCCTACCCGCTGCGCTGGCCCGGCGGCCCCGACCAGTGCGCCAAGGACGCCCTCGACGTGATCACCACCCTGATCCACACCCAGGTGGGCGAGGACAACGTGGCCGCGATGATCATCGAGCCGATCCAGGGCGAGGGCGGGTTCATCGTCCCGCCACCCGGGTTCCTGCCGGGGCTGGCTGAGTTCTGCGCCAGGCACGGCATCCTGCTCATCGCCGACGAGATCCAGAGCGGCTTCTGCCGGACCGGCGACTGGTTCGGCTGCGACCACGAAGGCGTCGTGCCCGACCTGGTTACCACGGCCAAGGGCATCGCCGGCGGGCTGCCGCTTGCCGCGGTGACCGGCCGGACCGAGATCATGGACTCGGTGCACGTCGGCGGCCTGGGCGGGACCTACGGTGGCAACCCCGTCGCCTGCGCCGCCGCCCTCGGTGCGATCGAGACGATGGAGGCCGAGGACCTGGCCGGGCGGGCCCGCCGGATCGGCGAGATCATGGTGCCCCGGCTGCGCAAGCTGGCCGGCACCTACCCGGTCATCGCCGACGTGCGCGGGCGCGGCGCAATGATCGCCATCGAGCTTGCCGAGCCGGGCACCCTCACCCCGGACCCGGGCCTCACCGGGCAGCTGGCCAAGGCCTGCCACGCGGCCGGGCTCGTGGTGCTCACCTGCGGCACGTTCGGCAACGTGCTGCGGTTCCTGCCGCCGCTGGTCATCGGCGAGAATCTGCTCGAGGAGGGCCTGTCGATCCTGGAGGACGCGTTCGCGCAGGCTAGTTCGTGACGGAGACGTCACCGGACCCGTCGGTGACCGTGATCGTGTGGGTTGGCCCCCCACCTTGGGGCACCTGCACGGTCCGGGTGCCTGAGGCCGTGCTGGCGTCGACCTGGTAGCGCGTCGGCCCCCGCGGGAGCACCACACTCACGTCGCCTGAGGAGTCGCTCACCCGGACCCGCGTGGGAACCTTGCTGAAGGTGAGGGCAATGTCCCCGGATCCGTCGGTGACGACCACGTCCAGGCTGGTCAAGCCGTCGATGGCGATGTCGCCGGAGCCGGCCTTGAGCGTGACGTGCGGCCCGGACAGCGTGCTGCCGGTGACGTTCCCTGAGCCGGACTGGAGGCTGACGGTGCCGGACAACTGGTTCACCTGCACGTCGCCGGATCCGGACCCGCCGATGACCCGCCCGGTCAGGCCGCGCAGCGTCACGTTGCCGGATCCGTCGGACAGGACTACCCGCTTGCCCGCGGGCAGCACGGCACGGAAGTTGAACGAGCAGATGCCGATGAAGAAGTGGCACTGCGGCGACACGATCACCCCGGACGGGGCCGTGTGCCAGGTCACGTCGGAGCGGATCAGCGAGTACTCCGCCTTTCCTGTCAGCCGGAGCCGACTGGTTGCCGCCTGGGTGACCTGCACATCCGCCGAGCCGACCGAGAGGTTAACGGTATTGCCGTGCACCGGCACGGACAGGTGCACCGGGTAACTCCCCAGTCCGGCGTAGGCGACCTCGGTAAGCCCGGTCCACCCGATGAGGGCAAGGGCGAGCGGGACGCCAAGCATCAGTGCCAGGACCCTGCCCCGCGTCATCGGCAACGGCGTGCTCATGCTCCCTCAGCTCCCAGGTAGCGCAGCACGGCGAGGACCCGCCGGTGGTCGCGGTCGGCGGGTGCCAGGCCGAGCTTGGCGAAGATGTTGTTGATGTGCTTCTCCACCGCGCCGTCGCTGACCACGAGTTCGGCCGCGATCGCCGCGTTGGACAGGCCCTCGGCCATCAGGCCGAGCACGGCCAGTTCGCGCGGGGTGAGCGTCGCCAGCGGATGACGGCTGCGGGCGAGCAACTGC
>Ga0318554_10000540_pt1 | contig 13729 bp, 13 predicted proteins | sample GRESIP082b2f22_FD_203687 | JGI IMG/M metagenome (GOLD analysis project Ga0318554, IMG submission 203687) | Tropical soil microbial communities from Luquillo Experimental Forest, Puerto Rico - GRE.SIPMG.082b2f22 | ecosystem: Environmental > Terrestrial > Soil > Tropical forest > Bulk soil... | reverse complement strand
CCTTGACCTCGCCGTACGCCTCGAACGTCCGGTGACGGTCGAGATGATCCGGCGTGAGATTCAGCACGACCGCGACCCTGGGTTGAAAGAGCTCGGTCGTCTCGAGCTGGAAGCTCGAGACCTCGCAGACGACGAGGCCGTCGGGCGGGAACGCGAGCGCGTGGGCCGCGAGCGGCGTGCCGATGTTGCCGGCGACCAGCACCGGCCGCGGCTGCAGCGCCAGGATGGAGCCGGTCAGCGCCGTCGTGGTGGTCTTGCCGTTCGTTCCGGTGATCGCGATCGTATCCGCCTCGGTCGCGCGCCAGCCGAGCTCGAGCTCGCCGATGATCGGCACTTGCCGCGCGCGCACGGCCGCCAGCGGCGCCGCGTCGAGCGGTACGCCCGGGCTCACGACCACCAGCTCGGCGCCGGCGAACGCGGCCCCCGGATCGCCCGGGCCCGTGACGAGGCGCACGCCGATCTCGGCGAGCGCGGCCACGTCGCGCCCGAGCGCAGCGGCGGGCTTCGCGTCCGCGCCGACGACATCGGCGCCGACCGCGCGCAGCAGGCGCGCGGCGGCGACGCCGCTCTTGGCGAGGCCGACCACGGTCACGCGACGGCCCGCGAGGGAGCGCAGGTAGGCCTGACCGCGAGTGGCCATGTCGACCTCGTCGAGTGCGTTCACGCCGTCCTCATCGGAGCTTGAGTGTCGTGATGGCCAGGAGCGCCAGCGCAAACGAGACGATCCAGAACCGGACGACGATCTTCGGCTCGGGCCACCCGGACAGCTCGTAGTGATGGTGCAAGGGCGCCATGCGGAAGACGCGGCGCCCGGTCATCTTGAAGCTGGCGACCTGGATGATCACCGAGAGCGCTTCCACGACGTAGAGCCCGCCGATCAGCGGCAGCAAGAGCTCGGCCTTCGTCAGCACGGCGAGCGTGCCGATCGCGCCGCCCAGCGCCAGCGAGCCGGCGTCGCCCATGAAGACCTCGGCCGGATGGCAGTTGAACCAGAGAAAGCCGATCGCCGCGCCGATCAGCGCGCCGCAGAAGACGGTCAGCTCGCCGGCTCCGCGGACGTTGAGAATCTTCAGGTAGTCCGCCGCCCGGAAGTTGCCCGTCAGGTACGCGATCACGCCGAAGGCGGCGCCCGCCATGATGACCGGGCCGATCGCCAGCCCGTCGAGCCCGTCCGTCAGGTTCACCGCGTTCGAGGCGCCGACGATCACGAGGATCGCAAACGGGATCCAGAACCAGCCGAGATTCACGAGCCAGCCCTTGAAGAATGGAATCGCCAGTACCGGCAGCCACGCGCTCGCCGGCTGCCAGAAGATCAGCTGCAGCACCGCGAAGGCCACCACGAGCTGCGCGATGAACTTCACACGGGTCGGCAGCCCTTTGCGGCGGCGCAGCTTGGTCGCGTCGTCCCAGATCCCGATGAGGCCGAAGCCCGCGGTCGCGAGGATCGCCACCCACATGTAGCGGTTCGCGAGGTTCGCCCACAACAAGCTCGTGGCCAGGATCGCCGTGAGGATGACGATCCCGCCCATCGTCGGCGTGCCCTTCTTCGTGCGATGCCGCTCCGGGGTGTCCTCGCGAATCGTCTCGGCGCCGTACTGGCTCAAGCGCAGCCGCCGGATGATCCACGGCCCGACTACCAGCGAGATGATGAACGCCGTGATGAGCGCCATGAAGGACCGGAAGGTCAGATAGCGAAAGACGTTGAAGACGATGTGGTCTTTCGCGAGCGGGACGAGAAGGTAGTAGAGCATCCGTCCCTTTCATCGGGCCAGGCGCGCCACCAGCGCGTCCACGACCCGCTCCATGCGCATGCCCCGCGAGCCCTTGACGAGCACGACGTCCCCGGGGGCCACGCCCTTGAGGAGGTGGGCGACCGTGTCCTCGAACGTCGTCGCGTGGTGGGCGCCGGCCAGGCCTCCGGCGCGGGCGCTGTCGACGGCCAGGCGCGCGAGTCGCCCCACACCGACGAACTCGTCGGCGCCCGCCGCCACCACCGAGCGTCCCATCTCCTGGTGCGCTTCCTCGGCGATGGCGCCGAGCTCGAGCATGTCGCCCAGGACGACGATCAGCCGGCCGGAGGTCGCGGCACGGCGCGCCGCGACCGTCTCGAGCGCAGCGCGTACCGAGACCGGATTGGCGTTGTAGGTGTCGTCGAGGATGCTCACGCCGCCCGCGTCGCGCCAGATGCAGCGGCCGGCCGCCGGCCGCGCCTCCGAGAGGCCGCGCGCGATCTCCTCGAGCGGCCAGCCGAGCGCCACTCCGACGCCCGCGGCGGCGAGCGCGTTCGTCACGTTGTGGCGGCCGGCGAAGGTCAGGGTCACCGGCACGCGCACCCCGCCGTGCTCGAGCGTGAACGCCAGGGACTGACCGCGCTCGACGATGTCGCCCGACGCTCGCACGGCGGCACCGGCCGCACGCCCGTAGGTGATCACCGGCGCGCGCGACTCCCACGCCATGCCGGCCACGCGGGGATCGTCGGCGTTCAGCACGGCGCGCCCGTCCGGCGCCAGCGCCTTGACGAGCTCGACCTTCTCGGCGCGCACGCCGTCGAGCGAGCCAAGGAATTCGGTGTGGGCCTGCGCGACCGTCGTCACCGCGGCGACCGTCGGCCGCGCCAGCCCGGCGAGCGTGGCGATCTCGCCTGGATGCTGGGTGCCGATCTCGAGCACGAGCGCCTGGTGCTCCGCCGTCAGCTTGAGCAACGTCAGCGGCAGCCCCCACTGGTTGTTGAAGCTGCCGCTCGGCTTGAGCACGTGCCAGCGCATGCCGAGCACGCCGGCGATCAGCTCCTTCGTCGTCGTCTTGCCGTTCGAGCCGGTCACCGCGACGACCGGGATGGAGAACCGCGCGCGGTGATACGCCGCGAGCAGGCCGAGCGCCTTCGTGGTGTCCTCGACCAGGACCAGCGGCACGTTCGCCGGCACGTCGTCGTGCAGCGCGTGCACGACCAGACAGGCGGCACCGCGCGAGGCGGCGTCGGCGAGGAACGCGTGGCCGTCGAGACGGTAGCCGTGGATCGCGAAGAAGGCTTCGCCGACGCCGAGCGATCGGGAGTCGATCGAGACCCCGGTGATGGGCACGCCCAGATCGCCCGCCACGAGGGCGCCCTGGGTCGCGCGCACGATGTCCTGGACGGTGAAGGGTGGCACGGTCGCTCTAGGTCCTCTCTCCCGACAGGATCCGCCGCGCGACCTCGCGGTCGTCGAACGGCAGCACGTCGGCGCCCACGATCTGATAGGTCTCGTGACCCTTGCCCGCGATGACCACCGTGTCACCCGCCTCGGCCCAGCCGAGCACGGCGCGGATCGCGCGGGCGCGATCCGGCTCGGTCGCGAAGCGGCCCGGCGCGGCGCCGGCCCGGCGCACGCCGACCACGATCTCGTCGATGATCGCCTCCGGCCGCTCCGAGCGCGGGTTGTCGGAGGTCACCCAGACCTGGTCGCAGAGGCGCGCCGCGATCTCGCCCATGATCGGGCGCTTGGTGCGGTCGCGGTCGCCGCCGCAGCCGAAGACGACCGCGAGCCGCCGGCGCGTCAGCTTGCGCGCCGTGGTCAGCACGCGCTCGAGCGCGTCGGGCGTGTGCGCGTAGTCGACGACGACCAGGAATGGCTGGCCGGCCCGCACCTGCTCGAAGCGCCCGGGCACGGTGCCGACGGCCGCCAGCGCCTGTGCGATCGCGGGCGGCTCGAGGCCGAGCCCCAGCCCGGTGCCGACGGCGCCGAGGAGATTCATCACGTTGTGCTCGCCGATGAGCGGCGACGTGAGCCGCATGCCGCCGCGGGGCGTCTCCACGGTCATCCGGATGCCGTCGAGCGACGACTCGTGCGCGACGGCCCAGACCTGCGCGCCGGCGCCGAGCCCGAACGTGAGCACCTCGAGATCGAGCCCCTGCACCATCGAAGCGCCGGCCGGATCGTCGGCGTTGACCACGGCCGTGCGCGTGGGCTTCGGCGACTGGGCGAGCAGCTCGAACAGCCGGCGCTTGGCGAGCCGATAGCTCTCGAGCGTGCCGTGGAAGTCCAGGTGGTCCTGCGTCAGGTTCGTGAAGACCGCCACGTCGAACGCGATCCCGTCGGCGCGCGCGAGGGCCAGCGCGTGCGACGACACCTCCATCGCGACGCCGCGGACGCCGCGGTCGCGCATCTGCGCGAGCATCGACTGGAGATCCAGCGCCTCGGGCGTGGTCTGGTTGGCCGGCAAGGTCTCGTCGCCGAGCACGTACCCGATCGTGCCGATGACGCCCGCGGCGAGGCCGCTCGCGCGCAGCAGCGCCTGCACCAGGTAAGAGGTCGTCGTCTTGCCGTTCGTCCCGGTGATGCCGACGAGCAAGAGCTGCCGCGACGGGTGGCCGTAGAAGGCGCCCGCGAGCTGCGCGAGCGAGGCCCGCACCGACGGGACCAGCACCTGCGCCACCGGCAGGTCAGCGACCGGCTCCCCCTCGGTGACGACGATCGCGGCGCCCCGCCGGATCGCGTCCGGGATGAAGCGGCGGCCGTCCTGCTTGAAGCCGGGGACCGCGACGAAGCACGCGCCGGGCTCGACGCGCCGCGAGTCGCCCGCGATCGACGACACCGAGCGCGGCGGCTGGCCGATCACGCGCTTCTCGGGGAGCGCCGCGAGCAGCTCGCTCATGGCTGCACCGGCCATGTCACCTGCTACCCCCCGACGCGGTCAGCGTGAGGCGGGCGACCGCGCCCGGCTCGAGCGGATCGCCGGCGGCCGGCATCTGACGGACCACGCGGCCCTGGCCCGCCAGCCGCACGTCGACGCGCAGCGGCTCCAGAGCTTCCAGCGCCTGGCGCAGGGTCTTGCCGCCGAGGTCCGGCATGCGTCGCGTCCCGTCCGGCTGCGCGGCCTCGGCGGTGCTCACGAGCCTCATCCGCGGCGGCGCCGCGGGAAGCTCCGCCGGCGGGCCCGTCACGATCTGCACGGGCTGGACGTCGCGCGGCGGCACCTCGAGGTAGCGCAGGATCTCGCGGCCGATCGCGCTGAAGATCGGCGCCGCCGCCTCGCTGCCCCACTTCTCGTTGCGGGGCTCGTCGAGCGCCACCAGCATGACGAACCGCGGCTCGTCGGCGGGCGCGAAGCCCACGAACGACAGGACACCCGGCGCGTGCGAGTAGCGCCGGGTCGACGGGTCGAGCTTCTGGGCCGTGCCGGTCTTGCCCGCGACGGCGTACCCGGGGATCGCCGCGAAGTGGCCGGTGCCCGACTCGACGACGCCGGTCAGCAGATTCGTGAGCGTCCGCGCGGTGGCCGGGGAGACGACCTGGCGGACCGCCGTCGCCTCGAAGCGGCGCGTCTCGCGGCCCTCGGCATCGAACGTCGACCGGACCAGCCGGGGCTGCATCAGGGTGCCGCCGTTCGCGATGGCGCCGAACGCCGTCACGAGCTGCAGCGCCGTCACCGAGACCTCCTGGCCGATCGACATCGTCGGCAGCGACAGGAGCGACCAGCGCTGAGGCTCGCGCAGCAGCCCGCGGCTCTCGCCGGCCAGGCCGACACCGGTCGGCGAGCCGAAGCCGAACGCCTTCATGTAGCGGTAGTAGCGGTCGCGTCCGAGCGAGAGACCCACCTTGATCGATCCGACGTTGGACGAGTTCTGCAGCACCTCCGCGAACGTGAGCCAGCCGTACTTCTTCCAGTCGCGGATCGTCGTGCCGGCGAGCGTGATCGCGCCGTTCTCGGCGTAGATGCGATCGTCCGGCCGCACCACGCGCTCCTCGAGCGCCGCGGCGGCCATGATCACCTTGAACGTCGAGCCCGGCTCGAACGGATCGGTCACGGCGCGATTGCGCCAGTAGTCCGACGACGGCACGTCCAGGAACGTGTTCGGGTTGAACGTCGGCCGCATCGCCATCGCGAGCACGTCGCCGGTGCGCGGCTCCATCACGACGGCGATCGCGTGCTTGGCGTGCGTACGCCGGTACGCGGCGTCGACCTCGCGCTCGGCGATGTACTGGATCGTCTTGTCGATCGTCAGCATCACGCCGTGGCCCGGCTGCGGCTGCTGGAGCACGTGCGGGGCGGCGATCTCGCGGCCGAGCGCGTCACGCCCCACGATCGCCTTGCCCGGCAGGCCGGACAGGTCGGCGTTGTACGCGCGCTCGACCCCTTCGAGCCCGCCCTCGGCGCCCTCGAAGCCGAGGACGTGCGCCGCCAGCTCGCGGTTGGGATAGAGACGCAGCGGCTCCGGGAGGAAGCCGAGCCCCGGCTCGCGCAGGGCCCTCACCTGCTCGGCCACGGAGGGCGGCAGCTTGCGGCGCAGCCAGACGAACGGGCGCGCACCCGTCAGCGCGGCGTGGAGCTCGGACTCCGGCTGGCCGAGGATCGGAGCCAGCCGCGCGGCGATGCGAACGGGGTCACCCACGCTGCGCGGCTGGACGAAGAGCGATTCGGTCGCCGCCGACGTCGCGAGCGCGCCGCCCTGGCGGTCGACGATCGGGCCGCGCTGCGCCCCGAGGACGATCGTGCGCGAGTACTGGCGCTCGGCGATCTGCGCGAGCTCGCCGTGCTTGACCACCATGAGCCAGCCGAGACGGGCCGTGAGGCCGCCGAACGCGACGGCGAGGAGCGCCGCCAGCATCAGGACGCGCGTCCGGACAGCCGGATCCTTCACGGAGCAGGCGGCCCCGGCGCGCGCAGCGACGCCGCGCGCGTGCGATCGGCCGCCAGCCCGGTGCCGCCGGCCACGTACTCCTTCGCCAGCCGGATCTGATCACGCCCGGCCGCGACGAGCCCGAACTGCCGGGCGCGCGCTTCGATGCGGCTCGGCGAGCTCAGGGTCGCCACCTCGATCTCGAGCTGGCGGATGCGCTCCTCGGCGCGCCCGCGCTCGGTCCGGACGGCGTCGAGCCGGTAGGCGAGATGGACCTGTTCCACCCGGACGCCCACCACGGTGAGGGCGCCGGACACGAGCAACGCCGCGGTGGCGAAGGCCACGACGAGCGAGCGCCGCACGCGGGGGTCCGGTTCGCGATGAAGCCGCTGGTCCTTCCTCATGAGAGCCGCTCCAGCACGCGCAGCTTCGCGCTCCTGGCACGGGGGTTCGCCCGCACCTCGTCGTCGGTGGGCTGACACGGCGACGGCTCGAGCTCGGCGAAGCCCGCCGGCTCAAGAGCTCGGAACGTCTGCTTCACGATGCGATCTTCGCCCGAATGGAACGAGATGACGCCCACACGGCCGCCGGCCGCCAGGAGAGCGGGCGCCTGCCCCAGCGCGTTTCGGAGCGCGCCGGGCTCGTCGTTGACCGCCATGCGCACCGCCTGGAAGGTGCGCGTGGCGACGTGGAGGCGGCGCGGCCACGCCGCCCGGGGCACGGCACCGCGGACCGCCGCGACGAGGTCGCCTGTCCGCGCCAGCGGCCGGCGCCGGACGATGGCCCGCGCGATGCGCCGCGCGTGGGGCTCCTCGCCGTACTCGAAGAGGATCCGCGCCAGCTCCGGCTCCGCGAGCCGGTTCAGGAGCGCGGCCGCGGTCTCGGCGCTCGAGGGATCCAGCCGCATGTCGAGGGGCTCGTCACCCTGGAAGGAGAACCCGCGCCCCGACTGCTCGAGCTGCCACGAGGAGACGCCGAGATCCAAGAGGATCGCGCGCGCGCCCTCGACGCCCCGCGCAGCAGCGGCCTCGCCGAGACGGCCGAAGCTCGCGTGCGCGAGGTCGACGCGGTCGCCGAACGGAGCCAGCCGCGCGCGCGCCTGCGCGAGCGCCGCGGCATCCGTGTCCAGACCCAGGAGGCGGACGGAGCTCGCGCTGGCGCTCAAGATCGCCTCGGCGTGACCGCCCATGCCCACCGTCGCATCGATCACCCATCCCTCGCCACGCGGTCGCAAGAGGAACACGACCTCGTCGACGAGTACCGGAACGTGAACCGCTACACTCCCAGGCCCGACAGCCTCTCGAACAGCGTCGGCAGCCGGTCGGCGCGCGTGCGCTCGTACTCCTCGAACCGGCCGCGGTCCCACACTTCGAACTGGGGCAGTCCCCCACCCACGAGCGTCACTTCCTTCGAGAGCCCCGCCTGCTCGCGCACGTCCGGCGGGATGAGCACGCGCCCCGCCGCGTCGAGCGTCACGTCTTTCGCGCGCGAGACGAACAGCCGGCTCAGCTCGCGCACCTCGGGGTTGAAGATCGATTGCTCGCGCAACTTCGTTTCGATGCGCTGCCACTCCTCCAGCGGATGCACCTCGAGGCAGTAGTCATTCGGGACGACAATCAGCGCCCCGTCGTACTGCGCGAGGGCGTCCCGGAATTTCGCCGGCACGCTCAGGCGCCCCTTCGGGTCGATCGTGTGCTGGTACCGTCCCCTAAACATATCCGGATTTTGCTGATCTCTGTTTAAGCCTTCATCCCACTTTGCCCCACTTGAAAACCGAGATTAGCGTTACACGAAACCCCCTGTCAAGGGTAAAAGCGACGATTTTGAGCGCAATTAGACTCCAGTAGACCCGAACGACCGGTGGTGTGTATAACCCCACTTTCACCCCCGGAATGGTGGATGGGGCGGGCCAAGGTCTGCGGGAGGTGGTCAGGCAGGGATGAACGAGCGATCGAGGGTCGTGGGCCAGCGCCGAAGGGCTGGCCGGGAACCCCGCTCGGGCGCGCCGACTTCAGGAGCAATACCCATAGGAGACTTCTATGAGTCTCGTGACACTAAAATGTTGTATCAGCGATTTCGCAGGCGCACGCGCGTGGTGTAGGTCGTGACGACGGAGCGATCGGCGAGATCCCACGCCGCCTCGGTCGCCAGCGTGATCACGACGCTACGAGCCTCGTCGGCGCTCGCCGCCGCGCGATCGGACGCGTCCAGATAGGCGAGCGCGAACGTCCGCACGCCGTCGATCACGGGCTGAGCGCCGCCGCCCGCGTCGCGGCGCAAGGTGGTCCCGGTGAGCCGCCACGTGATCGTCTCGCCGGCGCCTGCGATGGCGCCGTCGCCGTCGAGATCGTGCTGCAGCACGATGCGGGTGGGCTCGGCGACCGCGATCGCCGCGAACGCGGCCGGGTGCGGGCCGAGGCCCGCCGTCCGGATCTCGTCCGCGAGACGCTCGACGGCGACGCGCCCGCTCTGCTGCGACTCGGCACGTGCGGCGCCGGCGGTGTAGACGCGCAGGCTCTCCTGCAGCACGGTGAGCATGCCGGCCGAGACGACGCCGAAGACCGCCATGGCGACGAGGAGGTCGGCAAGATGCACGAGGAGAGCGTCGGTCCGGCCGGGCTTCGCGTCAATGTCCCGAACCGCGGACAGTGGCAGGACCAGGAGCGCGAGGGCTACGGCAGTCGCACCACCGTCCAGCCGCGGATCTGCAGCTCGGAGTCCTCGAGCGGACGAGCCCGGCGGCCGTAGCGTCGGCGCTCGGGCGACGTGGGCACCTCGTGACGCCGGCGCTTCACCTCGCGACGATCGAGGATCACCTCGACGCCGCGCTCCTGCCCGAGTACCACGCGCAGCGACTCGTAGAGCTCGCGCCGCGTCTGCGACACGATGAAGAGGAGCCGCTCCATGGATCCGTCTCCTTGTCAGCCGGCGCGTCGCCCGCGCCCCGGCGCGTCAGCTCCCCCGGAGGCGGGGATCGAGCGTATCGCGGAGCGCGTCGCCGAGCAGGTTCGAGCCGAAGACGGCGAGGCTGATCGCAATACCCGGGAAGAGCACGAGGTGCGGCGCCTTCTGAGCGTACTCGGCGGCGGAGACCGACAGCATGCGGCCCCACGAGGGGTACGGCTCGAGATCGCGATGACCACGTTCTGCACCGAGGGGCCGAGCGCCGCCGACATCACGAGGGCCAGCACGAGCAGCGGCAGCCCCTGCAGGATGTCGAGGATCCGCTGCGTGATCAGGTCGGTCGTGCCGCCGATGTAGCCCGACAGGAGCCCGATGATCCCGCCCAGGACCGAGCCCAGCAAGGTGGACGCGACGCCGACTACCAGGGAGACGCGCGCGCCGTGGACGATCCGCGAGTAGATGTCGCGGCCGAGATGATCGGTACCGAGCCAGTGCTCGACATTCGGCGAGCCGAGCGTGTAGGCCGCGTTGGTGGCGATGGGATCGTGGGTCTGGAGCAGATCGGCGAAGATCGCCGTGACCACCATCACGAGCATCAACGCGCCGCCGGCGGCGCCGAGCGGCTTCTTGCGGACGAAGCGGGCGACGACTGTCCAGGCCGCGGATCGCGGCCGCGCCCCCGCCCGGACGGCGATCGCGGCCGGTCTAACCGCCATAGCGGACCCGCGGGTCGAGGACGCCGTACAGCGTGTCGACGATCAGGTTCGAGAGGATCACGACGATCGCCGTGAACATGACGAGGTTCTGGACCACCGGATAGTCGCGCCAGAGGATCGCCTGCACCAGGAAACGCGCGACTCCTGGCAGGTTGAAAACAGTCTCGGTGACCACGAGCCCGCCGATGAGGAACGCGAACTCGATCCCGATGACGGTGACGACCGGCAGCAGCGCGTTCTTGAGCGCGTGGCGCCAGATGACGATGCGCCCGGTCTGCCCCTTCGCCCACGCCGTCCGGATGTAGTCCTCGCGCATGACCTCGAGCAGGGACGAGCGCGTGATGCGCATGATGAGCGCCGACGAGCGATAGCCGACCGCGAGCGCCGGCAGGAGGAACTGGATCGCGTGCAGCTTCAGATTCTTCGTCGGCGCGACGTAGGTGAGCGGCGGGATCCACGCGAACCAGGTGACGAGGCCGAGGATGATCACCATGCCGAGCCAGAACGACGGCATCGCGAGCCCGGCGAGGCTGAACACGCGCAGCGCGTAGTCGAGCGTCGTGTCCTGTCGCACGGCGCTCACCACGCCGGCCGGCACCCCGAGCAGCACCGCGAAGATCATCGAGAGCGCCGCCAGCTCGAGCGTCACCGGCACGAGCGGCCGGATGACCTCCCAGGCCGGGAGGTCGTACCGGTAGGATTTCCCGAGGTCGCCCGTCACGATCTGATGGAGCCAGTCGAGGTACTGGATCACGTAGGGCCGGTCGATCCCGAGCTCCTTCATGATCGCCTGCTTCTCGGACGGGCTGATGTAGCCGGCCGTCGCGAAGAGGATGTCGACGATGTCGCCCGGCGCCAGCCGCAGCAGGACGAAGATCACCATCGACATGCCCAGCAACGTCAGGAGCGCGATGGCGAGCCGCTGGATGATGTAGGTCTTCACGCGCTCCGGCCTACTTGTCGCTCCACACGTCCTGCATCCGGGCGAAGTTGTAGATGTTGTGGTGCGGGACCAGGCCCTTCACGTGCGGCCAGAAGGTGAAGTAGTCGATGCGGTGGTCCAGCACGGGCCGGGCCGCGTCTTCCTCGAGCTTCTTCTGGATCGTGACCACGATGCCCAGCCGCCGTTTCGGGTCGAGCTCCTGCGACTGCTGGTCGATCATCTTGGTGACGTGCTCGTCGCAGTAGAAGCTGTAGTTGCGCGGCGAGCCGCACGCGAAGTTCTCGTAGAGGTTGGCGTCGGGGTCGTCGACCCCGAGCCCCGTCAGGTTGGCGCCGATCTGGTAGTCGCCGCGCGTCGCCATTGCGTGCCACTGCGCGGTCTCGATCTGCTTGAGCGTCGCGTCGATGCCCACCTGCTTGAGCTCGTTGATGACGAACGAGGCCATGTCGACGTAGACGGCGATCGCGCGCGTGACCATCTCGACCCGGAGCGGCCGCTGCGGCGTGACGCCGGCCTCGGCGAGGAGCTTCCTGGCCCGGGCCTTCATGTCGGCCGGCTTACCGTAGCCCGGCAGCGCCAGCAGCTCCTTCTCCGGCATGCCCCAGACGCCGTAGGGCCGCGGCGCCATCGCTGCGCCGGGCACGCCCGCGCCCTGGTGCACCGCCTGGATCAATCCCTTGCGGTCGATCGCGTAGCTCACCGCCAGCCGCACCTTCGGGTTGTCGAAGGGCGGCTTCTTGCTGTTCATGATGATGTTGTCGGTGACCGCGGTGCCGACCGGCGTGACGACGAGCTGCGGCACCGCCTTCTTGAGCTGCTCGGCCGCGGCCTTGGTCGTCTCGCCCGGGAACGCCACGTCGAGCTGTCCGGCCTGCAGGGCCGCGGTGCGCGTCCCGCGCTCGACGATCACGACGTAGTGGAGGCCGTCCAGGTAGGGGCGCCCCTTGACGAAGTAGTCCGGGTTTTTCACGTAGTCGAGGTACTCGCCCTTGCGCCACTCCTTGACCTTGAACGGCCCGGTGCCGACGCAGGTCGTCCGGTAGCTGGCGGGCGGGATGTGGGCGGCGTAGATCGGCGTGTAGCCGGAGGCGAGCATCGACAGGAGCGACGGCTGGGGCCGCTTGAGCCGGAAGACGACCGTGTTGGCGTCCGGCGCTTCCACGGCCTCGACGTTCGCGTACCAGTCCTTGCGCGGATTGATGCGGAGCTTGGCCGGCACGTCCGGCCCTTCCCGCAGCATGTCGAAGGTGAACTTCACGTCCTTCGAGCTGAACGGTTTGCCGTCGTGCCACTTGACGTTCTTACGCAGGAAGAACACGAGATTCCGGTAATTGTCCTGCCACGACCACTTCTCCGCGAGATCCCCGACGATCGTATCGGTGCTCTCGGTCGCCTTGGCCGGATCGAACTGCACCAGATTGTTGAAGCACGGGGCGGCCGGGAAGACGGTCGAGATCGTGGAGCTTTCGTGGATCGCGAAGCCCTGTGAGAGGTCCTCGCGCAGCATGATGTTGAGGGTTCCCCCGGACTTCGGGGTCTGGCTCTGGGCCGGCGTCGCGAGCGTCGAGATCGAGAGGACGAGGGTGAGCACACCCAAAAGCGGCAAGGCGCCGAAGCGCATCATTGTTGCCTCCTTGAGATCAGCGTGCCGGAGTTTACGTGAAAACGCCAGAAGCGCCAACCCGGTTTCCGCCGCGGCGCGCCGCCGTTTCGGATGCGTCACGGCGCCGCCCAGAGACGGTGCAGCGCGAGCTGGATCGCGTAGAGCAGCCCGCCCGCCAGACCCCCGACGACCGTGCCGTTGACGCGGATGTACTGCAGATCGTCCCCGGCGTGCTCCTCGATGAGCCGCACCGCGCCCTCGGGCCCGAGCGCCAGCACGCCGTTCTCGATGAAGCCGGCGATCCGCTCGTGGTGGCGCTCGACGATCTCGAGCACGCGCGCCTTGCCCCACCGGTCGAGCTGGCCGCGCAGCTCCTCGTCGGCGATCAGCGCGCGCCGGGCCCGCTCGAGCCGTTCGACGATCCAGATCCGCACCTCGGAGCGCGGCCGCTCGAGGTCGGCCAGGAGCGTGCGGTGGAGCGCCGCCGCGGTGTCCTCGATGACCTTCGTCGCGATGGGCGTGGCGAGCAGATCGCGCTTGGCGGCCTCGACGCGCTCGGCGAGGCGGCCGTCGCTCCGGAGGCGGCCGGGCAGCTCGGCCATCGCCTCCATCAACCGCTGGCGGACGGGATGGTCCGGCTCCTGCGCGACCTGGCGGAGCCCGGCCTGCAGCGCCGAAAGCACGCGCTCGCGATCGATCAGGCCGAGCACGCTGGCGACGCCGATCCAGAAGCGCGGATAGGGGCCCATCCGCTCGCGATAGCGGGCCAGCAGATCGTCCACCAGCTCGCCGACGGTCTCGCGAAACGCGGGCCGGTCGAACGCCTCCGCGAGCGAGCCGGCCAGCGCGGACACGACGCGCTGGTCCCACCCCTGACGGTGCACCATCTGGATCGCGGTGGCGAGCGCGGGCGCCAGTGGCCGGTCGAGGAGCAGATCGCGAAGCCGGGTGATCACGTCGCTCGC
>Ga0318554_10000539_pt1 | contig 13759 bp, 10 predicted proteins | sample GRESIP082b2f22_FD_203687 | JGI IMG/M metagenome (GOLD analysis project Ga0318554, IMG submission 203687) | Tropical soil microbial communities from Luquillo Experimental Forest, Puerto Rico - GRE.SIPMG.082b2f22 | ecosystem: Environmental > Terrestrial > Soil > Tropical forest > Bulk soil... | reverse complement strand
CCGTGCCGTGGTCGCCGAACGCCCGCAGGGTGGGCCCGGGCATGGTGCTGATCACGCCGGGGCCGATCAGCTCGGAGACGTAGCGCACGTCGGAGTAGGCGGGGTTCTTCGTTCCGGTGCTGGCCCACAGCGGCCGCTGCGGCCTGGCGCCGAGGTCCCGGAGCCGTTCCCACCCGGCGCCGGTGAACGCGGCCTGGTACCGCTGGTAGGCGACGCGCGCGCTGGCGATCGCCACCTGGCCGCGCAGCGGTGAGTCCGCGGCGAGCAGCGCGTCGGCCTTGGTGTCGATGCGCGACAGGAAGAACGACGCGACGGAAGTGATCTGGTCCACCGGCTCACCCGCGTCGGCGCGCGCGGTCAGGCCGCGCAGGTAGGCGTCGATCACCTGCTGGTAGCGCTCGACCGAGAACAGCAGGGTGATGTTGACGTTGACGCCGCGGCGAGTCAGCTCCTCGATCGCCGGCAGTCCGGCGGCGGTGCCGGGGACCTTGATCATCACGTTCGGCTGGGCGAGCCGCTGCCACAGGCTGGTCGCCTGGTCGATGGTCGCCTCGGTGTCATCGGCCAGGTCGGGCGTGCACTCGAACGAGACGAAGCCGTCATCGCCCCGGCTGCGCTCGTACTCCGGCCTCAGCAGGCTGGCGGCCCGGCGGACGTCGTCGAGCGCGAGCGAGAAGAACAGCTCTTGCGGATCACGCACTCCGTCCGCGGCCAGCTTCCGCAGCTGGTCGTCGTAGCGGTCGGAGCCGGTGATCGCGGTGGCGAAGATCGTGGGGTTGGACGTCGCGCCGGTGACGCCATAGTCGCGGATCAGCCCGGCGAACCCGCCGGTCTCGAGCAGCTCGCGGGACAGCGTGTCCAGCCAGATGGACACGCCCGCCTCATGCAGCCGGCGCAGGTTGAGGTTGACAGCCATGATTGTCCCCGCTCAGCTTCGGGTGGCGGGCAGCTCGCCGGCCAGCGAGTCGAGCGGAACGCCGGGATCGGCGAGCGCGGCGGCCGAGACCGGCTGGCGGGCCCGGATCAGCGCCTGGACGTGCTCGTTTACATCCCAGACGCCGACGTTCATGCCGGCCGCTACCCGGCCGTCGTGCAGCCAGAACGCGATGAACTCGCCGCCAGCGGGGTCGCCGCGGAAGACGACCTCATCCCACTCGGGCGCGTACCCGGAGTACTCCATGCCGACGTCGTACTGGTCGGAGAAGAAATACGGGATGCGGTCGTAGCCGACCGGCTGGCCGAGCATCGCCCGCGCCGCGGCGGGCCCCTGGTGGAGCGCGTTCGCCCAGTGCTCCACGCGGATCCGCCGCTGGTAGAACGGGTGCCAGGCGTTCGCGACGTCGCCGGCGGCGAAGATGCCCGGTGCGGAGGTCCGCAGTTCCTCGTCAACGACGATGCCGTTATCGGTTTCCAGGCCCGCGTCGCTGGCCAGCCCGGCGCGCGGCGTCACGCCGATGCCCACGACGGCGAAGTCGCACCCGATCCGGCGGCCGCTGGTAGTCCGCACCTCCGCGACCGCGCCGTTTCCCCCGAACGAATCGACCCCGTCGCCGAGCAGCAGCTCAACGCCTTGCCCGGCGTGCACATCCCGGTAGAAGGCGCCGATGGCGGAGCCGAAGATCCGCTCGTTCGGCACTGCCTGCGGATCGATCACGGTAACCTCGAGGCCGCGCTGGCGGGCCGAGGCGGCGAATTCGCTGCCGATCCAGCCCGCGCCGGCCACGACCACCCGGCCGCCGTTGTCGAGCCGCGCCCGCAGCAGGTCACAATCGGCGAGCGTGCGGAGGTAGTAAATGCCGTCGAGGTCCGCACCGGGGACCCGCAGCCGGCGCGGCTCGGCGCCGGTGGCGAGCAGCAGCCGGTCATAACCGAGCTCGCGGCCGTCGCGCAGCGTCAGCCGGGACGCGCCCGGCTCGATCGCGGTGACGGTCGCGCCGGTCACCAGCTCGATCTCCTGCCGGGCATAGAAATCGCCCGGGTGCACGTAGGCCTTCGCGCGGGCAGACTCCCCGCGCAGGTAATCCTTGGTCAGCGGCGGCCGCTCATAGGGGCGCTCCGGCTCGGCGCCGATCAGCAGCACCCGGCCGTCGAAGCCCTGTGCGCGCAGCTCCTCGGCGGCTTTGGCGCCGGCCAGGCTGGCGCCGACGATCACGAATACTGGCTTGGCCATCGGTTCTTCCCTTCAGTAGTGCCCGGGCGGGCGAAGCCCTCGGCCTGGGTGGCCTCGTCGGCGACCCGGACCCCGTAGCGGAATGCGAGCTTGCCGCCGAGGTAGCCGGACACGGCGAGCACGGCGAGGCTCACGGCCGACAGCGCGAGCGGGCCGGCGGCGACCGGGCCGGCGTGGCGGTAACCGCCATGACGCCAGGCGAATCCGGCCACGTAGGCGACGGTGACGGCAAGGTTCAGGGTCATGTGCACCAAGGCGGTACCGAACGCCGGGGTGCCGAGCGGGATGCCGGTCAGGTCGAGGAACCCGACGCTGGCCGCGGCCAGCGCGCCGATCACGCCGATCCCGATCAGCCACAGCGAGCCCTGGGCCAGGAAACCCGGGCCGCTGGTGAGGTGCGAGGCGATGTCGAAGACGAGGCTCGCCGTCCAGGCACCGATCGGGACGGTGACCAGGATCGGATGGATCGGGTGACCGTAGGGCCCGGCGAGCATGCTGACCGGGTGCTTGGCCTGCTGCTGAGGATCGGACTGCTGAGGATCGGACTCGACCGGCATGACTCCTCCTATTTGACTAACAAGTATTGGTCATATTCTCGCTAGCCGTCAAGATACCCAGACAAACTTGCTCCCTGATGTTTTTCAACCGACGACTGTAGGCGTTATCGTAGAGGGGTGAGCTCCGATGACGCCGCGCTGACCGCCGTTTCCGTGCTTGCCGATGACCTGCGGCGGCGCATGTATGCCTTCATCCGCGGTGCCGGCGGGCCGGTCACCCGCGATGACGCCGCGGCCGCGGTCGGGATTTCCCGCAAGCTGGCGGCCTTCCACCTGGACAAGCTGGTCGCCGCCGGGCTGCTGCGGGCCAGCTACGACCGCCCGGACGGCCCGCGCCGCGCCGGGCGCACGCCGAAGGCGTACGCGCCCGCCGACATCGACGTGCAGGTGAGCATTCCGCACCGCGAGCACGCCGTGCTGGCCGGCATCCTGATCGACGCCGTCGCCGCCGAGACCCCCGCCGAAGGCGCCCGCCAGACCGCGCTGCGGGTCGCCGATGGCCGCGGGCGCGAACTCGGCGAGGCCGAACGCGACCGCCTGCGGCCCGGCCGGCTCGGCGCCGAACGAGCGCTCACCGTCGCCTGCGACATGCTGGACCGACACGGCTTCGAGCCGGTGCGGGCCGAACCCACCCGGGTATGGCTGCGCAACTGCCCCTTCCGGCCGCTCGCCGCCCGCGACCCGGACCTGGTCTGCGGCATCAACCACGCGCTCCTCGCCGGGTACCTGCACGGGCTTGGCGCCACGACGGCCACCGCCGTCCTCGCCCCCCGGCCCGGCGCCTGCTGCGTCGAACTGCGCGCCGCCAGCGCCAGCTGAGTCCCCTCCCCGCATACCCGAAGGGGTATCCGAAAAGGGACGATGACCATGATCGTGGGTCATTTTTGGCGAATAGCGCCTTTTGACCCACGATCATGAAACCGCTAGCCGGGGTCACCGCCGCCGGGCCTCGCGAAGCCATGTGAAGGCCGGGTGTAGGTCCAGTGGAGGGGAGGAAGGCCGCCTGTCAGCGCGGCGCGCGCGGGGGCTAGCCTTTTGCCATGGCGCGGATCGTGGTGGTGGGGGCCGGCGTAGTAGCGCTCGGAACCGCGATGCTCTTGGCCGGCGACGGTCATCAGGTCATCATGCTGGAGCGGGACCCGGAAGGGCCGCCGGATGACCCTATTGAGGCGTGGGAGAGCTGGGAGCGCCCGGGGCTGAATCAGTTCCGGTTGGGGCACGTCTTCCTCGGCGGGTTCCGGGCGATTGTCGAGGCCGAGCTGCCGGAGGTTGCCAAGACCCTGCAGGACTACGGCGCGCTGCGGCTGAACCTCGTCCGCGATGTGCTGCCCGCGCAGATGACCGGCGGCTGGCGAGACGGTGACGAATACTACGAGTGGCTGACCGGCAGGCGCGTCCTGGTGGAAGCGGTGCTCGCCGCGGCGGCCGGGTCGGCCCCGGGTGTCGAGGTTCGCCGCGGCACGGCCGTCGCAGGCCTGTCCACCGGCGCCTCCGCGCAGGCCGGCGTCCCGCATGTGACCGGGGTCCGGACGAAGGCCGGCGAGTCCATCGCGGCCGACCTGGTCGTGGACATGAGCGGCCGGCGGTCGGCCCTGCCGGGCTGGCTCGCGGACATCGGCGCCCGTCCCCCGGCCGAGGAACTGGAAGACTGCGGGTTCGTGTACTTCGGGCGGCACTTCCGGTCGGCGGACGGGTCGCTGCCGGCCATGATCGGGCCGCCCCAGATGCGCTGGGGCACCGTTTCCTCGCTCACCCTGCCGGCGGACAACGGGACCTGGTCCGTCGTGCTGGTGACCAGCTCCAAGGACACGGTCCTGCGGTCGCTGCGCGAGGCGGACCGCTGGGAAGCGGTGGTGCGCGCCCTGCCGCTGGCCGCCCACTGGCTGGACGGGACCCCGATCGACGACGGCGTGCAGGTGATGGCCCGGCTGGAGGACCGCTATCGCGGCTTCGTGGTCGACGGGAAGCCGGTCGCCACGGGCGTGGTGGCCGCGGCCGACTCCTGGGCGTGCTCCAATCCCGCCAACGGGCGCGGCGCGTCGATCGGCATGCTGCACGCCCTGGTGCTCCGCGATCAGCTGCGCGCGGTCGGCCTCGCCGACCCGGCGGAGTTCGCCGCGGCGTTCCACGCGGCCACCGCCGAAACCGTCGAGCCGTGGTACCGCACCACCCTCGCCACCGACCGGCACTGGCTCGGCGAGATCGAGGCAAGCCTCCGCGGCGCCGCCTATGACCCGCCGGACGACTGGTACCAGCTGGAGAAGGCGCTAGGTGCTGCCTCCGGTCAAGACCCGGAGTGCCTGCGGGCTTCTTTGGACATCCAGCTCGTGCTGCGCCCGCCGGAGGAGGTCTTCGCCCGGCCCGGGCTGCGCGAGAAGGCTCTCCGGCTAGGATCCGGCTGGCGCGACGAGCCGTCGTTCGGCCCCACCCGGGAGCAGCTCCTCGCGCTGGCGACTTCGCCGTAGGTGTCTTGACCAGCAAAGGAGGCCTGATGGGGCGGGTGGACGTCGATGGGGTCGGGATCGAGTACGAGGTCACCGGGGAGGGACGGCCGGTCGTGCTGCTGCACGGCTTCCCCGACTCCGGCAGGCTCTGGCGGCATCAGGTGCCGGCGCTGGCCGCGGCGGGGTTCCAGGTGGTGGTCCCCGATCTGCGCGGCTACGGGCGGTCCGGCAAGCCGGAGGCCGTCGAGGCATACTCGCTGATGCTCCTGGCCGGGGATGTCATGGCGGTCATGGCCGACCTCGGCATCGCCAGGGCCCATGTGGTGGGCCACGACTGGGGCGCCGCCCTGGGCTGGGGGCTGGCATCGCTCGCACCCGACAGCGTCGACCATCTGGCCGTGCTGTCGGTCGGCCATCCGGCCACGTTCCGCCGCACACCGCTGCAGCGCGAGAAGTCGTGGTACATGCTGCTGTTCCAGTTCCCCGGCATCGCCGAACGCTGGCTGAGCGAGGACAACTGGGCCAACTTCCGGAGCTGGGGCGGGCACCCCGACGCCGACCAGGTGATCGCCGACCTGGAGTCGGCCGGCTCGCTCACCCCGGGTCTCAACTGGTACCGGGCCAACATCCCGCCCGAGTCCTGGGTGGGGCCAGCGCTGCAGCTGCCGCCGGTCAAGGCCCCCACCATGGGCGTCTGGAGCACCGCGGACATCGCCCTCACCGAGGCCCAGATGACCGATTCCGCCGAGAACGTGACGGGCCCGTGGCGGTACGAGCGCCTCGACGGCCCGGGGCACTGGATGCAGCTGGAAGCGCCGGACCAGGTGAACGCGCTGCTGCTCGACTTCCTGCCGCGCTGACAGTCGAGCAGGACACAGCGGGCCTACGCGACCGTGGCGGCGGTCCGGCTGTCGTCGATGAGGATCGGGGATGGCCTGAATCCCTTGACGATGAGCCAGATTCCGAGGGACGCCTCCCAGACGGCCTCGGGGAGCGTCACGATGGCGGCCGCCGCGGAGACTTGCGGGAAGAGCCCGAACAGCTCCGCGGTCGCGGCCGCGAGGGCCAGGGAGCCGCCGGCGAGCCCGAGCACGGCCATGGGCCGCGGCACCAGGCCGGACCGGTACATCAGCCAGCCGAGTAGCAGCCCGTTCCCGGCGCCGGAGACGAAGGCGGGCCCGAGCAGGAACGTCCACTTGTGGATGGCGACGAGCGTCTTGCCGGCGACGACGAACGAGATGGCACCGGCGCCGGAACTGCCCGCGAAGTCCTGCCGCAGCGTGAGGACCGACAGGACGCTGATGATGCCGACCGCGATCATGGTGGATTCGAAGACGCGCGCGGTGACATACCCGAGGGCCATGCCCTCGCTTTGCCGCCGCAGGACCGGGAAGAGCGTGACGGCGGTGCCGATGCCCGCGGCGGCGAGGATCACTTCCAGGAACGCGCCCAAGGCGATGCGGGTGTCGGCGCCAGCGCCCAGGACGTAGTGCGCGTCGTTGAGGACGGGCCCGTACAGGGCGAGCGCCGGGATCGACGTGACGAAGGTGACGATGAACAGCACGCCTGCCAGCCGTGCGGTTTTCCTGGCCGAGCCCATCTGGGCCTCCTTAGGACCGAAGTGGTGTCTTCGGTGTCAGCCTCCTGGGCGGACCTTTCCGCGGCCTGTCAGTTGGCTGTCCGTGCTTGTCAGGCCTAGTGTTCGGACGTGGAGTTCCGGATCCTTGGGCCGCTGGAAGTGGTGGAAGGCGACGAGCAGGTGCCGGTCGGCGGAACGAAGGAGCGCGCGCTCCTCGCCGTGCTGCTGATCCACGCGGGCGAGGTGGTCTCCGCGGACCGGCTGATCGACGAGCTGTGGGGAAGCGACCTTCCCGCCAGCCCGTCGAACGCTCTGCAGGTGGTGGTGTCCCGGGTGCGCAGGGCTTTGCGAAGCGGGCTCCTCGTCACCCGCAAGCCCGGCTACGTGCTCGACGTGGACCCCGAAGAGCTGGATGCCGGTAGGTTCGGGCGGCTCGTCGAGGAGGCGCGGCGGGCCGCCCCCGATGATCACTCGCGCCGGTCATCGCTGCTGGCGGAGGCGCTCGGCCTGTGGCGCGGCCCGGCGCTCGCGGAGTTCGCGCTCGACGGCTTCGCCAGGGACGAGGGCGCACGGCTCGAGGAGGCGCGGATCCAGGCCGTCGAGATGAAGCTGGAAGCGGACCTGGCGCTCGGCCGGCATGCCGAGCTCGTGGGAGAGCTGACGGCGCTCGTGGCAGGCAACCCGCTGCGGGAACGGCTGCGCGGCCAGCTCATGCTGGCTTTGTACCGGTCAGGGCGGCAGGGCGAGGCGCTGCGGGTCTACCAGGAGGGCCGCAAGGCCCTGGCGGATGAACTGGGCGTCGACCCGGGCCCGGAACTTCAGGACCTCCACCAGCGGATCTTGCTGCAGGCCGCCTCGCTGGCGGCGGCGCCGCAGGCCGCACCGGCGCCCCGGAGCAACCTGCCGGCCCAGGTGACGAGCTTCGTGGGGCGGGGCCCCGAACTCGAGCAGGCGAGGAAGCTGCTCGCGAGGTCGCGCCTGGTGACCCTGACCGGGGCCGGGGGATGTGGCAAGACCAGGCTGGCGCTCGAGGCGGCGCGGGCGCTCCTCGAGTCTTTCCCCGACGGTGTGTGGCTGACCGAACTGGAGGCCGTCAGCGATCCCGCTCAGGTGCCCGCGTCCCTGGCGGCGGCCGTCGGGATCCATGACGGCGCGTCGCTCGGGGTGGCCGGGGAGCCCGCCGCACGGCCGCTTGCCGACAAGCTCGCCGACTACCTGCGCGAGAAGGAACTGCTGGTCGTGCTCGACAACTGTGAGCACCTGATCGAGGCGTGCGCGCAGGTCGCCGACGGCGTGCTCCGGGCGGCGCCCAGGGTGCGGATCCTGGTGACCAGCCGGGAGCGCCTCGGCGTGGCCGGGGAAGCCCTGCTGCCAGTGCCCCCGCTAGGAGTCCCCGGCGCCACAGAGGTATCACCGGAACAGCTCGCCCAATCCGACGCCGTCCAGCTCTTCGTGGATCGCGCCACCGCGGTCCAGCCGTCATTCCTGCTGGACGCCGGCACCGCCCCGGCCGTGTGCTATGTCTGCCGCCGCCTTGATGGCATACCGCTGGCGCTCGAGCTGGCTGCGGCCCGGGTGCGGATCCTGCCTCCCCAGGAGATCGCCGCGCGCCTCGACGATCGCTTCAGCCTGCTCAGCTCCGCGAACCGGCGGGCACTGCCACGCCACCAGACGCTCCGGGCGGCCATCGACTGGAGCTACGGGCTGCTGTCAGAGCCGGAGCGGGAGCTCTTCGGGCGGCTGTCCGCGTTCGCCGGCGGATTCACGCTGGAGGCGGCCGAGGAGGTGTGCGGAGGCGAGGGCGCGGAGCGGACAGACGTGCTCGAGCTGCTCTCCCATCTGGTGGACCAGTCCCTGGTGGTCCCCGAGGACAGCGGCCACGCGCGGTTCCGGATGCTCGAGACGCTGCGCCGCTACGCCGGGGAGCGGCTCGCGGAATCCGGGGCGGGCTCGCGGCGGTGGCAGCGTCGGCACGCGGAATACTTCCTCCGGCTGGCCGAACGCGCGGAGCCGCTGCTCCGCGGCCTCCAGCAAGGGGTGTGGCTGCGGCGGCTGGAGGCTGACCAGGACAATTTCAGTGCCGCCATTGACTGGGCGCTCCGCGACGATCCGGAGGTGGCCGTCCGGCTGAGCAGCGCGCTGGCGTACTTCTGGCTGATCGGCAGGCACCGCTCCGAGGTCAGGCGGCGGCTGGCCGAAGCCGTGGACACGGCTCGCGGCGCGTCGCCCGTCAACCGCGCCCGGGCGCTCGTCTGGGCGGCTCAGCTCGCGAACGTCGAGGGAAGGCTGGACCAGGCGGTCTCCCACGCGCGGGAGGCTTACGAGCTCGCCGCCGGGGCCGGCGACCCGTGGCTGACCGGGATGTGCGAGGCCATCCTCGGCCTGGCGGTCGGCCTCGGCGGGGACTTCGGCCGCGCCGGCGAGCTTCTGGACGCGGCGCGGGAGAGATTCGGTCAGCTGGGTGACGTGTGGGGCGCGGCACTGGCCGCCATGCTCCTAGGGCTGGTGTCGGCGTTCGCGGCACAGCTGGCCCGGGCCGTGGCGCTGGCCCGCCGGGGCCTGGAAGGCTTCCGGGCCGCCGGGGACCAGTGGGGGCAGACGATGGCACTCGAGCTGCTGGGCTTGCTGGCCCGCCGCCAGGGCGCCTACGACGAGGCCATCACGGTGTACGAGGAGGCCCTCGGCGTCGTGCGGGACCTGGGGCTGCGCGACGAGACCCCGTTCCTGCTGGTCGACCTGGGCGATCTTCACCTGCTGCTCGGGGACTTCGAGGCGGCCGCGGTCTTCCATAAGCAGGCCCTGGACCTGGCGCAGGAGCTTGGGACGCGGGACGCGGTGGCGCTCGCCAGGAAGGGCCTGGCGCAGGCGGCACGGCGGCAGGGCGACTACTCGCGTGCCAGGGAACTGCATCAGGCGGCCCTGGCCTTCTACCGGGAAGCGGGCTTGGCCGGCGAGATCGCCCACTCGCTGGCGTCCCTGGGGTACGTGGAAGAGCTCCGCGGAGACTTGGCCGCCGCGGAGGCCTGTCATCGGGAGAGCCTGCGGCTAGCGCGGGACCTCGCCGATGAGAACGCCCTTGCTTTCGCCCTCGCACTCGCCCTGGAGGGGCTGGCCTGCGTGGCCGCCGCCAGGCGGCAGCCGGGGCGGGCCGCCGTGCTGCTGGGGGCCGCGGAGTCGATCCGCGCGCGCACCGGAACGCGGCTCTCTCCCCAGGAGCGGGCCGACGCCGAGCGCGCGGCCGGCGCCACGGTCAGCGAACTCGGCCGGGAGGCCTTCGACCTGGCGCTGGAGCGGGGCCGGCGAATGAGCGCCCAGGAGGCAGCCGCCTACGAGGAAGATCCAGGTCCCGGGCACTAACGCCACCCGGCAGGGACCCGGCGTGCAATCGTCGCACGGGGCGGCTAGGTTTGGACTTATGCCGGATGATGATGAAGCCGACCTCCGTTCTCCCAGCGGTTCTGCTTCGCCGGACCCGGGAGTGCGTGCCAGGCGCGTGGTGGAGCACTTGAGCGCGGCCGAATGCATGGAGCTGCTCGCCAGCGTGGGGCTGGGGCGTCTGGTCTACGACAGCAGGTACGGGCCCATAGCACTGCCGGTCGTGTACACGATCGACGGAGAGTCGATTGTCTTGACCACGTGGGACCCCGTCATTGACGAGGACCTGCGAACTGGTATTGCGCACGCCGAGTACCAGGTCGCGGTGGAGGCCGACCAGACTGATCTGGAAGCGCGCGAGGGGTGGTTCGTGCTGGCGCGAGGGGCGGCGCATCATCTGGATACGGAAGCTGAGGTCGCGTCGGTCATCGACGCCGGGCTTGAGCCGTGGGTCGAGGACATATCTAGGCACTACATCCGGGTGAACCCCACCGGTATCTGGGGCAACCGCATCCGCCGGGCATGACGCAAGCGGCGTGGCGGCGCCGGCGGCGGTTTAGCCCTCCTCCTCCGCGACGCGGATGCCGCCGGCCAGGTCGCCGTAGGCGTCGACGACCCGGTTGCTGATCACGTCACCGTAGCCGAGGGCGTTGGCCACCTGGAACGCGGTCAGCGTCCCGGGTCCGATCAGCGTCGGCACGCCGAGGTCTTCGGTTAGCGACAGGTAGAGCCTGACGTCCTTGGCCATCAGCTGCCCTGTCAGCCCGCCCTCGAGGTAGTCGCCCCTGATGATGTGCGGGAACCGGTTCAGCGAGGCGAAGCTGACACCGCTGGAGGAGTTGATCACCTCGAGCAGCTGCGCGAGGTCAAGCCCGGCCTTCTTGCCCGCCACCATGACCTCGGCGGTGGCGGCCAGCGTCACCCCGTTCAGGAAGTTGTTCAGCACCTTGGTGACATGTCCGGCACCGCTGACGCCCATGTGGTGCACGTGGGCGCTGAACGTGTCGAGCAGCGGGCGGACCGCCGCGAGCGCCGCCGCGTCGCCGCCGACCATCAGCGTCAGCGTGCCCTTGTCGGCGGCCGCCGCGCCGCCGGAGATCCCGGCGTCCAGCAAGCGCACGTCCTTTGCGGCCAGTTCGGCGTGCAGCGCGCGGGTGGACGCCGGGTTCGCCGTGCTGAGGTCCACGATCACCTGCCCGGCCCGCGCGTGCTCGAGCAGGCCGCCCGGGCCGCGGATCACCGACTCGATCACCGAGCTATCCGGCAGCGAAAGCATGATCACGTCGCAGGCGGCCGCGAGTCCGGCCAGGCTGGCCGCGGGTTCCGCGCCGCTGGCGGGTATCCGGGCGGGATCGGCGTCCACCGCTAGGACGTCGTATCCGGCCGCGACCATGCGGCGGGTCATCCGGCCGCCCATGTTGCCGACGCCGACCATGCCCGCGACGCCTTTTCGCGGGGGGGTTTGGGGGGGTCGTCCCCCCGGGCTAGCAGAGCCGTGCTGCGATGTCATCGGGGACCGCTCCTTAGGTGTATCAGACACTTCCCAGTCTGACGATGGCCCCGAAGGCCTGCTCTAGGGGCTCCGCGCGCGGGTTTCGATAACGCGAAGGATCCTACGGGCTATAGGTCGAGGGATCTTTCGCATTAATTCGATCTTGGTGCGTTTGTGGGTATAGATACGGCAGGGGCCGCTGCGGGAGGCGCCACCTTCCGTTCGGTACATGAGGACCTCGACAACGTACGGCCGGCAGCTCCGGCGGGCACGGCGCGGGAGATACTCGAGCTATGACTGAGCTGGCACGGCCGCTGATGCTGATCGGCGGCAAGGCGGTAGACGCGATCTCCGGCCGGACGTTCGAGTCGCAGAACCCCTACACCGGGCAGCCGTGGGCGGTGGTGCCGGACGGCGGGCCGGAGGACGTCGACGCGGCGGTCGCCGCCGCCCGCGCCGCGCTCGACGGCGAGTGGGGACAGCTGACCGGGTTCGCCCGGGCACGGCTGATGCGGCGGCTCGCCGAGCTGATCTCTGCCAACGCGTCGCGGCTCGCCTCGCTGGAGGTCAACGACTCGGGCAAGCTCTACCGCGAGATGATCGGGCAGCTCACCGGGCTCGGCGCCTGGTATGAGTACTTCGCCGGGCTGGCCGACAAGCTCGAGGGCCGCCAGATCCCGGCCCCGAGCCCGGACTACCTCGTCTACACCCGGCGGGAGCCGGTGGGCGTGGTAGCGGCGATCACCCCGTGGAACTCGCCGCTGATGCTCCTGACCTGGAAGCTCGCGCCCGCGCTCGCGGCGGGCTGCACGATGGTGGTGAAGCCGTCGGAGCACTCGCCGGTGTCGACGCTGGTGTTCGGCGAGCTGTTCGCGGAGGCGGGGTTCCCGCCGGGGGTGTTCAACGTGGTGTCGGGGGCGTCGGGTGCTGTCGGCGCTTCTCTGGCGGCGCACCCCGGCGTGGACAAGGTGGCGTTCACCGGGTCCACCGCGACCGGCCGGGCCGTCGCGCACGCCGCGGCGGACAACCTGGTTCGCGTCACGCTCGAGCTCGGGGGCAAGTCCCCGCAGGTGGTGTTCCCCGACGCTGACCTGCGGGCCGCGGCCAACGGGCTCGTCGCCGGGGTGTTCGCGGCCACCGGGCAGACCTGCATGGCCGGGTCGCGGCTGATCGTGCACGCCGGCGTGCGCGACGAGCTGGTGTCGCTTGTTGCCGAGCGGGCCGCGGCCATCAAGCTCGGCGACCCGAACGACCCCGCCACGGAAATGGGGCCGGTGGCCAACGAGCCGCAGTACCAGAAGGTGCTGCACTACCTGCGGACCGCCGCGTCCGAGGGCGCGTCGGTCGCGTGCGGCGGCGGGCCGGCGGACCTCGGCGGGTTCTTCGTGCAGCCAACGGTGCTGACCGGCGTTACTCCTTCGTCGACGGTGGTTCGCGAGGAGGTTTTCGGGCCGGTGCTTTCCGCGTACTCGTTCACGTCCGAGGACGAGGCGGTGAAGCTGGCCAACGACACGCCCTACGGGCTGGCGGGGGCGGTGTGGACCAAGGACGTGCACCGCGCGCACCGGGTCGCCGCCAGGATCAGGGCCGGCACGGTGTGGATCAACGCGTACCGGGTGGTCGCGCCGAACGTGCCGTTCGGCGGCTACGGGCTGTCCGGGCTCGGCCGGGAAAACGGCGCCGCCGCGGTGGATGAGTACACCGAGAACAAGTCGGTCTGGGTGGAGCTCAGCGGGGGGACCCGGGATCCGTTCGTCTTGGGCTGAGGGCTCGCTCGGTGAGCTGGCCGTGGAACTCCGGCTCAGGGCGCCGCGGCCCGGAGCCGCCGCGCCACCTCCGGAACGAGCCGGGCCATCGCGGCTTCGGCGGCCGCGGGGTCCAGGCCGGTAAGCATAATCCGTGATGTCAGCGGCTCCGCGCGCACGACCGCCGAGCCGCTGCCCAGCAGCCAGGCGTTATCGGCGGGCACGTGCTGTCCGCGCGCCGCCGCCAGCCGGGCCGTCTTGGCGCCCAGCGTCCCTCCCTCCACCATGACCTGCAGGGAGGGACGCGAGGTCGTGACCGGACGCCAGACCACCATCCGGCCGATCAGATCCACCCGGGTTCCGCGGACCGGGTATCCGAAGATGCCGGCCGCCTCCT
>Ga0318554_10000534_pt1 | contig 13820 bp, 8 predicted proteins | sample GRESIP082b2f22_FD_203687 | JGI IMG/M metagenome (GOLD analysis project Ga0318554, IMG submission 203687) | Tropical soil microbial communities from Luquillo Experimental Forest, Puerto Rico - GRE.SIPMG.082b2f22 | ecosystem: Environmental > Terrestrial > Soil > Tropical forest > Bulk soil... | reverse complement strand
CAGCTGCTCGCGCTCCAGCCCGGCAACGCCGACGGGATCGGGCTGCTCCAGTACCTCGATCGCACCTACGGGGCGGCGGCGGATAGCTCGAGGCGCTGAGGCGAACCTGCCGACCCCGCAAGAGGGGGCCGGCAGGCCGATTCGTCAGGGCAGCAACACCATTTTTTCTGCGCGCGGAAGGCGCCCGCGGCGAGTCGATAGAGCTGGTCCTCCCCCTTGGAACCTGTCAACGTGAATGTGGTCCCGAGCCATGCTGTTCTCCCCAGACCATTTGACGGCCCCGAGGTGGCCCGCCCCGGCCGGCGATGCGGGCGGCCGCGCGAGGGTCCTCCTCCCCGCGGCGCTCTTGGTTGGCGCCTGCCTGTCGCCCGTTCCCGCTGCAGCCCAACTGTGGGGACCGCTGGGCGTCCCGCTGTGCGGCGACTCGTGCCGGGTGGTCAGCTTTCATGCGATCGCCGACGGCGCAGGCGGCGCGTTCGTGACCTGGACCGACTATCGCTACCTGTACGACACAGGCAACGACGCCTTCGCCCAGCATCTCACCGCGACCGGAACCCTGGCGCTCGGCTGGCCCACCGACGGGCTGCCGGTGAGCGTGCTGCCGAATTCTCAAGATCCCACGTCGGTGTCGCTCGATGGGCAGGGGGGCGCGTTGATTGCGTGGAACGACTTTCGAGATGAGACACCGGTGAGTCTGGGAACTAGAACCGACATTTACGCGGGGCGCATTCAGAGCGGCGGGGCCATTCCTCCCGGCTGGGCGGCGAACGGAGTCCCAGCGACGCGGGATTCGGCGGAGCAAGATTTCGGAGAGATCGGGCCTGATGGGTTTGGCGGCGCTTATTTGGCTTGGGAGGACTGGCGGAGCTACCCCACTACGGGCTTGACGGACGTTTACGCTCAGCACCTGCTGTTTTCTGGAACGGTAGGGCCCGGGTGGCCACCCAATGGCTTGGCGGTGACCCAGACTCAGACCCCAAAGGCATGCCCAAGCGTGCTCCCAGATGGATCGGGCGGCGTGGTTGTGGTGTGGGTCGACGGGCGTCGGGGTGGAACCGCAGGGCAAGACGTTGACATTTACGCGCAGCATCTGCTTGCGGAGGCGATTGCCGCTCCCGGTTGGGCCGGCGACGGCCTCCCGGTCGTCATAGGGCGAACGAAACCCCACGTGACGCCAGATGCTGCCGGGGGCTTCTACGTCGGGTGCTCGACCGTAAATTCGACCGGCGCGGATCTCGAGTACTACGTCCAGCGATCTCCTTCTCGGGAGTCAGGGCACCAGGCTGGCCCGACGGCGGCGTGCTGCTCTGCAGCGCCATCGGGGATCGCGACGGGCTCCAGGCGGTGCCGGACGGCCTGGGCGGCGTGCTGCTCACCTGGTTCGATCACCGCCCGTCGACGGCTCCGTACGAGATCTACGCGGCGCGGATCCTCCCCGACGGGTCGCTCGCGCGGGGGTGGGCCGCGAACGGGACGGTGGTGAGCGACATCACCGGGCCGGGGAACGAGTTCGACCCTGCGATTGCCTCAGACGGGGCAGGCGGGGCCTACGTGGTCTGGCGGCGCGAGGATTACACCGGTGACCCCAACTTCGTCCAGCACCTGACTGCGACCGGCGGGGTCGCCCCGGGTTGGCCGCCGTTCGGCATCCGCCTTTCGCAGACGAGCAGCCAGTTCGACCCTCGCGCCATCGAGGACGGGCAGGGGGGAGCGATCGTGGTATGGCACGAGGGGTCCATTAGTCGCCAGGGGATTTACGCTCAGCGATACACGCCCAGCGGGCCCACACCGGTGCTGCTGTCGCTGGTTACGGCCGAGGTGAAAGCGGACGTCGTTGATCTGCACTGGTACGCGGCGGCGCGCGCGGGGCTTCGGGCCACCGTCTACCGCCGCACGCAGCATACCAACTGGCTCTCGCTCGCCGGGGTGAGCGCGACCGGCACCGGCCACCTGCGCTACGAGGACCGCACAGTCTCCCCTGGCGAGCGCTATGCGTATCGCCTGGGCTACCTCGAGGCCGGCGTGCAGCAGTTTGGCGCCGAGACCTGGGTCGTTGTGCCGGCGCTCGCGCTGGCGCTGGAGGGCTTCCGGCCCAATCCCGCGGCGGGTTCACCGGTGGTCGCGTTCACGCTACCGGATGCGAGCCCCGCGAGGCTCGAGCTGTTCGACGTCGCCGGGCGCCAAGTGCTCGCGCGCGAGGTAGGCTCGCTCGCGGCCGGGCGGCAGCAGGTGAGCTTAGCGGACGCCGGGATTTCGCCTGGGCTCTACGTCATCCGGCTTTCGCGCGTGGGTCGCACGCTCTCCGCGCGCGGTGTCGTGACCCGATAGTCGCGAAGGATCTCGCCGCGCCCCGACAAAGCCACGACTCAGCGCAGCCCCGCCGCGTAGTGCTCGATCAGCGCGCCGAGCCGGGGATCGGTGGGCGCGAGCGCGCGGGCGCGCTCGAACGCGGCGCGCGCGCCGACACGATCGCCGCGCTCGGCGAGCAACGCGCCGATCGCGCCCGCGGTCTCGGCGTCGTCGGGAGCGAGGCGCTGGGCCTCTACGAGCTCGGCGAGCGCCGAGTCGGGGGCGCCACGCACGATCAGCGCCATGCCCAGGTTCTTGTGCGGGTAGGCGAGCCGCGGCTCGGCGGCGATCGCGCGACGTAGCGTGGCCTCGGCGCGCGCGCGGTCGCCGGCGGCGCGGTAGGCGATGGCCAGGTTGTTGAGCAACTCACCGCGGCTTCCGTCCTCGCGCACCGCCGCTTCGTAGTGGGCGATCGCGTTCCTGAGATCGCCGCGCTGCTCGTAGGCCTGGGCGAACATCCACTCGTTGCGCGCGCCCAGGGTACGCACCAGCGGCAGCGAGGCAATCAGCGCCGCCGCCAGACCCGCGCCAAGGGCCAGCGTGGTCGCCCGGTCGGCCCGCGCCGCGCGATCGCGCGCGATGCGGGCCAGCCCCGCCACGCCGCCGCCAGCGGCAACGATCAGCGCCGGCACCATGGTCACGCGGTAGCGGTCGGCGACCGTGAACGGCAGGATGCCGGCGAACGTCCCGCCGCTCACCAGCGCCAGCAGCCAGGCCGCCGCTCGCCGCCGCGGGTCGCGCTGCGAGTCGGCGAGCCCCAGCACCCCGAGGGCGAGCACGCCGCCGAAGCCGAACGGCATGAGCCACAGCGCGCGGGCGTGGCGGCGGATGAACTCGTAGTCGAGGTGATTCGGTATTTCGGTGCCGTTGAGGAGCAGCGCCGCCTTCTCGAGCGTGATCCCCGCCGCCTGGCGCGGATGCGCGCGGATCCACTGGAGCGCGCGGTCCCTCCAGTAGGTGGATGCCTGCTGCGGGGTGAGCGCGCGCCCGGTCTCGGCCGAAGCGCGGGCCACCATCGCCTCCTCGGGTTCGGTGTGGCGGGCCGCGAACTCGGGCGATGAGCGCTCCCAGGGCTCATCGAAAGTGCCGGTCGCGCCGTCGTGGTAGCTCAAGCTCAGGTTGATCCCCGCCGAGGTGGTGAGCGGCACCCACTGTCCGGTGCCGGCGACGTTGAGCGCCAGCACCGCGGCGAGCGGCAGCGCCACGCCGGCGGCGAGCGGCGCGAGCGAGCGCAGCGCCGCGCGCCCCGCCTGGGCCACGCACCAGAGCGCGAGCAGCGGCGCCACGACGAGGAGCGTGGGGCGCTCGACCACCGCGAGCCCGAGCGAGAGCCCGGCGAGCCCGAGCCAGGCGGCGCGCGGCGCCGCGCTTCGCTCGAGCGGCGCCGCCCAACGCAGGGCCGCGATCAGCGCGAGCGCGAGCGCGAGCTGCCCCCACACCACGCCCAGCACGTCGCACTCGAAGAACGCGGCCGGCCCATAGAGCGCGGCGATCAGCGCGGCCACGATTCCGGCGCGGTCGCCGTAGACCCGCCGTGCCACCAGGGAGAGCAGGGCGACGAGCGCGAGGCCCGCGAACACCTGGATCGCGCACACCACCCACAGCGAGCCGTGCCCGAGCGCCAGGGCGGCGGCGAGGAAGTAGGGATAGAAGATGCTGCAGTAGTAGAACGGCCGCGCGGGGAGCCACTGGCCGGCGGCGATCTCGGCCGCGCGCTTGAGATGCGCGGCGCTGTCGCCCACCGGCTGCCCGAAGAACGGCAGTGCCGCGACCTGCGACAGATAGAGGAGGCGCGCGAACATCCCCAGCGCGAGGATCGCGGCCAGCGCCACGCGCCACTCACGGGCAGCGCGCGCGGCGGGGTCCCGGGCAGCCGAGTCGGCCGCCGCGGCGTGCGGTGGGGCGGGGGGCATACATCTCTCCAGGTCCGGCCACGAACCGAGGATTCGCCCCTGCTATCGGCAAGTCACGGCCGGCGCTTGAGTTCGGGCCGTCCAGCACGCCCCAGGTATATGCGGGCCTTAATACATGGGCCCTCGACCCGGCTCAAAGCCGCTCCGGACACTAAATGCCCTCAACTCGCCCCGGGGCGAGTTGAGGGCATTTAGTGGCTTGAGCCAACACGCCCCCGGAGCGTGTCGCGCCGGACCTTCGAGCCCCGGCGGGCCTACTCCCCGCCCACGAACCCCCGCCCCACCTCGGCCCGCATCGTCGAGTAGTCCTCGACCTGGCGTTCGTATTCGCCGTGGAACAGGGGGGCGGCGACCAGGAAGTCCGCGGTCGCCCGGTTGCAGGCGGTGGGGATGTTGTAGAGCACCGCGATGCGCAGCAGCGCCTTGACGTCGGGGTCGTGCGGCTGGGGCTCGAGCGGGTCCCAGAAGAAGATCAGGATGTCGAGCGCCCCCTCGCTGATCTGGGCGCCGACCTGCTGGTCACCGCCCAGCGGCCCGCTCTTGTAGCACGTCACCTCGAGGCCGGCGCGGCGCGCGATCAGCGCCCCGGTGGTGCCGGTCGCGAACAGCCGGTGCTCCTTCAGCACGTCGTGGTTGAACTCGACCCACTCCAGCAGGTCGCGCTTGCGGCTGTCGTGGGCGATGAGCACGATATTCTTCACGTTCTGCATCTTGACCCGGACCATGGAGGCCTCGAAGGGGAAGGGTGGCGGCGCCCCGATGGGCGCCGCGTCTCAATGCGCGAGGCCGAGCGCCGTCTCGAGCTTGCCGGCCCACGGCCCGCCGGGATCGCGCGCCAGGTAGACCCGCGCCCAGCGCCGCGCCTCGGCGCTCCGCCCCACCTGATCGAGCAGCAGCGCGCGATCGTAGAGCGCCGCGAGCCACGGCTCCTCGCCCTCGCGCACCGCGGCGAACTGGGCGATCGCCTGGAGCTCGAGCGCGCGTGCGCGGTTGACGTCGCTCTCGGCCTCGGCCTCGAGCGCGAGCACGACGCCGAGCCCGAGACGGGCGTCGGGGACGTGCGCGCCGAAGTAGAGCGCGCTGCGATAGCCGGTCTCGGCGCGGGCGTACCGGCGGCGCGCCAGGTCGAGGCCGGCGCCCGCGACCGCGAGCCGCACATCGCCGGGAAAGCGCGTGCCCGCGCGCCCGATCATGCCGGCGGCGCGCTCCAGCCGCCCGGCATCGGCGGCGGTGAGGGGGCGGGCGTCGGGATCGGCGCCCACCAGCGCCGACTGGAAACGCAGCGCGCCGCCACCGACCGGGGTGAGTCCGGCGACCAGCGCGCGCGCGGCCTGCGCGTCGGGATCGTCGGGCAGCCCCACGATCGCGGGGGCGGGCGCGTACAGGATGAAGCTGGCGAGCGCCAGCAGTGCCGCGAGCATGGCGAGGAACACGACCACGGCGATGACCGGCCAGCGGATCCGGCGCTCGATGAGCGTGGTCGTCGTTTCCCGCAGCTCCGGTGTCGCGAGCCTCGCGGCGGTCGCGTCCGGCTCGGGCGGCTCGAGCGCGGGGGCGGGTGAGGCGGCGGGTACGGTCATGAGGGAGGGCTCCTCCTGTCATCCTAGAGAGGGCGGCCCCGGCCTTCAACCCGTTGCTCCGGCTTGAGCTTCCTGATACCTTGCGGTCCGCATCGCGCCCTGACCGCGCGCGCCGCCCGCTCGCCGACGAGGGTCCAAGGGAGGGTCCAACCCGCCTATGGCCGTAGTCAGGTTCCTGCAGGTCTCCGACTTCCATCTCGGTCGTCCGTTCGGGTGGCTCGCCACCGACCGGCGCGAGCAGCGGCGCAGGGATCAGCGGCGCGCCGTCGAGCTCGCGATTCAGCAGGCGATCGAGCGCGGGGTCGACGCGATCCTGATGCCCGGCGACCTGTTCGACCAGGAATGCGTGGACGCGGACATCCTCGGCTTCGCGGTGCGCGCCTTCGAGGTCTCGGGCTGCCCGCCGGTGTTCATCGCTCCCGGCAACCACGATCCCTACTCGCCGGTCAGCCATTACTGGAACCCGCATCTGCTCAGGGCACGCGCCGGCGCCTGGCCCTCGAACGTTCACGTCTTCACCTCGGCGCACTGGACGCCCCAGCAGCTGCCGGGGCGCGACGACATCACGGTGTGGGGGCGCTGCTCGACCGCCAACGTCGCCTCGACCGAACGGCCGCTGGACGCCGCACTGGTCGACGAGGTCAAGCCGGTGCGCGGCGCGCCGCTCAACATCGCGCTGTTCCACGGCTCGCGCGAGGGCGCCTGCCCGCCGGGACAGAAGCTGGTGGCGCCGTTCTCCGACGACGAGGTGCGGCGCTCGCCGTTCTCCTACCTCGCGGTCGGCCACTACCACACCACCTCGCAGCTCGACGGCGGCATGGGCAGCGTGCGCCTCGCCTACTCCGGCGCGCCGATCGCGCTCGACGCCAGCGAGCTCGGCAGGCACGGCGCGCTCGAGGTCGAGATCCAGTACGGCGACGGACCGACCCGCACCGCGGTCAGCTTCGTCGAGCTCGACCGCCGCACGGTCCATGCGCTGGAGGCCGACATCACCGGCTGCGGCACCGCCGAGCAGATCGACCGCAGGGTCGCGAAGGAGATGGACAGGGCCGGCACCGCCGAGCAGGACATCGTGACGGTGAGGCTGCGCGGCCGGCTGGCCAGGGGGGTGCGCTACGCCGCGCCCGGGCCCGAGCTGCGGGCGCGCGCCTTCTACGTGCGCATCAACCTGACGGCGGTGCGCCCCGACTACGACCTCGACGCCTATCGGACCGACACCAGCACCGCGACCGAGCCCCGCTTCGCGCGCGCCATGCTCGACAAGATCCAGGCCGAGCAGGATCCGGCCGAGCGCGCGGTGCTGGAGAGCGCGCTCTACTACGGGCTCGACGCGTTCCGGCTCGGCGAGGTCATGCCGGTCTACGAGGAACTGGGCGAATGAGGCTGCTGCGGCTGCGCGTCGACAGCTTCGGGGCGCTCAAGGGCGAATTCTCCTTCGATCCGGACAAGGTGACGGTGATCGTCGATCAGAACGAGCGCGGCAAGTCGACGCTGCTGGCCGCGGTAGGCGCCGCGCTCTACGGGCTCGACGGCGACAAGCGCCGCTGGCCGGTCATCACGCCGCTCGAGCGCTGGCGGCCATGGAGCGGTGACAACTACAAGCTCGAGCTCGAGCTGGAGAGCGGCGGCGAGCGCTACACCGTGCGCCGCGACCTGGCGCGCGGCACGGTCGAGGTGTGGAACAGCCACGGCCAGGAGATCAGCCCCCAGTTCCTCGAGGGCAAGGACGAGTTCCCGATCGGCAAGAAGCTGCTGGGCATCGACTCCGAAGAGTTCGAGAAGTGCGCGTTCGTGCGCCTCACCGATCTCGAGCACGTGGTGCCGCCCGACGAGAAGGCGCGGCGTGGCAACACGCTCCAGGCCCGGCTCGAGAACGCCGCCGACACGCGCGGGGGCGACACCAACGCCACCGAGGCGGTGGCGCTGCTGGAGGGCGCGCTCAAGAAGTACAACGACCGGGAGCTCGATTTCACCGGGACCATCGACAACGCGATCCAGCGCCTCGAAGCCAAGCGCGGCCTGCTCGAGACCGAGGCCAAGAACCTCGAGCACGAGCTCGAGCAGGTGGCCGGGCCGCTGGAGCAGCTCTCGGCCCTGGGCGAAGAGGAGAACCAGGCCCGCCTGTCAATGGCACGGGTCAGCGACGAGCGCAAGGGCGCGCTGGCGGCCGAGTTCAAGGCCAAGCTGGAGGAAGACTCCGAGCGTCGCGCCGAGCTCGAGAGGCTGGAGGCCGAAGCCCGCGAGCTTGTGGCCGACACCCACGTGCCCGAGAACTCCGAGGCCGATCTCAACCAGACCGTCGGGCAGCTCGAGCAGGCCCAGCGCAACCTCGAGGCGCTCGAGGCCCGCCACCGCGACGAGCAGGCGCGCGAGCGCTCGATGCTCGAGGTGGAGCTCGACAAGTACAAGACCGTCGAGAGCTCGGCCGGCTCCGACGCGGACCGGCTGATCGCGCTGGCCGCCGAGATGCGCCGCATCGCCGACGAGGACGGGCGCCGGCGCGCCGAGATCAGCGACATGCGCGAGCAGCTGGCGGGCAAGGGCGTCGATCAGGAGCGCCTGCGCACGCTGCGCAAGCGCTTCGACGGGCTCGACGACGCCAACCTCCATCTGCTGCGCAACCAGTCCGAGCTCGGCCTGGTCTACCAGAGCGACCTCGCCGGGCTGGAGAGCCAGCGCACCGAGGGCACCGAGGCGATGCGCGAGATCGACACCCAGCGCAGCGGCCTGCGCGTGCCGGGCTGGCTGCTGGTGGCGCTGGGCTTCGGCGCCGGGATCGCGGGCGGCGCGCTGGTGGCGCTGGGCGCCGAGCAGCGGCTGTGGGCGGCGCTGCTGTCGGGCGGCTCGATCCTGATCTTCATCGGCGTGCTGCTGCTGATGGCGGCCTCGGGGCTGCGGCGCCGCGAGCGCGCCGAGGCGCTGCGGCGGCTGAGCGAGTCGCAGCGCCAGATCAGCCAGCTACGCGCGCGACGCGGCGAGACCGAGACCGCGCTGGGGGGGCTGGCGCGCTCGCTCGGCTTCCGCGACCCGATCGAGCTGATGCGGGACTGGAACGAGTACTCGCGAGTCAGCGACCAGAGCCAGCCGGTGCGGGTCGCGCAGGAGCAGCTGGTGACGCTCGAGACCGCGCGGCGCACCGTGTTCGAGGACTCGCGCGCGCTGCTCGAACGCTTCGGCGGCGGAGTGCCCGAGCCCGCCCACCTCGAGCGCGTCGCCGCCGACATCCGCGCCCTGTGGCGGCTGCGCGAGCGCATCGACGGCCTGGAGAAGAACTGGGCCTGGGTGGGCGACGAGAAGCGCTCGTCCTCGGCCGAGGTCGCGGGCCACAAGGACAAGGCGCTGCGCATCCTCCAGGCCGCGGGGCTGGTGTACGACCCCGAGAAGCCGTGGTCCGAGCACGCGCGCGAGCTGGCCGAGCGGGTGCGCGGCAAGGCGCGGCACCGGCTGCTGCTGGAGGAGCTGATCCCGGCGGCACAGCGGCGGGTGATGCCCGAGGCCCAGCGCAACGATCTGGCCGCCCAGCTCCTGGCGTTCGAGGCCGAGACCGGCGCCGGCAAGGGCGGAGCGTCCCGGGCGCGCACCCCGATCGACCTCGAGCGCGAGAGCCGCCGGCTGCAGGAACGGCTCGAGGAGATCCAGAAGCAGCGCGGCGAGCTCAAGGCCAGGGTCGACGCGGCGTGCCGGCGCTACGAGGCCGACCACCCCGAGAAGCTTCAGCAGATCGAGCGCTTCGATCGCGCGCTGGCACGCGCGCGGCGCTTCAAGAGATCGATCGAGACCGCCATCACGGCGATCAGCGAGCTGGCGCTCGACACCCACAAGCGCTGGTCCGAGTTCCTCAACCGCCGGGTCGCCGAGCTGCTCGAGCAGGTGGGCGCACGGGTCGAGGAGCTGCGCTTCGGCGAGGATCTGGACTTCTCGGTCAAGCTCTGGAACGGCCAGCAGTTCGCGCGCGGCAAGGCGGTGAGCCAGATGTCGACCGGCGCCCGCGACCAGCTCTACCTCGCGATCCGGCTCGCGATCAGCGAGTACCTGTCGTCGGCCGAGAACCCGCTGCCGCTGCTGATCGACGACGTGTTCGCCACCAGCGACGACGACCGCGCCCGCGCCGGCATGCGGCTGCTGATCGAGCACTTCGGCGAGCACCACCAGATCGTGATCGTGAGCTGCCACCGCCACCGCCTCGAGACGCTGTCGCGCCTCGACCCCGAGCTGTACAAGACCCGGGTGCAGTGGCTGGACGCGCGCACGACCAGCTTCGCGCGTTAGATCAGACATTCGCACCGGCGCGATCGCAACCACGCCGCGCCCGACCGCATCCCTGAGGAGGCCCCCGTGCGTCCGCCGCTCCGTGTCGCCCCGCTGCTCATCGCTCTGGCTCTCGCGGCGCGCCCGGCCGGCGCGGCGTCCGATGCGGGCGAGGCCATCCGCGACCGGGGTGACCGCCAAGGGGAAGTCCATTTCCACTTCCCACGCCCGATGATCGGCTTCAGCATCGGCGAGGACGCCGAGGAGCTCGTCCGCGAGAAGACGGTCGCCGGGGTGTTCAAAGCCGACTCGCTGCGCCGCCACCTGCGCATCCTGACCGCCGAGCCGCACGTCGCCGGCACCCCCGCCGACCGCGCCACCGCCGAATACGTGCGCGAGCGGCTCGCCGCCTACGGCTGGGACGCGCGCATCGAGGAGGTGCCGGTCTACCTCAACTACCCGACGCTCTCGCGCCTGGAGCTGGTCGCGCCGGCGCGTGAGACCCTGGCGCTGCGCGAGCGCGGCGTGCCGTGGGACAAGGATGCCTACAGCCTGCGCGCGTTCGACGCCTTCCACGGCTACAGCGCCAGCGGCGAGGTGACCGCGGGCGTGGTGTACGCGAACTACGGCGACGTCGACGATTTCAAGAAACTCGCCGAGCTCGGCATCGAGGTGCGCGGCCGGATCGCGCTGGTCCGGTACGGCAAGATCTTTCGCGGCCTCAAGGTGCGCAACGCCGAGAAGGCCGGCGCGGCTGGGGTCATCATCTACAGCGATCCCGCCGACGACGGGTTCGCGAAGGCCGATCCCTACCCGCGCGGACCGGCGCGTCCCGAGGATGCGATCCAGCGCGGCAGCGTCCAGTTCCTGTCCGAGGGCCCGGGCGATCCGACCACGCCCGGCTGGGGCTCGCGCGCCGGCGGCAAACGCCTCGCCGCCAAGGACGCCAAGGGGATCCCGCGCATCCCCTCGCTGCCGCTGTCGTGGGGCGAGGCGCTCAAGATCCTGCGCGCGCTCGAAGGGCCGCGGGTGCCGGACGCCTGGCAGGGGGGACTGCCGCTCGCCTACCACCTCGGCCCCGGTCCCGCGGTGCTCCACCTCGCGTCGCGCCAGGACTACGCGGTGCGCCCGATCTGGAACGTGGTCGCGACGCTCAAGGGCCGCGAGACACCCGACCAGTGGATCGTGTGCGGCAACCACCGCGACGCCTGGACCTTCGGCGCGGTCGATCCCAACAGCGGCACCATCTGCCTGCTCGAGATGGCGCGCGGGATCGGCGAGCTGGCGAGGGGCGGCTGGCGCCCGCGCCGCACGCTGATGCTGTGCTCGTGGGACGGCGAGGAGTACGGGCTGCTGGGCTCGACCGAGTTCTGCGAGGGGCGCGACGCCGAGCTGACCGCCCGGGCGGCGGCCTACGTCAACGTCGACGTGGCGGTCGCCGGCCGGGACTTCCGCGTCAACGGCAGCCACGCGCTGCGCGACCTGCTGGTCGAGGCGCTCGACCAGGTGCAGGATCCGGGGCGCGGCGTGTCGATGCTGCGCGCCTGGACCGACAAGGGTTTCGCCGACGGCAAGGCGGACTGGGCGCGTCTCAACCGCGAGCGGCACTGGCGCGGCGAGCCGGAGCGGCCGTTCGAGATGAACGTGGCGCCGCTCGGCAGCGGCTCGGACTACACCGCCTTCGAGCACCACCTCGGCATCGCCTCGCTCGACATCCGCGCCGAGGGACTGCAGGGCACCTACCACTCGATGTACGACGACTTCGAGTACATGGACCGCGTCGTCGACCCGGGCTACGCCTACTCGCTGATGATGACCGAGTTGTGGTCCCGGGTGGCGCTGCGCCTCGCCGAGGCCGAGCTGCTGCCGCTGCGCTACTCCAACACCGGGCAGTTCGTGCTCGACGAGCTGCAGTCGATCGAGGAGCACATCGACGACGCCAATGCCGGCGTGACGGTCGACAGCCTCAAGCTCGTCGCCGACTTCGGGCCGGTGAAGGCGCAGGCGACGCGCCTGCGCGATGTCGCGCGCTCGCTCGAGACGCGCGGCGACGCGGCGGTGGGGAGGAGCGGCACGGTGGCGGGGATCAACGCCGCGCTCCTGGGCGCCGAGCGCGCGCTCCTCGGCCCGGGGCTTCCGGGCCGCGCCTGGTTCCGGAACGAGCTGTACGCGCCGGGGCTCAACACCGGCTACGCGCCGGTGCCGCTGCCGCGCCTCGGCCAGGCGGTGCTCGACAAGGACCCGCGGGCGCTGCGCGCCGGCTTGAAACCCCTGGAGGAGGCGCTGGCGCGCGCCACCGCCGCGCTCGAGAAGGCGCGGTGAGCACGCGCCGCACCCGCCGCGCTAGAGCAGGCCCGGTGAGCACGCGCCGCGCCCGCCGTGCGACGGTGCGGCGCGGGACTCCGCGGGTCCGCGCCGCGGCCTCCGCCCCGGCGCGGCGCGACGCGCCGCTCGAGCTCAGCCCCCAGGAGTTCCGCCGCGCCGGCCACGCGCTGGTCGATCGCATCGCCGCGTTCCTGGCCTCGATCCGCAAGCGCCCGGTGACGCCGGGCGAGGACGCCGAGACGGTGCGCGCGGCGCTCGGCGCGGCGCCACTGCCGGCCCGCGGCAGCGCTCCGGGCCCGCTGCTCGAGCGCGCGGCCGCCCTGGTGTTCGAGCACTCGCTGCTCAACGGCCACCCACGCTTCTTCGGCTACATCACCTCGCCGGCGGCCCCGATCGGAGCCCTCGGCGATCTGCTGGCGGCCGCCGTCAACCCCAATTGCGGCGGCTGGGAGCTGTCGCCGATCGCGAGCGAGATCGAGGCCCAGTCGGTGCGCTGGATCGCCGAGCTGCTGGGCTACCCGGTTGATTGTGGCGGGCTGCTGGTGAGCGGCGGCAACATGGCGAACTTCGTCGGCTTCCTGGCCGCGCGCCGCGCCGCCGGCGGGCCCGAGCTGCGCACCCGCGGCGTCGCCGTGGGCGGGGCGCTGCGGGTCTACGCCTCGACCGAGACCCACACCTGGATCCAGAAGGCCGCCGATCTGTTCGGGCTCGGCACCGATGCGATCCGCTGGATCGAGACCGGGCCGGATCAGGCCATGGACCTGCGCGCGCTGGAGCGCCAGATCGCGGCCGACCGCGCTGGCGGCGAGCGCCCGTTCCTGGTGGTCGGCACCGCCGGCTCCGTGATGACCGGCGCGGTCGATCCGCTGGCCGAGCTCGCGGCCCTGTGCCGCGCCGAGAAGCTGTGGTTCCACGTCGATGGCGCCTACGGCGGGCTCGCGGTCGCGGCGCCCGCGGCGCCCGCCGACCTGCGCGGGCTGGCACTCGCCGACTCGGTGGCGGTCGATCCGCACAAGTGGCTCTACGCCCCGATCGAGGCCGGCTGCGCGCTGGTGCGCGATCCGGCGCGCCTGACCGACGCCTTCAGCTACCACCCCGCCTACTATTCGATGAACCGCGACGCGGGCGCGCCCGTCAACTACTACGAGTACGGCCCCCAGAACACCCGCGGGTTCCGCGCGCTCAAGGTGTGGCTCGGCATCCTGCAGGCGGGGCGCGACGGGATCGCGCGCATGATCGGCGACGACATCGCCCTGGCGCGCGCGTTGTTCGAGGCAGCGGGCGCACACCCGGAACTCGAGCCCGGGACGCTGGGGCTCAGCATCGCGACCTTCCGCTTCGTGCCCGCCGACCTGCGCGCGACCGCCGCGGAGTCGGGGCCGTATCTCGACCGCCTGAACGAGGA
>Ga0318554_10000532_pt1 | contig 13825 bp, 14 predicted proteins | sample GRESIP082b2f22_FD_203687 | JGI IMG/M metagenome (GOLD analysis project Ga0318554, IMG submission 203687) | Tropical soil microbial communities from Luquillo Experimental Forest, Puerto Rico - GRE.SIPMG.082b2f22 | ecosystem: Environmental > Terrestrial > Soil > Tropical forest > Bulk soil... | reverse complement strand
AGTCGGGCGCGCGTGGCCGCGCGATCGCCCCGTCGGGCGCCTCGACCGGGTCCAAGGAGGCGAAGGAGCGCCGCGACGGGGGCGGCGCGTGGGGCGGCAAGGGGGTCGCCGGCGCGGTGGCAGCCGTGAACGGGGAGATCGCCGCGGCCCTGGACGGGATCGAGGCGGCGGACCAGCGCTTCGTCGACCAGTCCCTCTGCGACCTGGACGGCACGCCCGACAAGGGCCGGCTCGGCGCCAACGCCGTGCTCGCCGTCTCGCTCGCCGTCGCCAGGGCCGCCGCCGACGAGTGCGCACAGCCCCTCTACCGGTACCTCGGCGGGGCGAACGCGCACCTGCTCCCGGTCCCGCTGCTCAACGTCGTGAACGGCGGCGCGCACGCGCGCAACTCGATCGACTTCCAGGAGTACATGCTCGCGCCGGTCGGCGCCCCGAGCTTCACCGAGGCGCTCCGCTGGGGCACCGAGACGTACCACGCGCTGAAGGCCGTGCTCACCGAGAAGGGGCTCTCGACCGGCGTCGGCGACGAGGGAGGGTTCGCGCCGGACCTGCCCGACAACGAGGCGGCGATCGCCGTGCTCGTCGAGGCCATCGAGCGCGCCGGGTACGCGCCGGGAGACGAGGTCGCGCTCGCGCTCGACCCGGCGACGACCGAGCTCTGGCGCGACGGCCGCTACGAGCTGAAGGGCGAGGGCCGCACGCTCTCGAGCGACGAGCTCGTCGCGTACTGGGCCGAGCTGTGCGGGCGGTATCCCATCGTCTCCATCGAGGACCCCATGGCGGAGGACGACTGGGAGGGGTGGCGGGCGGTCACCGAGCGGCTCGGCGCCACCGTGCAGCTCGTCGGCGACGACGTGTTCGTGACGAACCCCACCCTCCTCGTGCAAGGGATCGAGGAGGGCGTGGCCAACGCCATCCTGATCAAGCTCAACCAGATCGGCACGCTCACCGAGACGCTGGAGACCGTCTCGCTCGCGCACGCCGCGGCGTACCGATGCGTGATCTCGCATCGCTCCGGGGAGACCGAGGACACGACCGTGGCGGACCTCGCGGTCGCCGTGAACGCCGGGCAGCTGAAGGCGGGCGCGCCCGCGCGCTCGGACCGCGTCGCGAAGTACAACCAGCTGCTCCGCATCGAGGAGGCGCTCGACGACCAGGCCCGGTACGCCGGGCGCCGCGCGCTCGCGAGGGGGTCGCGTGGCTAGCGCGCGTCCGCCCGCGCCCGACCACGGGCCGCTCCGGCTCAGGGGGTGGCTCGTGATCCTCGGTGGCGCCGCGACCGCCGCGGTGATCCTCACGGCGTGGCTCCCGGTCGGCGCGCTCATCGCGCAGCACTCCGCGCTCTCGGCCGCGTCGAGCCGGCTCTCGCAGCTGAGCGCCGAGGGGGTCGCGCTCACCGCGGAGGAGGCGCGGCTCCAGACGCCCGCGGTGATCGACCAGCTCGCGCGCGAGCAGTACCAGCTGGTGGAGCCGGGCCAGCGGCTCGTGCAGGTGCTCACGCCTTCGTTCCGTCCGACCTCGCAGCGCGCCGACGGCGGCCCCTTCCCCGGCGACCCCGGGTACGCCCCGGTCGTCGACCCCGCCGACGCCACGAGCGGGCCGGGCCCGCCGCCGGCGTCACGCCCCCCGGCCCACGTCGTCGCGCGGCCAGCCGGACCGGGGTACCTCTCGAGGGTGCTGAGCACGCTCGAGTTCTGGCGTTGACCGAGGGGCACCCAGCGCACCGGGCCGACGTCGACGCGGTGACGGCGCTGCTCGGCCGGCGGCCCCTCGGCGCCTTCGAGGTGGTGGTCCGGCGGCCTGACGGCGCGCCGGTGGTCATCGAGAACTCGCCGTGGCTGGACGACGGCACCCCGATGCCCACCTCGCTCTGGCTCGTCGACCCCGACCTGGTGCGGCAGGTCTCGGCCCTGGAGGCGAGCGGCGGCGTGCGGCGCCTCGAGCGGGCGGTCGACCCCGACGCGCTCGCCGCGACCCACGCCGCCTACGCGGCGCGTCGCGACGCGCGCTGCGACGACCGACGGGGACCGCGGCCGACCGGCGGGGTCGGCGGGACGCGGACCGGCGTGAAGTGCCTGCACGCGCACCTCGCGAACCACCTGTGCGGCAACGAGGACCCCGTCGGAGCGCTGGTCGCGCGCGAGCTCTCGCTCGGCGCGCTCGTGCCGCCGCCGCCCTCGCGTGACAGGCTCGGGGCGTGACGCCCGTCGCCGCGCTCGACTGCGGCACGAACTCCACCCGCCTGCTCGTCGTGGACGACGCCGGCACGCCGATCGACCGCCGGATGCGGATCACGCGCCTCGGTCAGGGCGTGGACGCGACGGGTGAGCTGCGCGAGGACGCCATGGCCCGCACGATCGACGTATTGCGCGAGTACCGCGGCGCGATGGACGACCACGGGGTCACCGCGGGGCGGCTGGCCGCGACCTCGGCGGCGCGTGACGCGAGGAACGGGGCGACGTTCCTCGAGGCCGCCGCGGCGGTGACGGGGATCAAGGCCGAGCTGCTCTCGGGCGAGGAGGAGGGCAGGCTCTCCTTCGCCGGCGCGACCGCCGACCTCGACGGGACGCTCGACGGCGTCGTGGTCCTGGACATCGGCGGCGGCTCGACCGAGCTCGTGACCGAGGTCGACGGCGCCGTCGTCGCGCACTCGATGCAGGTCGGGTGCGTCCGGCTCACCGAGCGCGCGCTCGCTGCGGACCCACCGCCTCTCGTGGCGCTCGCGGACGCCGCGGCGATGGCCGACGCCGCCATCGACGTGGCGTTCGCGGCCGTCCCGTCGCTCGCGACGGCGCGCGCGGACCGCCGGGTCGTCGGCCTCGCCGGCACGGTCTCCACGCTCGCGCAGATCGACCTCGGGCTCACCCGGTACGACGAGGCGGCCGTCCACCACCACTGGCTCTCGCTCGAGGCGATCCGCCGCTGGCGCGACGTCCTCGCCGCCATGACGATCGCGGCGCGGCGCGAGCAGCCCGGCATGGTGCCCGGCCGTGAGGACGTGATCGTCGCGGGGATCGTCATCCTCGAGCGCGTGATCGTGCGCCTCGCCGCCGAGGGCTGCCTCAGCTCCGAGCACGACATCCTCGACGGGCTCGCGCGGAGCGTGCTGGAGCGGTGAGGTGCGGCGTCGGGACGGCGCAGAGGGCGCGACGGGGGGCGGCGCGGTGAGGTCGCACACGTCCGTCGAGGGCCCCGTCGTGCTCCACGGACGCCGGGTGGTGCTGCGGACGCTCAACGAGCACGACTACGACGGGTGGGCCGAGGTCCGGATCCGGTGCCACGACTGGCTCGTGCCGTGGGAGCCACGGATGGCGGGCTCGCCGCTCCCGCCCGAGGACCGGCGGAACTTCGCCGCGCGGTGCGCGCTGCGCGAGCGGGAGCGCCAGCTCGGCACGGGGTACGGGTTCGGGATCTTCGTCGACGGTCGGTTCGCGGGCGAGCTCACCCTGTCCTCGATCCAGCGCGGCCCGTTCCTCACGGCGTACGTCGGGTACTGGATCGACCAGGCGCTCGCCGGCCGGGGCTACGTCCCCGAGGCGGTCGTCGCGTGCCTGCGCTACGCGTTCGGTGAGCTCGGGCTGCACCGCATCGAGATCTCGATCATCCCGCGCAACGCCGCGTCCCGCCGCGTCGTCGAGAAGCTCGGCATCCGCTTCGAGGGCATCGCGGAGCGATACCTCTCGATCGACGGGGTGTGGGAGGACCACGCGCGCTACGCCATCACCGCCGAGGAGTGGGCCGAGCGCGGCGCGGCGCTCAGCGAGGCGTGGCTGGGGGAGTGACCCCGGGCTCGACCTCGACGGGGGCGAGCGCGAGCAGCTCGTCGAGGCCCGCCACGCGCACCTGCGCGCCCCGCGGCGCCACCGCCCGCATCGCGCCGAGCGCACCGACGCCGCCGACGAGCAGCGCGCGGCCCGCACCGCGCACCACCACCGTGGCGGGCGGCGCGCTGCTGGGGACCGGGCCCTCCAGCTCCACGACGCCCACCCACCTCGGCCGCCGACGGGCCGCGGCGACGTCGAGCAGCATCCGGATCGAGTCGGGGACCACCTGCACCGAGCTGCCCGGCACATCGAGCCAGGTCACCGGGACGGCCTCGACCGCGAGCCCGAGCGCGCCGGCGAGCCAGAGCACCTCCACGTCGAACGCGTACCCGTCCGTGGTCTGGAGCAGCGCGAGCAGGACGGCGGCGCCCCGGCGGAACCCCTTGAACCCGCACTGCGTGTCGTCCAGGCCGACCCGCCCGAGCGCGCGGACCGCGAGGTTGAACACGCGCCCCGCGTCGGTGCGCAGCCGCGAGCCGTACTCCACGCGGCCGCGCACCGCGCGCGAGCCGACCGCCACAGGCGCGCGGTCGAGCGCCGCACACAGGGCGGGGAGGTGGGCGGGGTCGATCGCCATGTCGGCGTCGCAGAATGCGACGGCGTCACCACGTGCGTCGAGGAGCCCCGCGCGGACCGCCGCTCCCTTGCCGCGGTTGCGTGGGAGCGGGAGCAGGCGCGCGTGCGGGTACGCGGCGATGAGCTCACGCGCGATCGAGACCGTCCCGTCCGTCGAGCCGTCGTCGACGACGAGCAGCTCGGTCGACGTGGGGTCGACCGAGCCGTCAGCGACGGCGCGTGCGAGGCGCGCGAGCCCGTCCGCCAAGCGGTCGGCCTCGTTGTAGGTCGGGACGACGAGGGTGAGGGTCGGCGTGTCGGCCACGGTGCCCGCCCGTGTCAGGGGCGGGCGGCGCCGATGAGGCCGACGGTGAACGCGGGCTGGAGCGCGATCGTCGTGCCGGTGTACGCGGCGGCGATCGTGGTCTGGCCGCCGAACGGCCCGCTGCCGCCGTACATCACGACGTGGTCGATGGCGTTGTCCCCGTCCAGGTTGAAGTAGAAGAGCAGGTCGCCCGGTTGGAGGCTCCGAAGCGAGACGTGGGGGAGCGCGGCGTACTGCTCGGCCGCGGTCCGCGGGATCGAGACCCCCGCCTTGGCCCACGCCCACTGGGTCAACCCGGAGCAGTCGAACCCGACGCCGGGCTGCTCGCCGCCCCAGACGTACGGCACGCCGATCTGCGACTCGGCCGCGGAGAAGGCGCGCATCCCTGCGGCGTTGCCGGTCGCCGATCCGCTGATCGAGCCGGAGAACCCGCGCAGCGCCTCGACGACACCGGTGATGCCGCCGAGCTGGCTGGCGACGCCGAGCGCGCCGGCCGCCGCCTCCTGCTGTCGCTCGCGCGCCGCCGCACGCGCGGCGGCGATGGCGGCCTCGAGGACGAGGTGGTGCAGCTGCTTGCCCATGGAGCCAACGAGGCGGTTCGTGTGGACCGCGATCTGATGGTTCTCCCCGAGCAGGGCAGCCGCGTGCCGGCTCACGTCGGCGACCGCCGCCCGCTGCGCGCCGAGGTTGTGCTGCTGTGAGACGAGCGAGAGCGTCTCGTCGCGATACGTCGTCTCGAGCGCCGCGACGTTGCCGATCACGGTCTGCTGGTAGATGCCGGCGGCCACGCTCTGGTTGGCGTCCTGCGTGAACAGCGAGACGCTGTTCGCGTTCTCCGACCCGAAGACGTAGGCGAGCACCGCGTCGCCCTGGAGCTCCCTCGCCGTCGCTTCCACCTTGCGTCGTGTGGCCTGCAACCGGTTGTGCGTCCGGCGGATGTTCGCGTCGAGGGCGAGGAGCCGACCCTGCAGCGAGTCATAGTTCTGCGCCAGCGCCTCGCTCTGTCGCTCCTCGTTCGCGAGGATCGCCTCGAGGCGATCCACCCGCGCACGCAGCGAGGTGATCGAGGGTGGCGAGGCGCTCGCGATGAGGGTGCTCGCGAGCATCCCGGCGCAGGCGGCGCCGACGAGCACGAGCCTCGACGCGCGCAGCGCGCCCCGGGTGCGCGCCCGAGCCACGGGACAACGCTACAAGAGCGCACCGCGGCGCAGCGGTATGGCCGTAGCGACGCGCGACGTCGGACACCCTGCATGCGAGCGACTAGAACGGCGCCCGTGGAGCGTACGACGTGTCCACCGTGGGGGACGTAGCCCAACTGGCAGAGGCAGGGCGCTTAAACCGCCTCGAGTGAGGGTTCGAGTCCCTCCGTCCCCACTCCGGCACCGCGATGCAACGACGCCCTGTCGCACACCACCGCGGGTGGTGCGAACGGTCGCGACCGAGGTCGGCGCGGCATCACCTTGCGTCGTCTACGCGCGGGTGCTCGCTGGTCGGGTCGCCACGTCAGGGGCGGGTGGTCCCTCGGCGCCGGCGAGGAGCGAGACGCCGACGATCGCGATGAGGAGGCCGATGACGCCGACGACGCGGCCGGAACCGCCCGCGAGCGTCTCGTGGAAGATCGTGACGCCGAAGAGCACGCTGACGAAGAGCGTCGTCGCGTTGGCTGAGCCCATGGCCGGTGCGAGCACGCCCGTCTTGAGCGCCGCCTGCTGCAACGCGAACCCGACGAGCGCGGACGTCACCAGCACATAGGTGGTCCAGCTCGTGAGCAGGGTGACGACCCCGCTGCCCACGAGCGTGACGAAGACCTTCGTGACCGAGGCTTGCATCGCGTAGGAGACGCCGGCCGCGCACCCGAGCATCAGCGCCCTCGTGGCGCCGCGACGGCGTCGGCCGAGGAGCACGAGCACCCCGATGCACACCGTCGCGCTCCCGCCCGCGGCCAGCCACGCCTCCCGGGAGGGCGTGTCGATCCCTCCCTGTGGGGAGCCAGCGGACAGGAGCAGGACGACACCGGCGACCATGGCGAACGCACCCGCCCACACGCGACGGCTGAGCTGCTGGCCGGTGAGCCTGGCACCCAACGGGAGCGCCAGCACGAGGCTGAGCTGCGTGAGCGACTGCACCACGATGAGCGAGCCGCGATCGAGCGCGGTCGCCTGGAGGATCCACCCGGCGGACTGGAACCCTGCCCCGGCGAGCCACACCGGTCGACGCAGGATCTGTCTGAGGAAGCGCGGGTCCCCCTCGTCGGCAGTGGTCTCGAGGGTGCCGCGCTGCTGCAGGACGGTGCCGAGCGCGAAGCACAGCGCTGCGAGGAGTGCGAGCGTGTGCGCGGCCATGGATCAGGCGTTGGTCCGCGAGCCGGCTGGATCCATCGCGCGGCCGATGGTATCCGTCGAGCTCGCGCCCACAACGCAGGAGACGCGTCGCGCGCGTCAACGCACGAGGTGTCGCCGTCGCCCACCGACGGACCCGAGGAGGGCGTCCATGGGCCAGCGGCTAGCGTGGCGCCCCATGGCTTCGAGCAGCACGGGCCGTTGGGTTCGTCGGGTCGGGTCCGCAGGAGGCGGTCGCACCTACCGCCGTCGGCGCCCAGTGAACTACTACGGCGTCATCGCCGTGATCTGCGTGCTCGGCGTCTCGTCGGTCGCGCTCGCGCGGTACGACTACCGGCATCCCGCGGGAGCGTCCGCGTCCCAGAGCCCGCCCACCACGCAAGACACGTGGTACGCGGCGCTCGGGATCTCGGTGTGCGGCGACGAGCACCCTGCGCTCGCCCCCAACCCGTTCGGGGCCGCGAGCGGGTTCCAGGCGATCGAGGGCGGGGCCATCAAGATCAACCCGAAGACGTCGAGCCAGACGGGGACGAACGCGACGCTGGCCGCGTTCGTGAGGGCCTACCCCGGTCTCACGGTCACCCCGTCCGCCCTCGTGCTCCCGCCGTCCGGCAAGGAGAAGAGGTCGACAACGCTGCGCTCGGGGTCGGCGTGTCCGACGGGGAGCAAGGACGCCGGCAAGGTCGGCCACGTCGAGATCGCGTACTGGCGCAACCTCGCGGCGACGCGGTTCTCGACGACGAGCGACCCCGCCTTCGTCCGCTTCTCGCCGAACCAGCTGATCACGATCGGGTTCGTCCCGACCGGCACGAACCCGCCCAAGCCGCCGGCGTCGGCCATCTCGGTCATGCTGAGCCCGCCGAGCACGACGACCACCCTCCCCGTGCCCTCGACGACCGCGCCCGGGCACGGCGCCACGACGACGACCTACTACGGCACCACGACGACCACCAGGCGCTGAACGTGCAGGCCGTCGTGCTCGTCGGCGGGCTCGGGACACGCCTCCGGCCCCTCACGGCATCGATCCCGAAGCAGCTCCTCCCCGTCGGCGGCGTCCCGATCATCGAGCGGGTCCTCGCCAGGCTCGCGGCGCACGGGGTCGAGCACGCGGTGCTCTCGATGGGGTACCTGCCGGACCCGTTCCTCTCCGCGTACCCCTCACGGCGGATCGACGGCGTCGAGGTCGAGTTCGCCATCGAGGACGAGCCGCTCGGCACCGCGGGCGCGCTCCGGTTCGCGGCGGAGGTCGCGGGGATCGACGAGACGTTCCTCGCCGTGAACGGTGACGTCCTCACCGACCAGGACGTGGGCGCGCTCGTCGCGCTGCACCGCGCGCGCGGTGCCGAGGGGACGATCCTGCTCACGCCGGTCGAGGACCCCAGCCGGTACGGCGTGGTGGTGACCGACGAGACCAGCCGGGTGCTGCAGTTCGTCGAGAAGCCGCCGCGTGACGAGGCGCCGAGCACGCACATCAACGCCGGCACCTACGTGCTCGAGCCGTCCGTGCTCTCGCGCGTGCCGGCCGGCACGACCGTCTCCATCGAGCGCGAGGTCTTCCCGGTGATGGTGACCGAGGGACGGCTCTTCGCGCGCCTCGACCCCGCCTACTGGCTGGACGCGGGGACGCCGCAGGCGTACCTCCAGGCCAACACCGACCTGCTCGACGGGGTGTGGCGCGCCGGTGTGCGCGGGTCGCGGGTGGGCTCCACGCTCCGCATGGACGGCGCGACCGTCGCGGCCTCGGCCACGGTGGAGCGCTCGGTCCTCTCCGCAGACGCAGTCGTCGGCGACCGGGCGGTCGTGCGCGGCGCGGTCCTGCTCGCCGGCGCGCAGGTCGGCGCGCATGCGACGGTCGTCGACTCCGTGATCGGCCCGCACGCGGTCGTCGGCGCAGGCTCCACGGTCGCCGCGCACAGCGTCCTCGCGAGCGGCGCGCGTGTCGCATGCGGGGTGACCCTGGAGGGGGCAGGGGTCGCCGAGTGAGGGCGCTCGTCACCGGCGGTGCGGGGTTCGTCGGGGGTGCCGTCGCGCGGCTGCTCGCCGACCGGGGCGACGACGTAGTCGTGGTGGACGACCTCCGCACCGGTCCTCGCGACGGGGTGCCCGACGGGTGCGAGCTCGTCGAGATCGCGGTCGGGGACCGGCAGGGGATCGGGGCGCTGCTCGCGGACCGCGAGATCGACGTCTGCCTGCACTTCGCGGGCCGCATCGAGGCCGGCGAGTCGATGCGGCGGCCCGAGACGTTCCTCGAGACGAACGTGGGCGAGACCATGGTCCTCCTCGAGGCGCTCGTCGCCGCCGGCGTCGGGCGCGTCGTCTTCTCCTCGTCGGCGGCCGTCTACGGCGATCCCGAGTACACGCCCATCGACGAGGCGCACCCGACCGCGCCCGTGAGCGTCTACGGGCAGACGAAGCTCATGGTCGAGCAGGCGCTCGGGTGGCTGGCGAGGCTCGGCAAGCTGCGGTACGCGGCGCTGCGGTACTTCAACGCAGCGGGAGCCCTCGGCGGATGCCGGGAGCGGCACCGCCCCGAGACCCACCTGATCCCGCTCGCCATCGAGGTCGCGGCGGGCGAGCGCGACGCGCTCGAGCTCTACGGCGCCGACTACCCGACGAGCGACGGGACGTGCGTGCGCGACTACGTCCACGTCGGCGACCTGGCTAACGCCCACCTGCTCGCCCTCGACGCCCTCGACGGCCTTGACGCGCTCGTCTGCAACCTCGGGAGCGGCACCGGGCACAGCAACATCGAGGTGATCCAGGCGGTCCGCGAGGTCACCGGCCGACCGCTCGAGGTGCGCACGGTGCCGCGACGCGCGGGCGACCCCGCCGTCCTCGTCGCCTCGAACGACCGCGCCCGCGAGCTCCTCGGCTGGGAGCCGGCTCGCTCCGGGCTGCGCCAGATCGTGGGCGACGCATGGGCCGCGAGGACCGCCGGCGTCCAGCGGTAGCGGTCAGCGGAAGAGGTCCTCGCCGTAGGGGCGCACGATCTCGTCCTTTACGCTCCCGTCGCGGAGCCAGCTCCGCGGCGCGCCGCGCACGACGGCGGCGGGGATCCCGGTCGCCTTGCCCATGACGATGTCGGCCGCGGCAGCGAGCTCGTCGGCAACGCACACCTCGGTCGCCTCGAGGAGCCTCCCCATGGCGTCCGGAGTCCCGCGCAGGTCGAGGATCCCGGCGACGCCGGCGCACCCGATCGCGACGTCGGTGACGCCACGCCGCCACGCGCGTCCGAACGTGTCCGAGACCACGACGCCGACCGCGACGTCGAGACGGCGCCGCAGGTCGGCCCGCAGCCGCCGCGCAGACCGATCGGGGTCATCGGGGAGCAGCACCGCGTGCCCCCGGTCGACGTTCGACCGGTCGACGCCGGCGTTCGCACAGACGAACCCGTGCGCGGTCTCGGTGACCCGCAGGTCGCCGCGTCGGCGCAGCACGCGCACCGCCTCGCGCTCCACCAGCGCGACCTTCTGGGCCTCGTCGAGGTCGTCGATCTGGACGAGCCGGCCCTCCGCCTTGGAGATGACCTTCGACGTCACGACGAGGACGTCGCCGTCTTGGAGGCCCGGACCGGACGGCGGTCGGCACGCCTCGGCGATGAGCATGGCCAGGTCGTCACCGGGTCGCACCTCGTCGAGGCCACGGACCGCGAGGACCCGAAGCTCCGGCTCAGCCATCGGCCACCACCTTCGCGAGCCGTGCGGCTCTGTCCCGGTCGGCCATCACGGTGTCGGTGACGACGCAGCGCATCCCGAGCGCCTCGACCGCGTCGCGCAGGGGTGCATCCTGCGCGTCGATGACGATGGTCCCGGCGAGGCCCTGATAGTGACGCGCGACGCCGAGCGCGCTCGGGTCGTGACCGAGGTCGGTGAGGAGCCGCGCGGCTGGGCCTTTGAGGGCGGCGCCGGCGACGATGGGTGAGACTGCCGCGACTGCGTCGCGCCGACGCGCGACCGCCTCGCGGACACCGGGCACCGCGAGGATCGGGTCGATGGAGACGAGCGGGTTCGACGGCGCCACGATGACGCGCGCCGCGTCGTCGATGGCCTCGATGACGCCCGGGGCGGGACGGGCGACGTCGGCGCCGTCGAAGTGAAGGGCGGCCACCTCCACGTCGCACCGGCGGGCCACGAAGTACTCCTGGAACGCGAGGTGCTCGCCCGTCGCGGCCACCACGACGGTCCTGACCGGGTCGTCGCTCACCGGGACCACGGTCACCGCGACGCCCCGGGCTGCCGCCAGCTCGGCGGTCACCGCCGAGAGGGGGGCGCCAGCGGCGAGCCGGCCCGTCCGGTAGAGGTGGGTGGCGAGGTCCCGGTCACCGAGGCGGAACCACGTCGGACCACCGAGCGCCTCGAGCTCGTCCATGACGCGCCAGCTCTCGTCAGCGACCCCCCACCCCGTGGCGTCGTTGTGCACGCCGGCGAGCGTGTAGGTGACCGTGTCGAGGTCGGGCGAGACGTGGAGCCCGTGGAGGACGGTGTCGTCCGCGACGTTCACGACCGCGGTGATCGAGCCTGGGTCGACGACGTCGACCAGCCCGGCGAGCAGCCGCGCTGCGCCGACGCCGCCGCACAGCACCGTGAGCACGCGCCGATCGTAGGAGGGTGGGTAGGGTCGCCCGCGATGCGCTCGATCGATGCGATCGAGCGGTGGCCAGGGCGGCACGGGGTAATCGTGATCTCACGTGCCGGTGCCCGCACCGAGATCGTCGCCGCTGCGGGCCCGCTCGATGAGCGGTTCGCGCACGCGTCGGTCACGAAGCTCTGGACCTCGCTCGCCGTCCTCGTCGAGGTCGATCGAGGGACCTGCGCGCTCGGCGATGCCGTGGGCCCACCCGGGTCGACGCTGGCGCACCTCCTGAGCCACGCCTCCGGGCTGCCGCTCGACGGCGGTGCGCCGATCGCGATGCCCGGGGTCCGGCGCATCTACTCGAACACCGGGATCGACCTCGCGGCCGACCACGCCGCCCGTCGCGGCGGCACGACGCCTGGTGCGCTCGTGCGTCGCAACGTGCTCGAGCCGCTCGGCGCGACCGAGACCGTCCTCGACGGCCCACCCTCCAGCGGCGCGATCGGGACGGTGCGCGACCTGGGCGTGCTCGCGGCCGAGCTCCTTGCTCCGACGCTCGTCTCCCCCTCGATCGCGTCGCGCTGGCGCACCGTGCACCTGCCCGACCTCGTCGGGGTCCTCCCGGGGTACGGGCGCCAGGACCCCTGCGCGTGGGGGCTCGGTCCAGAGGTGAAGGGGAGCAAGCGACCGCACTGGACCGGGGCGACGTGGCCCGCGATCTCCGTCGGTCACTTCGGTCAGGCCGGCGGGTTCGTCGTCGCCGACCACGTGCACGGCGTGTGCGTCGCGACGCTCGGCGATGCGCCGTTCGGGCCGTGGGCGAAGACCACGTGGCCGCCTTTCACCGATGCGGTGCGCGACGAGGCGCTGCAAGACGGCTGAGCCGACGCGCGCTGCGCGCTGCGCGCGGCAGCTCGCGTGTCGACGCCGGTTACCCGCCCCGTCGCGAAGAGGGGCGATTGCTAGGGTCCCGGACGATGCGGGCGGTCATCACCGGCGCTGCCGGGTTCGTCGGCCGGCACCTCGCCGCCCACCTCTCCGATGCGGGTGACGACGTGGTCGGGCTCGATCACGAGCACGACGTCACGGACGTCGACGCGATGGCCGGTGCCCTGGTGCGCGCCGACCCCGAGGCCATCTACCACCTGGCCGCCCTCTCGCACGTGGGCGCATCCTGGGACGACCCGGCCGCGGTGCTGCGGGTCAACGTGCTCGGGACCGACGGCGTGCTGGAGGCGGCCAGACGGGTCGTCCCGGACGCCTCGGTGCTCGTCGTGAGCTCAGCCGAGACCTACGGCGTCGTCCGGCCAGACGAGCTCCCCCTCACCGAGCGCGCCGAGCTGCGCCCCGGCTCGCCGTACGCGGCGTCCAAGGCCGCGGCGGAGCTGGTGGCGGTGCAGGCGTCCCGCGGGTACGGGCAGCGGGTCGTGGTGGCCCGGCCCTTCAACCACATCGGACCGGGCCAGTCGCCGACGTTCTTCGTGCCCGCAGTCGCCCGCCGACTCGTCGAGGCGCGCCGCGCCGGCGTCACCGAGGTCCCGGTCGGCAACCTCGACGCGCGCCGCGACTTCACCGACGTCCGCGACGTCGTCCGCGCGTACCGGCTGCTCGCGCGCCTGGGGTCGTCGGGCGTCGTCTACAACGTCTGCTCGGGTCGCGACGTCTCGGTCGGCGACGTAGCCGATGTGCTTCGCTCGCTGATCTACCCGGAGGCCCGGTTCGTCGAGGACCCGTCGCTCACGCGGCCGCTCGACATCCCCGTGCTCCGCGGCGACGCGTCGCGCCTCCGGGAGGGCACGGGCTGGCGACCCGAGATCGACCTCGCCACGACCCTTCGTGACGTCGTGGCGGAGGCCACGCAGCTGGCGTAGGCAGACCGCGCCGGACGGTCAGGAGGCGTCGGCCTCGCCGGCGTCGGCGCTGTCGAGGTTCGCGCTCGCCCGCTTCTTCGGCTTCGGCGCCTCGATCTCCTCATGGTCGGCCCTCTCGGGGGTGGCCCCCTCGGGGGCGGCCATACGCGTCTGGATCTGGGCGTGCAGCCCCTTCGAGGCGACCTTGACCTTCTGGACGGTGTCCTTGGCCACAGGCGGGAGCCGCTCCTCGAGGGGCGCCATCGCCTCCTCGATCCTCGCGAGCGCACCGGCGAGGACCTCGTCGAACTTGGAGAACTGCCGCCGTGCCTCGTCGGTCACGTCCTTGGTCTTCGCCTT
>Ga0318554_10000525_pt1 | contig 13883 bp, 15 predicted proteins | sample GRESIP082b2f22_FD_203687 | JGI IMG/M metagenome (GOLD analysis project Ga0318554, IMG submission 203687) | Tropical soil microbial communities from Luquillo Experimental Forest, Puerto Rico - GRE.SIPMG.082b2f22 | ecosystem: Environmental > Terrestrial > Soil > Tropical forest > Bulk soil... | reverse complement strand
TGACCGCCGGGGCCTGCCCCGCGTGGCCGAGCACTGCCGCGGGCTGCTCAAGGAGTCGCAACCCAATCCCTGGGTGGCGGCGGGAGTCACCGCCCGGGAGGCGGACGTGCTGCGCCTGGTCGCCGACGGGCTGGCCAACAAGCAGATCGCAGTGCGGCTGCAGCTGTCGCCACGGACCGTGGAAAAGCACGTTGAGAGCCTGCTGCGCAAGACCGGCGCCCGCTCCCGAACCGGCCTGGCGGCGGCCGCAGCGCAGGCCGCAGCCCGCGACTCTCAGCGGTCGTTTCCTCCCTCGGCCACTACGTAGTCCCGGCCGGCATCTACGTGTTGTTCCCGATGTGACGGCAGGCGTCCGGCTTGCATGCTGGCCTGGTGAGCCAGGCCGAGGGAACGCGCTGCGGGATGCTCGACGCTACGAAACTAATCGTGGCCGTCAAGAACATCGAGACGCCCGACGAGCGGCACGCGTTCGAACACGCCTCGCTCGACGTGGTCAACCTGCCCGGCGTTACGATCGCCCGCACTGTGTATCAGCCCGGCTGGAAGTGGTCGACCGACGTCAAGCCGGTCGTCGGCACGCAAGCCTGCCAGGCGGCCCACACCGGCTACATCATCTCCGGCCGGCTCCACGCCCGCATGGACGACGGCCGCGAGTACGACCTCGGACCGGGCGACGCGCACGTCGTGTCGGCCGGTCACGACGCCTGGGTGGAGGGCGACGAGCCGTGCGTCGTGCTTGACCTCGCTTTCACCGGACGTGCACTAGCCGGGCACGTCGGCCGCTGCCCCTGCGGGGTTGAGTTCCGGGTCGCTAGCGACGACCAGTTCGGCCAGCTGGTCGCCGCCATCCGCGAGCACGCGCGCAGCTCCCACGGGCACGAGCTCACCACCGAGCAGGTGCTCGCCGAGGTAGTGGCATGAGCGGCTCCGGCCCGCAGGTCCCTGGCAGCTGTTCGTTCTGGAACGCCCGGGGGCCATTAGAAGGTCACGCAGGACATGTACCAGCGGATGCCGGAGCAGTCGAGGGGGCTGCTCCGGCATCCGGCGAGTCCGCCATCCGGATTCGGGCACGTTCCGCATCCGCTGGCGGTCGCCGAGCACGACGCGGCTCCGGCTACGCCGACGTCTACCTGCACGTACAGGGGCCGTGCAGGTAGGCAACGTCGGCGTAGCCGGAGCCGCCCGGCCAGACGGCAGGGTAACGGCGCCGAGGCGCCAGGTCAGCGCCACCGACTGTTAGCGTCGTCGGCAGGAGGTGGGAAGGTTGCCGTTCACCGTTTCTGAGCTGGCGATCGCGCCGGTCAAGGGCATGCGGCTGCAGCGCAGCACGGAAATCCAGCTCTGTCACCACGGGGTGACAGGTGACCGCGAATTCCTCATCGTCGATGGTGCGGGCAAGCTGCTGCTGACCGCCCGGAACCCGGGCCTGCTGCGGGTCGAGCCCCGCTGGGAACCGGCCCGGAATCTCCTGGCGTTTCGTTTCCCTGACGGCAGCGTCGTCCAGGACACGCCCGGGCCCGGGACCGCCGCGGTTACCCGTATCTATAACGGCCGGGAACTACCCGGACGGGTCATACCCGGGCCGCTGAGCGCCGCGCTGTCTGACTACCTGGGCCGGGCCGTCTACCTGTTCCGGCGGGCCGCCGACCAGCTGGGTACCGATGATCGTCCGGTGACGCTGATGTCCGAGGCTTCGCTGCACGCGCTCGCCACGGAATTCAGCGGCACGGCTCCTGACCCGCGCCGATTCCGCATGACCATCACCGTCACGGGCCCTGATCCCTGGGCCGAGCACGGCTGGAGCGGGCAACAGGTGACCATCGGAGACATTACGCTGCGCGTCCTGGCGCCCGTGCCGCGCTGCGTCATCACCACCCGCAACCCCGAGTCAGGCGCAACTGACGCCCGTATCCTGCACGCTCTGGCCCAGCTACGCGGCAAGAACGACATCACCTTCGGTGTCTGGTGCGAAGTCATCCAGCCCGGCCGTATCCAGGTCGGTGACCTGGTAACACCGCCTTGAGCAGCAAGCCGTGACCGTCGTCAGACGTCTGCGCCGGCGCGTCCACCCACTCGAACAGGGCGGCGGCACGTACGGCGGTGCGGGACGCCCAGCGCGTGGTGCTGACCAGCCCGAGGGCCACGATGCCCGCGCCGAGCGTGAGGACCATCCACCACACGGGGTGCGCGGCGCTCGTGAACGCCGTGCCGCCATGGGCGAAGGCCGGGCCGATGATCGTCCCGGAGATCGCCACGCCCAGCGTGGTGCCGGCCTGGCGGCCGGTGGATGCCAGCGAGCCGGCCAGCCCGGCCATCGAGCGGGGCATCCCGGAGATCGCTGAGTTGGTGATCGGCGGGTTGACCGCGCCCAGGAAGACACCGAAGAGCACGCAGATCGCCAACACGGCCAGCAGCGGAGTGGCCGGCCCGAGCCACAGCGACACGCCGCCGCCAAGGGCCAGGGTGGCCCCGGCCACCATGAGCGGCAGCAGGGGACCGCGTCCGCCGACGACCCGCCCGGTAAGCGGCGACACGACCAGCACCGGCAGCCCGACCGGGAGCAAACACAGCCCGGCCGTCACCGGCGGCAAGCCGCGCACGTCCTGCAGGTACTGGGTGGTCACGAACAAGAACGCGCCGAAACCGCACAAGGCGAACAGCGCCATCACGATCGCCGAACTGAACGGCACGCTGCGAAACAGGCGCAGTTCCAGGAGCGGGTCGGCGCGGCGCGGCTCGTAGCCGAGGATGCCGGCCACCCCAAGCGCGGCGACGCAGAGCAGGCCGACGATGAGAGGCGAGGTCCAGCCGAGCGATGTGGACTCGATGATCGCATACACGACGCTGCCCAGGACCAGGACCATCAGCACCTGCCCGACCGGATCGAACCGGCGTGCCCGCGCGGCACGGGACTCGGGCACGAACAGCGCGGCGAACACGATCGCCGCGGCCACGACCGGGACGTTGATCCAGAAGACCGACCGCCAGCCGAAGGCGCCGACCAGCCCGCCGCCGAGGATCGGGCCGAGCGCCAGCGCCAGCCCGGACATCGAGCCGAAGACCCCGATGGCCCGCGCCCGCTCGACCGGGCCCGGGAACGTGTTCGCGACGATCGCCATGGTCGCCGGGTTGAGCATGGTGCCCCCGACGGCCTGCAGCGCACGCGCCGCGACCAGCCAGCCGATGCCCGGCGCCAGCCCGCATAGCAGCGATCCGAGGCCGAAGACCGCGAGGCCCACCTGGAACACGCGCCGCCGGCCGACCCGGTCGGCGGTGGACCCAGCCAGCACGAGGAAAGCGGCCAGCACCAGGGAGTAGGCGTCGACCGTCCACTGCAGCCCGGACTCCGAGGTGCGCAGGTCGCGGCCGATGGCGGGAAGCGCGACGTTGACGATGGAGATGTCCATCACCACGACGATCATGCTGATGCAGCAGATCGCGAGTACCACGGACTTGCGGCGTGGGCTCAGCCCGCCGGTCGCGGTGGCGGACAGCACTGATGAGCTCATGGCGGCCACGTTAAGATTTAGAGCGTGCTCGAAGTCAAACCCCAGCCAGCATCCAGCGCCGCCCGGCCGAAGGCGCGCCCCAGCGCCGTGCCCGCGGGCGGCGTGACCATCGCCGATGCGGCCCGCCGCACCGGGGTCAGCGTGCACACCCTCCGGTACTACGAGCGCGCCGGCCTGGTGGTCAGTCCCGTTGACCGCACGAGCGGCGGCCGCCGCCGGTACCGGGAGCTCGACCTCAAGTGGATCCTCATCTGCACCAAGCTGCGCGCCACCGGCATGCCTATCAAGGGCATCCGCCGGTACGCCGAACTGGTCGCGGCCGGCCCGGGTAACGAGCCGGAACGGCTGGCCCTCCTGGAGGCCCACCGCACCGACGTCCTCGCCAAGCTGGCGGAGATCCAGGAGAACCTGGAGATCATCGACCATAAGATCGACGTCTACCGGGGAAGCCTCGCCGCCGGCGACGCCGATCGCCTCTGGGCACCGGTCAGTACGGCCCCATCGGAGGCCCCCGGCGGAGCACGTTCCGGCCCAGGCACCGCCGGATCACGCTCACGCGCAGATCCGGCTGGTCCGCATCCGATAGCGCCGTCAGGCTGACATCAGCGGCTTCCCCCGGCAGGCCGGGTCACTGTGCGAAGCGATCCGTCGCCTGGGTGAGGAGCTGATCGGTGACGTCGGCTCCGCCGTGGTCTTCGTCTTCGACGACGTGCAGGGTGGCCAGCGGCAGCTGCTGGGTAAGGCGCCAGACCACGCCGAGCGGCGAGGCAATGTCGAGCCGGCCACGAACGAACACCGCCGGAACATCGGCGATGCGGCCGGTGCGCCCGCTGATGCCGTCAGGCGGGAGGAACGCGTGCTGGCCGAAGAAGTGAGTCACCAGGCGAGCGAAGCCGAGGCGAAACGCAGCGTCGGCGTAGCGGGGGCTCGGCTTCGGCGGGCCATGCAGGGTGGCCAGCCGTTCTTCCCAGCTGCACCAGGACCGGGCCGCACGCTCTCGCCGCTCCGCGTCATGGCTCATCAGCAAGCGGTGGTAAGCGGCCGGGAGATTGCCGCCGCGCGGCAGGCCCGGCACCAGCGCGAGCAGCTCAGCGAAGGCTTCCGGGTAGATCTCGCCCATGCCCCACGTCAGCCAGTCCACCTCGTGCGGGGTGGTGGTGGTCACGCCCCAGAGCACCAGCTCGCTCACCCGGGAGGGATGTTCGACGGCATACGCCAAAGCCAGCGTCGAACCCCAGGAGCCGCCGAACACCAGCCAGCGATCGACGTCGTGCAGCCTCCGCAACGCCTCGATGTCATCGATCAGGTGCTGCGTCGTGATCGTCGCCAGGTCGCTGTCCGGCTCACTCGCCAGTGGGCGGCTGCGCCCGCAGCCCCGCTGGTCAAACAGGGTCACGCTGTAGCGATCGGGGTCGAAGTAACTGCGCCACCACGGCTGCGCACCCGACCCCGGGCCGCCGTGCAGTACCACGGCCGGCTTTCCCCGCGGGTTCCCTACCCGCTCCCACCAGACCCGGTGGCCGCTACCAGCCTCAAGAACCCCTGAGTCGAAGGGGTCGGTGACCGGATACCGCACTGGGTCATTATGACCGAAGCTGGGATACCAGGTGCTGCGTTATGATCCGGGCACTCCGTCCCCGTTGACCTTGAGGCAGTGAGGTTTATCGTGCGCGTGTTCGATGCTAACTGGATGCAGATCGAGCAGTACCTGCAGCGCGACGACCGGATCGTGCTGCCGACAGGCTCAACTGAGCAGCACGGGTACCTCTCGCTGGGGACCGACGCCATCCTGGCCGAGCGGGTGGCGGTCGAGGCCGCCGAGCCGCTGGGCGTGCCGGTGCTCCCGGTGCTGCCGTTCGGTATGGCGCCGCACTGGGCCGCGTTCCCCGGCAGCATGAGCCTGCGCCTGTCCACCTACGTCGAGGTGCTCAGGGACCTGCTCGACGGCCTGGAGTCGCAGGGCTTCCGCCGCATCGCGATCATCAACGGCCACGGCGGCAACATTCCGGTCACCGGGTTCATCCGCGAGTGGCTGAGCCAGCCGCGCCCGCACCATGTGCAGGTGCTCTACCACAGCTGGTGCTACGGGCCGCGGACGACGGCGGCCGCCGACCAGTTCGACCGCGAGCAGATGCACGCGAACTGGGGGGAGAACTTCCCGTGGAACCGGCTGCCCGGGGTGGACCTGCCGGCCGAGCCACGGCCTGCGGTGCCCCTGGAGCTGATCACCCAGTTCGACGCGAGGAGGATCCGGGCGGCGCTGCCCGACGGCATGATGGGCGGCGCCTACGCCCGCCCCGACGAGGACATGATGGTGATCTGGGACGCCGGGGTGGCCGAGGTCCGCGAGCTGATCGAGACTGGCTGGGCGGCATGAGCCGGACGCGATGGCCATGAGCTCAGACGGTCAATCGGCGGGCCGGCGAGCCTGGTTCACCTCGCGGGCGGCCGCCCAGGCGTCCGCCACCGGACCCACGTGCCCGAGCTTGTCGGGGTTGCTCACCGAACGGATCGCCTGAATCTGCCCGTCGAGTACGTCGAGCGTCAAGGTAAAGAGCACCTTGTTATCCCGATCGCGGAAGATCGCTCCCGGCTGGCCGTTCACCTGGCGGGGCTCCAGCGTCACGTCGATCCGGACGAGCCAGGGGAAGAACGAGGTCAGCACCCGGGCCACCTTCTCAGCGCCGATGATGCTCCTGGGCAGCGCGGGAGTCTTGCCGCCGCTGTCCCCGGCCAGCTGAACGTCAGCGGCGAGCAGCTTCCGCAGGCCGTCGACGTCGCCTTCGCGGAGCGCGCCGAAGAACTGCGCCGCCAGTTTCTCCCGCTCCCTGCGGTCCGCCTCGAACCGCGGGCGTCCCGCGTCCACGTGGCGCCGGGCCCGCACCGCGAGCTGGCGGCATGCCGCCTCCGAGCGCCCCACCGCCTTCGCGATCTCCGGGAAGTCGAAGGCGAATACCTCCCGCAGTACGAAGACCGCCCGCTCGAGCGGGCTCAGCCGCTCGAGCAGCACCAGGGCCGCCATCGATACCGAGTCGGCCAGCTCCGCCGAGCGCTCGGGGTCCTGGTAGGGATCGGTGAGCAGCGGCTCAGGAAACCATGGCCCGACGTACTCCTCCCGCCGGACGCGGGCCGAGCGCAGTACGTCGATCGAGATCCGGGTGACCACGGCGGAGAGGAAGGCCTTGGCCGACGCGGGCTGGGCCGGGGAGGCCTGGTAGCGCAGCCAGGTTTCCTGGACCGCGTCCTCGGCCTCGCTCACGCTGCCGAGGAGCCGGTAGGCGATCGAGAACAGCAGCGGCCGCAACTGCTCGAACTCCTCGGCCCGGGTCATGCGAGTTCCTTCTTGAAGCCTTGCCGCCACGACGGGTAGCGCAGCTCCCAGCCGAGCTCCCGTTTGGTCTTGGCGTTGGAGAAGGCGCGCCCCTCGGTCATCAGGCTTACCACCATTTCCCCGGCCAGCAGCCGGGCGAGCCACGTCGGGATCCGCCTCGGCCGCTTCGCCCCCGCGCACGCGGCCAGGTAAGGCAGCCACTCGCGGACCTGGGCAGGCTCGTCGTCGACGATGTTGAACACGCCCTTCGCTTGCTGCTCCACCGCCAGGACCGTGGCGCTCGCCGCGTCATCGAGATGCACCCACGAGAAGTAGCCGTCGCCGCGCCCGATCAGCGGGAACAGTCGCTTGCGCACGAGCTGGACCTGGTCGTCGGTGGCGCCCGGCCCGTACAGTGCGCCGTAGCGCAAGGCCGCCCCGCCGGCCTTGACGACCACGTCCTCGATGTGCAGGACCCCCTCCGCCGACTTGCGCGCCATCGTCCCAGATCCCACGTCCAGCGGGTCCTCCTCGGTCAGCACCGGCCCGCCCTTGAAGCTTTGCGCGATGCTCTGCGCGACCATGTTGGATACGCCAGTCGCCTCGGCCGCGGCCAGCAGGTGGTCGGTCCCCTCGGTGCGCAGCCGGTTGGTGGCCGCGGCAAACCGATCAAAGTGCCTGAAGTCGGGCTTACCGGCGTGCGCCGCGGAAAGCGCGGTCATCTGGTGCACGATCGCGTCCGGCCGGGCCGCGGCCACCGCCTCACCGACCGACGCGGCATCCAGCCCATCCATCACGATCCCGTCGGCGCCTAGCCGCTCCAGCAAGCCCAGCTTGGCCGCGCTCGTCGTCGTCGCCGTCACCTGGTGGCCCCGAGCCACCAGCTGCGGCACCAGCCGGCGCCCGACGGCCCCGGTCCCGCCCGCCACGAACACCCGCATGATCGTCACCGTCCCGTTGAGTATCGATCCTCTACCCGAGACGAGACAGCTCAGGCCGGCTGTGACATGGGGAGGGCGGCGACGGGGTCCTGCACTGAGAGTGCACTCAGAGTGCAGTATGATGCACTGATGGACGAGAGCACCGCTGCCCTGGCGCTGGCGATCGGCGTCCGGGTCCGGCAGGAGCGGCAGTCGCGGCGCTGGACGCTGGATCAGCTGGCGGAGGCGGCCGGGGTGAGCCGCCGGATGGTCGTCACCGTGGAGCAGGGCGCCGCGAACCCCAGCGTGGGAACCTTGCTGAGGATCAGCGACGCGCTGGGCGTCGGGCTGCCGGCGCTGGTCGAGCGACCTGAGCCCAGGCCGGTGAGAGTTACCCGCCAGGGGGACGGCGCCGTCCTGTGGAGCAGTGAGTCCGGCGGTCGCGGGGTGCTGGTGGCCGGCACGGCACCGCCGGATGTGGTGGAGCTGTGGGACTGGACCCTGGGTTCGGGAGACCGTCACGTGACCCAGGCCCACACGCCGGGCACCCAGGAGCTCGTACAGGTTCAGCAGGGCACGATCACGATCGAGGTCGCTGGGCAGCCGGTCACCCTTGACGCCGGCGACGCGGTCGCGTTCCCCGGCGACGTGGCGCACTCCTACGCCAACCCGGGCACGCAGCGGGCCAGGTTCTCCCTGGCTGTCTTCGAGCCGGGGGTGGGGGCAGGATCACGGCCGGAGGTGGCCGGTGCCTGACGTGGACATGCTCCAGGGGTTCCTGGCTGGCGGCCAGGTTGAGGCCGCGGTGTTCGTGCTGCGGCCGGACTACCGCGCCCTGCTGCTGGCCGTCGACGGGCTCGTCCCCGGCCCGAGCGACCAGGCGAGCGACGCGCTGCTCCGGGCGGCGGAGGCCACGGCCCGCGAGGCGCTGCGCGGCCGGCCGGCGGAGGAGCTCCCGCACGTGGCGGCGTGGCGGGAGGCTTACCGGGCGTTCGGCGCCAAGCCGCAGCGCACCCGCAACAGCCTGGAGGCGCTGCTGCGCCGTGCCGGGTCCGGGCTGCCTCGCGTGAACCGGCTCACCGACCTGTACAACGCGGTCTCGGTGCTGCACCAGGTCCCGCTCGGCGGGGAGGACCTGACCCGCTACGCCGGTGCGCCGCGGCTGGTCCGCGCCATCGGCACGGAGCCCTTCGACACCGTGGCCGACGGCATCGCGGTGACCGAGCACCCCGACCCCGGCGAGGTGGTGTGGTGCGACGACGCGGGCGTGACCTGCCGACGCTGGAACTGGCGCCAGGCTCGCCGCACCCAGCTGCGCGAAGACACCACCGCGGCGCTGTTCATCCTCGACGCGCTCGACCCGCTGTCCGACGAGGCATTCCTCGCCACCGCCGACGACCTGGCCGCCCGCCTGGCCCGGCTCGGGCCGGACGTCCGGGCCGTCCGCCGCCTGATCACCGCCACGACCGGTGACGGCCAGGCCCGCCGGGATCAGCCATGACCCAGCGCATCCCCCGCGCCGCTGCGGTGCCACCGTGGGGTCTGGCGGTATCGGCGATGCTGTCGGTTCAGCTGGGGTCGGCCTTGTCGGTGCACCTGATCTCGACCGTCGGGCCGGCCGGCACCGCCTGGCTCAGGCTCAGCGCGGGAGCGCTCATCTTCCTGGCGCTGGCCCGCCCCCCGCTGCGCTCGATACGGCGTCACGACGTGCCGGCGATCGTCGGCCTGGGGGTCACCACCGGGCTGCAGACCATCGTGTTCCTGGCCGCGATCGACCGAATCCCGCTCGGCACCGCCGTGGCGGTCGAGTTTCTCGGCCCGCTGACCATCGCCGCCGTGCGCAGTCACAGCCGGCGGGCGCTCATCTGGCCCGCCATGGCGCTGGCCGGGGTCGTCGTGCTCACCCAGCCCTGGCACGGCGGCATCGATCCCGCCGGGCTGGGGTTCGCCGCGCTCGCAGCCGCCGGCTGGGCCACCTACATCCTGCTCACCCAGCGTCTCGGCGACCGCTTCGCCGGCACCGGCGCGCTCTCGCTCACCATCCCCATCGCTGCCGTCACGGCCGCGGTGTTCGGCATCCCGCAGGCCGTCGGCCACCTTACCCTCGGCATCCTCCCCGTCGCGGCCGGGCTGGCCCTGCTGCTCCCCGTCCTGCCGTACGCCTTCGAGCTGCTCGCGCTGCGTCAGATGACGCCCGCCGCCTTCGGGACCCTGATGGCCCTCGAACCCGCCATCGGCGTCGTCCTGGGGCTACTGGTGCTGCACCAGACACCGTCGATCACCCAGCTCGCCGGCATCCTGCTCGTGGTGCTGGCCGGCGCCGCCGCGCAACGCGGTGGCCGGCGCCACCCGCCGGCCACCGAACACACCGGCGCCCCCTCCGAGCTCGACCTCATCGGCTAGCGGAGGCAGGCCACGATGATGCTCGCGAGAAGGGCGATGACCGCAGCCGCGGTGGTGGCCTGGCGGCCATGCCGCCACCGCCGCGGCGGCTCGGCCCGCAGCGGAAGGATGAACTGCCGGCCCAGAGTGTAAGCCGCCAGGCCAGCGACGGCGACGGGACCCGATCGGGCCAGCCCGGCGAGCAGCACGAACGACAGCACCCCCAGCCCGAAGACCAGCGCTGCCAGCGCCTCGAGCAGCTGCGCCGGGTACCGTCGGCAACCGAGCCGGCGGTCCGATGACCAGATGCCCCAGCGCGCCGCGGTCGGCCGCCCGGCGCAGCAGCCGGCCCAGAAGCAGCCGGGCCTGCCGATCGCCATGCCCAGCAGGATCGCCGTGGCCGCCGCGCCCAGGTAGGCTCCCGGCGGAGCGCCGACCCCGGCGAGGGCCGCGGCGACCACGACGACCGCAGCGCCGGCGATGAAGCCCTGGATACACCAGCCGTCGTATTTCCGGCCGCGCTGCTCCGCGATGTACCACACTTTCGCGCCGGCCACGCCGGCCGCTATGGCGGCCAGGGAGAACAGCAGCGGGCCGCGCACGGCGTAATGATCATGCTTCAGCAGCAGGGCTTCCACGCCCAGCCCGGCCAGCACGCCCAGGGCGATCAGGCCCGCGTAGGCGAACCGCACGATCCCGGGCACCTTCGTGAAGGCCGGTATGGCGGTATGAACGGTTGTGGCCGCGACATCCCGGACCGGGACCCGCCGTGGCCACGGTGCCTTACGGGCGCCGTCTTGGTCCTGGCCCGGCGGCGGGAGCGGCTGGTACGGAGCCCGCCCGGCTGGCCGCGCGGTCACTGCCCATTCGCCCGGATTGAGACCGCGGACCTCCGCGCTGATCGCCACCGGCCCGCTGCCCGGAACGATCCCGCTCACGGTTTCTTCCTGCCGGAAAGTGTCGGCCGGCTGCGGTTTGCCCGCCACGGATGTCCGATGGCCGGAGAAGCGGATCGTGGCGCTGAACGGTTCGCCGTGTCCCCCCGGATCGAGCCAGTAGGTGCAGGCCAGTACTTCCTGCAGGGCTTTCCCGGCCCACGAGGGCATGTCGTCCGGCGGGCTGGCTGGTGCCTGGCCGGCCGGCGTCCGGCGGGCCGCTGGGTCGCTGCGCGGCTGGACCTGGGTGGCGGACCCGCCGGTCGCTCTTGGCCCGGCCGCAGACCGGCTGGGGGGCCCGCCGGGAGCTAGACCGTGATCGCCCGCGGGGACCTGAACCTGACCGGGTTGCCGGGTCAGGCCCGGCGGCAGCTTCTGCTCTGGCGCGGGGGCGTCGCGTTGCGCCGTGGCGCCGCGGCTAGCCTGCGCGCCTGGCACGCCGCCGACAGGCTGCGACCGTGCCGCGGCCTGGCTGGCGGCAGCGCGCTGGCTGGCCTTCTTACGCTTGGCCCGCGACGGCATCGGTCTCCCTCGACCAGTAAAAACGGGTAGCCGGTCACCGTGCCGCCATGGCCTCGCTGGCGGTCAGCAGGACAGATCGGACCACCCCATGATCCGCCATCATGCCAGACGGCCCGTTGTGCACAGATGATCGCCCGGCGAAGGCCAGGCAAATTCTGGTGTCGGCGAGGCCCTGGCCGCGCGCCGCCGTGGCCGCCCTGCTCGACGCGGCCCTGGCCCGCGGGACCGCCGCTCCGTCCAGTGGGTGATCCGATGGACCGGAAAAGGGTGGTCATCGACGTTCCTCGTTGTCCTCGCTCTCGTCAGGCTGCGGAAGCGTCAGCTCAGTTGTCACGGTCGCTGGCCGGCCGGGCAGGATCACAGCTGACCCGGTCGCGACGGCAACCTTCTTGCCGTCCGCGTCGAAAACCTCCGATGTGCCGATCGCCATGCTGCGACCGCGATGGATCACTGTTCCCGTTGCCCTGAGGTCACGCCCATCGGGTGAAACCGGGCGCAGGAAATAGACCTTGAGGTCCACGGGAGCGAAAGCCGTACCGGCCGGAACGGTCGTCTGCACCGTGCCGTCGATGGCCGTGCCAGCGAGCATGGCGATGGCACCGCCGTACAGCCGTCCCTGGACCGGCGCGCACAGCCACTCGCTGGCCGGCATTTTCCATGTGGTCTCGCCTGCCTCCGCCTCCACCGGGGCGATCCCGCAGAAACGGGCGAGCGGGGGCGCCGGCAGGTCACCGGCGATGTGGGACCGCAGCACACTGAGGCCGTCCATGCGGTCCCAGATCTCCTGAGCCAGCACTTCGCCTACCACCGGCCGTTTGTACGGGTGGAGCGACGGCCAGTCCGGCTCCCGCAGACGTGGCGGGTTCTTCAGCGCCTGCTCGATGACTTCCCACGGAACCTCGACACGCGGCAGGATCGCGCACCGGGTGCTCGCGACCGCGAGCAAACGGTCGGCTTCGTCGGTGACCTCAACCAGGGACACACCCGTTCTCTGGCCGGCGTGGATCAGCCGGCCTTTAGCCGTCAGCGTCCCGCTTTGCGGCACCACGGTGCGCAGGAACCGCAGCGAGATCTCGGCCGTGGTGAACGGGGTAGCAGGAGGCAAGGCGGTCTGGACCGTGCAGCCGAGAGGCGCGTCCACCAGGATGCCGAGGGTCGCGCCGGAAACGACTCCCTGAGGGAACAGCAGCCAGTCGGTCACCGGCATGGTGAACGTGACGCCGCCGGGCTCGACGGAGTTGGGCGCGAGCCCGAACAGGTAGCGGACCGGAGGGCCAAGACCGCTCTCCAGCATGCTGCGGAGCAGGTCGAGCCCGGACAGGGTGACGAACTGCCCGGGATCGGTGTAGAACCCGCGAACCGGTTCCTCCCAGACCGGTGTTTGGGCGGATGGATTGGGCAGCCCAAGGCTCATACGTTAGGACTCCGCTTCCCGAATACGACCGACCAACTCAGCCAGACCTCCTCTAGGGCACGACGACGAGCGGTACCGGCGAGTGGCGGGCCAGGCTGACGGCGACCGAACCGACGACACGGTGCATGACTTGGGATGAGCTACCGACCACGATCACCAGCGTGGCCTGGGGGTGGGCGGCGCCGATATCGCTGGCCGCGGCGATCAGTTCTTCCGCGATCAGGCCCTGGCGGCGCTCGAAGGCCCAGTCCACCTCGCGGCCGCGCAACTGCTCGTCGGCCAGGGTGCGGAGCTCCTGCGCGACGTCGTCGAAGTCCGCTTCGATCTCGGCCACGGCACCGGGCGACATCGCGGCGATGCTGGGCATGTGAGCCACATACACCACCTCAATCCGGCCCGTCCGGCCCCGCAGCAGGTTGACTGCGGCGTCGAGTGCCCGGCTGGCCGGAGGGGATCCGTCATAGCCGACGACGAGGCGCAGATCCGTCGCGGGCGGCATGGTAGTGCTCATCGCAGGGAGACTAGCGCCCGTGCCATTGCGCGGCGTGCCCGGCCCGCAGTCAGCGCTAGCGGACCGGCGTGGCCGCCGACCCGGGAACCGGAGTCACCGCCGGCGAGATGCCCAGGGCCGGCCACGATGCCGGTGTGGTAGCACTCATATGCGTGCGCCTCCTTCGTGGCCACGCAGACGGGTCAGGCCCAGTCCGGACAGCTGGGCCTGGATGTCGGCGGTGACTGAATCGGGTGGCTGATCGGCGTCCACCGCGATCAGGATGCCCCGCTCGGTGTAGTAGGGGACGAGCGGGCCCGTCGTCTCGGCGAAGACCTGGAGCCGGTGCCGGATCACGTCGGCCACGTCGTCGGCGCGGCCGCCCTGGCTCGCGCGGTCCA
>Ga0318554_10000518_pt1 | contig 13964 bp, 14 predicted proteins | sample GRESIP082b2f22_FD_203687 | JGI IMG/M metagenome (GOLD analysis project Ga0318554, IMG submission 203687) | Tropical soil microbial communities from Luquillo Experimental Forest, Puerto Rico - GRE.SIPMG.082b2f22 | ecosystem: Environmental > Terrestrial > Soil > Tropical forest > Bulk soil... | reverse complement strand
CGATGCGCGGGCTCGCCGCCGGCGGGCTCGATGACGCGGTCCGGGAGCACATCGCCGCTGGGAGGCCCTACCTGGGGATCTGCCTCGGGCTGCAGGTGCTGCTCGACGAAGCCGACGAAGGGGGGATCGGCGCCTGTCTCGGCGTCATTCCGGGACGTGTCGAGCGCTTCCCCGCGTCGATCGGGCTGGCGATCCCCCACATGGGCTGGAACCTGGTGAAGCTCGAGCGGCCGCATCCCGTGCTGGCCGAGGACCACTTCTACTTCGTTCACGGCTACCGCGCGACGCAGGTTCCCGCCGCGCACGTCTACGCCACGACCGACTACGGCGAGAAGTTCCCGGCTGCGATCGGCCGCGGCTCGTGCGTCGCCGTGCAGTACCACCCGGAGAAGAGCCAGCGCCCCGGCCTTGAGCTGCTCGAGCGCTTCTGCGCTTGGCGGCCGTGACGCGCCTCGCGGCGGTCGCCGCCGCCTGGCTCTGTCTCGCCTGCGCGCCTCCGATCCGGACCGAGCTTCCCGAGCAGGGGCCGCACCCGCCCGTGCACAAGCTGGCCCTGGCGGGGATCCAGGCCGACCCCCTGCTCGTCACTCCGGTGCCCGATGACGCACCGGTCCTGGTCACCGGGCGCGTCGCGGCGGCGATCCAGTCGGAGACGAAGCTCGAGCTGGTGCCGGAGGGCGAGTCCGACGCCGTGCTCTCCGGGCTCCTGCTCCGCTACCTGGAGCGCGACGGCAGCGCCAGCGGCGTGCGCCGGCCGGCGTCGGTCTGGTTCGAGCTCCAGCTGCGCGACAAGAGCGGGGCGGTGCTCTGGAGCGGCACCTACGAGGAGACCCAGGCCGCGCTTTCGGACGACGTGGGCTCGCTGCCGCGCGTGTGGGAACGCCGCTTCCGCTGGGTCACGGCTGCCGATCTCGCCGACTACGGCGCCCGCATGCTGGTGCGCGAGCTGCAGAGAGAGATCGACACGTGGAGCTGATCCCCTCGATCGACCTCCGCGGCGGTCGCGTCGTGCGGCTCGAGCAGGGAGACTACGCGCGCGAGACCGTCTTCGACGCGGATCCCGTGGCCCAGGCGCGTCGCTTCGCCAGCGCGGGGGTCGCCCGCATCCACATCGTGGACCTCGACGCCGCGCGCGACGGGGGCGCCGGCAACGAGGCGTTGATCCAAGCCGTGCTCGCCGCGTGCCCCGGCACGAAGATCCAGCTCGGGGGCGGCATGCGCTCGCGTGCGCGCATCGACGCGGCGCTCGCCGCCGGGGCGGACCGCGTCGTGGTCGGCACCGCCGCGCTGGAAGAGCCCGACATGGTTCGCGACGCGGCGAAGGCGCATCCGGGGTGCGTCGTGCTCGGGCTCGACACGCGCGGCGGGCGCGTCGCGGTGCGCGGCTGGCGGGAGACCTCGGCGCAGGGTCCCGAGCAGCTGCTCGGTCGCTTCGCGGGCGTGCCGTTCGCCGCGGTCCTCCACACCGAGATCGGCCGCGACGGGCTGCTGCAGGGGCCGGACATCGAGGGCACCGCGCGCCTCGCGCGCAGCACCGACCTGCCCGTGATCGCGTCGGGCGGAGTCGGCTCGATCGACGACCTCGAGCGGCTCGCGCGGACCGGGGTCATCGCGGCTGCGATCGTGGGCCGCGCGCTCTACTCCGGCGCGATCGCGCTCGACCAGGCGCTGGCGAGGCTCGCGTCGTGCTGACCAAACGCATCATCCCCTGTCTCGATGTGAAGGACGGGCGGGTCGTGAAGGGCGTGCAGTTCGTCGAGCTCACCGACGCGGGTGACCCGGTCGAGGTCGCGGCCGCATACGATGCGCAGGGCGCGGACGAGATCTGCTTCCTCGACATCAACGCCTCGCACGAGAACCGCGGCACGCTGCTCGAGCTGGTCGAGCGCACCGCCGATCGGCTGACCGTGCCGTTCTCGGTGGGCGGCGGCGTGCGCTCGCTCGACGACGTGCGCGCGCTGCTCCGCGCGGGCGCGGACAAGGTATCGGTGAATTCGGCCGCGCTCGCGCGGCCCGAGCTGATCGCCGAGACCGCCGAACGCCTCGGCTCGGCGAACCTGATCGTCGCGATCGACGCGCGCCGGCGCGACACGGCGAACCCGGCGAACGGCTGGGAGGTCTTCAGCCACGGTGGCCGTCGGTCAACGGGGATGGACGCGGTCGAGTGGGCGGCGCGCGCGGAGTCTCTGGGCGCCGGCGAGATCCTGCTCACCAGCATGGACCGCGACGGCACCCGCGACGGCTACGACCTCGAGCTCACTCGCGCAGTGACTCGGAGCGTGCGCATCCCGGTGATTGCGTCGGGCGGCGCCGGCACGCTCGAGCATCTCTACCAGGGCCTCGATGACTCGCCGAGGGGCGGCGGCGCGTCGGCCGTACTCGCCGCGAGCATCTTCCACTTCGGTGTGTACCGCGTGCCCGAGGCCAAGGAATTCCTGGCCTCGAAGGGCGTGCTGGTCCGACCGGTCCGTGCTCCTTCCGCCTGATTTGGTCGGACCAATTGCTTTATTCGAGCTTGCGACAGGCTGTGTATTGCGCGCCGCAAAAACCGTGTGCTAGGTTCTCCCGCCGTTCGGTTGGACTCCTAAGTGTCTGAACCATAAGGACTTTCCGGAAGCCATCCGGAAGCTCGGAAGTTGGATCCAACCGGTTGCTGCCGACACCCCCTGCGATCGCCGAGCGCCCGGCGCGGGCGAACCCAGGTTTGAAGTGAATTCGAGGGAGACCGTTTGCCTGGTGTGAAGCTGAAGGAGAACGAGTCCTTCGAGAGCGCGCTGAAGCGCTTCAAGAAGCAGTGCGAGAAGGCCGGCCTGATGTACGAGCTCCGCAAGCGCGAGCACTACGAGAAGCCGAGCGTTCGCCGCAAGAAGAAGGCCTTGGCAGCGCGCAAGCGGGCGCTGAAGAAGCTGAAGGCCGCGTATTAGATCGGGAGGGCCCGGGCAGTTGCCTGGGCCCTTTGTTTTCAGGTCTCGTCGAAGTCTCGGACAGTCTCGGAGCGAGGGCGGAGTGGGTCGAATCCCCGAGCAGGTCGTGGCAGAGATCCGTGAGCGCGCCGACATCGTGCAGTTCGTCGGCCGCTACGTGACGCTGCGCCGATCCGGCAGCCGCTACTGGGGGCTGTGCCCCTTCCACGGCGAGAAGACGGCCTCGTTCCAGGTGAACGAGGACAAGCAGATCTTCTACTGCTTCGGCTGCGGCGCCGGGGGCGACGTCTTCGCCTTCCGCATGCGCCAGGAGGGCCTGGACTTCCCCGATGCGGTGCGTGCGCTCGGCCGCGAGCTCGGGATCGCGATCCCGGAAGCCGGGGCCGGCGAGAATCAGGCCGCCGCCGCGCACCGCGCGAACGACGCCGCCTGCGCCTTCTTCCGCTCCGAGCTGCGAGGCCCGAACGGGGGTGCCGCGCGCCAGTACTTGGCGGAACGCGGCGTGACCGAGGACCTGGTCGACCGGTTCCAGATCGGCTTCGCGCCGGCGGGCTGGGACGGGCTGGTCTCGCACCTCCGCCGCGCGAGCGTTCCGCTCGCCGATGCCGAGGCAGCGGGGCTGGTGGCGCGCCGCCAGACGGGTGACGGCCATTACGACCGCTTCCGCTCGCGCGTGGTGTTCCCGATCACGGACCCGAGCGGCCAGATCGCCGGCTTCGGCGGCCGGGCCATGGGCGACGACACACCCAAGTACCTGAACTCGCCCGAGTCGCCCGTGTACAAGAAGAGCCGCGTGCTGTTCGGCCTGGCGCAAGCGCTGGACGCCATCCGCCAGAGCGGGCGCGTGATCGTGGTCGAGGGCTACTTCGACCTGCTCGCGCTCCACCGCGCGGGCCTGCACGAGGCCGTGGCGCCGTGCGGCACCGCGCTCACGCAGACCCATGCGCACCGGATCCGGCGCTACGCGGAAGAGGTGGTGCTGCTGTTCGACGGCGACGCCGCCGGTCAGGCCGCCTCGGAGCGCGCGCTACCGGTCCTCTTGGCCGAGGGCCTGCGCGTGCGGGCCGCTTTCCTGCCGCTGGGCGACGATCCCGACACGCTGCTCGCCAAGTCGGGCGTCGCGGCGCTGCGCAGCTGCGTGGACAGCGCGGTGCCGTTGCTCGACCACCTGATCGAGCGCGCGCTGAAGGATGCTGCGGGCCACGCCTGGGCCGCGGCCGATGCCGCGCGCAGCCTGGCGCCCTATCTGCGGGCGATCGGCGATCCGGTCGAGCGCGCCGCCTACGTGCGCCAGCTCTCGAGCCAGCTCGAGATCCCGCCCGCCGCGCTGGACGAGGCGCTGCGCCAGGGCGCGGGCACCGCGCACGCCGTCTCGACCCCGAGCCCCGCGCGCGCCGGCGCAACCGCCCGCGGCGTCGAGGCCGCAGCCGGGCGGGCAGCGCGCGAGCTCGAACCGGCGGTTCGCGGTCTCGTCGCCGCGCTCGCGGCCCATGCCGACCTGGCGCCGCTGTTCGACGAGCTCGATCCGGCCTGGGTCGCCCCGGGACCCGGCCGCGATCTCCTGCTGCGGCTGCTGGATGCTTCCCGCGCGCACGGCCGCGCCGGCGTGGCGACCCTGCTCACGGCCGACTCCGAGCCGCTGCCCGAAGATCAGCGCAGTCTGCTGCTGCAGCTGTCGGCCGAGCCGGGTCTCGACGACCCGCGCGCCGCCCGGCGCAGCGTCTCCGATTGCATCGCCACGCTCGAGATCGCGGCGCTCGACCGGCAGAAGCAGCAGCTCGACGCCCGCCTCAAGTCCTGCACCGATGTTGCGCAGCTCGACGCGCTGACTCTGGAGATCCAGCGCATCGTGACGCGGAAGCACGAACTGCGGAAGTCGCAGAGTCACCTCTAACTCGTTTTTCCCACGTACTGGCCGAGGAGTTCCCCCCCAATGACGCTCAGCAAGACCCCCAAGACCCCCTCGTCGACGCGCAACGGACGTGCAGCCGTGGCGCCTCCTCCGCTCGCCGGCGCTCCGATTCCGCAGAGGCCCGAGCGCAAGCCGAACGGCTCGGCGGCCAGGCGCGGCCGGGCTACGCACAACGGTGTCGCGAACGGGTCGAACCAGCCCAGCTTCCGGCAGCTCCTGCGCAAGAGCAAGGAAGTCGGCTTCGTCGACGGCGCGGAGCTCCTGAAGGTCCTGCCCGAGCACCTGCTCGCGGCGCCCGAGCGGCTGGAAGAGGTGCTCGAGCTGTTCCGCCGCCACTCGGTCGCGGTGCGCCAGTGGCAACCGCCAGTGGTGATGCGCAAGCCCGAGACGCGGCGCCGCCAGTCGGGCCCGGAAGAGGTCGAGGGCTTCCGCTCCAACGACCCGGTGCGCGTCTACCTGCGCGAGATGGGCGCGGTGTCGCTGCTCACGCGAGAGGGCGAGGTCGAGATCGCCAAGCGCATCGAGGCCGGTGAGAACTCCGCACTGGCCGAGATCCTGAAGTCGCCGCTCGCCGCCGAGAAGCTGCTGAACGACGGCGACGAGATCCGCCGCGGCAAGCGCGACGTGAAGGACATGTTCCCGCCGATCGCCGAGGGCGAGACCGAGACGCTCGACGACAAGAAGCAGAAGTACCTGCTCGCGCTCACCTCGCTGCGCCGCTCGCAGGCCGACGTGGCCCGCCGGCTGCGCGTGCTGTCGAACGCGCGCACCAGCCGCGACACGCGCGCGCGGCTCGAGGCCGAGGTCGAGGAGATCCGCCTGCGCAACGCGCAGCGCATCCGCGAGACCGGCATCCTGAAGGAGTCGATCTACTCGCTGGCCGACGAGATCCGCCGCTTCATCGCGGCGATCGAGGAGCAGGGCCAGGTGATCGCAGGCATCCTGCACCCGTTCGGGCTGGCGAAGGCCGACGACTTCCTCGCGCTCGCGGCGCAGTCGCGCCGGCGCTCCATGCCCGGCAAGAAGGCGCTGGTGCAGCTCGGCGGCGATCCCGAGGCGGTGCTCGTAGCCGAGAAGGACGTGGTCGCGGTGCAGCGCAAGGTCGAGGTCCTCGAACACGAGGCGCGCTGTACGGTCGACGAGGCGCGCCAGTCCCTGGTCCGCTTCCAGATCTCCAAGGAGCGCGCGGGTCAGGCCAAGAGCGAGCTGATCGAGGCGAACCTGCGGCTGGTGGTGTCGATCGCGAAGAAGTACACGAACCGCGGCCTGCAGTTCCTGGACCTGATCCAGGAAGGCAACATCGGCCTGATGAAGGCCGTCGACAAGTTCGAGTACCAGCGCGGCTACAAGTTCTCGACCTACGCCACCTGGTGGATCCGCCAGGCCATCACCCGCGCGATCGCGGACCAGGCGCGCACCATCCGCATCCCGGTGCACATGATCGAGACCATGAACAAGCTGGTGCGCGCGCAGCGCTACCTGGTGCAGAAGCTCGGCCGCGAGCCGGCGCCGGAAGAGATCGCGGAAGAGATGGAGATGCCGCTCGAGAAGGTGCAGATGGTGCTCAAGATCGCGAAGGAGCCCATCTCGCTCGAGACGCCGATCGGCGAGGACGAGGACTCGCATCTGGGCGATTTCCTCGAAGACAAGAAGCGCCTCTCGATCACCGACGAGGTCATCCAGCGCAACCTCGCCGCGCACACGCGCAAGGTGCTCTCGACGCTCACCCCGCGCGAGGAGAAGGTGCTGAAGATGCGCTTCGGCATCGGCGAGCGCTCCAACCACACGCTGGAAGAGGTCGGCCAGGACTTCGCGGTCACCCGCGAACGCATCCGCCAGATCGAGGCGAAGGCGCTGCGCAAGCTGCGCCACCCCTCGCGAGCGCGGGTGCTGCGCGCGTTCGTGGACTAGCGCCGCGACTGTGCACTGAGTCCTAAACCGGGCTGGCGAAATGCCCGAAGATTCCCTCATGAAGCGGGGAATCTCGGGGCGGATCGCGTTGGTTGCGGCTTGTCTTGCGTGGGCCTGTGCGACCGGCGGGGGCATGGAGTCGAAGCTCGCACCGTTGTGGCGTGCTGTGTCGCCGACGTCGGATGCGAACCGGCTGCGGATCGAGCCGCTGAACGCCGTCGCGCGCCTCGGCGAGAGCGCGCACCTCTCGGTGTTGAGCACGCAGTCGGTGGCGGCGAGCTGCCAGACGGCCGACGGCGACGGGCTGGGCGGCGACGCGCAGGGACTGGTCGTGCCTTCGCCGGCCGTGCCGGCGCCGATCGAGGTGATCTGCAAGGCGGGTGACGCGCAGGCGCGCGCGCAGGTCACCTTCACCGACTCCAAGACCCTGCCGGTCTCGGATCCCTACGCCGGCGGCGTGGTGCTGTTCAAGCTGCGCGAGCTCGACAAGCCGTTCACCGACGGAACGGCGCGGAAGTCGCTGGGCCTCCGCTCGCTCGATGCGAAGCTCGCGACGCTGGGCGCCGAAGTGATGCCGGCCTTCCCGTTCGACCGCACCGGCACGCGCGACGCGGTCGGGCTCGGGCTGTGGGTGGTGATCGACCTGCCTCCCGGTGTGAACTTCTACCAGGCGGTGAGCTGGCTGCGCAGCGACCCGGAGATCTTCGCGGAGAGCTACCTGCCCGAGGACGGCGCGTATCTGCGCGTGGCGGCGACGGCCGACTGGCCGAAGGCGTTCGCGGCGGTGACGCGTGCGACCGATCCCGACGCGGATGCGTACCAGAAGCAGGTGCAGATGGCGGCGCAGAAGCGCGCGATGCCGACGCAGGCGTCGTCGGACCTCGCGGCGATCGGCGCGCCGCAGGTGTGGAGCGAGGAACAGGGCGAGGGCATCCGCCTCGCCGTGATCGACACCGGCGTCGACATCGACCACGCCTCGCTGCGGCCGAACCTGGTGCAGAAGGCCAGCGAGCGCGCGGGCGACGACTTCGACGGCAACGGCGTGCCCGGCGACGAGTACGGCGTGAACCTCTCCGACCTCGCGATCGCGCACGGCGGCGCGGGCACGCGCCTGGCGCTGGGGCTCGCGACCAACGTCTCGGACTGGGCCGGCGCCGAGGAGCGCACGCGCCACGACTGGGGTCACGGCACGGCGATCGCGTCGATCGCCGCCGGCTCGGGCGCGGGTACACGGATCGGTGTCGCACCGCGCGCGCAGATCCTGCCCGTCGACATCCAGGAGAACCTGCGCACCAGCCTGACCCAGCGCAGCGGCGACGATCCGCGCATGTCGAACGCCGACGGGCCGGTGCGGCCGCTGCGGCCGATGTCGGTCTGGGCGCGCGCCGCGGGCATCGCCTACGCGGTGGGCGAGCGCGCGCGCGTGGTCACCTGCGCCTGGCCCGGGCAGCAGGCGAACTGGATCCTGCACGACGCGCTGCTCTTCGCCGAGGACAACTGCGCGATCGCCGTATGCGGCCCCGGCGACGAGCCGGCAGCGGCGGGCAGCTACCCGTCGCACTGGCGCGAGTCGTGGCTGCGCCGCAACGGCGGCGACACCGGCGTGGTCTGGGATCCGTGGACGGGCCAGGACGTGGGAAGCACGCTGCTCCGGCCGTTGCGCGCGCTGGTCGTGGCCGAGGTCGCGCCGAGCGCGGGCGCCGAGGCGGACCTCGTGCTGCCCCAGCCGGGCGGCAGCCGGCTCGCGATCGACGGCGCGGTTTCGAATCCCTGGAACGACGGCACCAGCATCCCCGACAAGCGCACCGCGCCGGTCACCGGGTCCGCGGGCGCAGTCGGGCTCGCAGCCGGGGCCGCGGTGCTCGTCACCGGCGTGCGCCCCGACCTCGAGCCGCTGGCCGTGCGCCAGGCGCTGGTGCAGGGCGCGGTGAAGTCGGCGACCGGGCCCGCACTCTCGGTGCCGAACGCGATTGCGGCCACGGGCCAGATCGAGGAAGGCATCTGTCGCGTGCTCGAGCGCCGCGATCCGCGCCGCGAGGCGATGCCGTCGCCCTGGCCGAAGGTGAAGGTGAAGGTGGACGACCGGCCGCTGCCCTCCGGCAACCCGGAGCAGGCTCCCGCGAGCCGCGATCCGAGCCACGACATGAGCCGCGACCCGAACCGCGAGCCGAACCCGACCTACTGAGCGCGCAGCGCCTCGGCGGTCTCGGCGTCGGCGGGGAAGAACGTCTCGAGCGCGAGCTCGGACAGCGTCACGTCGACCGGCGTGCCGAACACCGTGGTGGTGGAGATGAACGAGAGCGTGCCGCGCTCGGTGCGCAGCTTGAACGGCACCGCCACGCGCTGCGCCAGGGTCTCGCGCTCGGCCGGCGTCCCCGAGCGCACACCGATCGGTGTCGGGTAGCCGCGCAGCTCCTCTTGGAGCGCGATCAGCTGCGGGTCCGCGGTCACCTCGATCTGGCGCTGCAGCCGCGCCAGGAGGTGCGCGCGCCACTCGGCGAAGTTCGCGATGCGCGGCGCGAGGCCCTGCGGGTGGAGCGCGAGCCGCATCACGTTCACCGGCGGCGCCAAGAGCTCCGCCGCCACGCCCGCGAGCAGCGGCGGCACCGCCTTGTTCGAGGCCAGCAGCCTCCAGCGCGCGTCGACCGCCAGCGCGGGGTACGGCTCGTGTCCGACGAGGATGAAGTCCACCGCCTGGCGCGCGGCGCGCAGCGACGGGCCGTCGAGCGGGCGCTCCGCGAACGTCGGCGCGAACCCCGCCGCGGTGAGCAGCACGTTGCGCTCGCGCAGCGGCACGTCGAGGCGCTCGGCCAGGTGCAGCACCATCTCGCGGCTGGGCTGCGCCCGTCCGGTCTCGATGAACGAGAGGTGGCGCGTCGAGATCTCCGCGTCGCACGCGAGCGCGAGCTGGCTCTTGCGCCGGCGCTGCCGCCATGCGCGCAGGAGACTGCCGACCGGAGTCCGCTGGGCCATGCGCACGACGGTATCCGACGGGAAGCGGCGCGCCCATGACCTCGCAGGTAATCGCTTCGCCTCCGTGTCCGGCGTACTTCATGGGGTGAAAGGAGTCCCACCATGAGCAACCCCACCGAGATCGCCGAGCGCTACATCGCCTCGTGGAACGAGCGCGACGCCGCGAAGCGGCTCGACCTCGTCGCCAAGACGTACACCGAGAGCGCGAGCTACGTCGACGCGCACCGCGACGGCAAGGGCCACCCCGGCCTCGCCGCGATGATCGCGGCGGTGCACGAGCGCTTCCCCGACACGTACCGCTTCCGCCTCGCGAGCGAGGTCGAGGCGCACCACGACGTGATGCGCTTCCGCTGGGAGGCGGGCGGCATCCCCGAGGCGCCGCTCCACTTCGGCGGCACCGACGTTTGCGTGATCGCGAAGGACGGACGGCTCCAGTCCGTCACCGGCTTCACCGACTTCGCGCCCAAGCAGAGCTAGAGACCGCGAGACCGAGCCGCCCCGACCAGCGCGAGTCACGCGCTGGTCGGGGCCAGGCGGGTGGCTACTCCGGGACCGTCGCCCCCGAGCCGCCGAACTCCTTGGGGAAGTCCTTGAACTTCGGCAGGCCGTCCTTCACCGGCATCACCTTCTCGCCGTAGTGCACGTGCAGCGTCGGTTTGAACATGAAGTCGGGAATGGTCCCCGCCGGCACGTCGGTCATGCCGATCGCGGGATGGCGCACGAACACCGGCGAGCCGCACGAGGTGCAGAAGTTGCGCAGGCTGTTCTCGGTGCGCTTGGTCATGCCGATCTTGTCGGCGCCCTTCTTCACGTTGACCTTCGGCGTCGGCCAGAGCGTCGCGGCGTGGATCGGCGCGCCCAGCCAGCTCCGGCACGAGTTGCAGTGACAGTAGACCTGGGGGCCGGGCTCGCCCTGGAGCTCGACCTCGACCGCGCCGCAGAAGCAGCGGGTCGTGCGGGTTTTCTCGGCCATGCGGGACTCCTTCCGGAAAGAGGGGTCCCGAGCGTACCACCGGAGCACGGCCGTGCTGTGAAGTAGTCGACAGTCGAGCCGAAGGGGAGCGGAGGCACGATCGATGCCACGCTAGTGTCCAGGGATGGTGCGGCGTTCGTGGCGTCTCGTCCTGGTCTCCGTTCTCGTGCTCGGCCTGGCCGGCTGCGCGGCGAAGTTCGCCCCCAGCGAAGCGCAGGAGATCGAGCCGCCCGAGCTGGTCTCGATGCAGCACTTCGAGCCGGCCGACAACGTCTCGTACTGCGGCAGCGACGCCTCCTGGCACTACTTCTTCCACGCGATGCTGGTCCAGTCCGCGACCTACAAGATCTCGCGTGCGGTGCTCCAGATGGAGGCCGAACACCCGGTCACCTCGCAGGCGGACTGCGTGCTCGCGGCCGGCCACTTCGAGACGACGCCGACTGGCACCTGGTTCTACGAGCCCTCCGCAAAGCAGCCGCCGGTATCGCGCTTCCAACGCATGAGCGGACCATGAGCGAGCAAGAACGGGACTTCGGGGCCGGCGTGGCGATCGAGGATCTCCCCGACGGCGCGAGGATCGCGGGAAAGATCGGCGGCGAGGACGCGGTGCTGGTGCGCCGAGGCGAAGAGTTCTTCGCCCTCGGCGCGTTCTGCACGCACTACCACGGCGCCCTGGCGGAGGGCCTGGTCGTGGGCGACGAGCTGCGCTGCCCGCTTCACCACGCCTGCTTCGACCTGCGCAGCGGCGAAGCGCTGCGCGCGCCCGCGCTCGATCCGGTGCCGTGCTGGCGGGTCGAGCGCGTGGGCGACCGCGTCTTCGTGCGCGAGAAGATCGATGCGAAACCCAAACGCCTGAGCGCCCAGGAGTCGGCGCGCGCGCCGCGCTCCGTCGGCATCATCGGAGGCGGCGCGGCCGGGCTCGCAGCGGCGGAGATGCTGCGGCGCGAGGGCTATGCAGGGCCCGTGACGATCCTCAGCGCCGATGACTCGCCGCCGGTCGATCGCCCGAATCTGTCGAAGGACTATCTCGCGGGCACGGCGCCCGAGGGCTGGATGCCGCTGCGCCCACCCGCTTTCTACACGGAGTCGCGCATCGAGCTCCTGACCGGAACGCGCGTCGCCGCGCTCGACGCCGCGAAGAAGCGCATCCGCCTCGCCGACGGCACCGAGCGCGAGTTCGGCGCGATCCTGCTCGCGACGGGCGCCGACCCGGTGAGGATTCCCGTCGAAGGCGCGCAGGCGTCGCAGCTGCAGGTCCTCCGCACGTTTGCGGACAGCCGCGCGCTGATCGCGCGCACCACCTCCGCGAAGCGCGTCGTGGTCGTCGGCGCGAGCTTCATCGGGCTCGAGGTCGCGGCATCGCTGCGCCAGCGCATGGTCGCGGTCGACGTCGTCGCACCCGAGCAGCAGCCGCTCGAGCGCATCCTCGGCCCGGGGCTCGGCGCGTTCGTGCGCAAGCTGCACGAGGCGAAAGGCGTCACCTTCCATCTCGGCCAGACCGTGAGTGGGGTCGTCGGCCGCAAGGTCACCACGAGCGGCGGCGCCGTGCTGGAGGCGGACTTCCTGGTGCTCGGCGTAGGCGTGCGGCCGTCGCTCGCACTGGCCGAGCAAGCCGGCCTCGCAGTCGATCGCGGTGTGACCGTGAACGAGTGTCTCGAGACCAGCGCGCCGGGCATCTGGGCCGCCGGTGACATCGCTCGCTGGCCCGACCCGCACAGCGGCGAGCGCGTGCGCATCGAGCACTGGGTGGTGGCGGAGCGACAGGGCCAGACCGCCGCCCGCAACATCCTCGGCCGTCGCGAGAAGTTCGACGCGGTGCCGTTCTTCTGGAGCCAGCACTACGACGTGACCATCCGCTACGTCGGCCACGCCGAGAAATGGGACGAGCTCGAGCTCGAGGGCGACCTCGACGCGCAGAGCGTCATCGTCAGCTACCGCCGCGGCGGCCGCACGCTCGCGGTGGCGACAGTCGGGCGAGACCTCGAGGCGCTCGAGGTGGAAGAGCGGCTCGAGCGCGGCTAGCGCGTCTCCCCGTAGGGCCGCGTCAGCACCTCGAGCAGGTGGCCGTCCGGGTCGTCGAAGTACACGCCGCGCCCGCCGTCGTGGCGGTTGATCTCGCCGGGCTTCCGCTTGAAGGGGTCGGCCCAGTACGAAAGTCCGCGCCCCTGGATCCGCGCAAAGACCGCGTCGAAATCCGGCTCGCCGATCAGGAACGCGTAGTGCTGCGTGTCGAACTCCATGCCGCCGGCGTCGACGAAGTCGAGCGAGACGCCGTTGTCGAGCTCGACCGCCATGAATGGGCCCCACGCCCTGGCCGGAGGCAGGCCCAGGATCTCGGTCAGGAACGCGGCCGACTTCTCCTTGTCGTGCGCATGGATCAGCGTGTGGTTGAACTGGATGGTCATGATGCTTTGACGAAACCGCCCGCCCGCTGTTTCGAGCCCAATCCAAGACTCCGCCGCCGGGTTAGTTCTCCGTGACGGCCTTCGTGCCGCAAGGAGATCCCCCATGAATCGCTTCTACACCTGGCTCTTCGACCCGCCGCGCTCCGCACCCGCCGCCACCGTGCTGATCCGCCTGATGACGGGCGCCGTGTTCCTCTGGGAGGGCGTGCTCAAGTTCGTCTACGTGAACCAGGGAGTCGGCCGCTTCACCAAGCTCGGCATGCCGTTCCCGGCCTTCACCGCCACGTTCGTGGGCGGCCTCGAGATCGCAGGCGGCATCGCGCTCATCGTCGGGCTCGGCACGCGGCTCTTCGCCATTCCTTTCGTGATCGAGATGCTCGTCGCCATGCTCTCGACCAAGCCCGCCCTCTTCCTCGGCGTGTCGCCGCTGCCGCTGCCGCCGTCGCCGCCGCAGATCGGGATCTGGGCGGTGCTGCACGAAATCAGGTCGGAGTATGCGCAGATCATGACCTCTGCATTTCTGCTGATCACGGGTCCCGGTCCCTGGTCGCTCGACGCGTGGCTCCACAACGCGGCGAAGCTGCGAGCTCGCAGACACTCGGTCGAAGCGCTCACTCCATCTTGACAGCCACAGTCACTCCACCTCGTGATACGCTGAGGCCGAAGGTGGAGACATGCGAAGCTCTTCGCACTTCTGGTTCAGGACGCCGAGCAGAACACCACTACGACGATCTTCGAATCGCGCTGGAAACCACACCATCGTCACGCGCTCGCTCACCGTCGACGAGCTGCGCATCACGAACGTGTCCGCGAGCGGAACATAATGGCCGAGCAAGGCGGCTGGGAACGATGAGCTTCGGCAGCGG